>ERZ1034952.2392-NODE-2392-length-13939-cov-5.262028_pt1 | contig 13939 bp, 9 predicted proteins | sample MGYA00520625_ERZ1034952 | MGnify/ENA primary metagenome ERZ1034952 (study PRJEB33766, sample SAMN09781773) | gut metagenome | biome: gut microbiome | host: Homo sapiens | place: Madagascar | study: EMG produced TPA metagenomics assembly of the PRJNA485056 data... | reverse complement strand
ATAGGAAAGCACCTTCATGCCGAAATCCTTCACCGGAGAGCCCACGATGGCAGCGAGCTTTTCAGCGACCTCTTCATCGATCTGGGTTGCCGTGGGCGATTTCAAGATGACCGTATCGGTCATGATGGCAGAGAGCAGAACCGCAGCGATGCTTCGCGGGATCTCGACATCGTTCTCCATGAATTGCAACGCAACGATGGTGGCAGAGGAGCCGACCGGCATGTTCATGAAGCGGATGGGGTTCGCCGTGGAAACATCGCCGATGCGATGATGGTCGATGATCTCGACGACCTCGGCTTCGTCGATGCCGTTGGCGGCCTGGCTGCGTTCGTTATGATCGACGAGGATGATCTTGCGCTTCGGACGTTTTGCCACGTCGGTACGCGTAACGATGCCGATGCAGTGTCCTTCGTCGTCGAGCACGATGCCTTCGCGCAGCTCACTCATAAGGATGGATGGCGCAGAGTCCTTCAGAAGATCGTCCTTGTTCAGGAAGACGACGTCCTCTTCGATGAGCTCGGAGACGGGCTGCGAGAGCGAAGCCGCAAGATCGTTCGCGGCGTTCTCAAGGTCTTTAGCGCAATCATCACCGTCGCAATGGTCCATGGCAGAAACGTAGCGGTTCGCCACCATACGCAAGGAAACAAGCCCCTTGTACTTGCCTTCTTCGTCGGTGACGATGACCGCACGCTTGTTGTGGCGACGCAGCAAGCGGCCTGCGTCGAGCAACGTGGAATCGAGCGAGAGGCCGATGGGGTTGGTGGTCATGACGTCTTGGATGCGCGCGTGAACATGGTTGATGAGCTCGGGCGCAGCGACTGAATACTCGTTCAGGATCGCTTCGCTCTCCTGCGGCAGCGGGCCGAGACGCGCGGGAATGTATTCGTATTCCTCTGCTTCAGGGTTCTGCTCGAGCGTGCGCTTCATGAGCTCGTTCTTCAAATAGGCATAGCCAACAGCAGCTGAGATGGAATCGTTATCGGGATTCTTGTGCCCTACGATGAGTACCGGGATTGCCATGGTGCTCCTTTATCGATCGAGTGATTGATGTCGGAAACGAGGTCGTTCAGTCCTGCTTCACCGCAGAAGAGACGAACTTCGTTTCGCGTTGCTATTGTAGCGCGTTTCGCTTGTGTGCATGCATAGAAACCGCAACGATTCGCTGAAGCGCGCATGCGAGCGAATGCGTGAAGAAAGGTGTGAAGAAAGTCGTGGAGAAACGAGACGAAGGCGTACTGAAGAACCAGGCAGAGAGGCCTAGGAGATCTTGACGATCGGCGCATAGTCCTTGAGTAGCTTCTTCGTTTGGTTGTTGCGCGCGAACTTCACGTGAAGCGTATCGCCATCGACCTTCACGACCGTACCGCGGCCGAACACCTTGTGATCGACCGTGTCGTTCACCGCAAAGCTCATGGCCGCAGCGGGCTTCTTGCCCGCAGAAGCACTGCGCGCATCACGTTTGGCATTCGATGCGCTCGACTGGCCGAACACGCGTCCACCACCCGCTTCGGTGCCCGAACCCGCGATGCCGCGCCTGCTACCACGCTTTTCCCAGCCAGAACCTGAAAAGCCTGAAGAGCCGACACCGATCGATCTGCGCAGCTCGTTGGGTATTTCGCCGATGAAGCGAGAGACCGGATTGGCATTCGTCTGACCGAAGATGCGACGGGTGAGCGCTGCCGTGAGATAGAGACGCTTGCGCGCACGCGTGATGGCAACATAAGCCAGGCGGCGTTCTTCTTCGAGCCCTTGCGGATCGAACGATGAATTGCTGTGCGGGAAGATCGATTCCTCCAAGCCAGCCACGAACACGCAATCGAATTCGAGGCCTTTAGCGGAATGGATGGTCATGAGCGTGACTGCCGCGCCGTCTTCGGCCATGGTGTCCATGTCGGTACGAAGCGTGACCCATTCGACGAAATCGGAAAGCGAATCGGCTTCGAACACGCGCACGGGAGGCGTTTCAGCGCTCTGGTCCTCGCCTACCTTTGGAGCCTCGAAGAGCGCGTCGGCATCTTCATGGGTCTCGCGGTATTCGTCGACCACGCCGAAGAACTCTTGGATGTTCTCGATACGGCTCTGCGAATCTTCGCTGGGGTTGTTGCGATAGAACTCGATGATGCCCGCCTTGTCGACGATCATCTCGATGACCTTGCGCAGATCGCCACTGTATTGCTGGGCCTCATGGATGATGCCCACAAATTCAGCGATGGCCTTGCGCGTATTCGGGCGGATGCCTTCATCGAGCATGCAGAGCTCAGCAGCCTGCAAGAACGTGCAGCGATTCCCCGCGGCAACCGTGCGGATGTGCTCGATAGTGGTGTTGCCGATGCCGCGCTTCGGCACGTTGATGACGCGCTGCGCGGCAACATCGTTTGCGGGATTCACGACCAGATTCAGATATGCCATCACGTCGCGGATCTCGGCGCGATCGAAGAAGCGCGTGCCCCCTACCAGGCGATATGGCACGCCCGCGCGCAGCAGCATATCTTCGAGCATACGGCTTTGCGCGTTCGTGCGATAGAAGACCGCCATCTGGTTGTAGGAGGTGCCGTTGCCGTGCTGATGCTCGATCTCGGCAGCGATCCACCGGCCTTCGTCGCGCTCATCGGAGGCAGCGAACACCATGATCTTCTCGCCCTCCCCTTGCGAGGTGAAGAGCGTCTTGCGCTTGCGCATCAAGTTGTTCTCGATGACCGCGTTCGCCGCCGCGAGGATATTACCGGTCGAGCGATAGTTCTCCTCGAGCTTGACCACATGCGCTTCGGGATAATCCTTCTCGAAATCGAGGATGTTCGATAGATCGGCACCGCGCCACGAATAGATGGACTGGTCGTCGTCGCCTACGACCATGATGTTGCGATGCTTCGCCGCGAGCAGCTGTGTGAGCGCGTACTGAGCGTGGTTGGTGTCCTGATACTCGTCCACCAGCAGGTAGCGGAACCGATCTTGATAGACCTCGAGCACCTCTTTATGGTTCTTGAGCAAGAGATACGTGTAGAGGAGCAGGTCGTCGAAATCGAACGCATTGAGGGCGCGCAAGCGTTCTTGCAGCACTTTGTAGATACGCCCGACCACCTGCGCCGTAGGGTCTTTATAGCGGTCTTCGAACACCTCAGGCGTTACGAGTTCGTTCTTCGCCTTCGAGATACGATTGCGCACCATGCTCTCGGGATAGCGCTTTGGGTCAATGTTGAGTTCGGCCATGATGCGCTTCACGAGGCTCTTCGAGTCGGAATCATCGTAGATAGTAAATCCCGGCGCGAAGCCTAGGCGCTCACAATCGGAACGCAGGATGCGCACGCACATGCTGTGGAAGGTGGAGACCCACATGCCGCGCACGTACCCGCCCATGAGCTGGCCCAAGCGCTCGCGCATTTCCGCGGCTGCCTTGTTCGTGAAGGTGATCGCCATGATCTGCCAAGGAGCAACGCCAAGATCGACCACCAGATGCGCGATGCGATGCGTGAGCACACGGGTCTTGCCGCTGCCAGCGCCCGCGAGCACCAGAAGAGGCCCTTCGGTGCACAGCACGGCTTCGCGTTGTGGCTCGTTCAAGGTTTCAAGATCGATAGGCATATAGCACTCCAAGATAGTTACGGTTGACGTAATGAGTTCAAAGAAAACCTGAAGAGCTATTGATAATCTTGCCTTCGAATCAAGTGTTTGCTCGATATGCACCACATTCGAAACAGAAGGTCAAAACATCACAGCACTTCAAAGAATACTTACAGGTTGGCGTAGTAAGTCAGCGAGAAAGCTTGGGGTGTCCATAATGGCCCCGCCTTCGAATCAAGCGCACTTCGGTGCGCGCCGCATTCGAAACAAGGGGTCAGGATAGATGCCCCAGGCTTTCGCAGTGTCGATTACGATTTCGATCGACAGATCGAAATCCTTAAACGATCTTCTTGCCAAAGACCGCAGCGATCTCGCGCAGCTGCTCGACCAATTCGCGGAACTGCGCCGGTGTGAGCTGCTGAGGGCCGTCGGAAAGGGCCTCGGATGGATTCGGATGCACCTCGATCATGATCGAGTCGGCACCTGCTGCCACTGCAGCATAGGAGAGCGATGGCACGAGGTCGCGCACGCCTGCGGGGTGCGAAACGTCGATGCAGATCGGGAAGAGCGACTGCTTATGGATGACCGGCACCGCCGAAATGTCGAGCGTAAAGCGCGTGGTGGTCTCGAACGTACGAAGACCGCGCTCGCAGAGCACCACATTATCGTTGCCGTTCATGGTGATATATTCGGTAGCGGAAAGCCACTCGGAGATGGTGCCCGCCAAGCCGCGCTTCAAGAGGACCATCTTATGCGAGTCTTTCGTAACTTCGCCGATCTTCTTCAGCAGTGAGAAATTCTGCATATTGCGCGCGCCCACCTGCAAGCCATCCACGTAAGAATGCACCAGCTCGGTGTGAGCGGAGTCCATGACTTCCGTGAGCGTTTTGAGGCCGTACTTGTCGCCGCCAGCCTTCATGATCTTGAGGCCTTCTTCGCCCAAGCCCTGGAAGGAGTGAGGATTGGTGCGCGGCTTGAATGCGCCACCACGGATCCACGAAAGACCCAGATCGGCGATGCATTCCGCGACCTCGAAGAACTGCTCTTCGGACTCCACGGAGCACGGGCCCGCGTAGATGGTGATCTCGTCTGTTTTAGTACCGTAATTGGGAAGATTGGTGAGTGGCTTAATCACGGTTCGGAACCTCTTTCATGACCTTCAGGATGGCAGTGTAGATCTCGCGCAGATTCTCGTTATAGAGCGGACCTTCGTTATACGAGCAGACCTTGGTGAAGATCTCTTCCTCGCGCTTGGGGTCGAAAAGACCCATCTTGGCCTCAGGTTTTAGTGCACGAATATCAAGCGAATGACCAGCACGTTCGTTCAAAAGAGACACGAGCTGCTTGTCGATCGCATCGATCGCTTCGCGGTGTTGCTCGATCTGAGCAAAAGAATCTTGTTGTGACATCGTTTACCCTTCCCGAATGGACGCTGATCGGAGTGCGCGAGGGGTGCGCGGAGCGTGAGAGCGGTCACGCGCAACGCAGGAAGCGCGGAGCAGCGGCCCATGAATGACATGATTGATTCATCATAACAAACACCGCAAGGTTAGCCTGTTCAAACTCGCGTGAAAGATGGCTCGCGGTAGCTATTTTTTTGAGTTGGATCCGATGGGATTATTGAGCATGGCGATAGCGAGCAGCGCGATCGAGAGCATGATGCCAGCGACCGTCCAGAACCAATCGTCTTGTCCGATGACGAACGCTGCAAAATCGATGAGGATGATAACGAGCGCCGCGAAACTGCACCAATGAGCGATGCGCGCATTCACGCGATCGCGCATCTCTATCTTCTCAGCTTCGGTGATGGGTTTGTGCTCGTTTGGACTCATGGTTCGATTATAGCTTGTTTATACGTGTGGATGCTGCAATGTAAGAAACGGTGCGTGCTTATGCGCGGTTTAGACCAGTGCTTACTGCATGATGAAGCCGGTACCCTGTATGGTGAAGAATGCGACCACGATGATGCCGACGATGATGCGGTAGACACCGAACGCAGTGAAGTCGTTCTTCTTGATGTAGCCCATGAGGAAGCGGATCGCGACGACCGACATGATGAATGCGCTGATGATGCCCACCACCAGCACCATGATCTCGGTCTGGGTCATGACCAGCCCTTCCATCATGAACTTCGCCGCCTTCACCACACCCCAGCCGAACATGATGGGGATAGCCAGGAAGAACGTGTATTCCGCGGCGGCAGTACGCGAACAGCCGCAGAGCATGCCGCCGATGATGGTAGCGCCTGAGCGGCTCGTGCCCGGGATGATGGCAAGCACCTGGAAGCAGCCGATCTTGAGCGCCGTCTTCCAATCGATATCGTCCACATTGCGGATCTTGAAGAGCGCTTCTTCGGCGCTGACCTCTGTATGTTCGCGCTCGACGCGGGCATGGCGACCGCGCACAGGAGCTTCGAGCATCTCGCGCCCCGCAGGTGTTGCACCAACTTCCATGAGGCGCAAGGCCTTCTTGCGGTTGCGGCGTTCTATGACGATGAAGACAACGCCGTAGAGTATGAGCATAATGGCTACCGTGTAGGCGTTGTAGAAGTGTTCGTTCACCCAGTCATCGAGGAGCAGACCAACGATAGCCGCCGGGATGCAGCCGATCGCGACCATGCCCCACAGCCGCCACGTTCCGCGCTTTTCAGCGTGCGTTTTCTTCGGCGAGAAGGGATTGAGCTTGTGGAAATAGAGCAGGATGACCGCCATGATAGCGCCCAGCTGGATGACCACAAGGAAGAGCGCGAGGAATTGATCGCTCACATCGAGCTTCACGAATTCGTCGACCAGGATCATGTGGCCTGTCGAAGAGATGGGGAGCCATTCGGTGATGCCTTCGACGATACCGATGAACAGTGCTTTGAGCGCTTCGAGGATCATGCTGCTTTCCTTGTGCGTTTGCTTACTTATATAGGTAGGGCGTTCGCGGGCTGGTGGCGCGGCGTGGTGCAGAGTTTGCGGCCTGGCGCGGACGCCAACCGTGCGCTCTGTGTGCGCAACCTTCGCGGACGAACCTTTACCATTCTACGAGAAAGCCTGCAGGGCGCTCGGAGCTTTCAGACGAGCGAGGCGTAAAACTTTTGTAAAGCGAATGCGCGCTGGTGCAAGCTGGTATCCTTGAAGAGTGCTCTTGTGTTTAAGGAGAGCGCCTCATTCAATCACCCGCCTGACCTGAATCGAGTGCCCGTGGAGATCAAGCTCTTACAATCATTCCTTGCGATCGCCAACGAAGGCTCCATCACACGCGCAGCCGAAGTACTGCATATCACCCAGCCGGCGCTGAGCAGGCAGCTGGTCCAGCTGGAGAAGGAACTCGATTGCGCGCTGTTCGTTCGCGGGAAAAAGCACATGACCCTGACCGATGAAGGACAGCTGCTCGAGCGGCGAGCGCGCGAGATCCTTTCGCTGGTAGCGCTCACCGAAGATGAATTGGCGGCGAAAGACGAGCTTCTTGAGGGAACCATCTCGATCGGCACTGGCGAATTCATCTCGATGAAGCGACTCGCGGATCTGATCGCTTCGTTTCACCAGCGGTATCCTAACGTGAAATTCGACTTGCTCACTGGCATCGCCGATCAGGTTGCTGAGCGCCTTGATAGAGGCCTTTTGGATTTCGGGCTATTCATCGAACCCATCGAGAAGAAAGCCTACGATTACCGACGTATGCCTGACACGGAAAAATGGGTTGCCACGATGCAGATCGACGACCCACTCGCATCCAAGCAGGTCATCACCGCCGAAGACTTGAAGGATCGCGCGCTCATCCTGCCGAGCAGGCCTGCTGTTCAAAACGAGCTCGCACAGTGGTTCGGCAGTACTTACGAGAGTCTCGAGAAGAACTTCCGTGTGAGCTTAGGTGGTATGGCACCGATCATGGTGGAAGCCGGGCTGGGAGTTCTGATCTGGATAGAAGGGTCTTCGCAGAATTGGAATACCGAGCACCTCTGCACGCGCGATCTTTCACCTGAGCTGACCGGTTCGACGCTTCTTGCCTGGAAGCATGGCGTGACGCAGACGGCGGCGGTGAACGCTTTCATTGCGCATGTGTGCGCGGAACTTGATGGAACCGGAGATTGACCTGCACCTTTGCTGGCAACATTGCGGGTAGTTCTCACGGTTTCATTCATCCAGGTCATAACGACCGCGCATGATCTTATATTAAATATCAGCATTTAACATACTTCAGCGCTCGCATTATCATAAGATCGAACACGCAAACGAGCGACAGGAGAAAGATCATGGTCAAGCAAACTGCGGGTCGCGATGCCCTGGGCGAATTCGCTCCCAAATTCGCAGAACTCAACGACGACGTGCTTTTCGGCGAGGTTTGGAGCCGCACGGCGCAGCTTTCCTTGCACGATCGCAGCCTGGTGACCGTGGTGGCACTCATGGCGCAAGGGCTCACTGATTCTTCGTTCGCGTTCCACCTGCAGAGCGCGAAAGCCAATGGCATTACGCGCAGCGAGATCGCCGAGGTGCTTACCCACGCAGCTTTCTATGCGGGCTGGCCGAAGGCTTGGGCGGCATTTCGCCTGGCCAAAGAGGTGTGGGGCGACGAAGAGCCCGCGGACGATTCCGAGCTTGCGGCGTTCGCTGCCACGCTGATGTTCCCCGTGGGCGAGCCGAACGATGCCTACGCGCAGTATTTCAGCGGCAAGAGCTGGCTTGCGCCCCTTACGGCCGAACAGGTCCCGACCGCAAACGTGACCTTCGAGCCGGGGTGTCGCAACAACTGGCACGTGCACAATGCCGATAAGGGCGGCGGACAGATGCTGATCTGCGTGGGCGGCCGTGGCTACTATCAGGAGTGGGGTCAGCCGGCGCAGGAGATGCTGCCAGGCGATATCGTGAACATCCCCACCGGCGTGAAGCATTGGCATGGCGCGGCGCCCGACAGCTGGTTCGCGCACCTGGCGTTCACGGTGCCAGGCGAGAATTGCTCGAACGAATGGCTCGAGCCCGTCTCTGACGAAGATTATGGGAAGCTGAAGTAGCGTGTGTGCTTTGCGGGCCGCATTCACGAATGGCTACATTCATGAATGATACTGTTGTGGGCGACTTCACCCGTGGGTGATGCGTTCGAAAGCGGTCACACTCATGAACAGCTTGCCGCATTCGCTGGCTGAACAGGCGGGCGCGGCAAGCTTTTTATGCACTCCTACAAGAAACTTCCAACAAGATAAAGTTGAAGAAAGGACACGGGTGGAAAGCGCACTGAACGGGCTCTCCCAGATGGCGATACTGATCATCGTTGCCGCGGTGGGATTTCTTGCCGCGAAGCTCGACTATCTTGACGAATACACGAACCAGAAGCTCACGAAGCTGCTGCTGAACATCACGCTGCCGTGCATGGTGGTCGCATCGGTACATGGGCTTTCAGCTGCCGATGCTGGCGAGACGGTTGGAATCACGTTCGCCATGGCGATCGCACAAGGGTTCTTGCTTCTGCTGGTCGGCTGGCTTTTAGTGGTGGTGCTGCGCGTTCCGAAGCGCGAACGCGTGGTGTATCAATTCGTCACGATCTGCAACAACACAGGCTTTTTGGGGCTGCCCGTGGTGGGCGCGATCCTGGGCAGCGAGTCGGTCATCTATGCGAGCATCTACGTGATGGTGCTTGCGGTGTTCGTCTATGGCGTAGGGTTCGTGATGCTCGCTAAGGATGACCCGCTACGCGCGGAATACGGCGAGGACGCGAAGGTGTCGATCCCGTGGCGTTCGATCGTGAACCCTTCGATGATCGCGAGCGTGCTGGCGCTCGTGCTGTTCTTCACCGGTTTGCAAGTTCCCGAGCTGGTACAGGATTCGCTCTCGCTTTTGGGCGGGATCACCGCGCCCATTGCCATGCTGGTGGTGGGCGTGATCGTGGCACGCTCGCCCATGAAGAACGTAGTAAAAGAGGTGCGGCTCTACCCCTATATGATCATTCGCCAGCTGATCTTGCCCGCGCTCTTCTACTGGGGCTTCACCGCACTGGGGGTTTCGCCGCTTCTGGCTGCCGTGTTCATGCTCATGTTCGCGATGCCCGCGGGATCGATGTGCCCGACGTTCGTCGCGCAGTACAACGGCAACGCGCAGCTGGCCGCGAAGGCCACCATCATCACCACCGTGGGGTCGTTCGTGTTCATCCCGCTACTAGTGGCGTTCATGGGGTTGGTGAGTTAAGGAGCGTCATACCTGTTTCGCGCATACGAACTAGCACAAATGCTCGAACACGGTGCAGCCACACTTAGGTGTGCGGCGTGGCGCGATGCGCGAGCGAACGAATGCTCTCCTGAGCCTTTTCACCGCTCCCCTTCAACGGCTTGCGTGCCCTCGTTTTACAACGTACGGAACGCTGCTTTGCTTCGCTCGATTTTCCCGACGAAACGTGCGACAGACGAGGGCGTTTCGGGTAAGATGAAAGCCTAGTTTTGAAACGACCGTGGATCGCGCGCGAACAAAACCACACCAGCAAAGCAGGCAGTTCGCAGACGCCATCCCGCGAAGCTCACCCGCAGACCTCAGAAGGAGACACGCATGGCCACTTCCACCCCGCTCTCAACCGTATTGGTTCTCGATTTCGGCGCGCAATATGGCCAGCTCATCGCGCGTCGCGTGCGCGATCTGAACGTGTATTCCGAGATCGTTCCGTGCGACATTTCCGCTGATGAGGTGCGCGAGAAGAACCCCGGCGCCATCATCTTGTCGGGCGGTCCGGCAAGCGTCTATGCCGAAGATGCACCTTCGGTCGACCCCGAGATCTTCGAGCTGGGCATCCCCGTGCTCGGTTTTTGCTACGGCCAGCAGATCATGGCGAAAACGCTCGGCGGTACGGTGAGCCACACCGAGAAGGGCGAATATGGGCCCGCTCCCCTCACCCGTGTTGACGGCGTGGATTGCGCGGGTTGCGGTGGCACGTCAGCGCTGTATGGCGAAACGCCGCACGAGCAGACCGTGTGGATGAGCCATCGCGATGCGGTGAGCGAAGTGCCCGAGGGCTTCACGGTAACAGCCGTGACCGACGTGTGCCCCGTGGCTTCCATGGAATGCCCCGAGCACAAGCTCTACGCCACGCAGTTCCATCCCGAGGTACGCCACACGCCATATGGCCAGGAGATGCTGGCGAACTTCCTGTTTGGGATCGCAGGGCTGGAGCCGAACTGGACCATGGACTCGATCATCGATGATTCCGTGGCGGCCATTCGTGAGCAAGTGGGTAGCGATCGCGTAATCCTTGGACTTTCGGGCGGCGTGGATTCGAGCGTGGTTGCGGCGCTGTGTGCGAAGGCGATCGGCAAGCAGCTGGTGTGCGTGTTCGTGAACCATGGGCTTTTGCGCAAGAACGAGCCTGAAGAGGTCGAAGAAGTGTTCACCAAGCAATTCGACGTGGATTTCATCCATGTGCATGCCGAAGATCGCTACGCCCAGCTGCTGGCGGGCGTGACCGATCCGGAAGCGAAGCGTCGCATCATCGGCGAGCAGTTCTGGAAGGAATTCTTCGCGGTGGCTGAAGAGGTTGCAGGTGATGGCGAGCCCGTGAAGTTCCTGGCGCAGGGCACGATCTATCCCGACATCATCGAGAGCGGTGCGCGCAAGACCGGCGGCAAGGCGTCCACGATCAAAAGCCACCACAACCTGATCCCCTTCCCCGATGGCGTGCATTTTGACCTGATCGAGCCGCTCGATCACTTCTTCAAGGACGAGGTGCGTGCGCTCGGTTCGGCGCTGGGACTGCCCGATCACATCGTGCATCGCCAGCCATTCCCCGGGCCAGGCCTTGCGATCCGTATTATCGGCGAGGTGACGCCTGAGAAGCTCGAGATCCTGAAGAATGCGGACGCGATCGTGCGTGAGGAGCTGGATGCGTATAACGAGCAGCTGTTCGAGAAGAGTGGCGAGCGCAATGGTGAAGTTGTGCGCGAGAGCGCAGGAGGACCCGAGGTCGAGCGCAGCGTGTGGCAGTATTTCGCGGTGCTTCCTGACGTGCGCAGCGTGGGCGTCATGGGTGATGAGCGCACCTATCAACACCCGATCATCCTGCGTGCCGTGGAATCGAGCGACGCGATGACCGCCGACTGGGCGAAGCTCCCCTACGATGTGCTTGCGCGCATCTCAAGCCGCATCGTCGCCGAAGTCCCCGGCATCAACCGCGTCGCCTACGACATCACGAGCAAGCCACCTGCAACTATTGAGTGGGAATAATTACACACATTATCGTGAAGTTTGTTTTGGGTGAGTTTTGCAGCGTTTTGATGTTCTAAAGCGACTCGCAGTTACCTCCAAACCAATTGAGCCATGAATTCCAGAAATACTCCTTTGGCGGTTGTCGAAGGAGTATTTCTTATGATTGAGCTGCTTAGAGCGATTGACTGTAGCTGTATCCTGCGACCTCTCATCACGATAATGTGAGTTTACACTTACAGTTGGTCCATTTTGAAGAACTGGACTCACGCGCTGAAATTCAAATTGAGGAATTCGCTAGATTCGTACTCATCTTGTACTCACCGTAGTCTGACGCGAAGCATCTGGGTTAATGCTTTTCTAATTTGCGTCGAATACTCTTCAATCCCGTAAGCCTTCAAGACTATTGAGTCAAACTGCTCGCGATCTTGTTCCTGAAGCTCGTCGAGCGCGTCTTTAACGTTTCTGGACTTAAGAGCCTCGAAAGCAGACACAATCTCATCACGCTGCTCTCGAGTAATAAGATCTGGATTAAGCATAAACATTTTTTTAAAAGTCTCTGCTCTAGTATCCAGAGCCCCAAGAGCCATCGGAGCCGCAGAAGCCTCAATAAGAAACATCCCAAGCGTTGAATTCAAAAGAGCGAGGCAAAGCTCCTTATCCAGGTTGGGATCGAGCGGCGAAAAGCATATAGCACGTTGATTCGCCGCAAATGTACGTCCTGATGGTGCGCTTGCGAAGAAAAGACGACCGCCTGGATTCATAGTTGTTGCAAAGGCTACAGAGACCCCACCCGGAAGAGTGTACCAATATGGTTTATGGGATTTGCAGGACTGATTTGGGTTACTAACGCTTTGTACTCGCTTAAGCGCTTTTACAAAACCATGTTCTTCGAGATAGGTTGTAGACTTATCGCAATTAAACGCATACCACGAAGGACGCAGTTCAAAGCTCTTTACATCATTGAAGTTCTTGAGAAGGTCAATGACAAAGGGTTCCTCAACAAAGTCCCTATCCGATGAATAGAAGAAGCTGTCTTGGCCCGATTTTGTTCCGCGCTTGATATCAAATAATGATTCGGCGCTGCAAAGACGATCGACCAACATAAGCATAAAAGCAACATCATGGCACATCGTGTAATAAGACAGGCCGATCTGACGAAGTTGCTTCATCTGATCCCACGTCACCAAGCATTCACTGACATGCTCGCAATCAGATGAATGGGTAATGATTCTTCGACTGATGCTGTTTCGAATCGTGCCATGGCAAAGATCGTCAATGCTTGCATTGATAGACCCCATGTAACATTCGGGCCTTGAGTTCGATGTCTTTTTTCGAAGAACCAACACTGCGTTCATTACATCGGCATTCTTGAACCACCGATGCGTACCATTAACATAAATTGAATCAACATCAAACTTTGCCTGAAGAGCCAGCATGAAGTCATCACCGGCCGCTGTACATAACCAAGAGTTTGACGTTAGAAGACACATATACCCATCTAAATCGAGGAGTGTATCTAAATACAAAGTGATATAGCAGTAGAGATCGTTACGATCCGATAGAGACAATTGATAATCCTCATGGAGTTCTGCTCGTATCCTTTCTTTAATGGAATCGTAGATTGAAATGTCTGTCGTGTTGAAATCCACAAAAGGCAAATTGCTTGCAATACTCTTAAAACAAGGAAACTCAAGCATCTCCTTATTGCCATCCAAAGGATTAATGATGGGCACTAACATTCCAGGCTTTGCGTTAAACACGTTTTCTCGAATGACTCGGAGTGGCATTTTGAGAGGAGATAAAGCAGAGAAACTCTGGGTAGCTATTTGCAAAGGAAAATCATGTATATCGGACATCCATGTAGTCTCATAAGCGATTTGTTCAGCGTTGGTCTTCGCGTCGGAAAGAACGTCATGCTTTCTTTTCCATAAAGCGCAGCCTATAGTTCCGGTTCCACAGCAACAATCCCACGCATTTCCGAATGAGTCCCTGACCGCAATTTCACTTAGTAATGCCGCTAACGGTTCGGGGGTGGGATATTGGCCTGCCACCTGGCGTTTAGCAACACTAATGCTTTCTTCAAGAATACGGTGCGAATATACCTGCTCAAGCTGATCCATGTCGCATTCAAGCAAGAGTTCATTAAATGTGATCAGATCCTCCCATGTATCATCAGGAAGATAGTCAGAGTGTGGAAGCATGGAGAATACGTTATG
>ERZ1034952.2391-NODE-2391-length-13944-cov-11.024336_pt1 | contig 13944 bp, 9 predicted proteins | sample MGYA00520625_ERZ1034952 | MGnify/ENA primary metagenome ERZ1034952 (study PRJEB33766, sample SAMN09781773) | gut metagenome | biome: gut microbiome | host: Homo sapiens | place: Madagascar | study: EMG produced TPA metagenomics assembly of the PRJNA485056 data... | reverse complement strand
ATCGCAAGAACTTGCCACGATCATATGTAAAAGCTATGAGCCATGCATCAGATGAAGCAAAGCGGAATCGAGCTGCGCATGGCGGAGTACATGGCGAATTACATGTAATAAATAAGAAAAGGAGCAAAGCTATGACCAAAGGATATATTCATTCTCTGGAAAGTTTCGGCTCCGTTGACGGTCCAGGTGTCCGCTATCTGATCTTTACGACCGGTTGTGCTATGCGCTGCCAGTTCTGTCATAACCCGGACACATGGAACATGAATTCAGGGACTCTCTACACAGCAGATGAACTGATTGATAAAGCCTGGAAATACCGCACTTACTGGGGAAGTAAGGGCGGTATTACCGTCAGTGGGGGCGAACCGCTTCTGCAGATCGATTTTCTGCTGGAGTTGTTCCAGAAAGCAAAAGAAAGAGGAATCAACACAACACTGGATACCTGTGGAAATCCATTCACAAGAGAAGAGCCATTCTTCAGTAAATTCCAGGAACTTATGAAGGTGACAGATCTTGTAATGCTGGATATCAAGCATATTGATGATGAGCAGCATAAGATCCTTACCGGTCAGACGAATAAGAATATTCTTGATATGGCAGAATATCTTTCAGAGACCGGAAAACCAGTCTGGATCCGTCATGTACTGGTCCCGGAAAGAAGTGATAAAGACGAATATCTACACAGACTTCATGATTTTATTGAGACGTTAGATAATGTGGAGAAAGTAGAAGTCCTTCCGTATCATACACTTGGTGTATATAAATGGAAAGAACTGGGGATTCCGTATCAGTTGGAGGGCATTGATCCACCATCGCAAGAACGGGTGGAAAATGCGAACCGGATTCTTGAAACAGCAAAATATCATGCATAAAAAATGTGGAACACATGGAAATAATGTGTTCCGCATTTTTTTATAGCAATCAATCATCAAAGTGTACAAGAAATATTATAAAAAGCGTTTTTTAAGTAGGTAAAATGTAGCAATTTGTCAATTTAACCAATTAAAGTCTTGAAACATGTATAAAAATACGATAATATTATTTTTATAGATTTTTACCGAAGGAAGGAAGAAGAACGATGAATCTTAAAATTGGTGTGATTAAGGGAGACGGAATTGGTCCGGAGATCGTAACGGAGGCAATGAAAGTTCTGGATAAAGTTGCAGGAGTATATGGACACACTTGTGATTATACACAGTTACTCATGGGGGGAGCATCCATTGATGTTCACGGAGTGCCTCTTACAGATGAGACAATCGCAGAGGCAAAAGCATGTGATGCAGTTCTGATGGGTTCCATCGGAGGAGATGCAAAGACATCTCCGTGGTATAAGTTAGAGCCATCCAAAAGACCGGAAGCAGGACTTTTAAAGATCAGAAAAGCCCTGAATCTTTTTGCAAACTTAAGACCTGCAGTACTTTATGAGGAATTAAAAGGTGCATGTCCGTTGAAAGAAGAGATTACAGAAGGTGGGTTCGACATGATGATCATGAGAGAACTGACTGGCGGTCTTTACTTTGGAGAGAGAAAGACAGAAGAGATTGACGGAGTGATGACAGCAAAAGATTCTCTTACATATAATGAAGAGGAGATCCGAAGAATCGCAAAACGGGGATTTGATATTGCAATGAAGCGACGCAAAAAAGTAACTAGCGTAGATAAGGCAAATGTTCTGGATTCTTCAAGATTATGGAGAAAAGTGGTAGAAGAAGTTGCAAAAGATTATCCGGAGGTGGCAGTGGAAAATATGCTGGTAGACAACTGTGCAATGCAGCTTGTAAAAGACCCAAAACAGTTTGATGTCATTCTTACAGAGAATATGTTTGGAGATATTCTTTCCGATGAAGCAAGTATGGTGACCGGATCTATCGGAATGCTTGCAAGTGCCAGCTTAAATGAGACAAAATTCGGTTTGTATGAGCCGAGCGGCGGATCGGCACCGGATATAGCAGGAAAAGGAATTGCCAATCCAATCGCAACTATCCTTTCTGCAGCAATGATGCTGCGTTTCAGCTTTGATCTTGATAAAGAAGCAGATGCGATCGAAGCAGCTGTTGCAAAGGTGTTAAAAGACGGATATCGTACGATTGATATTATGTCAGAAGGAAAGACGCAGATTGGAACAGAAGAGATGGGCGATCTGATTTCAGAAAACATTCGTTAATTGTAGAATTATATATAGATAAGAAGTATTTGACAGAAAGAAAACAGGAGGATAAAAATGAGAAGTGATACAGTAACAAAAGGAAAACAGCAGGCACCTCACCGTTCATTGTTCAATGCACTTGGACTTACAGAAGAAGAGATGAACAGACCACTGGTAGGCATCGTATGTTCTTATAATGAAATCGTGCCGGGGCATATGAACCTGGATAAAATTGCGAATGCAGTAAAACAGGGAGTTGCCATGGCAGGTGGTACACCGATCATGTTTCCTGCAATTGCAGTTTGTGACGGAATAGCAATGGGACATATCGGAATGAAGTATTCTCTGGTAACCAGAGACCTGATCGCAGATTCTACAGAAGCAATGGCGATGGCACATCAGTTTGATGCGTTAGTTATGATCCCGAACTGTGATAAGAATGTACCGGGACTTCTGATGGCTGCAGCAAGAATTAATGTACCGACTGTATTTGTCAGTGGCGGACCGATGCTTGCAGGACATGTAAAAGGACAGAAGAGAAGTCTTTCCAGTATGTTTGAGGCGGTAGGAGCGAATGCGGCCGGAACAATGTCAGATGCAGACCTGTGTGAATTCGAGAATAAAGTATGTCCTACATGCGGATCATGTTCGGGTATGTACACAGCAAACAGCATGAACTGTCTGACAGAGGTACTTGGTATGGGACTTCGCGGAAACGGAACAATCCCGGCAGTATATTCAGAAAGAATCCGTCTTGCAAAACATGCAGGTATGAAAGTCATGGAACTTCTTGAGAAGAATATCCGCCCAAGAGATATTATGACAAAAGAAGCTATTCTGAATGCACTTACTGTTGATATGGCACTTGGATGCTCTACAAACAGTATGCTTCATCTTCCAGCAATCGCACATGAAGTGGGAATGGACTTTGAGATTGATTTCGCAAATGGAATCAGTGAAAAGACACCAAATCTCTGTCACCTTGCACCGGCAGGTCCTACTTATATGGAAGACCTGAATGAAGCAGGTGGTGTCTATGCAGTTATGGCAGAACTGAATAAGAAGGGACTCCTTCATACAGAATGTATGACAGTTACAGGAAAGACAGTAGGAGAGAATATTGAAGGAGTAGTGAACAAAGATCCAGAGGTTATCCGTCCGATTGACAATCCATATACACCAACAGGCGGGCTTGCAGTGTTAAAAGGTAATCTTGCACCGGATGGAAGTGTTGTAAAGCGTTCGGCAGTCGTAGATGAGATGCTGGTACACGAAGGACCTGCAAGAGTATTTGACTGTGAGGAAGATGCAATTGCAGCAATCAAAGGTGGTAAAATTGTAGCCGGTGATGTTGTTGTTATCCGTTACGAGGGACCAAAGGGAGGTCCGGGAATGCGCGAGATGTTAAATCCTACATCTGCAATCGCAGGTATGGGGCTTGGATCGAGTGTGGCGTTGATCACAGACGGACGTTTCAGTGGAGCATCAAGAGGAGCATCTATCGGGCATGTATCTCCGGAAGCTGCTGTCGGCGGACCAATCGCACTGGTAGAGGAGGGAGACCTGATCCAGATTGATATCCCGAATCTTTCTATTCATCTGGATGTATCGGATGAAGAACTGGCTAAGAGAAAGGAAAACTGGACTCCAAGAGAGCCAAAGGTTACAACCGGATATCTTGCAAGATATGCGGCAATGGTTACTTCCGGAAACAGAGGCGCAATCCTTGAAGTTCCAAAAGCAAAATAAAAATTATGACAGGGGAATGAATGGTATGCAGTTAACAGGATCACAAATTGTAATCGAATGTTTGAAAGAGCAGGGAGTGGATACCGTATTCGGTTATCCTGGCGGAGCGATTTTGAACGTATATGATGAATTATATAAGCATAAAGATGAGATTAAACATATTCTTACATCACACGAACAGGGTGCTGCTCATGCGGCGGACGGATATGCAAGAGCAACAGGAAAAGTCGGTGTATGTCTTGCAACCAGCGGACCAGGTGCAACGAACCTTGTAACTGGGATTGCAACCGCATACATGGATTCCATTCCGGTGGTTGCAATTACCTGCAATGTAGGAGTAGCACTTCTGGGAAAAGACAGTTTCCAGGAGATCGATATAGCAGGTGTTACGATGCCGATCACAAAGCATAATTATATTGTAAAGGATGTCAATAACCTGGCGGATACAATCCGCAAGGCATTTGTGATCGCTAAAGAAGGAAGGCCAGGTCCGGTTCTGATCGATATTCCAAAGGATGTAACAGCTAATAAAGCAGAATTTATATCACGGGAAGCAGAGATTGTAAAACCGTCCGAAGATATCTGCGAAGAAGATCTGGAAAGTGCAGTTCGCATGATCAGGGAGTCGGAAAGACCATATATATTTGTTGGCGGCGGGGCAATATTATCAGGAGCCAGCAAGGAATTATATGAATTTGTAAAGAAGGTAGACGCACCGGTTACCGATTCCCTGATGGGAAAAGGTGCATTCCCGGGAACGGATCCGCTGTATACCGGAATGCTTGGAATGCATGGCACAAAAACATCCAATTACGGAGTCAGTGAATGTGATCTTCTGATTGTAACAGGAGCAAGATTCAGTGACCGTGTGACAGGAAATGCTAAGAAATTTGCCAAGGATGCAAAAATCCTGCAGTTTGACGTAGATGCAGCGGAGATGAATAAAAATATCTTGATTACAGAAGGGGTAGTCGGTGATCTGAAAGTCGTTCTTCAGAAGATGAATGAACGCCTGGAACAGCAGAATCATAAGGAATGGATAGAGAAGATCATTTCTTATAAAGAGAAGTATCCAATGACATATCATCCGGATGTACTCAGTGGTCCGTTCATAGTGGAAGAAATTTACCGTCAGACAAATGGCGAAGCAATCATTTCTACGGAAGTCGGACAGCATCAGATGTGGGCGGCGCAATATTATAAATATACAGAACCAAGAACACTTCTTACATCAGGAGGGCTTGGAACGATGGGATATGGTCTTGGTGCTTCACTTGGAGCGAAGGTCGGAAGACCGGAAAAGACGGTAGTCAATATTGCAGGAGACGGATGTTTCCGTATGAATATGAATGAGATTGCTACCGCAACACGCCATAATATCCCGGTAATTCAGGTAGTAATCAATAACCATGTACTTGGTATGGTGCGTCAGTGGCAGAATCTGTTTTACGAACAGCGCTACTCGGCTACTGTACTCAATGATGCTGTAGATTTTGTAAAACTTGCAGAAGCTATGGGAGCAGAAGGAGTACGTGCATCGACTAGGGAAGAATTCAAAGAAGCATTTGCAAAGGCATTAAAGAGCGGTCACCCGGTAGTGATTGATTGTCAGATTGACAGTGATGACAAAGTATGGCCGATGGTTGCTCCTGGTGCTCCAATCAGTGAAGCTTTTGATGAGAAAGACCTGAAAACAAAAAATGCAGAATAAAAGAAGCAAAAAGTAAAGAAAAGTGGAGGAACAACAATGAGCAGAGTGTACAATTTTTCAGCAGGTCCGGCCGTATTGCCGGAAGAAGTATTAAAAGAAGCAGCAGCAGAGATGTTAGATTATAAAGGCTGTGGAATGTCGGTTATGGAAATGAGTCACCGTTCATCGGTGTTCCAGGAGATTATTGAGACAGCAGAAGCTGATATCCGTGATCTGATGAAGATTCCGGATAATTATAAGGTATTATTCCTGCAGGGCGGCGCATCTCAGCAATTTGCCATGATTCCTATGAATCTGATGAAAAATAAAGTGGCTGACTATATCGTAACCGGACAATGGGCGAAAAAGGCAGCCAAAGAAGCAGAAAAATACGGAGAGGTTCATGTAGTCGCATCTTCCGAAGATAAGACATTTTCTTATATTCCGGACTGCTCTGATCTTGAAATCTCTGAAGATGCAGATTATGTATACATCTGCGAGAATAATACGATTTATGGTACAAAGTTCAAAGAACTTCCGGATACAAAAGGGAAGACACTGGTGGCAGATGTGTCATCCTGCTTTCTGTCTGAACCGGTAGATGTGTCAAAATATGGTGTGATCTACGGAGGAGTTCAGAAAAATGTAGGACCTGCGGGTGTGGTGATCGCAATTATACGTGAAGACCTGATTACAGATGATGTATTAGATGGTACACCGACCATGCTGAAATATAAGACACATGCAGATGCCGGATCTTTATACAATACACCGCCGGCATATGGAATCTATATCTGCGGGAAAGTATTCAAATGGCTGAAAAAGCAGGGTGGTCTGGAAGCAATCAAAGAGCGTAATGAAAAGAAGGCAAAGATTCTCTATGATTACCTGGATGAAAGTAAATTATTCAAAGGTACAGTTGTTCCAAAAGACCGTTCACTTATGAATGTTCCATTTATAACAGGTAATAAAGAGCTGGATGCAAAATTTGTAAAAGAAGCGAAAGAAGCCGGATTTGAAAATCTGAAAGGACACAGAAGTGTCGGAGGTATGCGTGCAAGTATCTACAATGCGATGCCGATTGAAGGAGTGGAAAAACTCGTGGAATTTATGAAAGCATTTGAAAAGGAGAATCTGTAATCATGTATAAGTATCATAATCTGAATCCAATTTCAAAGGTAGGACTGGATGAATTTACAAAAGACTATGCACCTGTAAGCACACCGGAGACGGCTGATGCGATCCTGGTAAGAAGTGCGGCAATGCACGAAATGGAATTTGCAACAGATCTGAAAGCAATCGCAAGAGCCGGTGCAGGTGTGAATAATATCCCGCTTGAGAAATGTGCGGAACAGGGAATTGTTGTATTTAATACACCGGGAGCTAATGCAAATGGAGTAAAAGAACTGGTGATTGCCGGTATGCTGCTGGCATCCAGAGATATCATTGGAGGCATCAACTGGGTGCAGGAGAATGAAGAGGATGGAAACATAGCCAAAGATGCAGAAAAGGCGAAGAAGGCATTTGCGGGACAGGAATTGCAGGGAAAGAAACTTGGAGTTATCGGTCTTGGAGCAATCGGTGTGCTTGTGGCAAATGCTGCAACACATCTTGGCATGGATGTATACGGATACGATCCATATGTGTCGGTGGATTCTGCATGGAGACTTTCCAGAAGTATTCATCATACAACAAATGTAGATGAAATCTATGAAAACTGTGATTACATTACCGTTCACGTGCCGGCACTTGACAGCACAAAGGGAATGATCGGAAAAGATGCCCTGAGCCTTATGAAGGAAGGTGTGATCGTTCTGAACTTTGCAAGAGATGTGCTGGTGGATTCCGAAGCAATGGTAGATGCACTTGTTGCCGGTAAAGTAAAGCATTATGTTACAGATTTCCCGACACCTGAGATTGCAGGTGTAAAGGGAGCGATTGTAATTCCTCATCTCGGAGCATCTACGGAAGAATCTGAAGATAACTGTGCAAAGATGGCAGTGAAAGAAGTGATGGATTATCTGGAAAACGGTAATATCAGACATTCGGTGAACTATCCGGATTGTGATATGGGACTGAGAGGAGATAAGACACGTATTCTTGTATTACATCACAATGTACCGAATATGATCGGTCAGATTTCCGCTGTCCTTGCAAAAGATAATATGAATATTGCAGACCTTACGAATAAGAGCAAGGGGAAATATGCGTATACAATGATCGATGTAGATTCCGAAGTGCAGGAAGGTGTTGTGGAAGAACTGAAACAGATCGGTGAAGTGTTACGTGTACGTGTTATATGTTAAACAAAACTTAATAAATTTGTAAGAATCCCTTAATTGCGAAATATGTCGAATTAGAGTATCCTATTAATGAAAGAGATGCAGGAAAGAAATCTTCATCTCCGGTAAACAGAACTTATGAAATCTGGGGGATACAGGGAATGGACAATACAGGGATTCGATCAAGACGTAAGAAATATAGAAGAAGAGTAAGAAACATTCGTGTGGGTCTTACTCTTTTTGTCATATGCCTGATCGCGGTGGCAATACCGGTCATACGTGAAATGCTAAGAAAACCGGCACAGATTACGATACAGGTCGCTGATATTGAGGTTACGCAGGGAACAGCACTTCCGTCGTATACGGCAGATGTAAAGATACAGGACAAAGATAAGAACAAGCTTACAAAGACATATACGGCTGAGGATTTTGCAAAAGATCTGCAAAAAGGAAAAGATATTACTATTTCCAGTAAGGCGGATTCAAATATAGAGGGAACTTATGTAATTACGGCAAAACTGTCGGAGAAGATTAAAAAGGAACTGAATGGAGCATGGAAGAAAAAGGCTCAGGTAACAATCAGGAACGGAACCTGTACCGTGAAGAATCCAACCGGTGTATGGGATGGTAATAAATTTAAAAAATACGATGGAACTTATGTAACATCAGATTTCGTGGTGTCGAAGGGAGATACATATTATTTTGATGCAGATGGAAATAAAGTGACTGGCTGGCAGACCATTGAGAATGCGTTATATTGTTTTGATAAAAAAGGAATCATGCAGAAGTCCGGATGGATTACAACGGATGACGGAAGAGCATATCTGAGTGATGACGGAAAGGCACTGAGCGGCTGGCAGACCATTGACGGAAAAGAGTATTATTTTGATTCAAAAGGAATTGCGGCGACAGGAGAGCTAAAGCTCGGACTTGAGAAATGTAAATTCAGCGAGTCGGGAGAATTGCTCTCGAAAGAAAAAACAGAGATAGATCCGGGAAAACCGATGGTGGCACTTACATTTGATGATGGACCCGGACCAAGAACATCAGAGATTCTGGATCAGTTGAAAAAATATAATGCACATGCTACATTTTTTATGCTCGGAAAAAATGTAAAATCCTATCCGGATGCCGTAAAGCAGATGTTGAAAGATGGAAATGAGCTTGGAAACCATTCTTATGATCACCAGCAACTGACAAAGATTGATGCAGAAGCAATTGCCAAAGAAGTCAATGATACGAATGAAAATATCAAGAATATCTGTGGAAGCCCGGCTACTGTATTAAGGCCGCCGTATGGTGCGATTAATGATACAGTGAAATCAAGCGTAGGTATGCCGATGATTCTCTGGAATGTGGATACACTGGACTGGAAGACGAGAAATACACAGAGCACAATTGATGAGGTTATGCGTGATTTGAAAGACGGAGATATCATACTGATGCATGATATTCACACACAGACAGTAGATGCAGCACTTCAGCTGATTCCAAAACTGGAAGAAGAAGGTTATCAGCTCGTAACCGTTTCAGAAATGGCAGCGGCAAAAAACAAGACCTTGGAAAACGGAACTGCTTACAGTGATTTTGTAAGTACAAGTAAAAAATAATTTGATATATCTATTATAAAACAGGATCAACCGGTAAAAGTTGATCCTGTTTTTAGGTTCGTTTATAACGAAGTATTATGTTTTGCTAACAGACGGTGAATCTTTTCTGTAGGATCCATAACCTTTCCGATGCTGATATCATGGTTCATAGAATCGATGATCAGTGCGATAAACTTACTCATATCTGCGATCAGGAAATAAGGCTTTTCCTTTGCTTCGGCAGGAAGATAAGTGAGATTAGTAGTGATCACGCGGTCGATGTAACCTTTTTCATAATAATCATCAAATTTTTCAAAACCATCGGTAAAGAGTCCGAATGTGGTGCAGACAAATACCCGGTTTGCTCCGCGGGCTTTAATCTGTTTTGCAACATCCAGCATACTTTCACCGGAAGAAATCATGTCGTCAATGATGATCGCATCTTTTCCATCCAGATGTTCACCTAAGAATTCGTGTGCAACAATCGGATTCTTTCCGTTTACAATAGTTGAATAGTCACGGCGTTTGTAGAACATACCCATATTAACACCCATAACGTTAGAAAAGTATACAGCACGCTGCATAGCTCCCTCATCCGGGCTGATGATCATCAGATGTTCCTTGTCAACTTTAAGATCTGGCTCCGCTTTTAATAATGCTTTCATAAATTGATACGGTGGGTTAAAGCTGTCAAATCCGTGGAGAGGAATAGAATTCTGTACACGTGGATCGTGGGCATCAAATGTAAATATATTAGACACACCCATATCGATCAGTTCCTGAAGTGCAAGGGCACTGTCTAAAGATTCACGTTTGGTACGTTTGTGCTGACGGCTTTCATAGAGGAAAGGCATTAACACATTGACACGGTGCGCTTTTCCATTGGCGGCAGCAATGATTCTCTTTAAGTCCTGAAAATGATCATCCGGTGACATATGATTCAGATGGCCGTTTACAGAATAAGTAAGGCTGTGGTTACAGACATCTACCATAAGGAACAGATCTGTTCCGCGGATAGATTCTGTAAGAAGTCCTTTTGCTTCGCCGCTTCCAAAACGTGGACACGGACAATCGATCAGATAATTGTCACGCAGGTAATTATAATATAATGGTGAATCTGTGTTCTTGTCCATTGTGCTTTTCCTGAATTGTACAATGTAATCATTTACTTTTTCACCAAGTTCGCGGCATGATTCCAGAGCACCGATTTTTAATGGCGCAACAGGAAGTCCGCTTTCCATTAATTTGATATTTGGCATAATAAAAACTCCTGTGTATTTTATATATTAAGTTACTCCTAATTATTTATATCACTTTTTCTATAAAAAGGTCAACTACTGATTGGACTATTTGACAAAGGTAATGTATAATAGTATCGTTAAGAGACAAATATAGAATGAAATATAGAGGAGAGTTAAGATGAGTAAACCAGTAGTTGCTATTGTGGGAAGACCGAATGTAGGGAAGTCAACCCTTTTTAATGTACTGGCGGGAGAGATGATTTCAATCGTCAAAGATACGCCCGGAGTAACAAGAGACCGTATCTATGCAGATGTCACATGGTTGGACAAAGAATTTACTATGATCGATACCGGTGGTATTGAGCCGGAGAGCAAAGATATCATTCTTGCACAGATGAGAGAACAGGCACAGATTGCTATTGATACTGCAGATGTGATCATTTTCATTACGGATGTCAGACAGGGACTTGTAGATGCCGATTCAAAAGTTGCGGATATACTCCGCAGATCAGGCAAACCAGTCGTTCTGGCGGTGAATAAAGTAGACAGTTTTGAGAAGTTTATGCCGGATGTATACGAATTCTATAATCTGGGGATTGGTGATCCTGTGCCGGTATCGGCAGCTTCCAGACTTGGTATCGGTGACATGTTAGATGCTGTGATCGCACATTTCCCGGAACATGAAGCTGAAGAGAAAGAGGACGAGCGTCCGAGAGTGGCGATTGTAGGAAAACCAAATGTAGGAAAATCTTCAATCATCAACAAACTGACCGGAAAGCAGCGTGTGATCGTATCAGATATAGCAGGAACAACTAGAGATGCTATTGATACCAATGTGAAATATAATGGAAAAGATTATGTGTTTATTGATACTGCGGGGCTGAGACGAAAGAGCAAGATAAAAGAAGAACTGGAGCGCTACAGTATCATCCGTACGGTAACTGCAGTGGAACGGGCAGATGTCGTTCTGGTAGTAATCGATGCGACGGAAGGTGTAACGGAACAGGATGCGAAGATTGCCGGTATCGCACATGAAAGAGGGAAAGGTATCATTATTGTTGTAAATAAATGGGATGCCATTGAAAAGAATGACAAGACTATGAAAGAGTACGAGAATAATGTGCGCCGTGTGCTTTCGTTTATGCCGTATGCAGAGATCATGTATGTATCGGCAGAGACGGGACAGCGCCTGAATAAGCTATACGATATGATCGATATGGTCATTGAGAACCAGACACTGCGTGTCGCAACAGGTGTTCTGAATGAGATCATGACAGAAGCTGTTGCAATGCAGCAGCCACCTTCAGACAAAGGAAAGAGACTCAAACTGTATTACATTACACAGGTAGCGGTAAAACCGCCATCATTTGTGATTTTTGTAAATAATAAAGAACTGATGCATTTTTCTTATACCAGATATCTGGAGAATAAGATCCGGGAGGCATTTGGATTCCGTGGTACAGCTTTGAAATTCTTTATCAGGGAAAGAAAGGAAAAGGATCAGTAATCATGGAACGGTTGATATGTGTACTTGTCGGATATGTGTTTGGTCTGATACAGACCGGATACATATATGGAAAAAAGAATGGCGTTGACCTTAGAAAAAAGGGGAGCGGGAATGCAGGAACAACGAATGCACTTCGTACCATGGGCTGGAAAGCAGGAGCGGTCACACTGCTTGGAGACTGCTTTAAATGCGTAGCGGCAGTGGTTGTCGTACATCTGATCTATGGAAAGACACATACAGATATGATGCCTTTACTTTCCATGTATGCCGGAATGGGAGCAGTCCTCGGACATAATTATCCATTCTATCTGAAATTCAAAGGCGGAAAAGGTATAGCAGCGACAGCAGGTCTGATCATCAGTACTACGAATATATGGATCGTACTGATCTGTCTTGCAGCATTTATTGCAATTGTTGCGACAACCAGATATGTATCCCTTGGTTCCATGACGGTTGTTACAATCTATCTGATCAGTGTGATCGTATATGGTCAGCACGGTGGATTTGGTGTGGAAAATGTATCCTATCTGCATGAGATGTATGGTGTAGCAGCGTTTCTGATGATACTGGCATTCTGGAGACACAGAGCGAATATTAAGAGACTTTTAGGCGGCACAGAGAATAAGATCAGTGTTGGCGGAAAGGATAAAAAATAGTCAGGGATGACAGATAAAAAGAAAGGACAGGCTATGGCAAACGTAAGTGTGATCGGAGCCGGAAGCTGGGGAACAGCACTGGCATTACTATTATGTAAAAATGGACATGATGTGACGGTATGGTCATATAAGGAAGAAGAAGTGCGCACGCTGAGTGAGAAAAGAGAACATGTAAGTAAGCTTCCGGGAGTAAAGATTCCGAATGAGATTTTTTTTACTGCGGATCTGAAAGAGGCGGTAGAAGGAAAGGACGTAGTTGTACTTGCAGTACCGTCTATTCATGTGAGAAATACTGCGAAAAAGATGAACGCATATGTAAAGGGCGGACAGATTTTAGTGGATGTAGCAAAAGGAATAGAAGAAGACACCCTGATGACACTGTCCCAGCAGATCGAAGAGGAGATACCGCAGGCAGATGTAGCGGTTCTTTCGGGACCAAGTCATGCCGAAGAAGTAGGAAGAGGTCTTCCTACAACGGTCTGTATCGGAGCGCATACAGAGACAACTGCAAAGTATTTACAGCAGCTTTTTATGAATGAAGTGTTCCGCGTATATATCAGTCCGGATATTCTGGGAATTGAACTTGGCGGATCGCTTAAGAATGTTATTGCACTTGCAGCCGGGGTTGCAGACGGAATGGGATACGGAGATAATACCAAGGCTGCATTGATCACCCGTGGAATTGCCGAGATATCAAGACTTGGTGTGAAGATGGGAGGAGCGGCTGAGACTTTTGGTGGTCTGGCCGGTATCGGAGATCTTATTGTAACCTGTGCAAGTGTACACAGCCGTAACCGCAAGGCCGGATATCTGATGGGACAGGGCAGAACGATGCAGGAAGCTATGGATGAAGTTAAGATGGTAGTGGAAGGTGTATATTCGGCAAAGGCAGCAGCGAAGCTTGGAAAGAAATATCAGGTATCACTTCCGATTATTGAAGAAGTAAATAAGGTGCTGTTTGAGGACAAAAGTCCGAAAGAAGCGGTAAATGAACTGATGCTGCGTGTTGGAAAAGCGGAACATATGGCTCTTCCATGGGAATAATAAAAAGAGTCAGTTTTGCAATATGATATAAAAATAACAG
>ERZ1034952.2386-NODE-2386-length-13964-cov-6.299446_pt1 | contig 13964 bp, 11 predicted proteins | sample MGYA00520625_ERZ1034952 | MGnify/ENA primary metagenome ERZ1034952 (study PRJEB33766, sample SAMN09781773) | gut metagenome | biome: gut microbiome | host: Homo sapiens | place: Madagascar | study: EMG produced TPA metagenomics assembly of the PRJNA485056 data... | reverse complement strand
GTGATATTGCCCTTTGGGCAGTGATATTCGCCTGTCGGCGAGTGATATTGCCCTTCGGGCAGTTATATTGCCCTTCGGGCAGTTATATTGCCCTTCGGGCAGTGATATTCGCCTGTCGGCAAGTGGTATTATGCTTCGCATAGCGGGGTTCGCTTTGCGAGCGAAAAATACAAAACGAAAACGCAGGGCATTTGCCCTGCGTTTTCTGCGCTTATGTTACTTTAAGCTTATTTCTTTTTCTTCTTGACGATGATCACGGCAACAACGGCACCGATGATGATAAGGCCGCCGATGACGATGAGAACGATCGCAGCGGTGGAAAGTCCGCCTTCTTCTTCCGCGGTGGAGGAAGCGGGGGTGGATTCAACCTTGGAGGATTCGGTCTTGGATTCGGGTTTGGATTCGGGCTTGGAGGATTCTTCCTTGGAGGATTCTTCCGCGGAGGACTCGTCGACAACCGTTGCGCTCGTTACATAAAGAGCAGCGTTGGAGTAGAGCTGTTCGCCCTTTGCAACGTCCACACCGAAGAGGTAAAGCTCGGAGCCCACTTCAACACCGGCAGCGGTGTCCCTGCGGGCAGCGCCTTCGCCCTGACCGTCGGAATGGATGAGCGCAAGGACCATGCCGTCCTTGATGTCAGTCGTGAATTCAATGACTTCTTTATCGGCAGCGGCGCCCTGAACCTTTTCAACGAGCTTGTAGGTGTTTTTCTTGCCTTCTACCGGCTCGAGCAGCATGCCGAGAGCATATTTGGTGTTGTAGGAAGCGATGTTTTCCTTGGTCGGCTTGGTGATAAGGTATGCCTTTTCGCCGGTGATGGCTTTGTTAAGCCCGTCAAGAGTAATGCAGGTGGCATCCTTTACTTCCGCGGGGACTTCGCCTTCTTTAAGTACCGGATCGACGGGAACGATAACGGTCTGTTCATAGCCGATGGGCTCGAGGGTCATTACAGCGGCGTTGTCGGCGTTTTTGCCGCCGAGTATGCCGTCCTGCCATTCGAGCATGCCCTTCTTAACGGAGGTGTACTGCTCCTGTGCGGAAGCCGCATAGGTAAGACCGAACTGAGCGTTGTCGCCCTTGACCTGAACGCCGGTGGCCTTCCAGGGGATACGGACTTCGTAGGTGGTCGTCTTGGCAGCATCGTCACGCTTGATAGCGCCGTCCCAGTCGTTGGTGTTCATGGTGGTGAGACCGACAGGAGCGGACCAAGCTACCTTCTGGGCATCCTTGTTGTCAACAAGGGTAAGACCGCATTCAAGATAGTTGCCGGACCATTCGGCTGTCTGATACTTTTTGGTTCCGTCGGGAGCGCCGGGGGTGAGTATAAACTGAACGCAGGAATATTCCCACATGTTGCCCAAACCGCCTGCGGCGCTGAGCTTCTCGGAGGGCATGCCGACCTGGATGTCGGAATGGACTACCCATGCAAGGTAGAGGTTGTCTGCATCCCAGCAGGTGTAGAAGTCAACGTCCCAATCGCCGTATTCGTCGTGATCGGTATTGAACTGGCTCCTGTTGGCGGAGAAGGAGTGAATAGGTGTCTTGGAGACATATTCACCGGCTTTTACAACACCGTCCGGCACAGGGGCTGCCTGCCCATTCTTGACACCGGGGACGGTGACCTTGTAGTTCTTGTCGTCTGCTGCGGAAGCGGGGACAACAAACAGAGCCGCGACCGTGAGCGCAACAAGAAGAAACGCGAGAATCTTCTTCATAGTGGTTACTCCTTATGATTGTTTTCGGGCATACACCCATTGTGTTGTTGTCAGTATACTCCGATTGCACAAAAAAATCAATAGCAATTTGTGATTTTTCGGATATTTTACAAAAAACGCAGGCTGCATTTGCGCAACACCGCCGAAAAGTGCCGCGGGCGGGAAATTTTTTGTTGACAACGCGCTTTGAGCATGATATAATAGCCTACGCTCCGTGCGGAAACGCACGCGGGCGGCAATTGAATTGCGCAAAAGGGTATGGAGAAGTCGCTTAGCTGGTCGAGGGCGCACGACTGGAAATCGTGTAGGCGTTAAAAGCGCCTCGTGGGTTCGAATCCCACCTTCTCCGCCAAAAAACCTTCCCGGACGAAGTTCGGGAAGGTTTTACTTTTTCACTCTTCACTTTTCACTAAAGGTTATAAACTAAAGGTTATAAGTAATAGTGAATAGTGAATAGGTGAGGTAGCTTTTCGCCTTCAAGCGAAAAGCGATTTTCTTGTTTATTATAAATGATGAGGCCTATCAGTCCATACCTGCCGCTTTTTCTGCATCGCGCCGCCGAAAAAGATATAAAAAGATAAAGTGAAATAGCGGCTTGCGCCATTACGCATGATTGTTTTCCTTGGCCGTATTGAGTGATGAAATAAGTATTCTTTTAATTTCGATGCACTTGTCAAGTATTGTTCTGTCGCTGTAATACCCGCTTTCGATCAGAAGTTCAAGCCAGTATTCTGTCTCGGAACATTCTTTTAGGGCAATATGCAGCTTTGCGATGAAATCCGCTCTTCCTTGCGCGTAAAATGCTTCGCGGACATTTGCCCCGATACTCGTACCGGAGCGCAAAAACTGATTGATAAGTGCACCTTCACATTTTGCCTCGCGCAGTACCCGGCACGAACGAATGACCTCCAATGCAAAAGCTTTTGACTTAACCATCAATGCGCTTTCCGCCATACCGCTTCTCTCCTTATACCTTTTACTTAAAATCGCTTTTCGCTTGAAGGCGAAAAGCTACCTTACTTATTCACTATTCACTATTACTTATAACTTTTAGTGAATAGTGAAGAGTGAAAAGTGAAAAAGTAAAACCTTCCCGAACTTCGTTCGGGAAGGTTTTTGGCTGCGGAATAGGGATTTGAACCCCAACAAACAGAGTCAGAGTCTGCCGTGCTGCCGTTACACAATTCCGCAATATTGACCGCCGCGTCTGCGGCAAGGGTTATTTTAGCACCGTTCGGGCGGAATGTCAATACTTTTTTGCGAAAAAATCGCTTTTATCCGCCGCGCTTTGCCGAAAAGCCGCCCTTCTGCGGGTAGGGGCGTATGTTCGGAGCGGCGGATATTTCCAAAAGCGCCATGTTCAGCGCCATTTTTGCCGCAAGCCTGCGGATGTTTGCCCGATTGCCGGAGAAAACGAACGCCGAGGCATAGCATTTTTCGGCGGTGGAGATGCCGATATATACCGTGCCGACGGGCTTGCCCTCCGCGCTTGCCGGCCCGGCGACACCGGTGGTGGAAACGGCTATGTCCGCCCCCGCGGCGGCACGGACGGCGGAAGCCATCTCGCGCGCGGTCTGCTCCGAAACGGCGCCGTATTTTTCGAGCGTTTCCGCCTTTACGCCGAGCACGGCTTCCTTTGCCGTGTTCGAATAGGAAACGACCCCCAGCCCGAAAACGGCGCTGGAGCCGGGAACGTCGGTGATTTCCTTCGCGATAAGCCCGCCGGTGCAGGATTCCGCGGCGGCAATGCTCAGCCCGGCGCGGTACAGCTTTTTTACAAGTGCTTTCATCATAATTATTATATTCTCCTCTCCGCGCGGATGTCAGCCCAGGTGAACGCGGCGGTCGGTCGCCAAAGCGCGCTCCACAAGCCCTTCCACATCCAGCTTTGCTTCCTCGGCAAGTATCTCGTTTATATCCGGGCGGGTGTCCGGGTGCTTCGGAGTGAACATCACGCAGCAATCGTCATACGGCAGCACGGAGGTTTCGAAGGTGCCGATCTCCCTTGCGCGGGCGACGATCTCCTCCTTGTCCAGCCCGATACAGGGGCGCATCACCGGCAGCCCCGCCGCCTGCTCCGTCACGGCAAGCGAGGGCAATGTCTGGCTTGCGACCTGCCCGAGGCTTTCGCCGGTTATAAGGCAGCCCGCACCGTACTTTTGCGCAAGCGCCGTCGCGCAGCGGACCATGAACCTGCGCAGAAGCAGGGTGAAAAGCTTTTCGCGGCAGTTCGCGGCGATGGCTTCCTGAACCTCCGTGAGGCTTATGTTGTGAAGATATATCTCGCCGCACCAGTCGGTGAGTATTTCGGCAAGGTGCTGAACCTTTTCCGCTGCGGCAATGCCGGTGTAGGGCGGCGTTTCGAAATAAACGGCATCTACTGCAAGCCCGCGGCGCGCCATCATATGCCCGGCGACGGGGCTGTCGATCCCGCCGGAGAGCATGAGCATACCCCTGCCGCTGCTGCCGACGGGCACACCGCCCGCGCCGTGCTCCGCCCCGGCGTGGATAAACGCCGCGCGGTCGCGCACCTCGATGATTATGACCGCTTCCGGGTTCTGAACGTCCACGCGCATATCCGGGCGCAGCGAAAGCACCGTTTCGCCGCAAAGCGCACATATTTCGGGCGATTTCAGCGGGAATTTTTTATCGCTCCGTTTTGCTTCGCACTTGAAGGAGCGCGCGCTGCCGAGCAGCGTGCCGATGTTTTCGGCAAGCGTTCTGCGGATATCGTCGATATCCTTTTCGCATTCCGCCCCGCGGCAGACAGAGGCAATGCCGAAAACCTTTTTCAGCTTTTCGAAGGCGGTGTCGATATCCGCGCCCTCCGCCCCGCGCACGCAAAGCGTGGATTGCGCGTAATCGCAGGTGAATTCGCCCTCCGCCCCGCGCAGCGCGCGCTTGACACGCGCTTCCAGCACGGAATTGAAATAGCTGCGGTTCAGCCCCTTCAGCACGATCTCGCCGTATTTGAGCAGGATAATTTCCTTCATTTTATCAACCTTTTGCACACCTCGCCCATCGCTTCGGCAAGCAGTGCGCATTCTTCCTTTGTATTATTCGGGGAAAAGCTTATGCGTAAAGCCCCCTCCAGCTCCGCGCCGGAAAGCCCGAACGCGCGCAGCGTTTCGCTCACGCTCTTTTTGGAATGGCAGGCGCTCCCCGCGCTCACGCAGAAGCCGCGCATCGAAAGCGCATTGAGCATTACCTCGCTTTTGGCGCCGGGGACGGATACCGAAAGCACCGCTCCGGTGCGCTTTTCCGGCAGATTGAAGCGTATCCCGGGCAGGCTTTCGGAAAGCAGTGCGCGGGTGTATTCGTTCAGCTCGGAAAGATATGCCGCCTTTTCGGGCGTGAAAGCCGCAACAGCCGCGCCGAAGGCGGCAATGCCGGGTGTGTTTTCGGTGCCGGAGCGCAGGCCCCGTTCCTGCCCGCCGCCGAGAACAAACGGCGGCAGCCGCACGCCTTTTTTTGCATATACCGCGCCGACACCCTTCAGCCCGCCGACCTTGTGCGCCGAAACGCTTGCAAGATCGCAGTTTTTGCGGATAACGCCGCGCACGTCGGTTTTGAGAAACCCCTGCACCGCATCGCAGTGGAGCAGCGCGCCGCACCCGCTTTTTTCGATATATCCGCGCACGAGCGGGATATCGTAAACGGCGCCGGTTTCGTTGTTGGCAAGCATTATGCTCGCAAAGGCGACGGGGGCGGAAAACGCTTTTGCAAGCGCGGCTTCATCCAGTCTGCCGCCGCGGGTCGGGATACGGACGACCTCGAACCCCTGCTTTTCGAGCAGGGCAAGCGGCTCCGAAACGGAGGGATGCTCGCTGTCGGTGGTGACAATGCGCTTTGCCGCCCGTGCGCGCAGCTTTGCCGCGCCGAAAATGCACTGGCAGTTTCCTTCGCTCCCGCCGGAGGTGAATATGACCTCCTCCGGTGCGCAGCCAAACCCGCGTGCAACGCTTTCGCGCGCCGATTCGATAATCCCGCGCGCCGCGCGCCCCGCAAAATGGAGCGATGAAGGGTTTGCATATTCTTTTATCGCTTCCGCTGCCGCCGCGACAGCCTCCCCGCAGGGCGGCGCCGTTGCGGCGGAATCAAAATAATACATATACACGGCCTCTGTTCCGGGGGAATTCCTTGACTTGTGTTCATTATACTTCTTTTTCTCGCGCCCGTCAAGGCAAAACGAGCGCGCTCAAATATTTTCACACGCGGGCGGTAAATTGCAAAAAAGCCCTTTACATAATGCGAAATCCGTTGTATAATAGAACGGATACCGATGCAAAGCCCATTGCTTTGAACGGGATAACTATATATTTTTCACTTTTATGCGCACAAACGCCTTTAACAGAAAAGAATATAAAACTTACCCGTTCCTCTTTGGGGCTTGCTCCGGGATTAAATAAATTTCAGGAGGCAGAAATGGACCCTATTTTAGTTATCGGCATATGTGCCGGCGTTGCTGTTCTGTTCTTCGTTATCGGGTTTTTTATCCGCAAGCTTACCGCCGAAAAGGCGATAAAGTCCGCGGAGGCCGAAGCCAAAAGGATAATCGAGGGTGCCGGCAAGGCTGCCGAGACGGTCAAAAAGGAAAAGCTGGTCGAAGCGAAAGAAGAAGCGCTGCGGATCAAAAACGATGCGGAGCGCGAAATAAAGGAACGCAGAAACGATCTGCAGCGGCTCGAACGCCGGGCGATGCAGAAGGAAGAAAACCTGGACAAAAAATACGAAAACCTCGAAAAAAAGGAAGAAACGCTCAATTCCAAAATAAAGGCGAACGAAGAGCTCAACGTCAGGATCGAAGCCGCTATTGCCGAACAGGATGAGCTTTTACAGAAGATCTCCGGGATGTCCGCCGATGATGCCCGTGCCATGCTGATCGAGCGCGTGGAGGAGGAAGCCCGCCACGACATGGCGAAAAAGCTTGTCGAGGTCGAGCAGGAATGCAAGGACAAGGCGGAGGAGACCGCCAAAAACATTATCACGCTTGCCATTCAGCGCTGCGCCGCGGACAGTGTGGCGGAGGCTACCGTTTCGGTTGTCGATCTTCCCAACGACGAAATGAAGGGCAGGATAATCGGCAGAGAGGGCAGGAACATACGCGCTATCGAAACGCTCACCGGCGTCGATCTTATAATCGACGACACGCCCGAAGCCATTGCGATATCCACCTTCGATCCGATCCGCCGCGAAGTCGCAAGGATGACACTCGAAAAGCTCATCTCCGACGGGCGCATACATCCTTCCAGAATCGAAGAAACGGTGGAAAAATGCCGCCGCGAGGTGGAAGCCGTTATCAAAAAGGAAGGCGAACAGGCGACGCTCGAAACCGGCGTTCACGGCCTGAATCCGGAGCTTGTAAAGCTGCTCGGCAGGCTGAAATACCGCACGAGCTACGGGCAGAACGTGCTCAAGCATTCCATAGAGGTTTCGCACATTGCGGGCATGATCGCAAGCGAGCTCGGGCTCGATGCGACACTCGCAAAGCGCGCCGGGCTGCTGCATGATATCGGCAAGGCGATGACGCACGAGGTGGACGGCTCCCACGTTCAGATCGGTGTCGATCTTGCCCGTAAATACAAAGAATCGCGCGAGGTCGTTCATGCCATCGAGGCGCATCACGGCGATGTCGAACCGCACACGCTTGTGGCAATGATCGTGCAGGCGGCGGATGCCGTTTCGGCGGCAAGGCCGGGCGCAAGGCGCGAAAATCTCGAAACCTATATCAAAAGGCTGCAAAAGCTGGAGGAGATCGCGAATTCCTTCACCGGCATCGAAAAATCCTTTGCCATTCAGGCGGGCAGGGAAGTCCGCATAATGGTCAAGCCGGATGAGGTGAGCGACGACGAAATGGCGTTTATCGCCCGCGATATCGCGCGCAAGATCGAAGAGGAGCTCGAATACCCCGGCCAGATCAAGATCAACGTGATCCGCGAAATGCGCCAGGTCGATTACGCGAAGTAAAAAGCCATGATTAAAATACTTGCGGTGGGCGATGTTTTCGGCACGCCGGGCAGCGAATTCATTCGCCGCCGGCTGCGCGCCGTGAAGCAGCGCGAGGGCGCCGATCTTGTTATCGTAAACGGCGAAAACGCAAGCGCCGGCAACGGGATCGGGGCTGCGGATGCGCAGCTTATATTCGATTCCGGCGCCGATGTTATCACCGGCGGCAACCATTCCCTGCGGAAATACGACATTTTCGATTATTCCGACGAAACGGCGGCGTTCCTGCGCCCGCTCAACTTCCCGGCGGGTGCGCCGGGGCACGGTTGGTGCATAGTTCCCGTCAAAAACGGGCTCAGAGTGCTTGTGATATCCGCCGCGGGGCAGATATTCATGGACCCTGCCGATTCCCCCTTTTCCTGTACCGAACGCGTGCTTGCCGCCGAAAGCGGCAATTACGATATCGCCGTGTGCGATTTCCACGCGGAAGCGACAAGCGAAAAGAAGGCGTTCTTCCGCTTCTTCGACGGGCGGATAAATATCGCATACGGTACACACACCCATGTCGCGACGGCGGATGAAACGCTCACCGATCGCGGATGTGCATATATAACCGATATCGGCATGTGCGGCGACGAGGATTCCGTGATCGGGGTGACATACGAAAGCGCCATGGAACGTTATATCACCGGGGTGCGCCGCAAGGGCATCGCCGCGGGGAATAACGTCACCCTGCGCGGGGCGGTGTTCACCGTGGACGAAACCACGCTGTTCGTGACCGACGTAAAACGAATAAAATATAACGAAGGAAGTTTCAAATGAAGATCAACACCCTTATGCTGTTTGCCGAGGAAGCAACTCAGAACCAAGGCGGGCTCACAAGCATTCTTTCGCTTGTTATCCCCTTTGCGCTGCTCGGGCTCGTATTCTACTTCTTTATTTACAGACCGCAGAAGAAGCAGGAAAAGGAAACGCGCGAAATGCGCAGCTCCATCGCCGTCGGCGACGTTATCGTCACAACCGGCGGTATTGTCGGCATGGTCGTCAAGGTCAAGGAGGATATGCTCCTGATCGAAACGAGCGGCGACAGAACGAAGATCCAGATCCAGAAATGGGCTGTCAGCTCGGTGCTCGAAAGAGTGAACGAACCGGAAGAGCCCGCAAAAAAGAAATAATCCGTGACTTTGGGCATCGGCGGCTTTTTGCATCCGGTGCCCGCGGTTTTGCGAAAGGACAAAGCAATGAAAAAGACAATAATGAAGAAATACGCAAACCTGCTGATAAAGCAGGGCGTGAATATCAAAAAGGGGCAGGAGCTTGTCATTGTCGCCGATGTGGAGGCTGCGCCGTTTGTCGCGCTGCTCACGGCGGAGGCATACCGCGCGGGAGCTTCCGAGGTGCGCGTGGATTGGGCGATGACCGAGCTGACAAAGCTCCATTACCGTTACCAGACCCGCAAAAAGCTTTGTTCGGTGCCGGAATGGAGGGTGGAAAAGCTCCGGCACGATGCCGAGGTGCTCCCGGCACGCATCCGCCTGATCTGCGAGGATCCGGACGGGCTTGCAAGCGTCAACCAGGAAAAGCTTGCCGCCGCGAACGCCGCGTTCGGCAAGGTATCCAAAAAGTTCCGCGAACAGACCGACAACAAATATCAGTGGCTCGTCTGCGCGATACCCGGCAGAGCATGGGCAAAAAAGGTGTTCCCGAACGAACGCCCCGCCGCCGCTTTGGAAAAGCTGTGGGAGGCGATACTTTCCACGGTGCTCTGCGGTGCGGATAACGACCCCGTCGCCGAATGGGATGCGAAAAACGCCGCCTTTGCCGCACGCTGCGAAAAGCTCAATGCAAAGCATTTCGATTATCTTGAATACAAATCCGCAAACGGCACCGATTTCAGATGCAGCCTGATGGAAAGCAGCCTGTGGTGCGGCGGCGGCGAATATTGCGAAAACGGCATATACTTTAACCCGAATATGCCCACGGAGGAAATATTCACCACGCCGAAGAAGGGCTGCTGCGAGGGCAGGCTCGTCGCCGCGATGCCGCTTTCGCTCCGCGGAACGCTGGTGGAGGATTTCTACATTGATTTCAAGGACGGCAAAGCCGTGAACTGGCACGCCGAAAAGGGCGGGGAAGCGCTCACAAAGCTGATCGAAACCGATGAGGGCAGCCGTATGCTGGGCGAGCTGGCGCTTGTCCCGAAGGATTCCCCCATTGCAAAAAGCGGCCTGCTCTTTTACAACACGCTGTTTGATGAAAACGCCTCCTGCCACGTCGCGCTGGGGAGCGGATACACGAGCTGCGTGAAGGATTATACCGAAAAAACGCTTGCCGAAATGCGCGAGGAGGGCGTGAACGATTCCATGGTCCATGTGGATTTCATGGTCGGCGCGCAGGATCTGTGCATAACCGGCTATAAGGACGGCAAAGCCACGCCCGTGTTCATAAACGGTTCGTGGGCGCCGGAATTCGAATAAAACAGGGAAAGGCGGCACAAAAATGAAATTTGCACTTCAACTTTATTCCGTTCGCACCGATCTCGAATCGGATTTCAAAGGAACGCTTCGCAAAGTAAAGGAAATGGGCTACGACGGCGTGGAATTCGCCGGGCTTTACGGGCAGGACCCGAAGGAGATACGCGAATATCTTGTTTCGCTCGGGCTCGAACCGGCGGGCGCACACGTTTCGCTTGCCGAAATGCGCGCCGATATCGGCAAGGTCATAAGCGATTATTCCGCCGTGGGCTGCCGCGATATCACCGTTCCCTACCTTATGCCGGAGGATCGCCCCGGCACTCCGGGGTGGGAAAGGACGGTCGCGGATATACGCGATATCGGCGAAAAGGTCACTGCCGCCGGTATGCACCTCAGCTACCACAACCACGATTTCGAATTTGTGAAGATCGGCGGGGAATACGCGCTGGATATGCTTTATTCCGCCGTTCCCGCAAGCCTGCTCGAAACCGAGCTCGATCTTTGCTGGGTGCGCGTCGCGGGCGAGGAGCCTGCGGCATACCTGCGCAAATATGCCGGGCGCTGCCGCCTTGTCCACTTCAAGGATTATGTCGGCGGAAAGCAGGATAATATGTATGCGCTTATCGGCATAGAGGAAAGCGGCAAAAAGCCGGATGCGCAGGCGTTTGAATACCGCCCGCTCGGAAAGGGCGTTCAGAATATCCCGCTGCTTTATAAAACCGCAGCCGAATGCGGCGCGGAATGGATAATTGCCGAGCAGGACGAACCCTCCATGGGGCTTTCCCGCATGGAATGCGCCGGGGTGAGTATAAAAGCCCTGCGCGCCGCCGCAGAATAATAATAAAAAAGGAAGGGCAGAAAGCCCCGCGCACATCGCCGGGGCGGTGAATAAAAATGTCTGAATGCACACATGATTGCTCCACCTGCGGCGCGGATTGCGCCTCACGCGGGGCACAGCCGATCGAAAAGGAAAAGCTCCGCAAGGGCAGCAGCTTCAAAAAGGTCATCGCCGTTGTGAGCGGCAAGGGCGGCGTGGGCAAATCGCTCGTCACCTCGCTTCTCGCCGTGGGCGCGGCGCGGCGCGGGGAACGAGTCGCCATACTCGATGCCGATATAACCGGGCCCTCCATACCCCGCATCTTCGGTATGCAGGGCGGCGTTACCGCGGAGGAGGACTGCATGGTGCCGCCGCAGAGCAGGACAGGCATAAAAGTAATGTCCGTGAACCTGCTTCTGCCGGATGAGACCGACCCGGTCGCCTGGCGCGGCCCGGTCATCGCCGGGTGCGTAAAGCAGTTCTGGACGGATGTCAACTGGGGCGAAAACGACACGATGTATATAGATATGCCTCCGGGAACCGGCGATGTGCCGCTTACCGTTTTCCAGTCCATTCCGGTGGACGGGATGGTCATCGTTACCTCCCCGCAGGAGCTTGTTTCGATGATCGTGGAAAAGGCGGTCAAGCTTGCCGGGCTGATGAATATCCCGGTGCTCGGCGTTGTGGAGAATTATTCCTACTTCAAATGCCCGAATTGCGGAAAGGAGCATCACATATTCGGCGAAAGCCGCATTGATGCCGTCGCCGCACAGTACGGGATACCGCGTGTCGCACGGATTCCGTTCGATCCGAAGCTTGCCGCCGCGTGCGACAAGGGCACGATCGAGCTTGCCGCCCGCGAACTCGATCTCGCCGGGCTGTAAAAAGCCGTATCGGCTTGCGCCGAAAGAGCAATATACCCGAAAAAAGGAGAGCAGCGCGCTCTCCTTTGATTTATGCCACGGATAACGTTTACAATGCGGGTAAATGTTCGGCGAAACCGCAGCAGGATAACACATACAATGACGGGAATAAAATGCAACACTTTTTGAGGAACGATTAGCAAAATTTGTGAAAAATGTTAATTGCCGGCGCTTGCTTTTCGCACGAACGGGTGATATAATACGATAGTAAAAAACCGCGCCGGGCGGGTACCCCGCGCGCGGACGAAAAATCAGGAGGTATTTCCATGAAGAAACGCATTTTGAGCATTCTTGTACTGGTTTGTATGCTTGTCTGCTTCGTATGGGTCCCCACCGTTTCCGGCGAGGAGAGCGGCATCGTCACCATCGATGTCGGCGGAGAAAACGTTGAAAACGAACAGTATAAGATCGACGACACCCGTGTCATCCTTCGCCTCAAGGATCAGAAGTACGTGCTTACCGGCACTACCGATAAATCCGTTCAGGTCTGGGGCAGCAACAATTCCGAGGATATAGACAAGGCGTTCTATATCACCCTGAACAACGTCACCATAGGCGGCGGCATCCTTGTTCAGAACAGCCCCGTGAAGTTTGTTATCGACGTTCCTGAAGGAACCGTCAACAACGTCGCTTCCGTCATCGCGAACGATATAACCGTTTCCGGTGCGGGCAAGCTGAATGCGACGGCCTTCGGCGTTCAGCAGAAAACATCCTACATGCCCAGCAGGCTTCATGTTACGGATACCGAAATCACCGTGAATGTGGAAAAGAACCGTTCCGGCGAGTTCAACGGTGTCTGCCTGCTTGACGGCAACGCAAAGGTGACCTATATCGGCGGCGGCGCATACGCTGTGCTTCAGGTCGGCGTAAAGAACGGGGATAACACTCATTCCCTTACCCTTGCGGATAACGCAAAGCTTTACTGCCTCCAGCCGGAGGGCGCCGAAACCACCGCATATGCCGTCGACGGGCTCGAATTATTCAACGGCGCGACCGTTACTCTTAAAGGCAACAGCTATATCGAAGCCGAGGGCGCCGATTCCACCGGCGAATATCCCGGCAGCGCGATAGCCACGGAATTCGATATCAACGTTCAGGACAACGCGAAAATCAAGGCGACGGCTTACGGCCCCGCCGTTTCGTATGGTAATATCAGCGTGAGCGGCGGCAGCATCGAAGCCGTAAGCCATAAGTCCAACGCAATTTACACCGACGGTAATATAAGCATTACGAACGGCTCGACCCTTTCCGCAAAGGGTTACTATCCCGCATTGTATGCCGTCGGCAATATCGAAGTCAACGGCAGCAGTGTTGAAGCCGAAAGCCCCGACTCCAACGGCATTTACGCCGGCGGCAAAATAAGCATTACAAACGGCTCGACCCTTTCCGCAAAGGGTTACTATCCCGCATTGTATGCCGTCGGCAATATCGAAGTCAACGGCAGCAGCGTCGAAGCGGTAAGCGAGGCCGATGTCGGCATTTACTCCGGAACCGGAAATATAACCGTTACCGGCAGCTATGTAAATGCCTCCTCCGGCGACAACACCCATTCGATCTATGCGGGTGAAGGCAATACTGCCGTTACCGGCTCGTGGGTCGAATGTACCGATGCCGGCGCTATCGACTCCGTTGCAAACAGCGTTGTTATCAACGGCAGCGAAGGCACCGTTTACGGCGAAGCCGTCACCCCCGCGGATGTCACCATCGGCGAAGGCGTGAATTTCGATATCCCCGAGGGCACCAAGCTCACCGTTGCGGAGGGCACAACACTTACCAACAACGGCGTTGTTGCCGTTAAGGGCACCGTCGAGGTTCTCGGCACGCTGGTCTGCAATAATCACAACGGCGGTACGGCTACCTGCACGGAAAAGGCAGAATGCACGCTTTGCGGCAGCGAATACGGCGAAACCGATATTCAGAACCACACCGGCGAGGAAAAGTGGGAGCAGACCGAAACAAAGCACACCAAGAAGTGGGATTGCTGCGGCACCGTTACCGTTGAGGAAGCCGATCACGAGTTCGAAAACGGCGTTTGCACCGTTTGCCAGTATGCCTGCGGGCATAAGGGCGGCACGGCTACCTGCAAGGA
>ERZ1034952.2385-NODE-2385-length-13974-cov-6.973705_pt1 | contig 13974 bp, 15 predicted proteins | sample MGYA00520625_ERZ1034952 | MGnify/ENA primary metagenome ERZ1034952 (study PRJEB33766, sample SAMN09781773) | gut metagenome | biome: gut microbiome | host: Homo sapiens | place: Madagascar | study: EMG produced TPA metagenomics assembly of the PRJNA485056 data... | reverse complement strand
ATTATGCTATAATTATTCATTAAAGGAGTTTAATTATTATATGCAAAAATCGGTTATAAAAAGCAGTTTTATTTATTCGCTTAAAAGAACTATTCCCATACTTGTCGGCTTTTTCCCTGTGGGAGTTGCGTACGGACTTATGATGAGTGCAGCCGGATATGGTGTATGGTGGACTGCGGCTGCAAGCCTCTTTGTTTATACCGGCGCCACGCAAATGCTGATGGTATCTTTTTTTCGATCAAGTCTGCCTATTTTTTCCATAATAATAACTACACTGCTTTTAAACAGCAGACATTTGTTTTACGGAATATCTTTTATTGACAAATTTAAGAAATTCGGACCGTGGAAATATTTTCTGATACATACATTGGTTGACGAAAGCTATTCGATTCACTGTTCTTATAAAACGCATGAGGGAACATCGGAAAAATGGGTTTTTGTTTTTTCGGCTGCTCTGCTTTGGATTTACTGGATTGTTTTTTCTTTGTTCGGTAATATTATGGGCAGTGTTATAACTTTTGATACATCGGGAATAGATTTTGCTCTTACAGCGCTTTTTGCTGTTATTTTAACAGAGCAATTGCTTGAGTCGCGGACGAAGATTCCCTTTTTTGCGGCACTTGTTTCATGCGCTTTAAGTTTTGCCTTATTCGGAAGCGAATCATTTTTGTTCCCATCGCTTTGTATTACGGTGATTCTTCTCAGCCTGCTCAAAAATACAATAGAAAAAGGGGAGAAAAATAATGGTTGACGTTAAAAGATCGCTTATTATACTTATTGTATGCATTATTTGTATAGGTTCAGAAAGATTTCTTCCGTTTATTGTATTCGGGAAGAGAAGAGTTCCTTCTTTGGTTGTTTATCTCGGAGAAGTTCTTCCCTTGGCTGTTATGACAACGCTTGTTGCATATTGCCTCAGGGGAATGACTTTTTCTTCGCTCTCGGGATTTTTGCCTCAGATTATTGCGCTTGCCGCAACCGTTTTGCTTCATCTTTGGAAAAGAAGCTCGCTTCTCAGTATTTTCGGAGGAACGGCGTTTTATATGTTTTTGGTTCAAATGTTTTTTAAATAATATTTTAATTGCAGCAAGAAATCTACCGCGGGTAGATTTTTGTTTTATATATCTATAATTATTCCGTTGATTTTTTGATGTTTTTGTTTTATACTGTTTTTCAGAGAGTGACTAAAATAAAAAGCTTTTATTCTTCGAATGATTCGAATGAATTAATATGCCGTTTTTTAAAAGTGCAGCGGCAGAATGGAGTATTAAATGCAAAGAGAACTTTTATTTTCCGATTATTTAAAATATTTCAGGCAAAAAAACGGTTTGACTCAAAAAGAGTTGGCTGAAAAAATCGGTTATTCCGAAAAGGCTGTAAAACAGTTGGTATAACAAGCAATGCCGGCACATTGATTGATAAAACAGCAGATATTTCAATAGTAACAGACACGGGTGCAGAGGTTGTTACGGGATCAACGAGAATGAAAGCCGGTACAGCGCAAAAAATAGTTCTGAATATGATATCAACATGCGCAATGATAAAAACGGGCAAAGTTTACGAAAATCTTATGATAAATCTCCGTCCCACAAACAATAAGCTTAAAAAACGCATTATCGGAATTGTACGCGAGATATGCGGCTGCGATGAAAGCGAGGCATTGGAAAGGCTTCAAAAGAATAATTGGGTGATAAGAGATGCTGTAAAGCAGATCTGAAAAGGTTGTTAAAATGCTATTTCGGGATTGGCAAGGGCCGGACATTGCCAATCCCGAAAGAACGGCCGGACAAAAAACAAGCATTCTGCGTATGTGTTAGAATCTTTTATGCCTATTTGCTGTCACGGTTTTTAAAAAAATATGATGGTGAATATCCGGTCATTTTTTTTATAAATGAAGAAAAATAATTAGGATCATTAAACCCTGCCATGAGTGAAACGGAGGCTACACTGTAATAGCCTGATTTTAATAATTCCAAAGCATAGTGCAAACGAAGATTGTTAATATATTTAAGCGGGCTGATGCCAAATTCTTTTTCAAAAATTTTTCTGAAGTATGTATTGCTTATACCGCATAAATCAGCAAGTATATCGATTGTCATGTCACTGCTTGTAAAGTTTTCCTGTATATATTCAAGAGCTCCGGGAAGCGTGTCTTTTACGGTAATCATTTTTGAGCAAATTGATTCTATGTCTGCTTTATATAAAATCTTATTAATTATGGACTGACATTCATAGTAACGGCCGTAAATATTTGAAATCCAACGAGAGTGTAATTCGTTAAACTTATGATTAAAGTAGTTGATATCGCGTACCGAATATTTTTTCATTTGATTCGGCAGCGGGTCATCAGAGGTGAAGCGGACAATAATCAAGTGTTCTTTTTCCGCATCCAATGAAAAATCCGAACCTTTGGGTACAAACAATATATCCCCTGTTTTCACATGAATTGTTTCATTATCGGAGATGACGGTTCCCTTCCCGTAAATTCTGTATGAAATTGAATTGAATGTTTGCTGCGAATACTGTCCCGCAGTGTTTTCTTTATCAACTTTGAAAACTGATATGATTTTGACAGTAACATTTTCGGAATCAAGCAGCATAATAATTGCTTCCTCTCGTTTTTTTGGTTTATCATAACATATTCATAAAAAAATGTCAAGTGATTAAGTTTCGAAATTTCAAGATATTGTTCTGTTATTTACATTGACGGTTTATATTAAAAATATTATAATATCAAACAAAGAGTAAATCCAATCGATTTATAACTTAATTTGTAAAATGAATTTAGATAATCGAAATTTACAGATACGCGCAATAGGCTTTTTAAAAGGAATAATAATTTGAGATGAGGTGCATATTTTGAAAAAGTATGATTTGATTGTAGTCGGAGGAGGCATAGCGGGAGTTTGCGCCGCAACCGTTGCGGCACGCAGAGGACTGCGGGTTCTTCTGACAGAAAAAACAGGTGTGCTCGGAGGAGCTTTGTCAAACAGCCTTGTATATCCGTTTATGAAATACAAAATGAAAAACAAGCTTTTATCGGATGGCATATTTACCGAAATCAGAAAACGCAAGGAGGCATATAAAGACATATCGTGGGAGTGCTATAAATTTGTGTTTGACGATATGGTTACAGAGGCAAAAGCAGATGTGCTTTTTCATTCCAACGTATACAAAGCGCAAACCGACGGCAGAAATATCAAGTCGGTTTCAGTATTGACAAAGTCGGGTACAGAAGAATTTGAAGCGAAATATTTTATTGATGCATCGGGAGACGGCGAATTAATCGCAATGACAAAATGCGATTATCAATTAGGCAGAGAAAGTGACGGTTTCTGTCAGCCGATGACAACTTGTTTTCGTGTCGGAAATGTTGATATTGAGCTTTTTAAAAAAGAAAAAGATATGCTGCAGCAAAAATATAAAGAGTATCAGAAAAACGGTAAAATCTCAAATCCGAGAGAAAATATTCTGGTGTTTTACGGACTCGGAAACGGCGTATTGCATTTTAATACGACAAGGGTAATAAAGCATAACCCTGTAGATTCTGCAGAAATCAGTCAGGCTGAAATTATTGCAAGAAAACAAGTAGTGGAAATGATAAGCTTTTTCAAAGAAAATGCAAAATCCTTTAAAAACAGTTACATAGCAGCATTGCCCGAACATATAGGTGTAAGGGAAAGCAGAAAATTAAGAGGCGTACATATTTTAACCGCTGACGAAATAAAGAATTGCGTACATTTTGAAGATACAATTGCATTGGGCAATTATGAGATTGACATACATAACCCGACAGGAACGGGGACACAATTATATTATTTTGATGAGGACGAGTATTATTGCATACCATACCGGTCTCTTCAGCCTAAGGAGTACGATAATATGCTTGTTGCCGGAAGGTGTGTGTCTGCAACGCATGAGGCTCATTCCGCAATAAGAATTATGCCTATTTGCGCCTGCATGGGAGAAGCGGCGGGAATTGCGGCGTATGTTGCCGATAAAAACGGTACAGGTGTGAATGATATCAACATTAAAGAATTACAGTCTTTGCTCAGAGAAAACGGTGCTCAAATAGATTAATGCCAAATCACTGCCTGTATAAATCAAAAAAGAGACTGTAGCAATTAGGTTTGCCACAGCCCTTCTCTTGCTTGATTTACATTTGGTCGGCAAGGTCAAGCAAAAGCCGTTCTGTTTTTTCAATGCCGAGACAGGGATCGGTTATTGATTTTCCGTAAATATGTTCGCTTGGGGCACAGGAGCCGTCTTCTATATAGCTTTCAATCATAAGTCCTTTTACAAGACGTTCCACATCTGCGCTGTGACGGCGGCTGTGGAGAACTTCTTTTGCTATTCTGATCTGTTCCATATATTTTTTGCTCGAATTAGAGTGATTTGTATCTATAATAACTGCAGGGTTGCTGAAATGCTCGTTTGTGTATATCTCGCAGAGATTTATAAGATCCTCGTAATGGTAATTTGGGATAGCTTGACCGTGCTTATTTACAAAACCGCGCAAAATTGCGTGTGTGTATGGATTACCTGTGCTTTCAACCTCCCAGCCTCTGTAAATAAAGGTGTGACCGTTTTGACCTGCGGTTATGGAGTTAAGCATAATTGAAAGGTCGCCGCCTGTAGGGTTTTTCATTCCGACAGGGATATCAAGTCCGCTTGCGGTGAGCCTGTGCTGCTGATCCTCCGAAGAACGTGCACCTACTGCAACATACGAAAGCAGATCCGAAAGATAACGGTGGTTTTCGGAGTATAGCATTTCATCGGCACAGGTATATTCGATATCGCGTATAGCTTTCATGTGCAAATCTCTTATAGCAATAATTCCGCGAAGCATATCCGAATGTTCTGTAGGGTTTGGCTGATGAAGCATGCCCTTATAGCCGTTCCCCGTTGTGCGCGGCTTGTTTGTATATACCCTCGGAACTATAAGAAGCTTATCTGACACTTTTTCGTCTATGCGTTTAAGGCGCGATAAATAGTCGAGAACACTTTCCTCGCTGTCCGCGGAGCATGGACCTATTATAATGAGAAGTCTGCTGTCCGCACCCGACAATACTGCTTTTATTTCCGCATCGCGTTTTTCTTTTATTTTCGCCATTTTTTCGGTGAGCGGATATTCCTCTTTAATGACTTTTGGAATAGGCAGCTTTCTTTTAAAATTCATGTTCATTTTTATCACTCCTTGTCAAATTTTCTTCGCCTTTCGCTTGATTTGCGCATGATTTTTTTCATTTCTTCCGCGTCGCCCCGTTCCAAAACGGTTTTAAGCTTATTAAACTGTTTTTCAAAAAGGTTCATTTCGTGCAGAAGTGCTTCGCGGTTGTCAAAAAAAAGTTCGGTCCACATGATTTCGTTTATGTTTGCTATTCTTGTAAGATCTCTGAAGGAGTCACCGGTGAAAGTCTCAAGGCCTTCCGTGTCGCTGCACGTCATAAGACTTACGGCAATGCAGTGAGTAAGCTGCGAAACAAACGCTATCATTTCGTCGTGTTCTTCAACCGACAATGTGCGGACTCTGTGGAATCCGAGAACTTTTCCCAGCTGAATACATGCCTTTATAGCTTCGGGTGTATTTTTTTTCGTTGGGGTTACAATATAGTTTGCACCGATAAACATTTCAGGTGTACTGTTTTCAACGCCGGACACTTCTCTTCCTGCCATGGGGTGTGCGGCGATATATTCAACATCGGGACGCAAAATATCCTGAATATCATATACTATACAGCCTTTAACACCTGTTACATCCGTTAAAAGTGCGCCGGGTTTAATAAATTTTTGGTTTTTAAGAATCCATTCTTTAAAAATATGAGGGTAAAGCGCAAAAATTATTATGTCCGCTTCCGATATCATTTCTGCATCAATTTCCGAGGAACCCTCGGATATGATTTTGTGTTTTAAAGCATAGTCTATGTCTGCCTGTTTATCGGACAGCGCGCTTATGTGAAATCCAAATCTTTTCAAAACTTTCGCATAGCTGCCGCCCATAAGTCCGAGACCGACTATAAGAATTTTTTTATCAGTATTTATAATCATTTGCAAGCTCCTTAATGTTTAATATCTATATCGGCACCCAATTTTGCTATTACGCCGAAATAATCCGGAAAGCTTTTTGAAACAGCCTCGGCTCCTTCTATTTTGCCGCCTGTTTTGCACAGAATGGGGATAAGTGCCATTAATATTCTGTGGTCATTGTGAGATGAAAGTGTGCTGAGAGGCTTTTTAATATGAGGGTTTTTCATTAGTATTTCATTGCTGCTTACCTCAATGTCAATACCGAGTTTTTTAAGTTCTTCTTTCATAGTTTCCGCTCTGTCGCTTTCTTTTACCGAAAGACGTGCCGTTCCCGTAAGCTTCACACCATGGTTCATGGCAGCCACGGTTAAGAGAGCGGGCCCGAGGTCGGGACAATCGGAAATATCAAGGCAACAAAAATCTTTAAGCCTTTTATAATAATCTATATAAACCGAGTCACCCTGAGCTGATTGTGAAAGGCCGGTAACTTTAACGTTTTCATCAAGTGCCGTAAGATATGCGGCGTTTGAATAGTCACCTTCTATAACGGCGTTTGCGCCACTGTATTTCTGGCCGCCTTTAATAAACAGTGTATTGCCGTACATCGCAGCCGACACTCCGTAATAATGCAATACCTCCAATGTTATATTAACATACGAACGGCTTTCAAAAGGCGGAATTATTTCGATTTTGCTGTCACCCGAAAGAAGCGGAAGGGTAAAAAGAAGCCCCGTTATAAACTGACTGCTTATATCACCGCGTACTCTGTAATCTCCGCTTTTTAAATTACCGCATACACGTAAAAATCCGCGCCCTTTTTCAAAATAAAAACCGTTTTCTTTTGCTATGGTTTCGTAAACGTCCAAGGGTCTTTCAAAAAGTTTTTCCGAGCCTTTAAAAGTTATTTCCTGTCCGAGAGTCATTGCAAAAGGAATCAGAAAACGGAGTGTGCTTCCGCTTTCGCGGCAGTGTAAAATATTTCCTTTCGGTTCTTCTTTTGTCAAAGTCACTTTTCTGCCTTTGATTTTTACATTTGCTCCGAGAGATTCAAGACAGGAAAGAGTTGCTTTTATATCTTCCGAAAGTACCACATTATCCACCGTGCATTTTTCGCCCGATAAAAACGAAGCTATCAAATATCTGTGCGCCGCGCTTTTTGACGGCGGTGCAGCAACACTGCCTTGCAGGTGGGAGGGGTTTACTTCAGCAATCATTCTTCCACCTCCGCAAGGAAATCCGTTCCGAACCGCAGAGCGAGCATATCCGATATACATAAAGCAGCAATGCTGTCTGCAACAACGCGTGCACGGTGTACGATACATGGGTCATGTCTTCCGTGAGGAGTCAACGTAACGTTTTCGTGTTCAACAAAATTTACCGTTTCCTGGCTTTTGAAAATAGTCGGTGTCGGTTTAACGGCGCAACGGAAAATAATTGGCATTCCGTTTGAAATACCGCCGTTAATTCCGCCTGAATTATTTGTGGTTGTAATGATTTTGCCGTCTTTTACACGAAAAGCATCGTTGGCTTTGGAGCCTCTCATAGAGCTTATGGCAAATCCTGCACCGAATTCAACACCTTTCACAGCCGGAATCGAAAACAGCGCGTGTGCCAAAACACCTTCCAAAGTGTCAAACCATGGTTCGCCGATACCTTGAGGCACACCAAGAATAACGGTTTCAAGAATTCCGCCAACGCTGTCGCCTTCCGCTTTTGCATTTTCGATTTCAAGTTTCATTTTTTTTGACGCTTCCTCATCAAGAACGGCAAAATCGGCATTGTCAAGATAATCCGCATCTTTTTTGATGTCATCAAAATCTCTGTCGGAAATATTTGCACATTCTTTAATATGAGTTGCAATAAATATACCTTTCTTTCTCAGAGCATTTTGCAAAATTGCACCGGCGGCGGTTACGGGAGCGGTTATTCTTCCGCTGAAATGACCTCCTCCGCGAGTGTCGTTAAATCCGTGGTATTTTAAAAATGCCGTATAGTCGGCGTGGGAGGGACGGGCTGTTTCACGGAGCACGTCATAATCACCGCTTTGTGTGTTTGTGTTTTCTATTGTAATTGCCAGCGGCGAGCCTGTCGTTTTTCCGTTATATACGCCGCTTATTATTCTAAAATCATCGGCTTCAACGCGCGGAGTTGAAATTTTGCCTGCGGGACGTCTTTGCGAAAGTTTCTTTTTTATATATTCTTCGTCAATCTCAATCCCCGGTGCGAGACCGTCAAGCACCGCACCTATTTGAACGCCGTGGCTTTCGCCGAAAAGTGTGAGAGTAACGGAGTTACCGAATGTATTTTTCATTTACTGCACCGCCTTTACAAAGTTTTAAACATATCGGAGAGTGACTCCGAATTCATTTTTTCAAACTCAAACGAACCTATTTTATTTACTTTAACACATGCAATGCTCTTGCCGTCGGCTTTTTTGTCGTGTGAGGCGGCGGCAGCGGCTTTTTCCGCATCGACTCTGTATGATGTTTTAAGACCTGCTTTTTCAAGAAGCGGAACAAGTCTGCGGCGTACAGGTTCGGAAGACATCGGCAGCATACCGAGGGCAATGCTTTCTCCGTGGCTCAGATGAGTAGTTGCTTCTATACCGTGACCCAATGTATGACCGAAATTTAAAACCTTGCGAAGACCCTGCTCTGTTTCATCTTCCGTAACTACTTTTATTTTGTTTTGAACGGCGCGGTATATTATTGTTTCTATATCTTTATGAAAGTCAGCTTTTTCAAGGCATTCAAAAAAGTCCTCATCAAGGCTTGCAGCCATTTTTATAACCTCCGCCATTCCCGAGGCAAATTCGCGTTTGCCGAGAGTTTTAAGCGTGTCGGGGTCAATGAGTACGGCGTGGGGCTGATAAAATGAGCCGACCACGTTTTTTATGCCGTCAAGATTCACGGCGGTTTTTCCTCCTACCGACGAATCAACCTGTGATAAAAGCGTTGTCGGAATATTGATAAAACGTATTCCGCGCATATAGCATGACGCCGCAAATCCGGCAAGATCACCCGCGACTCCGCCGCCGACCGCAATTACGGTGTCATGCCTTGTAAAATCCGCTTCAAGCATCATAGACAGCAGTTTTTCAAAATATTTTATACTTTTGCTGCCTTCGCCCTGCGGAACGGTTTTGACAAATGAACCGGGGATTGAAGCACGTACTTTTTCCGCGTATTCGCGCGGAACATTTTCATCCGTAACTATCATTGCTTTGGAATTTTGAGGAACAAATTTTCCTGCTGATTTTATAACACCGCTGCCGATATATATGTCATATTCACGGCTCTTTGTTGTAACATGTAAAGTTTTTGTGTTCATTAAAGTACACCGCCTTCTTTAAAACAGCCCGCAGCTTTAAGCATATCGCAATGCTCCGAAAGCTCGCGAAGCATTATTTTTCCGAGTTCCGTGTTAACACTTTTGTCGGTTTCGACATAAAAATAATATTTCCATGGATGACCCTGCAGCGGACGGCTGCGGAGCGACGTCATGTTAAAACCGTATTTTCCGATTACGTTTATCGCCTTGGCAAGTGAACCTGCATTGTTTGAAACGGCAAACATTATTACAGAACAACAATCTTCGTTTTGCGGCATAACACGGGATAAAACAGCAAATTTAGTTGTATTCACACGGCTTTTGTTTATATTGCGCTCAAGAATTATAAGCCCGTAAAGTTCTGCGGTTTCGGCGCTTGCAATTGCAGCCAGCGTATTATCACCGCTTTCGGCAACTTCTTTTGCGGCTTTTGCCGTATTTGCCGCTTCTCTTATTTCGTAGCCTGCATTTTTCAAGTGCTCTTCACACTGGCTCAGCGCCTGAGGATGGCTTATCACTGTCTTTATTGTGCTGCATGAGGCGGAGGGAAGAGCGAGAAGGTTTTGATTAACAGCCAGGCTGTACATTCCGTTTATATAGAGTGAACGGCGGAAAATCATGTCGGTTACTTCACCGACTTCTCCGGCGTTGCTGTTTTCAATGGGCAAAAGAGCGATGTCACATTCTCCGTTTTCAACAGCCTCATATGCCGAAGCAAAATTAGGATAAGACTTTTTTTCGGAATCGGGATAAAGCTTCATTGCCGCAATGTGAGCAAAAGCTCCTTTTATGCCGGAATATGCAACGCGAATTCCGCTTTGCAGTCTGGCTTGATAGCGTTTTGAAACTTCCATAACATTTTTTTGAAAATTTATATAATATTCTTTCAAAACCGCGTCTTCGATATATTCTGTATTTTTACGTAGAAGTTCGCGCTCGCGTCTTTCATCAAAAATCAGCAGACCGTGTTCCTTTTTATATGCAAACACTTTCCGGACCGCGTGCATGCGTTCCGTAAAAAGTTTTGCAATCTCCTTGTCCGCTTTATTGATTGTTTCTCTTGCTGCTTTGATGTCGCACATTTTTAAACTCCATTCCGCCGATGCAGGCATTTATTAAATAACAAAAGCCGTGCGGATTTGTGATTCCGCACGGCTTTGATATATCTACAAATATTCATATATCACGCATGTACCGTTTTTCTTGCATCACAAATCGCTCTTACTTCAGAAATAATAAAGTAAAAGTAATAATAAAAGCGATATATAAATGCTGAAAAATCTGTACGTTTCATTTTAATTGACCTTTCTTAAATTTTTTTCAGTATATCATATCATTTTGCAAATGTCAAGGGTTTTTAGATAAATAAAAAAATTTTAAAGCAAGGTGTGTGTTTTGTGGCTTTTTGCTGTTGACATATATATCACATTATGATAAAATCTTATGTTGAAGAGATAAAGAAGGGATGATACGTATGACGAAAACAAATACAAAGAGAATGGTTTATATAGCGTTGCTGTCAGCTATGGCATTTGTATTGACAAGATTTATTCAGTTTCCGACAGCACTCGGATACATACATTTCGGAGACAGTATTATTTATTTGACAGCTTTTCTTCTCGGAGGCGGTGCTGCCGCTGCGGTAGGCGCTATAGGCGGAGGATTTTCTGATCTTTTGTCATACCCTGCATATACATTGCCTACAATTATTATTAAAGCATTGGTCGGATTTGCTTCGGCGGCTGTTTTTAAAAAATGCAAGAATAAAATAGTCGGAATGATTCTGGCTTTTGTTTGCGGAGCATTTATAGTTGCCGGCGGTTACTATATAACAGAAGTGGTTATGACCGCAAACTTTGTTTCTCCGCTGGCGTCTGTGCCGACAAACTTTTTACAGACGGCTATGTCCGTTCCGATTCCCGTAATAGTATATTTTGCTTTGAAAGACAAAATTAAATAAGCGGAGTGGGGATAAAATGCCTAAGTATAAGTTTATAAACAGAAGCGGTCCGGCAACGTTTCCGCTTTCCGCTGTTTTTGTTGATAAATACATGCCCGAAGCAAACGCAACGTTTGTTAAAGTGTATTTATACGGGCTGAGGCTTTGCTATTCGGCGGGAGAAGATACCGACAATGCAAAAATTGCGGAAGCTCTTGATATTTTGGAGACCGATGTATGCAAAGCGTATGAATACTGGGAGTCAAAAGGCGTTGTACGTGTGACGGAAGACGGTGTAGAATTTATGGACTTGTCTTCGGTCGCAGAGCCTAAGAAAACAAAAAAACCCGTTTATTCGGGAAGCGAACTTGCGGATATTATGCGAAACAATACCGATATTAAACAGCTTGTAAACCATGCCGAATCAATTTTCGGAAAGACACTTTCTCAATCCGAAATGAGCACATTGCTCGGCTTTTACGATTGGCTGCGCTTGCCTATTGAAGTTATTCTGCTTCTTTTGGAGCATTGCGCATCGCTTCAGAAAACATCCATGCGTTATGCCGAAAAAGTTGCCGTTTCATGGGCGGAAAATGGAATAGACACTCTGGACAAAGCTCAGGAATATTTGCAAAATTATGATAAAAGAGAAAAAGTTTTGAGAAAGTTTAAAAGACTTTTCAGTGTAAAAAGTATTTCGGATTCGGAATATGCTCATATTATACAGTGGACGGAGAATATGAAAATGTCTCATGATCTGATAAAAAGAGCATACGAAAAAGCGCTTTTAGTAACAGGTGAAGCTTCGTTTCCGTATATGAATGGAATTCTTCAGTCGTGGTTTAAAAAAGGTATAACGGAAACGGATGATTTGTCAAAAGACACGCCGCCGATTAAACCAGAGAGAAAAAAACAGACGCCGAGTAAATTTACAGGATACAGTCAAAGCGGTGATTACGACACCGATGTAATAGAAAAAAAACTTTTTGAAAAAAGAAAAAATGAAAAATAGCGGAGAGATTTACTGTGAATAACGATATCTACGCAAGTGTCAATAAAACGCTTTTGCAGCGGCGCGAACGTGCTGTGTATGAGGAAAACGCAAGAAAAATGGAGGTTTATTCCAAAGTTCCGCAGGTAAAAAAAGCGGATGAAAAATTGTCCCGGCTTGTTTTTGATGTTTTCCGCAGAATACAAAACACTCAAAATTATGATGAGGGTGCTCAAAAACTGGTTCATGGTTTTTCCGAAATTGAACTCTTTAAAAAGCGGCTGTTGGCTGAAAACGGGTTCAGACCAGATTATCTCGACAGTTTAAATATTTGCAAAAAATGCGGTGATACGGGAGTTTATGAAGGAAAAAGATGTGAATGTTACAATAAGCTTTTAACAGATGAGCTGATGCGCCGCTCAAATATGAGCGAAGCGCTCAAAAGTCAGACTTTTGATAAATTTTCGCTTGATTTTTACAGTAATAAGCCTTATAAAAATTTGCCGCGCACACCGCGTGAAAACATGAATGACGTTTTGAAAATTGTCAGGAAATTTGCGGCAGGTTTCGGAAAACCAAAAAAAGACGAAAAAAACAGTCTTTTGTTTTACGGTTCACCGGGGCTTGGAAAGACATTTCTTTCGTCTGCTGCGGCAAATGAGGTTATGCGCCGCGGATACACCGTGATATATGAAAGTGCGGGAAATATTTTTTCGGAACTTTCCGATAACCAGTTCGGACGCGGAGGGTCATCGGCGAAACAGTTTATTGATGTTGATTTGCTTATAATAGACGACTTGGGAACCGAATTTATAAATTCTTTTACCGAGGCGGAGCTTTTCAGAATAATAAATTCACGTATTTTGAGTGAAAAGAGTATGATAATAAGTACAAATCTTTTGCTTAACGACATTAAGTCTACATATTCCGAAAGAATTTTGTCAAGACTTTTGGGAAATTTTGAAGCATTGAGATTTTTTGGAGAAGATATACGGCTTAAGAATTTGTAATTTTATGCCGGAAAGGAAATCTGAGTATGAACAATAAGCTTGAGAGATTTAAGAAATCCGTGTGCGGCAAGCATATTATACTGCTTGGCGCGGGGGTAAGCAATAAGCCTCTAATAAAACAGCTGCTTTCCTACGGAGCGGAAGTTACGGTATGTGATAAAAACACAGAAATTCAGGATGATTTTATAGACGAGATGAAGCTTGGAGCAAAATTTCGTTTCGGAAAAGATTATCTTGATAATTTAAAAGGTGATATTATATTCAAAACACCCGGAATAAGGGGAGATATTGACGAACTTTGCAAAGCGCGGAAAAGAGGAACGCTTGTAACAAGTGAAATGGAGATGTTCTTTAAGCTTTGCCCATGTAAAACAATCGGTGTTACGGGGAGTGACGGAAAAACCACCACAACGACTCTTATTGCCAAAATACTCACCGAGGACGGAAAAGTTTGTCACATAGGCGGAAATATAGGAAAACCGCTTTTGCCCGAAATCGATAAAATAAGTGAAAATGACGTTGTGGTTGTGGAGCTTTCAAGCTTTCAGCTTATGTCTATGAAATATTCGCCGGACGTTGCAGTTATCACAAATATTGCTCCGAACCATCTTGATATTCATAAGTCTATGGAAGAATATATTGAAGCTAAAAAGAATATTTTCTTAAATCAAAATAAA
>ERZ1034952.2384-NODE-2384-length-13978-cov-4.729584_pt1 | contig 13978 bp, 9 predicted proteins | sample MGYA00520625_ERZ1034952 | MGnify/ENA primary metagenome ERZ1034952 (study PRJEB33766, sample SAMN09781773) | gut metagenome | biome: gut microbiome | host: Homo sapiens | place: Madagascar | study: EMG produced TPA metagenomics assembly of the PRJNA485056 data... | reverse complement strand
CCTTCACGGCAGGGAGTTCTTCGTTTGCGATCATCTTGCGGACCTGCTGGCGCGTTGTTTTGAGCAGGACAGCCGTTTCCTTGACGGTTAGAATTTCGTCATTTTTCATGCCCACGGGTCCTTCCTCGAATCGGGCTGCGACGAAGTACGAGGCTGATTATACTGCTCCTTGTAGATAAAATTGTGCAGCTTGCGAACCAGAACCTTGCGGAATCCCCAGTTTCCGTACTGGTCCTCCTGCGGCTGAATGCTGTACTTGTCCGCGTAGTGGCGGAGCTCCTGCTTACTGATTTCGAACAGTCGGCAGACCTCGTCGATGGTGTAATACTCCTTCATCCCGCGATAATCCAGATACTTCATAAAAATCATCCTTTTACATATAAGATTTGACAGCACAGATCACAGTTCACCGCAATTCATGCCATCTTATATTTATGTTAGTGATTTCGTTTCAAAAATGGCAATCAAAACCCATGCCAATTCCATTGAAAAGGCATGGGTTTCGCAATTTACAGAACAAATTTCAATTCTTCGATCTCTGATTTATCCTTCAACGTAATCGGTTGAATGCCAAGCTTTTCAAACTGCTTGCGCACAGTGCGGAGCTGGCTTTCGGACAGCTCGCTGTTTTTCACAGCCTGTGCATAACATTTGCAGTCGGACAGCTTTTTGACAAGCAGACGCATATTTTTGCGAGTTGAAGCATGTTTCACGGTCTCAACCTTTGCCATACAATCCGAATATCGCACAAACGGCAGGTCTGCGTGCAGCATTTCCATATAAGAATGAATAGTGTCCTCTGACTCGTCCATGACAGTTTTCAGAATTTTCTTATTGCTGCCCTTGACTTCATCGGACAGTCCCTGCTTGAACTTCGCGCCCGAGCGGGAGACCTCAAACCGCAGCATTGGTGCATCGTAGTTCTCGAGCAACTCCTCCTCCATCAGCTGAAACGTCTTATCATAGACCGTCAATGTCGTCGTTTTGCAGTAAATCCGCCACGAATGTGCATTCTTCTCCTTGCGATTTGGAAATTTCTTGCCGAAGGTACACAGCTCGTATTTCTTCATATATGGGCTGCGGCGAACGACACGCAGTGCCTCATCAACCCATTTCTGCGACTCGGGGAAGTAGTCCAGACAGCAGTCAATGCGTGAGAGCGTCAGCTGTTCGAACTCGCAGTCCAGACCGATTTCATGCAGCAGTTCTGTCATCTCTCTGTCAAGCGTTTTCAGTTGGTTTTCCGTCGCGGTGAACACTTTCTTGGGCGAATATTTTCCGTGCAGCAAAGTGTGCGGATTGAGTCGGAAACGGATAGAACAGGTGATATTTTTGCTTGTTTTGTTCTTGCTACGCTTCTGCTTGTATAGATAAAGTATAACACCCTGACCGCAGTACGAGGTACAGATATACTTCTCAATACCTTTGTCAGAATGATATGTCGTGTCCGGGTAGAGTTTGCCGAAATTCAGGCTTTTCAGGTGCTGAAACACCTTGTTAAAGCTCTTTTTGGACAGCCTGTGAAATAATTCGATTGTGTGGATACCATATCGAAAGTCCATTTCACTCACCGTCCTTCGCAAAGCAGCCGATGACTGCATCGTGTAAATCATCCGACGACTCGCAGATCGCATACAGCTCATTTACGGCATCAATCGCGCGTTCATCCGTATTTGAGATGATGTCAAGGTTCATCTGAAAGTCAGTGTCATTCCAGAGCAGCAGCGCCTTTGCACGTTTTTCGTCGCGCCCGGCTCTGCCTGCCATCTGATAGAATGCCGCTGCGCTGAACGGCAGCTGAGAGACGATAATCAGACGAATATCCGGGATATTCACGCCCATACCGAACGCAGAAGTTGCAATCATGATGTGCGCCTTGCCGGAACGAAAGCGCTGCTCCTGCTTCGCTCGGTTGGATAATTTGCTGTGGCAGATGGCAATCTCATCAGCCTCGATATCACAATCTTCGATTAAGTAATCACGCATCTCTTCCACATCACAGACACGGGTGCAGTAGATAACGATTTTACCCTTATCAGCATATTTTAGAATTGCTTTCTTGACTTTTCCATAACGAATTGCCTCCGTTTTCACGAACACTTTTCCCAGAGAAAGGTTAGAACGCTTGAGCTTGCCGATATGTACCGTCGGATTCTTCATACGCAGACTTTTCGTGATATATGGAATATCCTCCTGCATAACAGTTGCGCTGAACGCAGCAACAACAGGAGATGAGGGTAAATCCTTAATAAATTTACCGATATTGCGGTACATTGGACGAAATTCATTGCCCCATTCCGTCAGACAGTGCACCTCGTCTACCACAACCGTGTGTACGGTATTCTTCTGAATTGCCTTCCAGAGACGAGGATCACTCAGCCGTTCCGGCGCAACAAAGAGCGCCTGGAGCTTGCGGTGTTTCAATCTTTCAATAATATTGGTATTCTCCGCATTGCCGCTGTACAGGCAGCCCGCTCGGATTTTGCTGTCCTCGCAGCGCTGCACTAAGTCCCGCATCAATGCAACCGTCGGGAGAATACCAATCAGCAGATCGTTCGGGTGCATAACAACCATCGAAAGAAAGCAGATCGACTTGCCTTCCGAAGTCCGTGCTAATCCAAGAACATCTTTACCATTGAGTAAGTCTGTAATTACATCCTTCTGAAACACTTTCAGCTTCGATATACCAAAGCTATTGCATATCATCTTTTCCTGTTTGTTTGTCATAATTTTCACTCCTAAACATAGAATTCTCGTTCAAAACTGAAATTTAGAAATTTCATCTGAACTGCCTTTATTCCATTGTTGAGAGCGCAATCAAATTATAATTTCACAGGAATAACATGATATATAATAGCGAAAGGCTTATCCCGGTACATGAGACAAGCCTTGGCTAATATTATAATTGCGATTTAGTGAACAACCTGCATTTTGCGGTCCTCAAGCAGCGAGCAGCGGTCTGCGATGCCGTCCGTCACATACACCGTCCCGTTTTCGTCCATCAAAATCGCATCAAACTCGTCCGAATGCGCGCGCCAGTAATCCAGCGCGTCATCCACGCCCATGATGAACAGCGAGGTCGAGAGACCGTCCGCGAGTGTGCCGTCATGGCTGATGATGGTCGAGGAGATGACGCCGCTGTCGGCCGGATAGCCGGTGCGCGGGTCGATGATGTGATGATAGGTCGTTCCGTCCTGCTCGAAATAACGCTGATAGCCGCCCGAGGTGATGACGGCCTCATCCTCGATTTCGATGACGGCGAAGTTTTCCCCGCTGTTCTCCGGGTCTTGCACCGCGACGCGCCAGCGGCTGCCGTCCGGCTTGAGGCCGAGCGCCTGCACGTTGCCGCCGAGCGAGATGATGCCGCTCGTGACGCCGTTTTCGCTGAATATCTGCATCATCCGGTCGGATGTGTAGCCCTTTGCGATACCGCCGAGGTCGACCTGCACATCATCCGGAATGGCCGCAGTGCTGCCGTCGAGCTGCACCTGCGTGTAATCGACGTGCGCGAGCAGGGCGGACAGCTCTGCCGGGTCGGGCACGCGGTACTGCTGCGTCGTGAAGCCCCAAGCCTGCATGACCGGCTCGATGGTGCAGTCGAAAATGCCGCCGGTCGAGGCCGAGACCTCGAGCGCACGGGAAAGCAGCGCGCGGGTATCCTCGTGCAGCGCGGCGGTGTGGTCGCGGTTGAGCGCGTAAATGTCGCCGCTCTCGCTGCTGATGGAGAACAGCGCGTCCAGACGTTCGATCTCGCTCTTCGCCGCGTCGAGCGCCTCTCCGGCATGGTCTCCGTAGGCGGTCAGCGTCATGGCCGTGTCCATCGCGAACAGGTCGACCGACTGCGCCTCCGTGCCGGCGGACGAGGCCGAGGGGGCGGAAGCCTGTCCGCAGCCGCCCAGAAAAACAAGCCCGAGCAGCAGCAGCGCCTTGATTTTTTTCTTCATAAACAAATATCCTCCGAAAGTTAGCGTTTGCTTACTATAAAATAGCATATCACGGCAAAAAAGACTTGTCAAGCTGCGAAATCTTGATAAACCGCGGTTCATCTCACGAAAAAGTGCGGTTGACAAATAAAAAGCGCTGGTGTAGACTAAGGTCAGCTTATAATGTTAGCAAAAACTAACCACAGCATTTTTTCTCAGGCAGCAAAAACGCGCGAGGAAAAATGTTATTTTTCGACGTGATGGTTAGCTTTGTCTAACAAAAGGAGGAATCGAAAAGTGAAGTGTAAAAACACCATTGCAATGGTGCTGGCAGGCGCGATGCTCCTGCCGAGCAATGCCTTTGCTGCCGACCTGAGCCAGTACAAGGATTTCCCGAACGACTGGTCCGCGAAGTCGCTCGAGCAGGCGATCGACGATGGCCTGCTGAACGGCTCGAACGGTATGATCGACGCGAAAGGTCTGCTGACCCGCGCACAGATGGCGGCGATCGTCTCCCGTTCCTTCGGCGCGGCTAAGACGGCGTCTTTGGACGACTACAGAGACGTACTGCCGAGCGCATGGTATTACAGCGATATGGGCAAGGCAGTCAAGATGGGCGCGTTCCAGGGCGCGAATGGCCTGCTGAACCCGGATGCACCGATCACCCGCGAGGAGGCGTTCACCGTTCTGGCGCGCGCCTTTGCGCTCGAGGGCGGCGGCAGCGCCACGCTGAAGGACTTTGTTGACGGCGGCACGGTGTCCTCGTGGGCGTCCGAGAGCGTTGCGGCGCTGGTCGCAGGCGGCTATGTCAACGGCGCGAACGGAATGCTGAACCTGAAGAACAACATTACTCGCGCGGAATTCGCCAAGGTCATCACCGGCATGGCGGCATCCTATGTCGGTGCAGAGGGCGTCTCCGGCAAGACAGTCGAGGGCAACGTGATCGTCCGTGAGAGTGGCGCGTCGCTCTCCGGCATGACCATCAACGGCGACCTCATCATCGCGGACAGCGCGGACAAGGCGTCGCTGGATAACGTCAAAGTTACCGGACGCATCGTCATCCGCGGCGGTGCGGACGCGGTCGGCATCAAGAATACCACGACCGGAAAGGGCGTGCTGGTCAGCAGCCCGAACGGCGCGGCGGCAATCTCGGTATCGGGCGGCAGCGTCGGCACTGTGACCGCGAAGTCCGATCTGTCCCTGTCCGGCTCGGTAAGCAATGTTGCTGTTACCGATAAGGCTACCCTGACCGTCGAAAAAAACGCATCCGTCGGCACTGTCACCGTATCTGCGGCAGGCTCCAAGGTAACGGGCGACGGCAAGGTAACGAACGTACAGGCCAACGCGAACAATGTCACCGTCACCAGCAAGGGTGCCAAGGTAACAGCCGGCAGCGGCGTTTCCGGCGTCAAGGCAGGCGATAAGGCCGTAGAATCCGGCAAGACCGAAACGGTCGGCACGGCTTCTTCGAGCGGCGGCTCGTCCTCCGGCGGCAGCAGCTCGTCCCGCAGCGATTACAGCTATGTGCTGATGAATATTCCGTATGACGAGTTCTATAAGGCGGAGCTTGAGAACAACGAAGTCGCGGTTGACGCCGTTTCCTCTGCAACTAAGCAGAAGACCATGAGTTCTCTGGTAGGCGGCTCTTATCATGTAAACAGTGACGGCACGGACATCACTGGCGTGATTTATCCGGTTCGCGTCAAGACGAGCGACCTTTCCGGACTGACTCAGATCACCGACAGCAGCTCGGTAAGCATTACCACAACGCTCAAAGATAAGACTTCCACGAAAAATTACACGGGCAAGGACGCTCTGTTCCAGTCCGCAAGCCACTCGTATTACTACTTGAGCAGTGCTCCGTCCTCCTACAAGGAAGCAACGCTCTCGGGCGACAAGTGGACGTTCGGCAAGGCGACCGGCAGCACGAAGCAGGCAGACGGCGCTATTGCAACCCTGAAGATCGACTCTGATCACGGCGATTATAAGATCAAGGTAGAAAATCTCGGTCTGTCTCAAGATGCCGTTGTTTACGGCGTCGCGCTGAGCGCGGTTGACAGTGAGGGCAAAACGACCTCTTACGGCCTGCGTCATCTGGAAAACATTTGGAAGCAGACCAAGCTTGCGTTCTCGACCGGTTTTGTCACGGAGTCTCACGGTAGCCCCCTGCGCTCCGAGCATTACAAGTCCATCATGGGCAAGACCATCAACAAGATTACGTATTTCACCAGTGATGGCAATTTTGAGTTTGATACAAAGCTGTATGTTCCGGTGAAGTCTGCTGATGTTAAGGTATCTGTTGAGGGACTCGCAGCAGATGATCGGGAAGCAACCTTGAAGATCGAAGTACCCTCCGATTTCTCTCCGAAGGTAACAGTACCGAAGGACATGGGCTACGACGAACAGACGGGCAAAATCACCTTTAATTCCGCTCTGCCGGGTTCTTACGAGGTAACGGTTTCCGACGCGAAGGGCATATATGCAGACGTAACGGCAAGTTTCACCGTTTCCACGAGCACGGACGCTGCGCAGTATGACAGCAGCTCGGTATCGCTCAAAAAGGCGGACAACGTGGAAGCTGCTGATTTCGCAAACTTTCTGAAGAATATTACTTCGGTTAAGGTTGGCGACAAGGAATACGATGCAACCGGCAAGAAAGCGGTAACGATTATCAAGAAGGACGGCAAGATTGACGAGAATGCCAAGTCCGATGGTGAAGCGCTGTTCGCGGACGGCAAGGAGAAAACGCTTATCGTTTCCGCAACCGGCTACCCCGACCTTAAGTTCAGCTACACGCCGACTTATACCTACGCTTACGCCGCTGTTCCGTATGATGAGTATTGGAAGAGCGAGGGCGTTTACCTGAGCGGCAGCGACTGGAAGAAAAGCAGCGAGGAGTCGGATTACGACTATGTATATGTTTATGTGACCGATCCTGAAACAGGCAAACCGACAACAGAGCCAAAGGTAACCTATCAGGAAAAGGACAAGGGCGCATATGACGCCGTTTCCCGCGCAACTGCTCGACATGGTATCCATCGCGGCAGCTATCAGCAGGTTCTGACTCTCCACACGCAGGAAAACAAGGATCTCGAAGTTGCTTACTGGGTAAGCGGCACGGAACTGGTTCTCAAATCCGGCGAGCACGTTATGTTTAAGTCCACTGCCCCGGCATCGACTTCCGACCCGGTCGCAACCATCACTACGCAGGACGGCGCGGAATATCACATGACCGGTTCGACCATGACCGGCATCAAGTACGTTCCTGTCAAGGTCAAGACTTCGGATTTTGCCGAGTTTGCCAACGCATACGAGGTAACTCAGAACGGCGATGAACTGACCGGCGGTTATACTGAACGTAAGCTCTTCGGCTACTCCGGCATTTACGCGGCAGTAGACAGCAGCACCAACGGCCTCAAGGAAGTCACGAAGTCCGGCAACTCGTTCAGCTTCGGCGCTCGTCAGACCGGCAAGGACTCCGGTATCAAGGGCACCGAGCTCAAGACGGTTGACAAGGATAATATCAAGGTAGAACCTCAGAAGTTCAGCGGCGGCACCTACGGTTCGATGTTCCGTGTACATCTGACCGGTTCGGCCTACGGCGACCTCGGCAGCCGGATGCAGTCTGTCACCTGGCAGTATTACGGCGACAGCGATACCGTTCTCCAGACCTACGGCACCAAGTTCGCAGCTGACATCTGGATGCACGGCAACAACGGCATTCAGCTCGGCCTGACCAAGTCTCTGCGTGCTGAACTGCCCGAGGGTACGGACGGCACCGGCAAGTGGGTCGGCACCATTCACGCTCTGGGTTATCAGGACTTCACCTTTGAGGTAACGCTTGCCCCTGAAAACGTAAGAGATACCGGCAAGGACCCGATGACGGAGAAGCAGAGAACCGAACTGATCAAGCTCAAGGATGAAGCCGGTGCGCTGCTCAACAACTACGATGCAAACAAGGCTACCGACGCAGAAAAGACGCTGAAAGAGCACTACGACGAAGCGGAAGCTCTGCTCGCAAATGAAAACGCAACGACTTCCAAAGCAGCAGAACTTCTGCGCGAACTGCCGGACATGATTGCTGCTGTAAAGAACGCAAAGCCGACCACCACAACCAAATCCGGCGAAGCGGAAGTAACCATGACAGACGGTAAATTTGTAGATGGTTCCTATCAGGCAAAAATCACGGTAGTATTTGATGCAGACGGCAAGGTCGTTTCGATAACTGATAATAGCACGGAACCCGGCTCAGCTAACGCATCCTACTGGAATACCGCCAAAGAAAAGTTTGTGGACTTTGAAAAGAAATCCGTATCCGAAATCGACGGTATTGATGCAAAATCCGGTGCTACTGTATCTCTGAACGCTGTCAAGTCCATTATCAAGGAACTTTCGAAATAGGAAGGTGAGCAGGCTCCCTCTGCGCCAGCCCTGAAAGCGGCAGACGCTCGGACACAGCTGCTGTATGCAGCAACATCCCCGGCGGAACTTAACGTTTCGGCCGGGGATGGCTGTATCGTCCGGTATACCACCGACGGCAGCACTCCGAGTGTAGACGGGAACACTGCAAAAACCCTTGAAGGCACAACGCTGACCATCCGGCCGAACAGCAACGCAGACAGCTCCGTTACCGTCAAGGCCATCGCCGTCAAGGACGGTAAGGCTTCCGATGTCACCGAAAAGACCGTGCAGTTTGTCGCGATCCCCAGTCTGACCTCCGGCACGCGCACCTACATCGGCACAGTAACGGACGGCGGTGTGTCCGGCGGCCCGTATCAGGTCAGTGTGCGCGTAACAACTACCAACGGCAAGATCACCCGTGTGCAGGACAACGGCACCGAGGCCGGTCTGGATTTGTCGGACGATAACGTTTCTAAGGACTATTCGTTCTGGGGCGGCGTAATGGACAGCGACGGTATGCCCGCCAAGCTGCGCGGCAAGTCGCTGGAAAATGTACTGAACATGCAGACCGTACCGGGTGACGGTGACCACAACGTAGACGCCGTTTCCGGCGCTACTGTCTGGTCGGATGCCATCCGTCATGCCACCATCGCGGCACTGCGCTCCAAACCGGTCAGCGAAAGCGAATCTACCGTGCTCGCGCCGACCCTCACGGCGCAGACCTGCGTTCCGAACGCAAGCTATAAGTATATCGATGTTGCCATGTCGGCCGACAAGGACTGTACCATCCGCTACACACTCAACGGTACCGACCCAACTGCCGACAGCACCAAAGCGGCTTCCATCGGCTGGTCTGGAGACATTGGCGTTCGTCTGAAACCCGATTTGACTAAATATCCGAACGGTCAGGTCATCGAAGTACGCGCTGCCGCCTTTGACAAGGATGGAAACCGCTCGGATGTGGTTCGGCAGTTCTATGTATTCGCCAATCCGCTGAGCAACGCGGCGTATACTGCACAGTACAGCGGCATTTCCGCAACTGTTGACGGCATTACTGCAACCGCTGTAACACAAAGTCCCAACTACGATGATAATTATTATATCACCTCGCTGACGCTCGATAAGGAACACAGCGAAACGTACGCAGACTTTCTCCCTAAGCTGTTCAGCCGCATCTATTTCTCGCAGACCACCGAAGGCGTTAAGCCAATCGAGGGGCACGAGCAAGAGAGCCAAGCTGTCCTCTCAGCAGTGCAGGCGGCACTGAATAAGGCGCTGACGGCTTCCAGGCCGACGCTCACCGTCTCGCCGGAGAAAACCACCTACGCGAATGCGGATAAGGTAACGGTAACGCTTGACTGCCCGACCAACGGCGCGGAGATCTACTATACCGTGGATAACAGCAATACCCTGACCGGTTCGACGCTCTCCGACCCGACCAAAACCGGCACCGAGTACACCGGCCTGTTCGAGGTTTCCATCGACAATATCGCAGGCGGCAAGGTGTACATCCGCGCGGCGGCGAAAAAGGACGGCAAATGGTCCGGTATCGTTCGCAAGGACCTGACGTTCGCCAAGGGCGTCAAGGAAAACGCCTTCGTGGTGGACGGGACGAATTATCAGAGCTGGTCTGCGGCGTCTGCCGCCGTCAAGAAAGACGGCACGATCGTGCTCAATGATGACGTGCAGCTGACCGAGGAGGACAAGCTCCCGGATGTCGCGTGCACTATCCGTTCGGCCGGTGAGACCAAGTATAAGCTGTCCGGCTCTCCGATGACGATGAACGCCGATCTTACTCTGTCGAACATCACCTATGCGCTCGGAAATCTGTACGCGAACGGGCATGATCTCACGGTCGCGAACGATGTGGAGACCGCGTGGAGCTGGACAGGTTACAGTCTGTATGCAGGCAGTACCGTGAACAGCACCGCAGCGGGCACGCAGCACATCAGCGTGCAGGCCGGTAGTTTTGCTGTTATCGCCAGCGGCAGAGGCAGCACGACGCATAAGGCTAACGTGGACGTTTCCGTAGGCGGCAGTGCGGATGTCAACCTCGCGGGCGCATACATGGGCGCGAAACTGGACGGCAATGTAACGTTCCATGTTGCAGACGGCGTCAAGCTGAATCAGTTCCTCGGCGAACAAAGCGGCGGCACCGTAAAGGGCGGTTTGACGCTTATCATCAGCGGCGCGCCGACGATGAGCACCGGCTCTTACAGCACATATAAGGCCAGCGTCAACAAGGATTCGTTCGGCACGCTCGACCTGACCGGCGCAGATGCAGATTTCATCACCGCAAACCGTGATAAATTCACCGGTTTTGCCACGGTTTTGCCAAATGCATAATTTCTCACAAGTCCAAGGGTGCTCCAGCAGGAGCGCCCTTTACTTTTGCGCATTGTTCGCACGACGGTGCACAAATCAGAATATATCGGCTTCGGGTGCGTTGCTCAAAAATTCATCCACAGTATTCGCGATTGCATCCTGAAAGTCCTCATCTGCTAAAATGGGGTGCAATTCAGAGTCCGGATGGCTTGTCTATTGCCTGTTCACTTTTGAAAACTTGATTATACGCCATCCAATAAATATCTGCGTTGGACTGCTGTCTATAGTTTCAACCTATGGATAATGACGAGTTTCTCGTATTTTACAAATGGGTCATCAGCCTCTATACTAATATCATAAAATAAACGAGTCACTGCTCATTGCATAGATCAGAAAGGACAATCCCCATGAAAAATCCCGCTCCTTATCGTTACGATATTGTCGGCAGCTTCCTGCGCACGAAGGCCATCCACGAAGCACGCAGCAGGTTTGAAGCCGGCGAAATTTCCGCTGAAGAACTGACCAAGGTCGAAGATGCCGAGATCACCGGTCTGGTAAAGAAGGAAGAGAATGTCGGTCTGCACGCTGTCACCGACGGCGAGTATCGCCGTTCCTTCTGGCACATGGACTTTCTCTGGGGTCTGACCGGTACGCAGAAGGTCAAGTCCGAGCACTTCTCGGTCGCATTCAAGGGCTTCCAGCCGAAGGCTGAGACCGTAAAGATCGTGGACAGGCTGGACTTCCCGGACGATCATCCGTTCCTCAGGCACTTTGCGTTCCTGCAGAGCGTGGCCTCCGACCTCGTACAGCCCAAGCAGTGCATTCCGTCTCCGTCCATGCTGCATTTGATCTGCTGTGTTCGTTCGACCGACTACCAGCCGATCGAGCGCTACAAGGACGAGCAGGTTCTGCTGGACGATCTGGCTGCGGCTTACCAGAAGGCGGTAAAGGCGTTCTACGCTGCCGGCTGCCGTTATTTACAGCTCGATGATACCTCCTGGGGCGAGTTCTGTTCGGCTGAGAAGCGCAAGGCATATGCAGAGCGCGGCATCGACGTAGATGAGGTCGGCCGCAAGTACGTTTATGTGCTCAACAAGATCCTCGAAGCAAAGCCGGAGGACATGGTTATCACCATGCACATCTGCCGCGGCAACTTCCGCTCGACCTGGTCGTCCGCCGGCGGCTATGAGCCGGTAGCGGAGATCCTGTTCGGCCACTGCAACGTGGACGGCTTCTTCCTCGAGTACGACAGCGACCGTGCCGGCGGTTTCGAGCCGTTGCGCTACATCGGCAAGCAGAAGGTCGTTCTGGGTCTGGTAACCTCCAAGGATGCCAGGTTGGAAAACAAGGAAGACGTTATCGCGCGCATCCGCGAGGCTTCCAAATATGTGCCGCTCGAGCAGCTGGCGCTCAGCCCGCAGTGCGGCTTCGCTTCCACCGAGGAAGGCAATCTTGTGACCGATGAGGACCAGTGGAGCAAGCTGACGCTCGTCAAGGAGATTGCAGAAGAAGTCTGGGCCGATTAAACAGCAGGACAGTCTCAAAAGCAGGGAACACGGAAACCGGCAGGTCTCACCGCCGGTGGTTGGATAAGAAAAACATTTGCGCAGATAAAATCCCACTTGATGCCAGGTACGGTATCAAGTGGGATTGTCTGTTTTCTGTTTCTGTTCGTTCTAACGGGAATACCAGTGAATGGTTATGATAATAGCGGATTTTCTGCAAAACACAGCGCTCAGCGCGCCTGAAAATGTATGGGTCTAAATTCACATCTTCGGGCGCCATCGCAGCCCCCATATTATTGGCGTCCTTGACGCCGAGCTCGATCATCTTTCCGAACAGCACGTGGGTCATGCGGACGGAGGAGCCGCCTTCAGCGCCGAGCACGGCCGCGCCGGCCGCTGTCGCGGTCCATTGCGCAGTAGGGGTGCGCTGACCGCCGTAGGCGAGGGGAAAGCGGTACTGCCGCTCTGCCGAGCAGAAATGCGAGGAGGCAGAGACGGCAAGGCGTGCGGCTGCGCCTGCCTCGACGAGCACGCCGCCGAGCGCAAGTCCCTGCGCCATGGTCGAGCACGCGCCGTACTGACCGAGGTAGGGGACATCCGAGTGCATGGAGGCGAGAAATGAGCCGATGCACTGGTTGAGCAGGTCTCCGGCGAGGATCAGGTCGAGGTCGCAGTGCCGCAGACTGCCCTTGCGCAGCGCGAGGTCGATGGCGGTGCGCTGAAGCTCGCTTTCCGCAAGCTCCCACGACTTCTGTCCCATGCGGTCGTTCCGTGTCACGAAGTCAAAACGGCTGCCGAGCGGGCCCTCGCCCTCCTTTTTTCCGACTGCGGCGGCGTGCGACAGCAGATAGGGACGGTTTTCGAGCGTGAGCGTGCGTTTTCCGGCGTGTGCGATCATCCGGCGCCGCCTCCCTTCAGCACGAGCAGCACAAGGCCGTAGAGGACGCTCGCGGTGATGCCGTAAACGAGAACCGGCCCGGCGATGACGAACAGCTTTGCGCCGAGACCGAGGATAAGGCCCTCGCTTTTGTACTCGATGGCAGGCGAGACGATGGCGTTCGCGAAGCCGGTGATGGGTACGATCGTGCCGGCGCCGGCGTGCTTTGCGAGCTTGTCGTACAGATGCAGACAGGTCAGCAGCGCGCCGAGGAACACCATGGTGATGGCGGTCGCGGCGGCGGTGCCGTCGGTATCCAGACCGCGCGACAGCCAGAACATGCGCACGCCCTCGCCGACCGTGCAGATCGCGCCGCCGAACACAAACGCCAGCAGGCAGTCTCGTGCGAGCGGCGACGGCGGACTTTTCCGCGCCAGCAGCGCCGCATATTTTCGTTTATCCGGTTGCATAACTTTCCCTCCCAGAGGTTTTTGAATGTATTTTTTGCAGGGAAAGCTAAATTATGCAATATACATCGCAGACAGCTCGTTTAAGACAGTCGCGCGTCAGCGCGCGTTCAAACATTTGCGGAGCAAATAAAAAAACCGAGGACATGTGCCTCGGTTTTTTTACACTAAGAGGGAGAAAGTTTCCGTATGGGAACTTTCGGACGACTCGTGTTCTGCAAAGTCAGAACACATCTTGTCGGAAAAACGCAGTTTTTCGACAGGAAGAATTAAATGCTGAACACGCCGAAGATCTTGCTTGCGAGCTCGGAAGCAAGGATAGCGACCAGCAAGACCGGCGCGATCCAGCGGATCATGACGCGGTGCAGCTTTTCACGGTGGAACGAGCCTGCGCCCGACTTGACCTCGTCCGCGACGACCTTGGTGCCGACGACATGGCCGATCAGCACGCAGGTCAGCACGGCAACGATAGGCATGAGC
>ERZ1034952.2381-NODE-2381-length-13983-cov-8.410540_pt1 | contig 13983 bp, 7 predicted proteins | sample MGYA00520625_ERZ1034952 | MGnify/ENA primary metagenome ERZ1034952 (study PRJEB33766, sample SAMN09781773) | gut metagenome | biome: gut microbiome | host: Homo sapiens | place: Madagascar | study: EMG produced TPA metagenomics assembly of the PRJNA485056 data... | reverse complement strand
TTTTTAAGGAGGATTTGAGAATGAGAAATCTCAAAAAGGTAATTGCTTTGGTTGCAGTATTTGCTATGCTGGTCAGCACTGTTGCTTTTGCTCAGGCTTTCACCGATGTGGCTGACACTGACAATTATGCTGAAGCAATAGAAACGTTAAATACGCTCGGCATCTTAACAGGTGACGATCAGAACAACGACGGCAAGATGGAATTCCGCCCTGAAGATACCATCACAAGAGCGGAGGTTACTGCTATAATCTCCAGAATCCAGGGTATGGGCAATGCAAGTCAGACTTCTACTGACTTCACTGATGTTCCTTCTTCTCACTGGGCTTCCGGTTACATTTCCCAGGCTGCTACACAGGGTATTGTAAACGGTTACGGCGATGGAACATTCGGTCCTGACGACAACGTTAAGTATGAGGAAATCATCAAGATGCTCATGGAGACTCTTGGTTACTATCCTTTCGTTGCTGACAACGGCGGATATCCGACAGGTTATCTCGCAGCTGCTCAGAGATACGGCGTACTTGACGGCGTAGTAGGCGGCGGTGTTGGCACCGAGGCTAAGAGAGGCATGGTTGCTCAGTTGGTTAACAACGCAATCGACACACCTCTTATGGATAAGTATTCTTATGGTAAGGATGCAGAGTATGTAATCTATGACGGTCTTACCGATCTGGGTTCACCTTATCAGAGCTTGCTTACCAGAGATCTGAAGCTTGTTAAGGTTACAGGTCTTGTTTCTAAGAACAGCTACACAACTCTTACCGGTACAGGCACAGAGTATGACGCTGACAAGACAAGAGAAATCGGTATCGAAATCGATGATACAACTGATAACAGAAACTACCTCAACAAGGATTCTAAGCTGACATCTTATCTGAGCGGCACTCTCTTGAATGTTCGTCAGAACGATATCAATGCAGACGAATTCCTCGGCTATGCAGTTTCTCTGTATGCTAAGAAGGATGCTTCTGATAAGTATGACCTGATTTCTATTTCTAAGTCTGATGACAAGAATGAAACAGTTGAGTTCACTTTTGACCTCTACAAAGAGCTCAAGAGCAGCAAAATTTATTACTACAGAGATGAGAACAGCAGCAGCACAAACAGCATAAACGTTGCTAATAACGCACTCGTTGTTTACAACGGCGCTGCAGCAGGTAAGTTCTCAGATGTAGGCAGCGACTACCTCAGCAAGATAGTTAATGATGACAAGAACAGCGGTAAGGTTGTATGCATCAACTCTAAGGATGAAACCGGTTATGACGTAATCAGAATCGAAGCAGGCGTAAGTGCTGTTGTTAGCCAGGTTGCTGCAAACGGCAAGGTTACATTCATGAACTCTGTTCGTATCCCGTCTATCGCTACTTCTTCCGGTTCAACTGTATCTACACTTGATTTTGCAGATGAGGATGTTCTTATCAACATCACAAAGGACGGCGCAGACTTCGATTACACCACACTTAAGAAGTGGGATGTTGTTACTATCCTGACATATCAGGGTGGTAGAGATGCAGAAGTATTCAATGTAGAAGTTCTCGGCGAGAGCAGCTATATTGATGGTTATGTAACAAGCGTTAAAGATTCTTCTACTCCGAAAGAGTACAGACTCTCTGACGGTAACTGGTACAAGATGGCAGATGCTTTCTATCCGAGCCAGACCTTGAAGTCAGGTAAGAGCGGTCGTTTCTTCGTAGACGGCTATGGCAAGCTTGTTGCTCTTGATGACGGTGTTGCAGTTGAAGGCGGCGGTTCTGTAACAACAGGTAACTACGCTTATGTAATCAACGCTCAGTCTGAAAAGGGTACATGGAACAACACAAGCTATGACATCAGACTCCAGGTTCTCGATAAGAGCGGTGAGCTTTATGAAGCATATCTTGCAAGCAACGTACAGTTTGTAAACCTTCCGGAAAAAGTATCTAAGGAATTGTCAGGCTGGAATGCAGATACTGATACTAAGAAGACAAATTACTACACAGATTTCGATTATTCAATGAAGGATTTGAAGAAAGTTGATAATGCTAACGCATTGGCAGAGTGCCTCATCAACAACCTGATCACTTATTCTGCAAACTCTGCAGGCGAAGTTAAGGCTGTAACATTTGCAGGTTCTTCAGATGATGATGACTTCCAGACAGCTACAAACGGCGTAAACGCTGAGTATGATGCTGATACAAAGTCTTTCAAGAAGGGTGCTTATGTAAATGATGATACTCTGGTATTCTACATTGCAAAGGATACAAACGACATCACTTATGGTACCAGCACTTATACTGCTAACAAGACAAACTCTAAGGTTTCTACAGCTGCTTCTTTGGCAGATGGTACAAACTACACTTACTATTCATTCGATGAGGATGACAGTACAGGTGAGGTTGCAGTAGTTGTTGCTATGAATACCTCCGGCGGTGTATCTTCTACCAGCAAGGTTGCAGTTATCGACACAATCGGTAAGTCAAGCTCCAACGGTGACACTGTTTACACAGTTGACTTCTACATGAACGGTGAATTACACTCTGCTGTAACAACTGCTGAAATGGAAGGCGGAGATGGTGCTAATGGTATTGAGAAGGCTGAAACCGGTGATATCTTCCATCTGAACGTTTCCGGCGATACAATCACTGCCGCTGAGAAGGTTATGGATTATACAGGTTATGATAAAAAGAATTATTCAGTAGCTCCTGTAATTGATATGAAGAAGACAGCTGATAGTAACACTGATTATATCTTCGGTCTGGTAACAAAGGTTAACGGCAGCAGAGTAACTTATGCTCCTTATACCGGTAATGTTGCTCCGACAGATGCCACAACAGGTCTTGAGTCTAAGAATGTAGAGGGTGCAAACGTTTACGTTTACGATTCTAACCTGAAGAATCAGCTCTATGTTGGTTCTATAGCAGACGCTTATGCAGATACAATTCTGACAAGCGGTGACAACAAAGTATTTGTTGAGGATGAAACTACGGCTGTAGAAGCTCCGAATGGTATCAGAGGTATGCTGAACAGTGCATTCATCAAGGTTGTAAACAACAAAGTTTCTGACGTAGTTGTATACTTGCCTTATGAGTTCAAGTATTCAGTAAAATAATCACACAATAGTGTAATTTAAAGAGAGGTCCGATTTGGACCTCTCTTTTTTGTTGTATAGGTGTTGATGCCATCGCATACACAGTCACCCCTACGACATCAAACAATACATAATATATACGCCATCTCATGCGGGCAGATACTATCCGCCCCTACGATAATAAACGATATACAATGTGTATACTATGTCCTTACACTGGCTGTATACCATGTTACTCTTGACATTGATGCCGCCCCTACGAGGCATTGTAAAATGCAAACGAATGTTTAATACCGCCGTACCCTGCCGAAAATGACATAAAACCGAAAACAAAAACGGCGACCGTATGAGGCCGCCATTATTTCTATTTTTCATATTGGCAAATGCCGCCGTACAGGCAGTATTCGCACGCGTCATGCTTTCCCTTTGCTTTGTAAGGGTTTACCTTTATCAATCCGCCGGAAATCCCCTTTGCGGATTCGCGGATTTTTTCATTGGCTATATCAATTCGCCGTTTCAGTTCTGTACGGCTGACAACCGAATCACTCCCGGAGGGCATAAAGCTGCCCATCTTTTTATCCGTGTTTGCCGCGTACGCCGCAATAATTTTTTCGTCATCCGCAATCCAGCCGCTCGGATGCATTTTGCTGTTTACCGCCGCCTCTATTCCCTTTCGGTCAAAATCCGATTCCTCTATTATCGGATCGGACATTGGCATATATACCATTGCCGCCGGAACAGCGTCCTTTATATTATCGCACAGTATCGAGGTATACAAAAGCGGCTGTATGGTGATTCCGTCCTCCGCAAGCTTTACATCAAGTCCCTTTGTCGAGGATTTATAATCTATTACGCTGACAAGCCTTGCACCGTCAAGCTCTGCGGTGTCTGCACGGTCAATTCTGCCCTTTACGCCGGCAATCATGCTGCCGGTATCGTCCATTACCTTCATTACCGGAATATCGCCGTCAGAGCCTATTTTTATTTCAAATCCGTATGGTCTGAACTCACTGCTCCTGTAAAATTTAATTACCTCCCACGCCGTGCGTGCTGCTATTCCCTTCATCCGCATTATGATGTACTTATAATATGCCGAGGATTCATATAAAAGCTCTGCATTTTCTCTCGCCTCTGCATCAACCGCCGCGGCAATGTCATTAAAGCAGTCCTCCTTGCTTACCTCTGTCGGATCTGTGCCGTTTTCTTTAAGCTTTGTAAAGTAATCATACAGGGCGTTGTGCTGAATACTTCCTGTGCTGCGCGGCTCAATCCCTGCCTTGTCCCTCTCTCGCGCGTACAGACCATATGTCATAAAATATTTAAACGCACAGGAATTGTATACCTCCAGCTGAGATGCGCTGAGCATAATCGGCTTGCCGTACAGCTTTGCCGCTGTTTCTTCGGAAATCCGCTCCGGCTGTTCTCCGCAAATGACGGCGTTCAGCCGCTTCAGCGAATCGGCGTAGGCGCTGCCGTCAAACCATCCGTAAAGCTCTCTCATCGGCTGCGGCAGCAAATCAGTTCTGCCGCCGTACAGTGCAAGCGCAGCCGAAAGCCGTTCAAACAGTGCAGAGCCTCCCTCTGCCGCCGCAAGTCCGTCTGCCTCCTCGTCCGGATTGTATATCTCAACCTTAGGGAAAAGCTCGGTCACGCGCTTTATAATCTCAGAACCCTGAAGCGGTTTGCCCTCGCTGTTTTCAAGGCTTTGGAACAGATACAGACGCTCCCGCGCCGCAGACAGAACCGCATACACAAGCAGCTGCTCCTCGCGCCGCCGGCTGTCCGCTCCCGGCGCAAGCTCCACACCAAGTTCAGCCATACGTATTCTTTCGCTGTCGCTGATAAACCCCTCTGCCGAGTGTCCTTTTGGGAAAACGCCCTCGTTCATTCCGAGAACTATAACTACCTTAGAGCCGCTGCTGCGAAATCTGTCAATGCTGCTGCACATAACGCAGTCCATTGTCTGCGGAGTCATGCTGAACTCTATTCCGCGGCAGGCGTTTTCAAATACCTCGGCAAACTGCGGATATGTCATGGCCGTGTCCTTCATTATCTCTGCCATCTGCGCCAAAACGGATATTGCCGTGTTCCATACCTGCCTGTATTCCTCTGCAAGTTCCGGCTTGCCCTCCGCAAGCAGCTTTGCCGCCTCAGAGTTTATCCGTCCGTCAAGTCCGCTGCCCTCAAGCCATGCAAGAACAGCCTCCGCAATAGTGCCGCCGGACTTTATACCGCTTATTCTGCCGCGGATAAAATCCGCGCCGGAAAGCAGAATGTCCCTTGTTTGGTTAATGCTTTCCATGTCATAATTTCTGCCGCCGGGCTGATACGTCCATCCGCCGTTCTGCCACATCGCATGAGTGGGTGCAGCCGCAAGAATATAGTTTTCAAACAAATCCACAGCATCGCGGTCGTCCGTCAGCAGATTTGTGCCGGCAATGTTCATAATTCTCTCATACGACGGACCGTGTGCAAGAATATCAAGAGTGCCGAAAATAAGGCGCATAAGCGGCTTTGACGCCGCCGGTCGGCTGTTGTCTATAAAAGCTCTGATGCCGCGCTGCTCAAAAATAGACGGAATTATTCTGTTATAGCTTTCCGAATCACGTGTCAAAACCAAAAAATCGCGGAAACGGCGGTTCTCTGTTCTGCACAGCTTTATTATCAAGTCTGCCGCGTATTCAATCTCGCGATAGCGGTTTTGCAGACGGCATATGTGGATTTCGCCGCACTCCTTGTCATAGCTTGGCGCGGTTCTGTCAAAGTAACTGTTTTGCAGATATTCAAGCGCGCTGTCCGCTTTGGGCGCATTAAGCATAACCGGAGGCAAAACCTCAATTTTTTCCGCCGCCGCAAGCTCCTTCAGAATTTCCATTGTTCTTTCGGCAGGGTAAAACAGCGCGCCGAATTCCGCACTGCGGCTGTAATCAATGGCGAAGGATATGTCCATGCGGTGCATAAGTTCACCTATTGCGCGCTGCTCTGTCGGCGTAAATGAGCGGAAATACATAATATACATATGTCCGTCAAGAAAGCCGCAGCTTCTCAGCTTATCGCAGATAAGGGAAAGATTATCCTCGGCGTCGGCGCTTTGTATTTCAATAAGGCGGTTGTATTCCTCATATATTACGGATAAATCATACAGCTTTGCCGAAAGCTTTTCGTTGTCAGCGTTTTCCGCGGCAAAGCGCAGCGCCTGCGGCGAAACACCGTAACGCTTAAATTCAGATATTGTGTCGGCAAGCACGGCGGCAAAGCCCTTTTGCCGTATATTTCTGCCGAGGGCGACAAGCCTGCCGCTCAGCTGCTGCATGACCTGCGCGGCAATAATCTGCTTGCCTGCGCCGTCAATGTATTTCATACGCAGCGGTCCGGTCTTGCTCAGCACAAGATTGCACAGCCTTGAAAAGCTGAGTACCTTTATGCATACCTGTGACGGAAGTCCGAATCTTTGCAGAAGCTCCTTCTCCATAAAAAGCGAAAACTGCTCCGGTACAAGTATCCATGTTTTTTTGCCGTCAGCAAGCCTTGCCGCGATTTCATTATACACATATTCCGTTTTGTCGGAATTTGCTGTGCCGAGTATCATACGAAGCATTATTTAATTTCCTCCATTTTCGGATTATTTTCGGGTGGATGCTATCAGTCCGCATGTGATGGCATATACATTACGTATTGTTTTTCGTACATGCTTTATAATATCCATGTGTGACTTCCCGGATACAGCGTCTGGGCGTTTAAACCGGATTGCACCGGAACTCTTTGCCGTTTAAATAATCAAGAATACCGTTATCGACTGAAAATTTAAATATCAGTTTGTACGCGGTAAGGTGCTGATAACGGCTTTTGCCGTCGTTTTTTGCGCCGTACTTTACATCACCCAAAAGAGGGTGTCCTATATGTGCAAAGCCGGCGCGAAGCTGATGTGTTCTGCCAGTGATAAGCTCTGCCTCTACCAGAGCGGTGCTTCCCGGCTTGATTACTCTGTAGCGTGTACGGCATTCCGCTGCGCCGTCGTGAGGACTGTCATAAAACTCCATTTTTCGGCTTGCTTCATTCTTTTTAAGCCAGCCGCAAATCTCTCCCTGTGACGGCTGAGGTGTCCCCTTGGTTTCACACAGATAAAACTTTTTTATCTCCCTGTCCTTTACCTTTTGATTCATAATTCTAAGGCTTTCCGCGTCCTTTGCTCCGATTACCAGCCCGGCGGTGTTTCTGTCAATCCTGTGACAAAGCGAGGGAATAAAGCTCATGCTTTCGTTTGGCTGATATTCGCCCTTGCTATACAGATAAGACCGCATCCGCCCTTCAAGAGAATCCGTATTGCCCTCTGCCTGCGACAAAAGTCCGTGCGGTTTGTCCATGATTATTATATGCTCATCCTCATACACAACAGTCAGACTGCCTGTGTTTTTGGGCAAATCAGACTGCGGATGTGCAAAAAGCTCGTCATTTATATACATTTCAATTACGTCACCGCGGACAAGCCGCAAACCGCCGTCCGTTATGCGTTTGCCGTTGACCTTGACTTTTTTTTTACGCAGTGCCTTGTATACGGCACCGCTGCCGGCAGACATAACCTTTGTCATGTATTTGTCAAGTCTTTTGCCGTCATCATTTGAACCTATTATAAAACTTTTCATATTATTCCCTCTGATACAATATATCTTAGATTATAAATTATTGCGGCAGGTTTGTCAAACACAGAACCCAAAACGGGCGTGTTTGACATTTAAAAAATATGTGCTATAATAAAAGAAATAAAGGGATTGAGGTTCTCCCGTGGCAGCATTAGCCTTTCTGCATTATAAGGAGGACTTGTTTATTATGTTTTTAGTTTAGGCATAATTCTACTTTCCGGACTTTTGGCTGGCGGGCTTTGCAAAAGACTGAGATTACCGGCGCTTATGGGAATGTTAGTCGAAAGATAGCAATCCAAACTCCGATTTTGAGTGGCAGATTTCCACTTTTGCCGTGTTAAAATACTCGGCAATCCGTCAGGATTACCTGCGTTTTTGCCTTGCGTAACAAAAATCCGTTCTCTCAAAATTCTTCGACCTGAAAATGATAGAATTTCGAGCAGATTTTGGTGCGGAAGATGCAGTAAGGTTGGCGCCTTGCAAAGATGACAAACCGAAAGATGCCGAAATTATGCTTTTTCAGGCGGGTTCGGATTACCCTCTTTCGGCTAAAGGCACAGGAATGAGGCCGTATCTGAAACAGCTGTCCGAGGAGGACAGGGGAGAATATATTGATGACTTTGTAAAACGTATAAAAGAGATATATAGCGTACAGAAAAACGGCAGTATAATTCTTAAATACCCAAGACTGTTTTCACAGCCAAAAGTGTGTAGGGCTGTGTCATTTTTCTTGTTGACAAAAGTGCGTATACAATTTATAATACTATATACTGATTATTATGGATATATATGGGCAAGGGCAAGAAATAGCTTGCGTTTTTTGCCTGCGGAGGCTGTTTTATGCAAATAAAAAAAGATACTTTAATAAAGATTGCGGTTGCTGTCGGATGCAGCCTTGTTGTTGTGGCAATGATAATTTTTAAGGTTTTTGAGATTTTTAATATCAACCTTGTGCGTGAGGAGAGCAGTCACCTTTTCAAGCATGGCCTTGTGCAGGTCAAGGCGGACGGCAAATACGGCTATGCCGACAAAAGCGGCAGAATTGTGATACCCTTTGTCTTTGATGATGCGTATTCGTTTGAGCAGGGGCTTGCCGCTGCTCAAACCGACGTAAAATGGGGTTATATAGACAAAAACGGAAGGACTGTCATAGAGCCGCAGTTTGATTCGGTTATGGGCTTTGGCGGCAGCGGACTTGCCATAGCGGAGGAAAACGAAAAGTTCGGTTACATAAACAAAAAGGGTAAATTTGTGATTGCTCCGCAGTACGAAAAGGCTGAGGCGTTTGACGGCAACGGCTTTGCACAGGTAACTCTGGACAGAAAAATCGGAATTATCGACAAAAAAGGAAAGTACATCGCACAGCCGCAGTACAGCTCTGTAGGCTCTTTTGCGGAAAACGGACTTGCAGCGGTTGAGGTCGGTCATAAATGGGGATATATCAACAAAAAGGGCAGAATGGCAATAAAGCCGCAGTTTGACTATGCATATAACTTTGACGGCAATGGTCTTGCGCCCGTAAAGCTTGGCGAAAAATGGGGATATATCAACAAAAGCGGCAATCTGATTATTGCGCCGCAGTTTGGCTCGGTTTCAAACTTCTATGATAACGAGCTTGCAATGGTTGAAATCGACGGAAAGATAGGATTTATAGATTCCTCCGGCGAATATGCGACAGAACCGCAGTACGAAAATTCGACCGGATATGCGGATAACGGTCTTGCCGGCGTTATGACAGGCGAAAAGTGGGGCTTTATTGATAAAACTGGCAAGTTTGTCATAAATCCGCTTTTTGACAGTGCGCGCGGCTTCAGCGACGGTCTGGCAGCGGTGCAGCTTAACGGAAAATGGGGCTTTATCAATAAAAAGGGCGATATGGTCATAGAGCCGATATTTGACGAGGCGGCGTATTTTATCGATGGTATAGCCGTTGTGACCGTTGACAAAAAGCAGGGAATAACCGACAAAAAGGGTAATTATGTAATTGAGCCGGTGTATGACGCGATAAAGGCGGTATATGATGACGGTATAGTTTTTATAAAGGACGGAAAGGTAGGAGCGGCTGACAGAAACGGAAAGACAGTAATCGAGCCGGTGTATGAGGCTGTTTCGTGGACGGATATGGAGGATATCTGCAGCTATGACGGCTGCTTTAACACGGTTGCATACGAGGGCGGCTCTTTCTGTGCAGAGCATATGAACCTGACCGAGCTTCCGTACTGCAAAATGCCCGGCTGCTTTAATCACGTGACCTACAGCTGGAATGATTATTGCACCGCGCATAAATATATGGATTAGCTCAAACGTTCACAAACTATTAACATATCTTTCACAAATTATTAACCCATAAAAACAAAAACTTGATATACTATAATTGTAGCAACGAAATGCTACAGAAGCAAATACATAACTCCCTCCCTTGAAGACCGTTCCCCCAAACGGTCTTCTTTCTTTTTTGTTACAGCGCTTGTAAAAAGCTTAAAAATGTGATACAATGCACAGGTGTGTAATACGGCATAAGGTTTTTACATAAAGTTATTATAGGACAAAAAATATAATTAAAGGAGTGTTACTTATGAAAAAACATACATTTTCTTTAAGATTACTTATTTTGCTGATATGCGCTGTTGTTTCTGCAAGCGCTTTTTATCCGTCCGGCGGCGGAAGCACAGCAGCGGCGGCAGAGTCTGAGCTGCGCGGCGTTTGGGTTTCGACTGTGGCAAATATCGACTTCCCGTCACAGCAGACCACGGATTCCGAGGTTCTGAAAAAGGAAATTGATGCAATTATGGACAACTGCAGCGATATGGGCTTTAACGCGGTATTCTTTCAGGTGCGGCCTGCAAGCGACGCGCTGTATAAATCGGATATATTTCCGTGGTCGCGCTATCTGACCGGAACTCAGGGTGTTGCGCCGGACAACGGCTTTGATCCACTGGCATACGCGGTACAGGAGGCACATGCGCGCAATATTCAGCTGCATGCATGGATAAATCCGTACCGTATAACAAATTCGTCCGCAGATAACAGCCGTCTTGCGGCAAATAACCCTGCCGTACTGCATCCTGAGCTTGTTATAACAGACGCGGACGGCAAGATGTACTACAATCCCGGCGAAAGCGCATCTATGGACCTTATTGTGTCCGGAGCGGTTGAGATAGTAAAGAATTATGACGTTGACGGTTTGCATATGGATGATTATTTCTATCCGGAAAAAGGCTATAATGATGACGGAACATATTCCTTCCATAAGGATGAATATCCCGATAAGGGCGACTGGCGCCGCGCAATGGTAAACAAGCTTGTGCAGAAAATGGACGAGGCTGTGCATGCCGAAAAGCCGGATATACAGTTTGGAATCAGTCCGAGGGGAATCTGGGCAAACGCTTCGGAAATTGCAGAGGGCAGCAATACCGCCGGCGGCGGAAGCTATAACATGATTTATGCGGATTCCAGAGCATGGGTTAAAAACGGCTGGGTTGACTATATCATGCCTCAGATATACTGGAATATCGGTTATAAAATAGCAGACTATTCAGTTCTGACCGACTGGTGGTCGGATGTTGTTAAGGATACCGGCGTAAAGCTGTATATCGGTGAGGCTGCTTACAGAACGGTTTCAAGCTCAGAGCCTGCATGGACCGGAGAGGCAGGAACAAACGAACTTAAACAGCATATAGAAATCGGCAGAAGCAATCCGAGTATTTCCGGCTATTGTATGTTCACATACCACAACTTTTTGGATAACAGCTCAATCTATGAGCTTATGAAGAATATGAACAATTCCTCTGCCGAGCCTCCGCAGGAGGAAAACCCGGCACCTCAGCCAACGGCTGAGGCGAATGACGGGACAAGCCTTGCACAGAAGGATGGACAGACGGACGCAAATTATACAAACAAGTTCCGCGATATGGACAAGTACTGGTGGGCAATGGATGCCGTTGACAGTTTGGCGGCGCAGGAAATTATCCGCGGCAGAAGCGAAACGGAATTTGATCCGGATTCTTATATAACACGTGCGGATAATACGGTTCTGCTGCTCAGAATTCTTGGTAAAAAAGCTGATTTTACTGATAACTTCAGTGACGTGTATCCGGGTAAGTATTATTATGACGAAATCGGAACGGCAAAGGCTCTCGGTATTGCCGCAGGCTACGGTGACAATCTGTTTGATCCGGACGGCAGGATAAAGCGTCAGGATATGGCGGCGCTTGCTTACCGCGTTCTGCATGAGGAAAACGTGCTGACTGCTATACCGAATACGGCTGTGCTAAATAAATTTGCCGATAAGGACAGTATTGATTTTTATGCAAGGGACGCTATGGCGGCGTGCGTAAGCGCAGGTTTGATGAGCGGTTACGGTGACAGCACGATAAATCCGCAGGGAAACGCCAGCCGCGTTGAGGTTGCGCTGTTTATGTACAGAATTCAGAATATGATAAAGGACGCTGCTGCGCTTAATAACTGATAAATATATCGGGATTTAATGTTATACCCTTAGGGGCAGATATTATCTGCCCGCAAAGATATTGAACAATATTTTTGCATATGAAAGACGCGGCGGACGCCCACACGGGGGCGCCCCTACGATATCAAACGCATAATATGCATACACACACCCGTAGGGGCGGCTGTGTATCTGCCCGCAAAGACTTTGCTAAGGAGCATATAACAATGAAGGAAAGCTATATAACGGTAAAAAGCTCCGCCGCCGCGGAGATCACGGAAAAACGTTCAAGGTTTATAGCGTCGGTCAAGCCGGTGTCAACCGAGGACGAGGCTTTGGAATTTTTAAACGGTCTTAAACAAAAATACTGGAACGCAACACACAACGTATATGCTTATATAATAGAAGGAAACAACATTATGCGCTACAGTGACGACGGCGAGCCGGGAGGAACGGCAGGTCTGCCTGTTTTGGAAATACTGAAAAAGGAAGGTCTGACAAATATAATTGTTGTTGTGACAAGATACTTTGGCGGCGTTCTGCTCGGCACCGGCGGACTTGTCCATGCGTATTCCAAATCGGCAAAGGCAGGAGTAGAGGCGGCAGAAATAATCGAGATGGTTCTGTGCCGCAGAATTGACATAGATATAGATTATACACTGCTCGGCAAGCTGCAGAACGAGCTTTCAAAGCAGGACGGAATTATCTGCGGCGAGGCAGAGTATACCGATAGAGTTAAGCTGCCGGTTTTTGTTCCGGAGGGGCGTGTTGACGGATTTTGCGCCATGATAACGGATAAGCTGAACGGTCAGGTACAGCTGGTGCAGGGCGACATCGGCTATCGCCAGAAATAAAGCTTGACAAAGCGAAAAAAGCCGTGTATAATATAAGGGTTCGTCGGGGCGTGGCGCAGTTTGGTAGCGCACCTGGTTTGGGACCAGGGGGCCGCAGGTTCGAATCCTGTCGCCCCGACCAAAATAGCAAGAACCGCCGAATTTCGGCGGTTCTTGTTTTTGCTTACACGTTTTTTACACGTTTTATTGTATTTTATCCATTCAGCCTATATAAAATTGTTATATATCTTAAATCTTTGTCATCAAGATTTAAGCCGCTGTCATCACCTTTGATTATGCCGCTATCGACCGCCCATTTGACCGCCTTGCGCGCCCACTCCGGCATATTATCGTCTATGTAGTTATAAATCATTGGATTGGTCAGCTTGTCAACCTTTTCCGCCAGATTCGATACGGCATTTACGAGTTCATTGAATTTTATTCTTTCACCATTTGTCATTGTTTCGTCCTCCTCGTTTAGTTTTTCGCCTGTGATTGCTCCGCAAATAGCCGCAGCCATCTTTTTTACACCTACGCTTTGATAAAGTTCTGCGTCCGATTTTGTGTCTACAAAGCATACCTCAACAAGCATTGCCTGTGCATTTGTATGACGTATCACATATAAATGCGAACCGTCCTTTATACCTCTGTTTTTAAACCCAAGTCTGCTGAGCGCCGCATTTATTTCTCTTGCACCCGCTATTTCCCGGCTGCCATATGTGTAAACTTCACTGCCTTGTCCGCCGCCTGCATTAAAATGTATTGACAAAAACAAATCAAGCGGTTGTGCGTTTGCAAGTGAGCATATTGCCTTTAGGTTTGCGTTTACATTTGCGGAATTATCATCAGTGCAATCAACCACTGTATGACCGCGCTCTTTAAGCATTCGCATAAGTTCATATCCTACGGCGCGCGTTTCGTCACTCTCATTCAGAAAGCCTACCGCACCGCTTCCGGGCGTTCCGCTTACCGTATGACCGCAGTTAATTCCTATT
>ERZ1034952.2378-NODE-2378-length-13998-cov-4.492433_pt1 | contig 13998 bp, 15 predicted proteins | sample MGYA00520625_ERZ1034952 | MGnify/ENA primary metagenome ERZ1034952 (study PRJEB33766, sample SAMN09781773) | gut metagenome | biome: gut microbiome | host: Homo sapiens | place: Madagascar | study: EMG produced TPA metagenomics assembly of the PRJNA485056 data... | reverse complement strand
GAAAGAACACACCCACACCATAGCTTAGAAGCTGACGCGTGTACTGGATGGAGTCAAGAGTGTTTCGTGCAAATCTGGATATTTCTTTTGTTATCACTAAATCGAATTTGTCAGTTGATGCATCGTCGATCATTCGGTTGAAGTTCTCACGTTTCTTTGTTGAAATACCCGAGAGCCCTTCATCAATATATCCTTCTACTAAAGTCCAAGCTAAATTCTTTTTGATGAGGTTTTCATAGTATGCAATCTGGTTTCCCAGAGAGTTGAGCTGTGCATCGCTTTCAGATGACACTCGGGCATAGTAAGTGACCCGCAGTGGAATATCATAAATAGAGCGTGTTTTGAGCATCATTCTTATGCTGTGTATATCCATGCTGATGCCTCCTTGGTTTTCGTTGTATCATCACTATATCATTTGTAAGCGAATAAATCAATATAAACTTCAGAAACGGGGAGCATCAAATTTTGTGATGCTCCCCGATAGTAATTTATTTAGCGGCAGGCGGCATTAATGCATTTATCATATTCTTCATGCGATTTCGTTCCGCTTCCGTGATCAGCCCATTTTCAAACAGTGTTTGATTGTAGTAATTGAGCCATAGCTGTTCCGCCATAGATTTCTTTGTCTGTTCAAGCGATTTGGTCTGATGAACAGTCACTGCTGCCCGCCCCCTTTGCTGATAAAATTATTACCTTGATATGCAAGAAAAATACAGGTCTTGAGTAACACCTCTTTCTAAAATGCAAAGGCAGCAACCTACTACATGGTTTGCTGCCAGTCTCGATCTATGTCCTTGTTTTTGTTTGACGCAATAATTGCACCGGCAGTTATGCCGATTGCCGCGCCGAAATTTTTTGCCGCAATTTCAGCTTCTATTTTCCTACGCTGAGCCTCAGGGTCATCGCTGTCATCATCTATGAGACTTAGCCCAGCAACAAGAGATGCCGCACCAATTCCCACAGCACCAGAATGATTGTCGGCAGATACATCTGCCAACGGATTCGCTTCGTGGATCCGTGCATGGAAGCGGTTGCCTCGGAGAGATTGAAAGAAAATTTCTCGTTGGCTCTCCCAACCTGTTTCTCGAACTCCTTCAGCATAGTCTCTTGGCTGCGCTGCATCCTGCTCAGGCTGTGATCTATAGCATCTTCCGTCCTCTTCAAATGTGCGGCGCAGCTTTTGCTCATCTCCGCTGCCACCGTTTGCATATCGGAGACTGCCGCCTGGTACTGCCCCATCAAAGACTTCACCTGCGCTTTGAGCATCATGTCCAGATCCTCGTTCGTAATGAGCTGATCCATAGTGTCTTGCAGCTTGAGAACTGACCGACCTGTCAGCTCCAGCGCTTCGATAAGCCCTGTCCAGTTCGCCTCCGTCAGCGTGATTGCCTTCTGAATGTTCGCGGCTCTGTCTATGCTTCGGCTCAGCGCAGTCTGCTGCATAACTTTCATTTCTTCCATAGTGGGCTGCGTATTCCGCTTCTCTAATGTTGAATTCATATTCCATGTTCTCCTTTAAATATTTTTTATCGTGTAAGCGAAAATCCCGACAGCGGTGGCCGTTGGGATCGGTGTAAGTTATATTCGCACGGGTATCTGTCCACTTGACAAGGTAGCCTTCGCTTCGCATCAATTCAATAAACTGATTTTTATTTACGGCATACTTCATACATTCATCGATTTGAATAGCGAGAGACACTTTCCAGCTCTCACCTTTCATGGCTGTACGGTACTCGGCCTGCTTGATACCAGAGCTTTGATTCCCAGTAGATGTACAGATGGAAAATCCGTGCCGCGCACATATCTCGTCAGAGACTTTTCTTAATTGAGCAAGGTCATCTTTTTTAAAGTGCAGTTTTTTACCGCGCTTAAAGCTGACCGAGTTAACAATGAAATGAGAATGTATATGCGCTGCGTCCGAGTGTGTGGCAACAATTACTTCGTGGTCACTCCACTGCTGTGCAAGCTCCAAGGCAGCAGCATGAGCTTCCTGCGGAGTTATATTTTCATTCGGGTGGAAGGACTGCACAAAATGAAAATACATTTTACCATCACACTTGCCATACTGAAGTTTCGTGCTGATGAATTGTGCGTAGCAGATCTCCGGCTGGCAGTTGATACCTGTAACCAGCTGCCGGTCATTGAAAGTAGTTTTCTTTTCTTGCACTACATATTTCAGTACAGCAGATAAACCCGCGCGGCTCTGTCCTCTTGGACTGTTGATAGCTGTGACTGTCGCTATGTCTCACACCTTCTTTTCAAGAATTTCTTTGAGTATTTTTTGAATCTCAAGATAGAGCTCATACGTTTCAGATAGATTGACCGCGCTTATTCTCCCCATGTTAGAAAGCGTTGTCAGCTGATTTAGATTTGTGCCTTGCTGCCTCAATTCAGAAATAAAATCATTTATACCATCAATGCGTTTTATCTCTTTGCCGACAGCACAAGTCGTAAGGTACTTTGTCAAATCCATCTCTGCTGATTTTGCTTTTTTACGAATTGTTTCCGCATCGCGTTCCGTGACACGAAATGTGATTGGAATTGGTTTTCTGCGCTTGGGTTTATTGCTCATCATTTTACCTCCACAAGTGGGTTCGGGCTTCTGCCCGCAAAAATGCCTATGGCCGCGGACAGCCAAAGGCGATGCTTGCTGTCGCCCCGAGGGGCGGCATTTTTTGCGTATCCACGTCCGATTGCTTTATCTGCAACCGGCTAAAACGTGGATTATTTCACCGCTGTGTCCGCAGGCCGCCCGCAAGGCGGCTGCTCGCTGCCGCTGCAGGGTCGGTAGGGTCGACCTGCTGGACACCCGGTGTATCGTCACTTTCGGCACGATGAAGCTCAATAAGCCGTCTGCCGTTGCTGCGGCGCACTGTGCCGTGGATACCAAGTTTGCTTAGAACATCAAGGTTTTGAAGCACCATGCGTGACACTTTTTTCGGAGTGACCTGCTCCGTGCCGGCAGGGTCAATCAGCTCAGACAGCTCGGTCGGAGTGCCGATAAATTCGGTACGCTCGTGCATTAACTCAGAGAGAAGAAATACAATTCTGTCGCCCAGCAGCTCCGGCTGTTTTCTGCTGTCGCCAACCATCTCCCACACGTTCTCTGTGTTGCGCTCCAACGTCAGCTCACGGTATTCAATGTCGCGCCCAATGCAAGAGAGCTTTGCCTTGCCACTACCGCGCCTGTCCTCTATCAATGTGAAGCTTGAATCCACTGCACCGCTGATGGCGGTCGTACCTGAGATGCGGCTGAACACATCGTCAGCAGTTTCTTTTCGCAGATGATGAATCAGCAGTATAGCTATTCCACTTTCGTCTGCGATTTTCTTCAATGCTGACAGGTCGCGGTAGTCGTTGGCGTAGGTGTTATCATAACCGGCTCCGCGAATCATTTGCAGAGTGTCAATGATTATGAGTACGGTATCGGTATGCTCCGCGAGAAAGATATGCAGCTGGTTTTCCAAACCTTTACCGAGCATGCTGCTGTCCGTTGCGAAGTGGACATTGGCAGGAGCGTCCTCGGTGATTTCAAACAGGCGGTTTTGAACACGCAGTGTAGAATCTTCCAGGCAGAGATACAGTGTAGTTCCCTGCTTCACAGGCATTCCCCAAACGGCATCTCCCTTAGCAACGGTTACCGCTAACCACAGTGCCAGCCATGACTTGCCCACCTTGGGTGAGCCCGCAAGAATATGCAGCCCCTGAGACAACAGCGTGTCGACTATAAAATTCAGCGGTTGGAGGGGCTTACTCATAAGTGTTTCGCCGTCAACAGTTTTGAGTGCTTGAATATTGTTTCTGCTCATTTCATGATCCTCCTAAAAAAATTACCTCCGCAAAATGCGGAGGCATAGTTTGGTATACAGAGAGTGACCGACCATCACTGCTCTGCTTGTATTGTGTCGGAAAAAATGATAAACTGATTGTTGTACAGGACAATATAATTTTAACGCAGGACAAATTACGGAGGACGACATGGACGGCAGCATCATTTTCTATATCTACGACAAGTGTATAGAGCTGAACGGTAAACAATTTTCCGCCGGTGAACTGACTGCGGACTTTCTCAATATCTCATCGGATGAGTACTACCAAATGCATAGATGCATGACCCACATAACAGAACTATCAGAGGAATACGAGAAGAGTAAAGGCAAAGACACACTGTGGGAAATAAACAATAATATGGAGCAGCTTTGCAATTTGCTGCGCCGTTACACAGTGTTCAATGTTCTCCTGGGAGAAGATGAAGAAATTTTCTTCTCTGTGTTCCGTAGGCTCACAGAACAGTACGATTTGTTCTCCGCGGCAGAGCGTACCGTATCGAAAGGTGAACGACTGAGGCAAATCAAATCCCTTGCTAATAAGTTTTTCTGCCGCGAAGACGATTCGTCAGAGCGGGTAGACTTGTTTGCCCCTCATACAACCGACGATGAAAATAAGGACGCGTTCTTCAACAAATTGTATCGCATGCTTGGCGTCACCGGAGAAGCTTGGTCACAGTATAAAGAGCATGTTGAACGCTATAAAACATACCTTCATGATATTCGGGCTTTCAATGGTACCATCCGTGACTTTATAAATTTTCGCCTGTCAAAGTTAGAGCACAACAGCCCAGAGGATTATGCAGCAGCGCTCTATGTTTTCTATAATGACGAACGCACTGCTGAAAAACTTATTGTAAATCCAATACGAAATAACGGCGACTGCTTCAGGCTGTATGACGATTACAATCTTTCTTATGTCCCAAGAGAGCTACCGGATGGCAAGGTCGTTATCAGCCAGAAGCACATGACAGACAGTGTGCAGGCACTTTTGAAGGCAGACTATATGTTGGCGTTGAACAGTGGGTACAATATCCGCCGCTGCGTTGTCTGCAATAGATATTTTCTTTTAAAAAGTGGTGCGCATGCCCTGTACTGTGACGGCGCATCTCCATATGATTCACGGTATTCGTGCAGGCAATTCGGAACCTTTGAGATTCAGAAAGAACTGGCGAGGGATAACCCAAAGATTGCTGCAAAGAACAGAGCTTTTGCCCGCATTGATCAAGACAGAAAAAGAGGAAACATTTCCAGAGACGACTGCCGTAAAGCAAAAGACCATGTACGCGATATGCTTTACGAGGCATTGCGTACTGCGGATTACTCAGTTGATGAATTTGAACGCAAACTCGAATCGGATAGTTTATACAAGGCCTGCAACGTTCAGCGTGTAAAGAAAGCTCGCGGCCGACCGAGAGCTAAAGACGGTGACAGCCCATGACTAATGAAGAACTGATCGCCCGGCTTGCAGACGGTGACGAATCTGCGCTTGCAAAACTGTGCAGCAAAAACGATGGCCTGATACGAGTTAGAGCAAAAGAAATAGCCAAGTCATACAACTGCTTCAGGTATACAAAAAATTATAAACTTGATGTATATACCGCAGATATGATTGAGGATTTATGCGGTGTAGGGTATGTTGCTTTCATAGAGTGTGTACGCAGTGGAAACTATAATAAGGAAAAAGGTTTGTTGACCACCTTTGTGACTCCGTTCATAGATGGAGCAATACGAAGGCACATGGAAACAAGTCTTGGAACCCTCTCACTTGATCGTGACGATATGGTCATGGCACGCAATGCTCAGCGGCTTTATAACACAGAATACATGGATGTGAGTGAAATCGCTGCGGAGCTAAACATATCCGATAAAGATGCAGCGCGGTACATCAGTTATGCCACTCACTTCCTCGGGTTTGACGATCTTAGCGATGATGAAAGCTCAGACGTTTTTGAATATCTTTTAGAGGACAAGTCGGCGGAAGATCCAGCACGTATCATCTACCGCCGCGAGCGCATGAAACTTTTCAAGGAGCTGTTTGACGCTTTGCCAAAGAAAGACCGGGATATCCTCGGCAAGTGTTATGGAGTGTTTGGGTACCAGAAGGAACCCCTGAAAAGTATAGCAATGTACCATCTGATGAAAGAAGACGCCGTGGAGAAAAACAAGAATACGGCAATCAAGAAGGTCAGAAAATCGTATGTCGGCAGCATGATGCAGCTTTGGGATGATGTGCATCGGCTAATGCACAGGCCAATTTTTCCTCCATGAGGCAACGGAATAATAGGCGTATTGTGTTGCAACCAGCAATACAATGTGGTATACTACACAAAGAAAGGCAGGTGCTTATCATGGCAATAAAGAGTGCAAATGTGACGGCTCGTGTGCAGCCGGAAATCAAGCAGCAGGCCGAAGCGATTCTTGCTAATATCGGGCTGCCGGTGTCTGTGCTGATTGACACCTTGTATCGGCAAATTATAATGACTGGCGGTGTTCCGTATTCGCTGTCTGTGCCCCAGATCCCTCCTACACGCGACAGCATGACAGAGGCACAGTTCAACGCAATGATGGAAAAAGGATATCAGCAAGCAAAAAACGGTCAGACAATACCGGTAGATGAAGCCTTTGCCCAGATCCGTAGCGAGCTTTGAACATGGACTATCAAGTAACCCTGACCACACAGGCAATGGAGCAGATTCGTCAGACTGCGTTGTATATTGATCATACCTTGCAAGAGTCGGAAACTGCAAAACGCTGGACTAACCTGCTTTATAAAGAGATTGCCGGACTTTGCTTTATGCCGTCGAGATATCCTTTGGTAGAGGAAGAACCGTGGCGCAGCAAGGGAGTTCATAAAATGCCGGTAAAAAATCATCTTGTATATTATTGGGTTGACGAAGAAGCCAAAAGCGTATATGTCACTGCCGTCATCTACGGTCGGCGTGACCAATTAGCAGCGCTTGCGGACATAACGCAAGGCTGATTTTAAATCGATAAACCAATTTACCACCAAGGAGTATTTTCCTTGGTGGTATTTTTCAGCAAGCTACATCAGCAAGCTACATTTGTACTGCGCAACAGATAGATAAGGTACAATAAATTGGGCAAGTTTTTTCAGTTACTCCGCGGACGCGGCTTGGACGTCGTGAAGTTCATCGTCGGCGCCAAGTGCATGGGGATGCTGGAGGCTATGGGCGAAGTGTTTCCGGATGCCAAATACCAACGCTGCGTTTTTTCGGCATTACAGCAAGGCCGCAATGGTACTAAAAAACTCTTCTCTCGGTGAGAAGAGTTTTTAGGCCAAATTTTGTTTAGGGGGCCGTTAGAGTGGAGGTGTCTCTTTCTTTCAGGGAATCGATCACTCTTTCTGAGCCAGCTATAACCGACAGTAATATTGCTAAAACAAGCAGTATCCCAATAAACTCGAACCCTATTGTATAATTCCCGAATTTATCAAAAAAGCTTGCTGCAATAATTGGGCCAATCATGGAACCGATATTTCCAGCAGCACTGTTAAATCCAAGCATACTTCCAGCGTCTTTTGTGCCATAAAGTCTTGTTATCATCGTTGGACCGTACAGCGAACTGGCAGTCACACCTGCAAAGAACACCGAGGCAATCATAGCGCCACTCATGCCAGACCAAAGAAATGCCAGTAAAAAAGCAACTGCACCGGAGCCTGCGGTAATCACAGCAGAAAAGGTTGGACCTTTTTTATCTGCAAGAATCCCCGCAATGACCGAGAAAACGACTCCCATTATTGAAGTGATTGCTATCATGTATCCTGACTGCACTGCTGAACAGCCAACAGACTGAAAATAGTTGGCTGCCTGATTTGCAATAGCCTGCGCGGACATCGCTGTAATCAATCTATAAATTAGAATAGCCCATAGAGGAAATGTTGCCAATGCCTGCTTGAGCGTAAAGTTGACAACGCCGTGCTTTTTTGCAGATGAAGTTTGCTGAGCGTTCATGTTAGTATAGCCATAGGGTTTTAGGTCAAGTTTTGCAGGATCATCTACAATGAAAAGCAGCCCTAACACAACAACTACTATAGCAGATATAATGCCCAGCCACATTGCAACTGTTTTATATCCAGACACTTCGATTGCTGCGGATAGTGCAACATTTAATATAGCCGAAATAGTCATTGTGAAAACCAAAATCATGCTCATCATAAATCCACGCTTTTCCACAAACCACCTTGATAGGATTGTCTGTGTCATTGCGGAGCCAGAAATAACTAAGCCTATTCCCTGTAAAAAAGCCGCTATGTATATAATGTATAAATTAGAGGAAAACCCAATGCATATCATTAGAAGCCCAGAGAGTATACCACCTACTGAAATAAGAGCTTTGAATGAGAATTTTTTTATGAGGGTACCAAGGAAAAAGGATGCCAACATTGCAGAAAATGCAGAGATAGTTGCAAAAAGTGTTACCGCAGTTACTGAACTCTGAAATTCTTCAACCATTGGTGGGATAAAAATCGATGAGACTGCCAACGGTATGGAACTGATTGCGCTTACAAGTATCGCCGCAAAGCCAACGGTAAAAGCCTTGCTGTTCTGTGAGTTGCGAGTCATCTTTATCTCCTTTTTTATTGCGCTCCTGCCGCAGAGCCAAGTCGTGCGGCAGGAGCTTGAGTCTTATTTAATAGTTCGTTCTATGCTCTTCAACCTTAAATGTGTACTCTTTGCCGCGGCTGTGATCATACGGAGTGATAAGCCACTTGATGCAGCCATCCTGCTTTTCGGAGAACACCTCATAGCCGTGGATTATGTCGTTTAGCGGAGCTTTATGAGTTCCAAGCCACTTGACGTCAAGCTTGCCGTCTACCATGTCCTGAAGCATTTCAGCGCAGCCGTCAAAATTCTGCATACCGCTTTTTATCGTAAGATTTTTACCAAGCACGAGACCCCAGTTAAGCGTTATAGGATGTCCTATAACAGAGACAGATGATACTGTGCCTTTCATACGCACCATCTGGATTGCATTATTCATTGACTCTTCTGTGCCGATAGTTTCAATAACAACATCAGCGCCGCAGTATTCTGTCATCAGCATGGATGTCTGCACGGGATCCTGTTCCGCTGCACAAATAACAGCATCGGCTACTCCCTTCTCAATAGCTTTGTCGAGCCTTGCTTTGCTGCGGTTGACAACGATGACCTGCTTTGCCCCTGCCTTTTTGCTGAGCATAGCAGCCATAAGCCCGATAGGGCCAGCTCCATAAACTATAACACGGTCTCCGGCCTTTACCCCGCCATTGTGTACACCGAAATATGCAGTGGCAAGCACATCATTCACCATAACGGCTTCATCTTCGGTCAGATTTGCCGGGAGATGCTGCATGCTGGTATTCGCAAACTGCACACGGGTGTATTCTGCAAAGCAGCCGTCAGGGCCATTGGGAACACCTATGCATCCGGCAGTCTGGCATATAGCGCCCATGCCAAACATGCAGGTGTAGCAATGTCCGCACGAATACGCCGGACGGACGATCACCTTGTCACCGGGCTTGAACCCCTCGACTGCACTGCCGACTTCGACGACTTCGCCGCAGTATTCATGTCCGACAGTCATCTCGGGGACCTGCCCCATTTCGCCAAAGTACATATGCAGGTCACTGCCGCAAATCGTGGCAAGGGTTACTCGTACTATTGCATCCGTCGGCTCTACGATTTCAGGCACGGGTATGTCCTTGATTTCCATCTGCTTGGGTATTCCTTGGGAACGCAGGGCTTTCATAGTTTTTTGTTCCATAATTCTTTCCTTTCATTTTATTATGCCAACGCATTCAGAAGTGCCTTGGCAACATTTTTTGCATCTCCAACAAGTCCGTAATCGGATGATTTGAAAAAGGCGTTTGCTGCATCGCGATTGATATTTATAACCATTCCGCTATCACGCATACCGCACATATGGTGAGCTGAGCCTGACACACCAAATCCGATGTAAACCTTTGGTGAAACAGTTGTGCCGCTTATACCTACCATGTTCTTTTCTGTTGCTCCGCACTGCATATCAAGTGCATTTCGTGTGCAGCAAGCAGCACCACCAAGTCTGTCAGCAAGCTTGTTAGCCAGCTGCCACCCCTTTGCATCCGCCATTCCTGCGCCGCAGCAGACAACGACCTCAGCATCCGCAAGTGAGACGCCTGACGTGGCTTCCGTCTCTGCACTTATAAGCCTTATGCCAGGCAGAGCAGGACAGTCTGCGCTGAAGCGAATAACTTCTCCTGGAGCAGCTGGCTTTATCGCCCCGCCGCTAAGTCTTACGGTTGCCATCTGAGGTTTCTTTTGCGGGCAGAGTATCTCACTCATCACCTGTCCTCCGAATGCAGGGACAGCGCCTATAAATATGCCATCTCTTATTTTGGCGGAAATACAATGCACATTAACGCCGGTTTGCAGGTGAACACCAAGAGTGGAAGCAATAATAGACGCACTGTCTGTAGCCGGGAACAAGAATATTTCCGGCTCATGCTCTTTGACAAATGGCAGAAGTATCTTTGCGATACGCGCGTATTCACACGGGAGAACGTCCTCGTTCTCGCCCCAATAAACTTTGGGGATGCCGCTGGACGCCAACGCTTTTGCTGCTTCGAACGTGCCCCGTCCTGCAAGAACCGCGCACAGTTCAAATCCCCCATCACCAGCAAGCTCCTGTGCCTTGGCCAGAAGCGCTTCGCTCATGCTGTCTACTTGTCCACCAGCGAGGCTGACATATACCCATAATTCCTTTTTCATATTGCAGCCTCCTTAAAGCGTTATTCCGACAGCGGAAAGTCTCGTGATAATCTCATTTGCAAGTGTTTCGTCATCGCCTTCAATTATCTTACCACTGCGTGAGCCATCAATGGGATAGAGCTCACCGTTCTGTGTTGGAGAATTTTTTAGACCTATGCGCCCCGTGTCGAGTTCAGGCAGATCAGCCGCTGAAAGCACCGTTAGTTCTTTCCGTGCTGCTGCAACAATATTTCTGACCGACACAGGCCCAACGCTGTTTATGCTGCGGTTCACAGATATGAGGGCAGGCAGATCGCATTCCCAATTCAGCATCTGTCCGTCGGCTTTCGTCTCGACTGTAAGCTTGTTACCATTAAGTTTAACAGACGACGCATTGTGCAGATGCTGTATACCGAGCCACTCCGCGAGCTGTACCGAAAGCTGTCCTGTACCACCGTCATCACTTGCAGCACCGGTGATTATGAGGTCTGCGCCGCCTATATGCTTTATGGCGCAAGAGAGCGCATAGCTGGTTGCAAATGTATCTCCGCCCGCAAAAGCCCTGTCGCTGAGTATTACAGCTTTGTCACCTCCGCGTGCCATAGCTTCGCGTATACATTTTTCAGCTGAAGCAGCCGGTGCCATACTTAGAACGGTAACATTGCAGTCTTCCTGCTTCTTTAGCTGGGCAGCAAGCTCCAACGCGTTTTTGTCCAAAGTGCTTATTACACTTTCGCTGGCACTCCGACGAACAGTTTTTGTGGTGGGGTCTATAGTTACATTATCAGATGCAGGAACAGGCTTTACGCATACTATGATATTTATTGCCATTTTCCGCCTCTCATTAAGCGTTGCGATCGCCGACAATGGGAACGAGCGGCATAGAGGTTTCTATGGGCAGACCAAGCTGAAGCGCGATCTGTTCCTTATGGAAGTTCGTCGGGTTTTCGCCAATGGTGTTGCATACTGCGTCGCGCAGATAGCGCGCGATGCCAGTGGCCTCCATGTAACCAACACCGCCATGGAGCTTGATCGCCGCCTCGGCAACATCGCAGGCCATTTCAGGCACAGTGGCCTTGGTGATATGTATCATCATGGGGTCGGGCGTGCCTTCGTCAGTGATACCGGCTGTACGGTAAAGAATACTGCGCATGAGCTCTATCTTGCACTTCATGTCAACAAGCTCATGAGCCACTACCTGAAGACTGGACAAAGGCTTGCCATTTCTGATGCGTCCATTGAGATAGTCCTTTGTCTTTTTGAATACGCTTTCCGCAATGCCGAGTGAAATCGCACTGATATCAAGATAGCACTGTGCGGTGAGGAACGGGTCAATCTTATTGGCATCCTCAGGAACCAGAACATTCTCATAAGGAACAAGAACATTGTTGAAAAGAACAGTGCCTGTGCCAGTGCCGTGCATACCCATCTTGTGCTCGACAAGGCTGCCGCCGCGCTGGAGTCCTTCGGAATTGCCGTCAACAATAACAGAGCAGAAGTTATCGCCCATAACGCCGCACACTACGATCACGTCGGCAACGCTGGAGTTGGTGCAGAAAATCTTCGTTCCGTTGACAATGAAGCCCTTTTCACCCTGGGTGCCCATCTTCTGAAACTCTGCGCAGGGTATAACACCGGCGGCTTCAGTTGCGGCAACGGCGCCAATGACTTCGCCAAAAGCCATGTCGGGAAGATACTTTTCCTTCTGCGCTTTTGAACCGAAGTTGTATATCTGACGAGTAGCCAGATGATGTGCGTCTATTGCCAGCGCAAGTGCGGGGCATTCCTTACCGATCTCTTCGAGAACGATCTTGTCCATTGTGCCGCGCATGCCCATGCCGCCATATTCGCTTGTGAAGGAAACGCCTATGAAGCCAAGTTCAACGCAGCGCTTCCAGAGCTTCATGGGAAATTCGTTTGTCTTCTCAAGCTCCGCGGCAGCAGGCTTGACCTCGTCCTCAACGAATTCGCGCAGGCTCTTGATAATCAGTTCCTCTTCCATCGTGAATTTCATATATGCTTCTCCTTTCAGTTTCTGCCTTTGGCAGTAATGACACTTTTATTATATCAGCAAGCTAAAAAATTGTTCAATATGCAATATTTCGCGCTTCTGTATGCTGATTGAACAGTTCTCCTGTTTTTGTACAACGACTGATCAGGGCGCAAAAAAGCATACGGCAAAAACCGTATGCTTTTTTGCTTACATAATTTTTCGCATATACTTCATCAGTTGCTCCGGTGTGTCTGAAAGACCGTTCCTGCACCATTGACGGAACACTCCCCAGCCCCCGTAGAAACTGTACGAGAATCGGTACATCGCATCGTTCATATCGACTGTATCTCCCCTTGCTTTTAACGACTCGATATATTTGGTCAGTACGAGCTCAGTTACGCGCTCAATAACGCCCTGCCCTTTTTCATGACCGAGTATTGTTATGGCGTATTCAGGCCAGGAAGAAAGGATATCCATTATATCTTTAAGTATATCTAAGTCATTTTCGCTGCTGTGCGGCTCTTCATAAACGCGGCATATCATTGGAGTTATAGCGTCAATATACCAAGAGTTTATATAATCTATAAGGTCATTTATATCTCTGTAATGTACATAAAATGTTCCCCTGCTGATATTTGCAGTCCTGCAAATATCAGCAACGCTTATACGGTTGAACTGTTTCTCTTTCAGGAGACCAAGAAAAGTATTGCATATCAGATCCTCTGTCAGCTTATTCTGCATCTCGCGAACGCTCTGCGCCATTTTCAATCCTCCTCAATATGGTCATGTGAAAGCTGATGTGCCGTGTTCCATGAGTTCGGCCAGCATACGGCCAACCTCTTCCGGTTTTTTTATTTTCCCAGTTCCAAACCAACAGACTACAGCAGCCATTGTGCCGCGAATGATGTATGCCGCAATCATGGCGCTGTCTTCTGAACTGATGTTGCTATTAGCATTCTTAAGGTCATTTATCACATAAGACGATGCCCTCTTTACCAGTCTGTCCATGAGTTGGGTGTTCATTTTTTCCCCGTGCAGCAGACTTACAATATCTGGGTTATCAGCAAAAATTCTGCATATTTCAGTGCTTCTCTTCGCCGGAGGCATAGGTGAGCGATAAACGCGCTCCATTTGACCGACAAAGTCCGATGATATTTCCTCAAAAAGTGCATTTATATCGCTGTAGTGATAATAAAAAGTGTTTCGATTTATATTTGCTTTTTCACATACCGCGCTGACACTTATGCTGCCGCATCCGCACTCGCTTGCAAGCGATAAAAAAGCTGCTCGTATATTTTCTTTTGTCCTGAGTATACGTCTGTCGATTTTTTCGTTTCCTGAACTCATTTTATTTCCCTATTGTACAATTTTTGACCATATTGTTCGATAACGAACAGCATGAATTATATTGACCGTTGTGCGTAAAAAATATATTGTTATAATATAG
>ERZ1034952.2375-NODE-2375-length-14009-cov-9.413931_pt1 | contig 14009 bp, 11 predicted proteins | sample MGYA00520625_ERZ1034952 | MGnify/ENA primary metagenome ERZ1034952 (study PRJEB33766, sample SAMN09781773) | gut metagenome | biome: gut microbiome | host: Homo sapiens | place: Madagascar | study: EMG produced TPA metagenomics assembly of the PRJNA485056 data... | reverse complement strand
GCCCAGGGGGCCGGGGTGGGCGGCGTGCCCGGAGCCGTCTGCAGCGGCACCAGAACATGGGTCTCCAGCTCCAGCGCGTAGTTCAGGGCCCCCATCAGGGCCCAGAAGCTCTCCTCGTTCTGCCCGTGATACAGCTGCTCGATGGCCTGCTCGATCGCCGGGCAGCCGGTGCCGCCGGGGCTGTAGCGCACCGGCGTGCGCGGGTGCCGGCTGTTGCCCACCGGGCGGAAGCGCACCCCGCCGTCTGTTCTTCTTGCCATTGTATGTTTCCTGCTTTCCTTCAGTGTCACCTCCTAGTATAGCAGGATTTTCCATCTTTCTCAACGGAAAACCTGCGCTTTGGTTCTGCATCTATACCGGCAAACGTATGGTTTTTTTGGGTCATGTGCGCTATAATAGGTAAAATCCCAGAATACCGGGATCAGAAAAGGAGGAAATAGCCTTGAACAACATGCTTGGCTATCTGAGGGACTACAAGCGCGAAAGCGTGCTTGCCCCCCTGTTCAAGATGCTGGAAGCCACATTTGACCTGTTCGTGCCGCTGGTCATGGCCGATATCGTCAACGTGGGCATTGCCGCCCACGACCTGCACTACATCCTGGTGCGGTGCGGCATCCTGCTTCTGCTGGCCGTCATCGGCCTGACCTGCAGCCTCACGGCGCAGTATTTTTCCGCCAAGGCGGCGGTGGGCTACTCCACTTCCCTGCGGCATGCCCTGTTTGCCCACATCCAGAGCCTGAGCTTTTCGGAGATGGACACCCTGGGCACCAGCACCCTCATCACCCGCATGACCAGCGACATCAACCAGGTGCAGAGCGGCTTGAACCTGTTCCTGCGCCTGTTCCTGCGCAGCCCCTTTGTGGTGATCGGTGCCATGGTCATGGCCTTCACGGTCAACGCGCGGGCCGCCCTGATCTTCGTGGTGGCCATCCCGCTGCTGAGCGTGGTGGTGTTCGGCGTGATGGTGATTACCCGCCCGCTGTACAAGACCGCACAGGTGCGGCTGGACCGTGTGCTGGGCCTGACCCGCGAGAACCTGACCGGTGTGCGCGTGGTGCGTGCCTTTGACAAGGAGCAGGACGAGATCGACCGCTTCGAGAACGCCAACGACCTGCTGACCAGAATGCAGCTCCATGTGGGCCATCTTTCGGCCCTGATGAGCCCGCTGACCTATGTGATCATCAACATTGCCATCGTGGCACTGCTGTATGTGGGCAGCATTGAGATCAACGTGGGCGGCATGGCCTCCGGCGACGTGATCGCGCTGGTGAACTATATGAACCAGATCCTGATCGAGCTGGTCAAGCTGGCCAACCTGATCGTGCAGGTAAGCAAAGCGCTGGCCTGCGCCGGCCGTGTGCAGGCTGTGCTGGACACCAAGCCCGGCATGGACTTCCCCGCCGAGCTGCGCAGCGAGGTGCCCGCCGACAAGGCCGGTGACGCCGTGCGCTTTGACCATGTGAGCCTGACCTATGCCGGGGCCGGCGCCCCCAGCCTGTCCGACATCAGCTTTACCGCCAAGCGCGGCCAGACCATCGGCGTCATCGGCGGCACCGGCAGCGGCAAGTCCAGCCTGGTCAACCTGATCCCCCGCTTCTACGACGCCACCGAGGGCACCGTGGAGATCCTGGGCCGCCCGGCTGCGGACTACCCCCGCGAGGCCCTGCGCGGCAAGGTGAATGTGGTCATGCAGAAGGCCCAGCTGTTCGGCGGCACCATCCGCTCCAACCTGCTGTGGGGCAACAAAAATGCCACCGACGCCGAGCTGTGGGCGGCCCTGGAGACCGCACAGGCGGCAGAATTCGTCCAGGCAAAGCCCCTTGGGCTGGACGAGCCCGTGGAACAGGGCGGCCGGAACCTTTCCGGCGGCCAGAAGCAGCGCCTGACCATTGCCCGTGCATTGGTGGGCAAGCCGGACATTCTGATCCTGGACGACAGCGCCAGCGCCCTGGACTACGCCACCGACGCAGCCCTGCGCAAGGCACTGGCCGCTCTGCCCGGCAGCCTGACCGTGTTCATCGTGAGCCAGCGCGCTGCCAGCCTGCAGCACGCCGACCAGATCCTTGTGCTGGATGACGGCAGGTTGGTGGGCCTTGGCACCCATGACCAGCTGCGCCAGAGCTGCCCGGTGTACGAAGAGATCTATGAGAGCCAGTTCAAGAAAGGGGATGTGCAGAAATGAGCGCGAAAGCCAAAGCAAAACTGACCCCGGAACAGCGCAAGGCCACACTGACCCGTGTGCTGCACAAGATCCGCCCCTATTCCCTGTTCGTGGTCTGCAGCCTGATCGTGGCCGCCGTGAGTGTGGCCGCACAGCTGTATATCCCCATCCTGTGCGGTGACGCCATCGACCTGATGCTGGGCAAAGGCAATGTGGACTTTGCCGGTGTAGGCCGCATCATCGTGGAGGTGCTGGTGGTGGCCGTGGTGGCCGCCTTTGCCCAGTGGTTGCTGAGCGTGTGCAACAACCGCATCACCTTTTCGGTGAGCCGGGACCTGCGCAACGAGGCCCTGCGCAAGATCCAGACCCTGCCGCTGTCCTACCTCGACAGCCACCCCTCCGGCGACATCGTGAGCCGCATGGTGGCCGATGTGGACACCTTTGCCGACGGCCTGCTGATGGGCTTCACCCAGCTGTTCAGCGGCGTGCTGACCATTCTGGGCACCTTGCTGTTCATGCTGAGCGAGAATGTGGTCATCACGCTGGTGGTGGTGTGCATCACCCCGCTGAGTCTGCTGGTGGCCAGCTTCCTTGCCAAGCGCAGTTACAAGTATTTTCAGGGTCAGAGCAGCGTGCGCGGCGAGCAGACTGCGCTGGTCAACGAGATGATCGAGGGCCAGAAGGTGGTGCAGGCCTTCGGCCACGAGGCCGAGAGCCTGGACGCCTTTGACGAAGTGAACGGCCGACTGCAGGACGTGAGCCTGAAAGCCATCTTCTTCTCCAGCATGACCAACCCCGCCACCCGCTTCGTCAACAACATCGTCTACGCAGGCGTCGGCCTCGTGGGCGCAATCTATGCCGTAGCCGGAGGCATCACCATCGGCCAGCTGAGCATCTTCCTGAACTACGCCAACCAGTACACCAAGCCCTTCAACGAAATTTCCGGCGTCGTGACCGAGCTGCAGAACGCTCTGGCCTGCGCAGCCCGCGTGTTCGAGCTGCTGGACGCTGAAGACCAGACCCCCGAAGCGGAGAACGCTGCAAAGCTCGTGCCGGACGGCCACGTCCAGATTGAGGACGTCTCTTTCCGCTATCTGCCCGACCGCCCGCTCATCGAGGGCCTGTCTCTGGACGTCAAGCCCGGCCAGCGCATCGCCATCGTCGGCCCCACCGGCTGCGGCAAGACCACCCTCATCAACCTGCTCATGCGGTTCTATGACGTCAACGGCGGCTCCATCAAAGTCTCCGGCACCGACATCCGGGACGTGACCCGCGCCTCCCTGCGCGGCAGCTACGGCATGGTGTTGCAGGACACCTGGCTCCGGGCCGGCACCGTGCGGGAGAACATCGCCTACGGCAAGCCGGACGCCCCCCTCGACGAGGTGGTGGCTGCGGCCAAGGCAGCCCATGCCGACAGCTTCATCCGCCGCCTGCCCGAGGGCTACGACACCGTCATCGCCGAGGACGGCGGCAACATCAGCCAGGGCCAGAAGCAGCTGCTCTGCATCGCCCGCGTGATGCTCTGCCTGCCGCCCATGCTGATCCTGGACGAGGCCACCTCCTCCATCGACACCCGCACCGAGGTGCGCATCCAGAAGGCCTTTGCCCGCATGATGCAGGGCCGCACCAGCTTCATCGTGGCGCACCGCCTGTCCACCATCCGTGAGGCCGACGTCATCCTTGTGATGAAGGACGGCCACATCGTGGAGCAGGGCAACCACGACGAACTGCTGGCCGCAGGCGGCTTCTACGCCAAGCTGTACAACAGCCAGTTCGAGGGTGTGGAGACCTGAGCCAAAGCCCCATAAAACCACAAAAATCCCGTCTGAAGCAGTTCAGACGGGATTTTTTCGTGCACATTTTACGTTCTGGAAACGGAGATCAGCCCTTCATAGGCACAAAACCCACCAGATCCTTGACCACTTCGCCGCCGATGATCAGGCCCACCACCGAGGGCACAAAGGCGTTGGAGCCCGGCGTTGACCGACGGGGAGCCCCCGGACGCTGGGCATCTGCCGGGCAGGGTGCCTCCGGTGCCACATCCTCGGTCAGGGGCGTCATGGCAGGCTCCCTGGAGTAGACCACCTTCAGGTGCTTGATCTTGCGCTTGCGGCACTCGGTGCGCATCACCTTGGCCAGCGGGCAGACCGAGGTCTTGTAGATGTCAGTCACCTCAAAGCGGGTGGGGTCCATCTTGTTGCCGGCGCCCATGGAGCAGATGATGGGCACCCCGGCTTCCTTGCACTTCATCACCAGAGCCAGCTTGCCGGTGACGGTGTCGATGGCGTCCACCACATAGTCGAACTGGGAGAAGTCGAAGCTGTCCTGGGTCTCCGGGCCGAAGAAGGTCTTGTAGGTAGTGACCTTGATGTCCGGGTCAATGTCGTGGACGCGCTCCTCGGCCACATCCACCTTGAATTTGCCCACGGTCTTGCGGGTGGCAATGATCTGGCGGTTGAGGTTGGTCAGGCAGACCTTGTCATCGTCGATAAGGTCCAGTGCGCCCACACCGCTGCGGGCCAGTGCCTCCACCGTGTAGCCGCCCACACCGCCGATGCCGAACACGGCCACGCGGGAATTGTGCAGCTTTTCCATTGCCTCTGCGCCCAGCAGCAGCTGGGTGCGGGAATACTGATCTTGCATTGCGTTTTGTCTCCTTGTTACTTTTCCACTCTCGTAATGATGCCGCCGCCCAGCACCACATCCCCCTGATACAGCACCACCGACTGGCCGGGCGTGGGGGCGCGCTGGGGCTGGTCGAACTCCAGCCGGAAGCCGTTTTCCGCCGGGTAAACGGTGGCGGCCTGCTCGGTCTGGTGATAGCGGGTGCGGGCCGTGACCCGCAGCGGTCCGGTCAGCTCCGGGATGGCGATCCAGTTCACATCCTCCGCATAGACGATGCGGTCGAACAAAGCACTCTCCGGGCCGACGGTGACCGTGTTGGCCTGCATGTCCTTGCCGCAGACGTACACCGGGGCCCCCAGTGCCAGCCCAAGGCCCTTGCGCTGGCCCAGCGTGTAACGCACCGCACCGTTGTGGGTGCCCACCACCTTGCCGCTCTCGTCCAGAAAATCACCGGCGGGGTAGTGCTTGCCGGTAAAGCCCTCCATAAAGCGGGCATAGTCGCCGTCGGGCACAAAGCAGATGTCCTGGCTGTCGTGTTTGCGGGCATTGATGAAATGATGCTGCTCGGCGATGGCACGCACCTCGGTCTTGTGCAGAGCCCCCAGCGGCAGGCGCACATGAGCCAATTGCTGCTGGGTGAGGTTGTACAGCACATAGCTCTGATCCTTGCCCTCATCCAGCCCCTTTTTGAGCAGCCAGCGGCCGGTATCCGGGTCCTGTTCCACCCGGGCATAGTGGCCGGTGACCACATATTCCATGCCGTGGGCCTGCACCCAGCTCAACAGATGGTTGAACTTCATGTATTTATTACAATCAATGCAGGGGTTTGGGGTGCCGCCGGCCTCATACACCCGGACAAACTTCTCGATGATCTGTTCCCGGAAGTCGGCAGTGAAGTCCAGCACCTCGTAAGGGATATCCAGGGCAAAGGCCACCTCGGCGGCGTCCTCGATGTCCTTTTCCGAGCAGCAGGTGTGGAAACCGGACTGCCCCAGCATCTCGTTGTGGGTCAGGCGCATGGTGATGCCGGTGCAGTCGTACCCGTCCCGCTGCATCAGCCAGGCAGCCACCGAGCTGTCCACGCCGCCGCTCATGGCAATGAGGGCGCGCGGGGGCCGGGGCGCAGAGTTCTGTGTGGTCATAGCTTCTCCTTTGGCGTGTTCAACACACTAAAATAGTAGTATAATAGTAACGCGGTAAAAACCACTTGTCAAGACGCAGAATTTTCTCTTACAGCGTCCAGCAGACGCTGCCGCTCGTTGGGCAGCTGCCCCCGGATGACCGCGTCCAGCAGTGCTTCCAGTGTCCTGCGCAGGCCGGGCCCTGCCGGGATGCCCGCCGCCATCAAGTCGCGGCCGTTCACGGCCAGCTGGCTGACCCGGCAGCACACGCCGTCGGCGTCCAGCTGTGCGGCCAATTCTGCCTGCGCGGCAAAATCAGCCGCCTGTTCCGGCTCCATAGCAGCGCCCAGCGCCGCCAGCCGCTGTACGGTGTGCAGGTCGTACCGGCCCAGCAGTTTCCGGATGCGGATGACCGTATCGGGGGCAGCGTCCTGTCCGAGGCCCGTCCGGGAGTTTCTCTGAGGACCGTCCGGAGGGTGGGACCCTGCTGCCGCAGGCAGTAGGGCGGGGGATGGAATGCCCCAGATCGTGTCCGAAGAGAAAGCTCCCGGATGGACCTCTCTCACCAGCACCGCCGTCTGCTCGATGCAGGTGTTGGAGCAGCGCAGGCGTTTCAGGGCCTTGCGGGTGCCGTCCTCGCCAAGGCTCATCAGCAATGCGGCCCACCGCACGGGCAGGTCCTCTGTGCCCGCCGGGCAGGCATCCACCACCGGCTTTGCGGCTTGCAAGGCCGGGGCGGAAAGCTCCGGAATAATAACTTTTAGTATTTTTTCATCAAGATATTCCGCCGGGGCGGGTGCTGCCAGCAATTTAGACAGCTCTTCTTCCACGCGCTCCACCGACACGCAGTCCAGACGGGCGCACAGCGCCTCTGCCGCCTGCCCGGTGGGCGGGTCGATGGCAAAGCCGAACCGCGCCGCGAACCGGTACAGCCGCAGGATGCGCAGGGCATCCTCTTCAAAGCGGGTGGCGGGGTCGCCCACGGCCCGCAGGATGCCCTGCTGCAGGTCCTGCTGCCCTCCAAAGGGGTCGACGAGCCCCTCGGCATCGTTGTAGGCCATGGCATTGATGGTAAAGTCCCGCCGGGCCAGGTCCTGCCGCACATCCGGCACAAAGTGTACCTCGTCCGGGTGGCGGCCGTCGGTATAGGCCCCCTCGGTGCGGAAGGTAGTGGTCTCGTACAGCTGGCCGCCGTACTTGATGGTCACGGTGCCGTGCTGCAGCCCGGTGGGGATGCACTGCCCCTCCCCGAACAATGCCAGCACCTGCTCCGGCCGGGCACTGGTGCAAAGGTCCCAGTCCTGCGGGGTGCGCCCCAGCAGACTGTCCCGCACGCAGCCGCCCACCGCGTAGGCCGCATATCCGGCCCCGTGCAGCCGGGCCAGCAGAGCCGCCGCACCGGCGTCCAATCGGATGTTTTCCATGGGTCACGCCTCCTCGTACTGCAGGGTGATCTGCATCCCGTCTGCGCCGCACACTGCCGCCGGGAAGATGCTCTGCGCCTGGGGCAGATCTGTTTCCGGGTCGGTGATCATAGGGGAATAGTGGGTCAGCCAAAGGCGATGCGCCCCGGCGCGGGCCGCCAACGCGGCGCTCTGCCCAAAGGTGCTGTGCCCCCACTGAGCTGCCTGGGCTTCCTGTTCCGGAAGCGCATAGGTGGCGTCGCAAATCAGCAGGTCAGCGCCCTGTGCGGCCTGCTCCAGCGCGGCGCAGGGGGCCGTGTCGCCGGAGAATACCATGCTCAGCCCCCGGCGCGGCGCGCCCAGCACCTCCGCCGGGGCCACGGTGCGGCCTTTCACGAGAACGCTCTGCCCCTGCTGCAGAAGTTTCCATTGCTGCACCGGCACCCCCAGCGCCCGGGCCCGGGCCGGGTCGAACCGGCCTGCCCGGGGCAGCTCCAACCGATAACCCACGCTGGGCACCCGGTGCCGGGTGGCAAAGGGACGCAGCACAGCACCCGCCGGCCAGCCCTCCGACAGCGCATCCAGTGCCAGCGGCCCGTCTGCTTCCTGCAGGCGCACGGCATAGGGCAGCGGCCCGGTGAGGGCACGCACGGCGCTCCAGATGCCGGCAAGCCCTTTCGGCCCCACCAGCAGCAGCGGCCGGGTGCGGCCCTGGGCCCCCAGCGTCTGCAGCAGACCCGGCAGGCCGAAGATGTGGTCGCCGTGATAATGGGTCAGACAGACGGCGTCCGCACGCATCAGGTTGACCCCGGCACGGCGGGCCGCCGCCTGGGTGCCCTCGCCGCAGTCGAACAACAGGCCGTGGCCGCCGCAGGCTGCAAAGGCCGTACTGAGGGCGCGGTCCGGCAGCGGCATGGTGGCCGCCGTGCCCAGTAAGGTGATCGTCAGCATAAAAACTCCTTTGGATGAATGGTTCTTCTTTTATCTTACCACAGCGGCCCCGCCTGCACAATCGTCTGCGGCCCTGCATAGGATGGGCAAATGCAAAAAAGGAGGCGCAGACCATGCGATACCGGCCCGGAGCACACCGTTCCTTCCGCCCACGGCACCGGCACTGGCTGCGCGGGCTGATGCTGGCCGTGCTGGTGCTGGCGGTGCTGTTTCTGTTGTACGGCTGCGCCATGCAGCGGCTGATCTATTCTTCCCGCGGGACAATGATCTTTCTGCCGGAACGGCCGCTGCTCTGAACAGCAAAAGAGGGACGACTGCCGTCGTCCCTCTGGGGTGGGTCACATCAGTAATTGATCTTCTTCAACTCAAAGTAGCTCTGGGGGTGTGCGCACACCGGGCACTTGAGCGGAGCCGACTTGCCGATGAAGGTGTAGCCACAGTTCCGGCACTGCCACAGCTGCTGCTCTTCGCGGGCGAACACCTTCTGGTTCTTCAGGTTCTCGGCCAGGGCGCGGTAGCGCTCCTCGTGCTCCTTCTCGATCTGTGCCACCATGGTGAACAGGGCTGCGATCTGGTTGAAGCCCTCTTCCTTGGCCTCCTTGGCCATGCGGGGGTACATCTCGGTCCACTCGTCGTGCTCGCCGCCGGCGGCCATGTCCAGGCAGGTGAGCGTGTCGGGGATGGCACCGCCGCACAGCAGCTTGAACCAGATCTTGGCATGCTCCTTCTCGTTGCCGGCGGTCTCCTCAAAGATGGCAGCCAGCTGCTCATAGCCTTCCTTCTTGGCCATGCCGGCAAAGTAGGTGTACTTGTTGCGTGCCTGGCTCTCGCCTGCAAAGGCTTCCCACAGGTTTTTCTCGGTCTTGGTACCCTTGAGTTCCATACTCTCTTCTCCTTTTGTTATTCGGTGTCTGTATCGGCAGCCCCACTGCGGAGCTTCAGGTCCTTGTCTCTGAACAGAGTATACCACAAACGGTGAAGAAATTCAAGAATCATTCCTATTTATTTTGAGAATTATTTTCAGTTATGTTGTTTCAGGGCGCACACGGCGATGCTCAGGGCGCTCCATGCCGCCTGATACATCAGCACATAGGTCACCGGCAGCTGCCAGATGCTGCGGGCGCTGGTGAGCAGCACCGCAATGGCCACCGAGAACAGCACCGACACCATCTGCACCGTGGTGGCCGTGGTCTCGGCGTTCTGGGCCTTGTCGGCTGCGCGCAGGCCGCCGGTCAGGCTGGCAAAGCCTTTCTGATGGTACATGCAGCAGGGCGCATCCTCGGCCGGGGCGGCCTCGAGGGCGGCGCACTGCTCCTGATCCAGCAGGGTGACCATGCCCTCCGGCAGGCGGTAGGCCTCGGTGATGTGCTTTGCGGTCAGGCTGGGGTCCAGACTGGTGACCAGCAGACGGATGTTCTCCTGCTGCAGGGCGGCCAGGCTGCGGGCGATGTTGCGGCCGCCCACATAGCGGATCACGAACATGGCATGCACGTTGCCGGATACCGCCAGATACAGGATCTGCAGCTCCCCGTTTTTGGAGTGCTGGTTCTCGTAGTCCTCGTCCGGCAGGGCCACGCCCTCCTGCTCCAGGAAACGGCGGGTGCCGATCTGGATGTGGTTGTTGTCGCACCAGGCGGCAAAGCCCAGCCCGCGGTGGATCTCCAGATCCTTGACCGGGAACAGGATGTCGGTGCGGTCCTCAATGATCTGACGGAACAGCCCCTGCAGAGTACCGCCGCTCTGGTTGAGCACGCTGGCCGCGTACAGGATGGCGCGGTCGATGCGGCCGCCCTTGAAGATGCGGATATCCTCCAGCACCACGCTGTCGGCGGCAAACAGGTCCTCGGCATCCACCTGAAGGGTGTCGATGCCGCCCAGCTCCTGAATGGCCGCCCAGCCGGGCACCACGGCCCCCACGGCACCGGCGGCACGCTGCAGGCGCAGCGCGGCCATGCCGGCGATGAGGGTGGAGGACAGGGGTGCGCCCATGCACAGCACCGCCGTCAGGGCGGCAGCGGCCAGCTTCACGTCACGGCCTACCACCAGACACAGCAGGGCGCTGAGCAGGGCCACGCCCAGCAGGATGTACCCGTTCTTCTGTGCACGGCGTTCCCCGGCGCGCTCGTCCAGGCTCTGTGCCACAAAGCCTTCGTCCGCCGTCCGGGGGCGGCTCAGCAGCACCCAGGGGTCCTTCTGTTCCAGATCCCGTGCCAGTGCCCGGATCAGGTCCTTGTCCCGGGTGCGATACGCACCCTGCAGGTCGGTGGCTTCGCCCAGCAGTTCATAGCCGCCACGCACGGCAGACAGCATCACCCGGCTGCCCAGCAGCGCCAGGAACAGCCCCAGGGCTGCAACGCCGGTGAGGATGGACAGGCCCTCGGTGGTGCGGTAGGAGTTGGCCGTGAGCAGGGCCGTGACGGCCTGCAGCAGCGCCGCCACAGCGGCCAGTGCGGGCATCGTCTCTGCCGAGGGGCGGCCCCGCAGGCCGTTCAGGCCGTCGCGCAGGACTGGGAAGCTCACCACCAGGCTGGCGGCATACAGCAGCAGATTGGCGGCGTAGAAGGCCGCCGGGGCGGCATCCGGGTCCAGTGCGGCCAGCGGCGGCAGCAGCCGGTCGGCCACCAGGCCCACATGCAGCAGCACCACGGCCAGGATCCCGGCCAGTACACAGCGCAGGGTAAGCTCTGCACTCATGCGGCGCAGCTTCTCGCCCACGCTCTCGGGGGCTTCGTCCTCCGCCGGCAGGGCGTCCTCCGCCTCGGTTTTCAGCTCCGTCTCTCCGGCACGTTCCGCTTCGGCAGTGTCTGCGGCGGGCGCAGCCACCGGCGTTTCGGTCGGTTCCGTCTCCGGAGCGTCCAGCGGTTCCAGCGGCAGGCTCATGGTATCTTCGTCCGGTTTGGTTTCCGGCTCTGCCTCGGGGGCTTTCACCGGCGCGGCGGGAGATGTTTTCTCCGGGGCTGCCGGTTCTTCCGGGACTTCCGGCTTTTTCTCGTCATCGGCATCGCCGAACATCCGGAACACCGATTTCTTTTCCGGCAGCGGCTTGTCGGCTGCAAACACCATGGTGGGCCGGGGCGGCTCCGGAGCCTCTTCCGGGTCATCCAGCGGCACATCCACGCTGCGGATGGGCTCCAGCGTTTCCTCCACCGGCTTCGGTTTTGCAGCCATGCCGTTCAGCATGTCCTTGAGCTGCTGCATCTCCTGCTGCTCCTGCTGTTCCTGCGGCAGCAGCACGTCCGGGGCGTTCTTGGGGTTCTGTGCAGCCTTCTTCCGGGGCTTTTCCGGCTGCGGAGCCGGGGCGGCAGGAGCCTTGGGCGGCTCCGGCTTGTTCTCCGGGGCAGGCTGCGGGGCCGGTCTGTCCGGCACGGCAGGTTTTTCCGGGGCAGCAGGCACTTCGGCTTTGGGCTGGGGGAAATCCGTGCCCGGGTCTGCGGTGCGCAGGGTCAGGTCCAGATCCAGCGGTTCCTCCCCGTCGGGCTTTGCCAGGGCATCTGCGCCCAGCAGCACCTCACCGGTGGGCAGTTCCAGGTCCGTCCCGGCCTGCGGAGCCTGCTTCGGTTTTGCATGGCCGAACAGCCGCCCGAACAGCCCCTTGTGCTCTTCCGCCGCTTCTTCCTCCCGGCGCACCATCTCGGCCGGGATATCTGCCACGGTGGTGGTGAAGAAATCGCGGAATTTCTCATCGCTTGCGGCGGCACTCTTGTATTGATTTTTTTCCTTAGGCATCCTTGTTCCTCCCGTTCTTCAGATTGGGGTTGCGGATCACGCCTGTCACGCATTCTGTGCTGCGCGCTGCGACTGGATCTCGTACAGGATAATGCCGGCCGCCACCGAGACGTTGTAGCTGTCCACACCGGTGCCCTGTGCGGCCATGTCCAGCCGCACCACACCGTCGCACAATTTCTTGACCAGCTGCGACACGCCGCTGCCCTCGCTGCCCAGCACCAGCGCGATAGGGCCGGTGAGGTTGTTCTTGCGCAGGGGCACGCCGTCCATGTCGGCGCAGTACACGAACACGCCCTGCTCCTTGAGGCGGCGGATCGTCTCGCCGATGTTGGCCACCCGGGCCACCGGCAGCCGCTCAGCGGCACCTGCGCTGGACTTGATGACCGTGGGGGTGACCGAGGCGCCGCCCCGCTTGGGGATCACGATGCCGTGGGCACCGCACAGCAGAGCGCTGCGCATCACGGCACCCAGGTTGTGGGGGTCCTCAATGCCATCGCTCAGCACCAGGAACGGCGGCTCGCCCTTGGCTTTGGCCGCCGCCAGCAGGTCCTCCACGGTGGCATACGCGATCTCGCTGGCAAAGGCGGCCACACCCTGATGGCTCTCGGTGCCGGTCATCAGGCGCAGCTTGTTGGGGTTCACCCGCTTGACGGCTGCCCCGGCCTCCTTGGCCAGTGCGGTATAGTAGGCCGCCACGGCGGGGGCCATGTTCTCCGAAATGAGCACCGTATCCACGCCGGAACCGCTCTTCAGCAGCTCGGTCACCGGATTCTTGCCGTAGACCAGGCTCTCATTCCGGGTCTGCTCTTCCGGTGCACGGCGCGGGCGGCGGGGCTGATTTTTCTCTTCCATTCTGTGTTCTCCTTCCGTTTCTATCGGAACGATGCAGCGCATGTTCCCCAGGGCGCGCCGCACCGCTTGCGCAGGCAGCCAGCCCGACGATTTTATCAGATGATAATCCAAGGTAAAGTATAGCATAAGCCGACCGGGTTTGCCAGCAAATTGCCGCTTTTTTGTCGGCCCGACCGGATTTTTTCACAGCTTGCCTGCGCCCCGGCCCGGTTTTGCAGAATTGTCCCTTGCTGCTGCGCCTTCTGCCCCTGCCGGGACCTGCCGTTTTGCCGGTCCGAAAAGTTTTCCACAAAAGAGGGCTATACATTCCGTAGAAGGACCCGATTTTTTCCACATGTTGAAAACCCGGTGGAGAAAGTTCAAAAGTCCTGCTGCAAAGCCTGTTTTCCCTGTGGAATTTAACATTCTCCACTGAGTTTTCCACAATCTGGTTCGACATTCCCCCGCAGGGTGCGTACAATTTGTAATTTTCAAGTCGGAAATATGACAATTTTTTGATGCGGAACCACGCACCTTTTGCAATTTTCTCCAATATCAAATTGACGAATGTGGATTTGTGTTGAAAATCCCACGGTTTCTCCCATCCCGGGGACATTCTGCAAAAGTGGTGCAGGACCTTCAAAATTGTTGCAGATTCCCGCATTTCGGACCTTTTCCGCCCGCAAATGCCGCATTCCGCCCGGCGTTTGAAGAGAAAAACCGCCTGTTTGGATTGATTTTAAGCAGGGTTTGGGGTATACTAGTTTTGTAGGTTTGTTAAGCCGTGCACAATGCGGCGCGGCATGACCGAAAACCCCGATCATATTTGGAGGTAATGAATAATGTTGGTAAATGCAACCGAGATGCTGCTCAAAGCACGCGATGGCCACTACGGTGTGCCTCAGTTCAACATCAATAACCTGGAGTGGACCAAGGCAGTCCTGACCGCCTGCGAGGAAATGAAGAGCCCCGTCATTCTGGGTGTTTCCGAGGGTGCTGGTAAGTACATGACCGGCTTCAAGACCGTCGCCGCCATGGTCAGCGCTATGGTCGATTCCATGGGTATCACCGTTCCCGTTGCTCTGCATCTGGACCACGGCACCTACGAGGGCTGCAAGGCCTGCGTTGAGGCCGGCTTCTCCTCCATCATGTTCGACGGCAGCCACTACTCCATCGAGGAGAACGTGGAAA
>ERZ1034952.2372-NODE-2372-length-14018-cov-18.879825_pt1 | contig 14018 bp, 9 predicted proteins | sample MGYA00520625_ERZ1034952 | MGnify/ENA primary metagenome ERZ1034952 (study PRJEB33766, sample SAMN09781773) | gut metagenome | biome: gut microbiome | host: Homo sapiens | place: Madagascar | study: EMG produced TPA metagenomics assembly of the PRJNA485056 data... | reverse complement strand
GTCAGGGCTTTGTGATTTTTTTAGAATAAGGGAGTTTTGACACACCTCCCACGCACCCACTGAGATAATCTCCCACAGAATTCGCGGAACACACAGAACCTTCTTACTGAGAAGAGTATCCCACGGATTTCGCAGAACACACAGAACCTTCTTGCTGGGAAGAGTCTCCCACGGATTTCACAGATTTACACAGAGACTTTTAGTAAGAAGATTCTGTGTGCTCTGCGCATTCTGTGGGAGTTTTTATATACTAACTTAAAGGCTATCGAAGTGCTCGGCTAACATAGGAGGGTATGGCATCCCTGCCATACCCACGCACCCACTGAGATAATCTCCCACAGAATTCGCGGAACACACAAAACCTTCTGCTGAGAAGAGTATTCCACAGATTTCACGGAACACACAGAACCTTCTTGCAGGGGGAGTCTCCCACGGATTTCAGATTAGGAGGGTATGGCATCCTGCCATACCCACGCAGCCACTAAACCATCTTCCCACAGAAGCCACAAAACCTTACGCAGCCTAACCATCTGTGGGCATCTGTGAAATCTGTGGGAGAATATCATACGCCAGAAACTTCTGTGAGCATCTGTGAAATCCGTGGGAGGATATCTTGCGCCAGAAACTTCTGTGAATTCCGTGAATTCCGTGGAAGGACTTCAGAGGGTGGCGTGGGTATGGCAGGATGCCATACCCTCCTACGAAAACTCCCACAGATTGCACGGATGTGCAGATTTACACAGAACCTTCTTGCTGAGAAGAGGCTCCCACGGATTTCACAGATTTACACAGAGACTTTTAGTAAAAAGGTTCTGTGTGCTCTGCGCATTCTGTGGGAGTTTTTATATACTAACTTAGAGTGTGAAATCTGTGGGAAACAACCAGCGCACCAACCAAACAATAAGCACACCCATCAGGGGGTGCAGCAGTCTCTGCTGCACCAACAAAGTAGACGGTGTACCTCTTGCTCGGTTGGTGCACCTTTCTCAGGGGGTGCAGCAGTCTCTGCTGCACCAACAAAGTAAACGGTGTAATTCTTGCTCGGTTGGTACACTTCTTGCTCTGGCAAGCGGCAAAGCCGAGCGGAGACAAGTGCACCCCCTTGAAGGCACACAAAACCCATTTCTCAAAGTGTTGTACGCGATGGATGCCAGACTTTCCCTACTGCAACTGCGCGATGGTATTACGCACGCGCTCTGCCGCAGTGTACATCAGTGTGCCCTCGTCGGCATCCTTCGCGCCCATATACACGTCGGGGTTCATATACTCCATGCGGCTTTTCACCGGCACACGCGCCGAGAAGTGGAACTCGCAAACGCCTGTGGCATCGGCAATATGCTTGATGTTCGTCTCCGTAACACCGCAGCCAGCGAGGATAATGATGCGGGCGGCTGCCAATGCGTTCAGCTCTTTCAGCAGTGGCACACCTTCGAGTGCTGTGGGCTGCTGACCCGAGGTAAGGACGCGGTCGACGCCAAGCTCGATGAGCTGCGCGAGTGCACGACGTGGGTCGTTGCAGCGGTCAAAGGCGCGGTGGAACGTGACCGACATGCCCTGAGCAGCCTCTACCAGCAGGCGGTTGGCTTCCATGTCGAGCGTTCCGTCGGCACACAGACAGCCTATCACCACACCATCGACACCCAACGCCTTACACATCTTTATATCCTCCACCATGCGCTCCACCTCAAGCGGAGTGTAGAGGAAATCGCCGCCACGCGGACGGATGATGACATGCAGGCGCGTAGTGGTGAGCACGCGACGCGCCACCTTTATCTCGCCATACGACGGCGTAGTGCCGCCCTCGGGGATGCCGGCACACAGTTCAACACGGTCGGCACCGCCTTCCTGCGCTGCCAGACAACTCTCTACGCCGTTGGCGCAGACTTCAAATCTATATTTCTCTTTCATAATTATCTAGCTTGGTTGGTGCAGCAGAGACTGCTGCACCCCCTTAGGAGGGTATGGCATCCCTGCCATACCCAGGCAACCAACCTGCATCCATAGGAGGGCGTGGACAACTTGGTTGGTGCAGCGAAGACCGCTGCACCCCTGGGAGGGTGCGTGGGGGGCTTAGGGCTGCGTGGGTATGGCAGGGATGCCATACCCTCCTAAGGATGCAAAAGTAATGCTAATGTTTCAATAAGCAAAGAGAAATGCGGGAATTGTGCTACATTCCCAAATATTATTGCTAACTTTGTGCATCATATTAACTGAAGTTGTTGTGGTGAGATGTTGACATTAGCAATGCAAATCTCAACATCCCAACATCTCAACGTCACACCACAACACCTCAGCATCTCAACAACAAACAACCTATAAACAAATCATTATGAACAAATCTTTTATTCTCTCGGCAGCTCTCTGCCTCTCGTCGTTCTTCGCTTCGGCAGAAGAAGTCCCCACTCCACGCAAACAGCTTGCACCGAAACCGCCAATGGGTTGGATGACATGGAATCTCTTCCAGGGAAACATCAACGAGCAGCTCATACGCGAGACAGCCGACGCTATGGTTGAGGGCGGATTTCGCGATGCCGGCTACGAATATATCTTCATCGATGACCTCTGGCAGGGCGGACGCGACCGTCAGAACAACATCATCCCCGACCCTGAGAAGTTCCCTTCGGGCATAAAGGCACTCGCCGACTATGTTCACTCTAAGGGACTGAAGCTCGGCATCTACTCGGATGCGGCGCAACTCACTTGTGGCGGATGGACAGCGAGTCTCGGTTTTGAGGAGCAGGACGCACGCACCTTCGCCTCATGGGGCATCGACTATCTGAAGTATGACTACTGCAACGCGCCTGAAGACAGCGCAACGGCACGCCAACGCTACCGCACAATGGCTGACGCACTGCAGAAGTCGGGCCGCGACATCGTGCTCGGCATCTGCGAATGGGGACAGCGCCAGTGTGAGGAGTGGTGCGAGGAAGTAGGCGGACAACTCTGGCGCACTTCGTACGACGTGCGCGACATGTGGAAAGACATCGTGAAGGAGGGAGGCATGGGCATTCTCGACATCGTGAACATCACGGCACCGCTCGCCAAGCACGCACGTCCGGGACAATGGCCCGACATGGATATGCTTGTGGTTGGTCTGCGCGGAACGGGCGGACCATCGAGCGACCTCGGCGGTGTGGGCTGCACTCAGACCGAATATCAAACACAGATGAGCATGTGGTGTATGCTCTCGTCGGTGCTTGCCATGACCAACGACCTGCGCAACGTGACCGACGACGACCGCCGCATATTGCTCAACAAGGAAGTCATCGCCATCAATCAGGATGCTCTCGGCAAGGCTGCGGAGCGCATCGTGAACGAGCCGACGCAGCAGGTGTTCGTGAAACCGCTTGCCGACGGTTCGCACGCCGTGGCTATACTCAATCCGTCGGACGCAGCACAGCGCGTGAGCCTCAACTTCTCAACCGTCGGGCTCAACGGCAAGTACACCGTGCGCGACATTTGGCAGCACCGCGACATCGCCAAGCGTGCCAACAAATGGAAGGGCACAGTGGCTGCGCACGAGACAAAGGTTTTTGTGTTACGCTAACTGAAAGCCAAGAAAACAAAAGCACACTAACCATAAGAAAACAGCAAAGTTACATAGCAGGGCTTTTGCTTGAAGAATGGCAAAAGCTGATAATGGGTCCTACAAATTAGTACTACGGTTTTGAGACTAATTTTTAGGACCCATCTACATCTTCTTTATCGTATAACAACCTTACGGCTGCCCTTAATATAAATTCCCTTACTTGGTCTGAAGACTCTTTCACCTTGCAGGTTGTACAAATACTCTGTTTGGATAATATCGTCGGCAACACGTCCGATAGATGTTGTATTTGTCAGGAAATCCTTGTCTGTAAATACAAGTTCACCTCCCTCATAACACTTCAATATACGTGAACATATTCTAAAAGTAGGTATAGGAATTCTCGGAGCCAATCCATTTTCATCGTCACAGCCTATTCCTTCTACCCAATAAAAAAATTCTCCTATTTTTAATCGTTTACGACGCACGCCATAAGCTTCCACATAATCTACGTCTGTAACCACCTCGCCTAAACGAGTGGCAACATCGCCTTTTTTCAAATTGAAGTCTAAAATTAAAAGTATATTTTCGCCCTCAACATCAAAATCATATTTTCTGAAAACCTGTCCGTTTTCTTCATAAGCCACAGAATAAGAGATTTTTTGCTCATTTTTAGGTACCGAATCAGTGTATTCTTTTTTGAGCTTTTTAAATATTCTACCTTCCTCTACAGACTCTCCACACACAGTTATCTTGTATGGCCACTTTCCGTCTGCGCCATCAGGCGAACCTTCTATTTCCAACATACAAAGCCACTCTTTACCATCTGTAAGCATTGGCTTATATTCTTGAGCGTATGCTATGCTAACAAAAGCCCAAAGTACAAATACTAAGATTTTTTTCATACATATTTGTTGTTATGTCATTTGAAATTTGAACACCATATATCTATTATTTTGTTTCATTGAAATGGAACACGCCGTCTTCAGGCAGCGTGTACTCCGTCACTTCAAAGTCGAGCTCGGGAAGTGTTTCCTTCTCGGGCTTGAATGGTATTTGGGAGGTATGCACGCGCTCCACCCTCACGACGGCTACGCCTTGCGCAAGAATGCCGAGCTCCCGTGCTGCGCGATAAGAGAGGTCGATGATGCGTCCGCGTCCGTGCGGACCGCGATCGGTGACACGCACGATTACTTGTTTGCCGTTGCGCTCGTTGGTGACGCGCAGCAGTGTGCCGAAGGGATAGGTGCGGTGGGCGCAGGTGAGACTGTCGTGATGTAGGCGCTCGCCACTACTTGTGCGCGAGCCCGTGGCACGTTTAGAATAGAACGAAGCCTTGCCTGTCTGCGTTTGAGCGCAGACAAAGGCAAGGCTTATTGTTGCAAGAATTACTAATATTGTATTTCTTTTTTTCACTTATAATTCAGATGTTTATACTTCTGACTCTTGACATTATACTATGCCCTGAGCCATCATAGCGTTAGCAACCTTCATGAAGCCAGCGATGTTTGCACCGCGAACGTAGTCGATGTAGCCATCAGCACGCTTGCCGTACTTCACGCACTGCTCGTGGATAGAGTGCATGATGTAGTGCAACTTCTCGTCAACTTCCTTCTCGCTCCAGCTCAGACGTATTGAGTTCTGTGTCATCTCCAAGCCTGATGTAGCCACGCCACCAGCGTTGACTGCCTTACCAGGAGCGAAGAGCTGCTCGGCAGCTACGAACTTGTCAACAGCCTCAGCTGTGCAGCCCATGTTAGACACCTCAGCAACGCACAACGGCTTCTGAGCAAGAATCATGTCGGCATCAGCACCGTTGAGCTCGTTCTGTGTAGCGCATGTGAGGTAGATGTCTGCCTTAACCTCCCAAGGCTTCTTGCCTGCAACGAACTTAGAGCCTGGGAACTCGTCCTCGTAAGGCTGGCAGATATCGTTGCCTGAAGAGCGGAGCTCGAGCATGTAGTCGATCTTGTCGCCTGCGATGCCTGCTTCGTCGTAGATGTATCCGTCAGGACCAGAGATGGTGATAACCTTACCGCCGAGCTCTGTAGCCTTCTTCGCAGCACCCCAAGCCACGTTGCCGAAGCCTGAGATAGCGATTGTCTTGCCCTTGAGGTCGAGACCGCGTGTAGCGAGCATCTGCTGTACGAAGTAGAGTGCGCCGTAACCGGTAGCCTCAGGACGGATGCGTGAGCCGCCGAACTCCAAGCCCTTGCCTGTGAGCACGCCCTGATACTGATGTGTGAGCTTCTTATACATGCCGAAGAGATAGCCAATCTCTCTGCCGCCTACGCCGATATCGCCTGCCGGAACGTCCTCATCAGGACCGATGTGGCGATAGAGTTCGGTCATGAATGCCTGACAGAAGCGCATTACCTCTGCGTCAGAACGACCGCGGATAGAGAAGTCGGAACCGCCCTTGCCACCGCCCATAGGCAATGTGGTGAGCGCATTCTTGAAGGTCTGCTCGAAGCCGAGGAACTTCAGGATAGAGAGGTTCACTGATGGATGGAAGCGCAAGCCGCCTTTGTACGGACCAATGGCACCGTTGAACTGAACGCGATAGCCGATATTTACATGTACTTCGCCGTTGTCGTCTGTCCAAGGAACACGGAAAGTGATGATACGCTCCGGCTCTACAAGACGCTCGATAAGCTTTGCTTTCTCGAACTCTGGATGCTGGTTGTAAACGTCCTCAATTGAGATAAGAACTTCGCGTACTGCCTGCAAATACTCGGCTTCTCCCGGGTGCTTAGCCTCGAGATCATGCATGATTTTCTCTACGTTCATAGTATAAAAGGTTTTAGTTGATAATAGATTCTTTCGTTGTTTTTAAATATCGTCTTCAGCTGCACCGACGCTTATGGCGTTATGTAACTAAGACTGCGCAAATATAGATTATTTCGGCGTACCGACCAAATAAAACCAAGAGTTTTTCTGCTTTTTCACTTTCTTTTAGATAGTAAAAGTCGTGTGTTCGCAAACAATAACCTCAACGTTAACGCGGTAGTTGTTGATATTTTGTCATCGCTCACCGAACGCAATCTGATCGGATGGCGAACGCAATCCGATTGGATGGCGTACGCGAACCGACTGGATGGCGTACGCAAACCGATTGGATGGCGAACGCAATCTGATTGGACGGCGGACGCGAGCGGTGGCACGCTCCCACTACAAACAACCGATACATAGACACTAAAGAACCGATACGTAGACACTAAAGAGCCGAAAGCTCCAATAAACACATTGCACGATACGATACCTATTTGTGTACATTTTGCTCATTTGAGCACAAACCAACTAACAAGTTGTAGGTATTTTGCGTGTCATTTTGTAAAAACAACAATCAAACCTTTTGTCCCTAAATCTTAATAATGTATCTTTGCATAGAATTTCTTTTTTACAATTCTTTGTACACATTATTATAACCAATTAAAAAATATGAGAAAAAAGTACACTTTATCAAGGATCGGGGCAGTTGCACTGTTAGCGAGCTACGCATTCGGTGGTGCAAATGCTCAGGTTAGAGCTACGCAGCAGTCAGCCCCAAGCATTAGCAACACAATTATGCGTGTGGCATCCGAGGATGGCCGGAAGCTTTGGGGCAATGTGCTCTTCGACAACAGGTGGGCCAGTATCAGCCAAGACTATTACGCTTACGGATGGTATGAATTCATGGCTAAAGACCCCGTAAAGGTTAAGCAGCTGTATACCGAAGACTTCTTCCGTGCTACGGGCAGTGGAGCATGGATTGGCAACAATCTCTACTTCATCATGTATCAGAACTTCTGGGGTGTTGATATGATATACTATTATAAGTATAACACAGACACGTGGGAGAAACTTGCAGAAAAGTCGATTGACAACAAATCGTTCATAGCCAACGAAACGGCTATTGCGCCCGACGGTCAGACGGTATACGGCGACTTCCTCAATTCGGAAGGAAACGGCGACGAGCTTTGCATTGTCGACTACGAGAAGATGACGCGCACCAAGATTGGCGACTTGCGCCACTCGTATGTGGCAATGGGTGTGACCAAGCAGGGCGTGCTTTATGGTGTAGCTACCGACGGCAACCTCTACAAGATAGACACCAACACAGCAGCAGAGACCTATATAGGCTCAACGGGCAAGCAACTGAAGTTGAGCGATGGTAGCTTCTACTACCAGAGTGGTGAGATAGACCAAAAAACCAACACCTTCTATTGGGCCTGTGTAGAGGCCGACAAGAAGTCGACGCTCTACACCGTAGACCTCACCGACGCAAGTCTGTCGCTTGTTGGCGATTTCGAGGGTCAGAACATGATAACAATGCTCTCTATCCCGAAGCCTGCAGCCGAGGACGGAGCACCTGCCATTGCCGAGAACCTTACATTCGACTTCAAGAACGGCTCGCTCACGGGCGATGTTTGTTTTGATGTGCCCACAAAGACGTTCGCCGGCGACGAACTCAACGGCGATGTCACCTATACCATCACCGACGGCACCGACACCCTTGCCGAGGGTAAGGCAGCAGCAGGCAGCAAGGTACGTCAGAGCGTGACGCTGAAAGACAATGGCAACGTGAACTTCATCATCACTCTTGCCAATGAAGCAGGACCGAGCCCACGCCTTCTTGGCAGCAAGTATGTCGGTATGGACAAGCCGAAATCGGCTCAGAACGTAACTACCACCATCGACCAGAACGGTAAGGTGGACATCACGTGGAGCGCACCTACAGAAGGACTCTACGGAGGTTATATGGGCGACATCAAATATAACATTGTGAGATACCCAGAAGGAAAGATTGTGCAGGAAGGCTACACCGGCACATCCTATACAGAGACGCTTCCTTCCGATGCCGACAAAGCCGTATACGGCTATGGCATCACACCCGTCAACGGCGGAGTGAAGGGCGATGAGGTTGTGAGCAACTATGTGGCTTTCGGCAACGCCATCACGCCACCTTTCTATGGTACGTTTGACGATGCTTCGGAGATGGCACTCTACGAAATAATCGACGGCAACGGCGACGGTGTAACATGGGCTTGGGACGAGCCTAACTGGTCAAACGACAAGGACGCATGTGCAACTACTGCAAAATCGGAGAACGCAGATGCCGACGAGTGGCTTATACTGCCGGCTCTGAAGGTGAAAGCAGGTAGCGTATACAATTTATCGTTCCGTGTCAAGGGCACCTCAAAATGGTATCCGCAGAAGTTTGAGGTGAAGTATGGCAAAAGCGCAACGGCTGCCGGCATGACAGAGACACTGCTTGCCGAGGAGACCATAGAGCTCTCCGACTATGAGGTGCGCAAAGCCACATTCACACCCACAGAAGACGAGGAGTTGTATATCGGCTTCCACGACATCAGCAGTAAGGGACAACAAGGCCTGAAAATCGACGATATCACTATTGGCGAGGGCATCTCGCTAAACGCTCCCGACAGCGTTAGCAATCTTTCTGTTGTAGCCGCTGAGAAGGGAGCACTGCAAGCCACTCTCTCATTCAAGGCCCCAGAAAAGAATTACAGCGGCAGCAAGCTCGAGAATATAACCAAGTTTCTCATCCGCCGTTCGGGCAAGGTAGTGGCCGAGGCACCATCAGCCAAACCTGGTGCGATAGTGACATTCACCGACAACACCGCAACAAACGGCATCAATATCTATAGTGTGGCAGCTGTGAACGAGCAGGGTTCGGGCTTCTACTGTAAGCCGGTAGCTATATATGTAGGACAGACATCGCCGCTGGAACCCGACAATCGTCGCACAGCCGAGCATCCCGACAAGGTAACATTCACATGGGAGGAGTCGAATGTCGGCAATTACGACGGATATGTTGACCTCTCAGACGTGACCTATGTCATTGCAGAGCGTGGCGGTTCAGACTATTACCCCACCTACACTGAAGTGGCATCGGTTAAGGGTCAAACAACAATAGACATACCAATGGTTACGAACACCGGTGCACAGGTTCTTAAAACACTCTGGATTTCGGCAAAAAACGATTACGGACAGAGCTCATACAAGGCGTTGCCTTCTATCATGCTCGGCAAACCCTACGATCTTCCGTTCTCTGAGAGCGTGGCTAAGAATCTTCTGCACGGACGTTTGTGGACCACGTACGGCACGGGCAAGTCAGATTTCTGGACCATTAACGACAATTATCCCGACTGTGTTGACAACGATGGCGGAGCCTTCCACATGATTTCGGAGGCCGATACCGACTGGGCTTATCTCGGAACCGGAAAGATAACACTCGCCGGCGCTGCCGAACCGAAACTCATCTTCTACCACAAGGCAGAAACCGGCAGCAATGCCAAGATAAAGATTGAAATAGAGTTGCCCGATGGTACGACCGAGGAGGTAGCAAACATTGACGCAGCTAAGGACGAAGGGAAGTGGACCGCTTCTGCCGTTTCGCTTGCCGACTATGTAGATAAGGATTTCGTGTCTGTCAATTTTGTTGCGCAGGCAAACACCGGCAATGTAGTATACGTAGACCGTATGTTCATACGCGATACATACACCTACGATTTGAGTGCTGAGATAGAAGCTCCGGAAACAGCAAGAAAGGGCGACACGGAGAATGTGAAGGTCACGGTGAACAACTTCGGCTCGAAGGATGCGCGCGGCTATAAGGTAGAGCTATATGCCAACAACAAACTTATTGCCTCTGAGACTCCTGCCGAACCATTGAAGGCATACTATTTCAAGACATTCAATTTTGAGTATCCTATCAGCATCCTTGAGGACAAGGAGGGTGTAGAGCTGAAGGCCGTCGTGGTATACAGCAACGACCTGAACACCGACGACAATGAAGTATCAGCATCCACTAAGTTTGAGATATCAACCAAGCCGCACCCCGACTCGGCTACAGCCACAAAGACAGAGAACGGAGTGGAGGTAGCATGGACAGCTGTTGATTCCGAATCGAAGACTGCAACAGAGAGTTTCGAGTCGTACACGTCATGGAGCACCGATTTGTTTGGCGGCTGGAAGTCGGTGGCAAACAATACGGGAACGACGGGCGGTCCGTTCAAAATGAAGTATCCGTCACAAGGCACTTCGTTTGCATTCACCCTTGCCGACCCACTCGACAGATGGCTCTCTAAAGAGCAACTCGAGCAGGTTCCGGGCTTCAAGGCACACACCGGCAGCAAGTATCTTGCCGCTTTCCACCGTGCCGACAATGGAGGCAATGACATGACGCAGAACAACTGGCTCTTCTCGCCCGAATTGTCTGGCGAGCAGCAGACAATATCGTTCTGGGTGAAAAACGAGAACGATACCGACCAGAAGATTAATTATCCGGAGACCTTCGACGTGCTCTACTCTACTACAGACAACAAGCAGGCTTCGTTCACAAAGATTGGTGAGACGCACACCACATCGAAGGGCGAATGGGAGGAAGTAAGCGTAGAGTTGCCAGCAGGCAGCAAGTATTTTGCCATCAACCATAATACAGTGGCAGCCAACTCTTTCGTATTCATGATTGACGACATTACCTACACCTACGGTCCGGGTACCGTGATACTGTATCGCATATATCGTGATGGAACCCTCGTGGGCACAGTACCGTCAGACCAGACAACGTTTGTTGACAAAACGGCGGATAGCAACACTAAATACGTCTACGGTGTAACAGCGGTTTATTTCGACGGCGAGTCGGAGGCTACCATTGCTACAGACACCACAAACGGCATCAACGGCGTATTCAATGCCGAGAAGACTTTCGATGTGTATACTATCGACGGCATACGCGTTGCCACAAACGTAAGCAACTTCTCAACAATGAAGAAGGGAGTGTACATCGTAAATGGTAAGAAAGTTATAGTTAAGTAGACAAATAGACGATATGAACATTAACAAAAGATACTCATTCGTTCCTCTTGCCCTCATGTTTCTTGTAGCCGGCGCTTCTGCTGCGCCGCGCTCCAAGACACAGATGAAAGCCGAAGCAACAAAGCTATTAGGTGGCGCAAGAATGAAGGCTGCGGCAAGAGGATCGTTCTCAATCGACACAAAAGCAATAAGGGAGCTGAAAGTGTCAGAGGGCTATGTGGTATATGGTTCTGAAGACAATGGGTTTGCAGTTATAGCAACCGACGACACTTCACCAGCCATATTAGGATATAGCGACACGAAGTTCGAGCCGAAGTCAACCAACCCCAACTTTGAGTGGTGGCTTTCTATGGTGAACGAGGCGGTGGTCTCACGCGCAAAGGTGTCTAAAGTGGCTCTTGTGAACAAGATGCCGAGTGGGTATGGCTATGCCGAGTCGGTAGCAGCTCTTTGCGAGACTCGCTGGGGACAGAACAAGCCATACAACAACCTCTGCCCTACTGCCACCAACGGCACACGCACACTGACGGGATGCGCTGCTACGTCGACAGCTCAGGTGCTTCGCTATCATCGTGCACCGGAACATGGCATCGGCAGCCGCACCATCTATTATCCTGCCAACAATATGTCGGGCACAAAGATAAGTGCAGACTTCGAAAAGAGCAAGTACGACTGGAACGCAATGCTCGAGACCTACGATTCTAAGTACTCCTTAGAAGAAGGCGACGCCGTGGCACTCATAATGCGCGACCTGGGTGTGGCGGTTGGTATGGAGTATGGCAGCGAAGCCGATGGTGGTAGCGGTGCCCTGCACGAGAATGTGGCTAAAGGCTTGCAACGCTACTATGGCATTGAGGATGCCAAATATATCGTGAGGAAGGATTATTCTGACAATGAGTGGATGCGCATCATTTACGAACAGATTAACAACAAGCAGCCTCTCGTGTATGGCGGATTCGATAAGTCAATGGGTGGCCACTCATTCGTTCTCGACGGATATGACGCAGAAGGCAAGGTGCATGTCAACTGGGGATGGGATGGCAACTACGACGGCTATTACGATATAAACATCCTCGACCCACAGGCATACAAATTCTCAAGCAATCAAGAAGCTGTGATAAACATCACACCAGACAAGGCATCATCAACCTTAAAGGGCAGCATTGCTCTTGAAACCGCAGGAACGCTTGCTGCACAAATAGAGGCCGACAAGTTTTACAACTACGACACGCTAACAGTGAGTGGAAACATCAACGCTGCCGACCTGCGCACGCTGCGTAGCATGGCAGGACGTGACGCTGAAGGCAACCGCACCCGCGGACATCTGCGCGTTCTCGACCTTAGTGAAGCTCGTATCGTTGCCGGCTCCGACTATTACATGATGGAAAACGGCAAGAAGCTTATTGTAGAAAGAGATGCAAGTCTGCCCGACAAGGTGTTCTCAAAGACGCGATTGGAGAAGATTGTGTTCCCAAAGACCGGCATCAGCAGTTTTGGCAAGGGAGTATGGGCATATACGAGCAAGCTAAAGGAAGTGGTGCTGACGGCCTCTGCCGATGCCAACTTTCTATACGAAGACGGGATAGTGTACAATAGCGACAAGACTACTCTTATTGCTGCCTTACCATTTCAGCCGAATGGTGTGGATATAAAGCATGGGGTTATCAATGTGGCCGACTATGCTTTTGCGGGTTGTAACCTTATGCCACGTGTTTCGCTCAGTAGCGATGTAAAGACGATAGGTAAGGAAGCATTTGCCAACTGTTGGTCTCTTACAGAGTTCAAGGTCTTCTCTAAGAATATGCCGCAGCTCAATGGCACTAACGTTTTCAAAGGAGCCAACGTTGAGAGTTGCTTACTCACGGTGCGTGCCGGCTCAAAGATGCGTTTCCTGAACACTGCACAATGGAACGACTTTGCTAACATTGTTGAGTTTGGCACTACGATTAAGGCTCGTAATCAGGCTCGCGAATATGGCGACGAGAATCCACAACTCACCTTCACCATTATTGGTGACAAGGTAAAAGGCAAGCCCGTGCTTAGCTGCGAGGCTACTACAGAGAGTAAGTGTGGTCGCTACACTATTCATATAGAGCCGGGAACGATCACTGATGAGGCGGTTGATTTTGAAGACGGCTATCTCGTTGTGACACAAGCTCCGCTTTACGTAACCGTTGAGGACGCTACTCGTGAGACTGGTGTGGCGAACCCCGTGTTCAACATCACCTATGACGGATTTAAGCATGAAGAGACGGCAGACGTACTGACTACTAAGCCGGTTGCTTCGTGCATAGCAGATGCCACATCGCAAGCCGGTAAGTACGAAATCATAGTAAGTGGTGGCGAGGCAGACAACTACGAGTTGTTTTACAACAATGGTTGGTTAACGGTAACTCCGTCTACGGCTATCAACGGTGGCAGAGTAACGGAGGAAACAACCTTCAATGTGTACACTTTAGAAGGTGTTTGCGTAAAACACAATGCAAAGAACCTTGATGGTCTTGCAAGTGGTGTATACGTTGTAAGAGGAAAGAAGATTGTTAAGTAGATTACAAAAAGCGAAGCGCCCTGCGTCCGGTTTTGCCGGACGCAGGGCGCGTGGGTATGACAGGATGCGTGGGAGGTGTGTCAAAACTCCCTTATTCTAAAAAAATCACAAAGCCCTGAC
>ERZ1034952.2369-NODE-2369-length-14022-cov-41.338297_pt1 | contig 14022 bp, 10 predicted proteins | sample MGYA00520625_ERZ1034952 | MGnify/ENA primary metagenome ERZ1034952 (study PRJEB33766, sample SAMN09781773) | gut metagenome | biome: gut microbiome | host: Homo sapiens | place: Madagascar | study: EMG produced TPA metagenomics assembly of the PRJNA485056 data... | reverse complement strand
AGCAAGCATAGATGCATTTGATAGCAAGCATAGATGCATTTGATAGCAAGCATAGTATCTTTATACATAACTCCAAATATCGAAAAAACCATTATTTACACCTAAATCATTTGATATGAATGATTGTGTCGATTGATATAGAAATCTTTGGGAACGTTTGCGCAAATTGGGAACGATTGCGGTAACGTTCCCAATAAACAAGGATTATTTTTGTTTTGTCACCTATTTGGGATGACGTAAATTTGCAAGCGTAAAGAATTAATAATAAAAACCTAAACCTTGCAAATGAAAAGAATCACCACATCATTCATTGCCTCGGCAATATGCCTGACGGCTTCAGCACAAATACATCTTACTGCCGACTTGCAGAACAACCATCTGTGGCGTGGCATGGAAGTGGCCGACGGTTGCCTTATACTTTCCGACCTTGGCTATACGTTTGCCAATGGACACATGACTCTTGGTCTGTGGGGTGGCACAAATACTCAAGGCTCCTACAAGGAGTTCAATCATTACATCACGCTGCGCACGGGCGGACTGGAGTTCTCGGCTATGGACACTTACAACTTCTCGCCTGGAGCAACGTATAACAATAGGCAGTATTTTAATTATTCGGCACATGATACTGGACGATTCCTCAACTGCACGCTGAATTACCGTTTCCAACAGCCTCAGTTTCCATTGCTGCTGAGTTGGTCGACAATAATGTTCGGACGCGACCGCTCGGCCGACAACAAAGAGCAGAAATACACCACCTTCGTTTATGCCGAATATCCTATATATAATAAGGATGGGTGGAAAGTGGATGCAGGAGTGGGAGGTGCTTTTGCCCTAAATAAGGCTGGCGAGAAACAGAATTTCTATGGCAACACTTCGGGCATCGTGCATACACAACTGAAAGTGAGCCACAACCTGAAGATAGGCTCCTACACTCTGCCCGTGCATGCCATGGGATTGTGGAACCCGCAGTCGCAGAAGGCTTACTTCCAAATAGGAGCACAAATTGTCAACCTATAGAACATACTTTGAAAATAACCATATAAAATCCATAAAACATTATGAATATCAAAGATTTCACAACAGGTGTTCAGCACATTGGTATCCCCACAAACAATATCGAAGATACCATCAACTTCTATCACACTCTCGGCTTTACAACAGCCTTGCGCACCATCAACGGCACAGAGGAGGTTGCATTCCTTCAACTCCACAATCTCGTGATAGAGACTTATCAGAACCGTCAGGCTGCTATGGCATACGGAGCCATCGACCATATTGCTATCGACGTGAAGAACATCGACGAGCTGTTTAAGGTTGTGCAACGTGCAGGACTGAAAATGCTTGACACCAAGGTTAATGGTTTGCCGTTCTGGGAGAACGGAGTTAAGTTCTTCACAATTGAGGGACCTAACAAGGAGAAGATTGAGTTCTGCGAGAGGCTCTGATTAGTTGAGAATTGAGAATTGAGAGTTGAGAATTGAGAGTTGAGAATTGAGAGTTGAGAGTTGAGAGTTATGATTACCAAGCTAAACATTTAATGTTAAAGCATATCATAACTCTCAACTCTCAATTCTCAACTCTCAACTGATAATTTACTTCTTCTTTATCTCATACCCAATTTTCTTGAAAGCCTCAACATAGTCGTCGTATTTGGCTTTCTTGCAGTCGTAGACAATAGTAACCTTCTGGTCTTCTACAGAGGTGTCTATTTTCTTTGTGCCCTTTACGAAGCGAATGTTACTCTTGATTTTCTTCTCACAGTTCTGGCAGTGCATCTGCGGCTGAGTGGTTACTACCAATGTGTCGGCTGATGTCTTGGCAAATGTGTTGCCAGCTACTACAAGCATAAATGCTACTAAAAGATTCTTTTTCATAATAATCCTTGTTTTATAATGTTTGTTACTGAATTTTCGCAAGTTCAGAAGTTATAGAATTTAAAGTCGTATGCCTTACAGCTGAATATTCAGCAAAAAAAGAGTAATGGCTATCGCTCGGCTTTGCCGCTTGCCTTAGCAAGAATTTCTAACGACCGAAGGGAGTGATAACTTCTTTAACTTCTCTAACTTCTCAAAATTATAACTTCTCTAATTTAAATCTAATGCCTACATAAGCCATTGCTCCAGTGACAGGTCCCCACACCTGAGTAGCATCAAATGCCGCACTCCATGGATGATGTGAGTGGAGAATAGGATTGTCTATCTTATAGTTGGTGAGATTCTCGCCACCTAAGTATAGACTAAAGTTGTGAAACTCTCGTGTCACTTGCGCCTGCAACTGGAAGTAGGCTGGATAGCTACTTTGGTCGTAAAGCTCGCCACCACCATTAAGCTGACCAGTTACGTCGAATTGCCAAAGCTCGAGTGGTGTCTTATACGAGAGAGTGAGCAATCCTTTATAGCGTGATGTGAGAGGCTTCGGGCGTAGCACACCATCATAGGTACATTTAACATCGTTAAGACGGAAGGCTGCAGTGGCAGACATGCCATTAAACAATGAGTATGTTGCATCCACCTGGAATGTGTGGCTATAGCTCTTGCCGTCGAGATTCTCAAACGAGAGAATATGACTGCCTTTAGCTCCATCGAAGTTCATTATCATCTGATGCTTGAAGTCGGTGTAGTAATACTCCGCATTCAGCTCAAGATTCTTACCAAAGAGAGGAATGTTGAAGCCCAAAGAAGCTCCCATATTCCATGCCTCCTCCTGCTTAAGGTCGGAATCGATGACTATCTCTCTGCCACTTGCCAATAGCGACACGTTCTCTGCCAAGGCATGTGGCGAACGATATCCCTTGCCTATAGAAGTACGTAGCGTAATGATATCGGATGGTGAGTACTTGATGTGCAGACGTGGCGTGAGGAAACTGCCGTAAATACTTGAATGATCCAAACGCACGCCTGGCATTACAGTAAGCGTCTCGCCCAACTTGTATGTATATTGGGCATACAGGCCAGGAGTTGTCTCCTTTGTCACCTTGCTTTCTGCTTTAGGCAATGTTCCCAATGGGTTGAAGCGTTCGTCATAATAGTCGTGGTTGAGCGATGCTCCCACACTAATATTATGCTTCTCCGTAATATCAGTCTCAAACATCAGTTGGGCGTAACCATTCTTCTGAGTGACATCATATTGTGTCTTTCCAAACATATTGTCGACATCATGCCATGAGCCATGCAGCATCAAGGCTATTGACGTGTTGTGATCGGCATTAAGAGTAAAACCGTTTTTCCATTGCATCTCATAGCGGTTGGTCTTTACCGATGTTGAGTAGAGAGGTTCCGACGAAGAGGCTGCCATATGCTTACGGCTCTGTCCGCCTTCGCGCTCATCGTGCAAGCCACGCACCATCAACTGACTAATCCATCGTGGCGACACATACGCCCATCTATGCATTAAGTTATACTGTCGCAACTTTGGCATATCCATGAATCCGTCGCCATTGCCATCATGATCCATCTGACGGTTCTCGAAGTGAAGAAGAGTTGCGGTAGAAAGACGGTCGTTGAGATGAATGCTTCCATCGAGGTTTACCTCTGTCTTCTGTTCGCTATCCTGATAAACATTCGCACGCACACCATCTGTGCCTTGTGGCTTTAGAAACTCGATATTTATCTGACCAGTAGTGCTCTCATATCCGTTCTTGACGCTCGAAGCACCCTTGCTCACCTGTATCGACTGCATCCAAGGACCAGGCACATAACCTAAGCTATAAGGCAAGGAAGCTCCACGCAGATTAGGAATATTCTCTGTGAGCATCTGCACATAAGTGCCGCTAAGTCCAAGCAGTTTTATCTGCTTAGCTCCAGTAGCAGCATCGCTATAGCTTACGTCAACAGAAGGATTGGTAGTAAACGACTCGCCAAGGTTGCAGCAAGCAGCACGTATCAGTTGTCCTTGTCCTATTATGTCGGCGTTGTCCACTCTGTATTTCGACTTAATGCCATTAGTGGCTTTCACAACCACATTCTTTAGTTCGTGTGTATTGGCTATACTGTCTGTCTGTGCGACCATCTGCTGCGACACAAATGTATATCCCAATAAACTTATCAATAAATTTCTCATATACTTAACCTTTATAACAATCTCTAAACCTAAATTACAATGCATCCAGGGGTATTCGGTTGTGTGTTTCAAGTTCGCGAAAGTTCTTCGGAGTCATACCGGTAACTTGCTTGAACTGTGAGGATAGATGTGCCGGCGAACTATAGCCAAGCCTATAGGCAATCTCGCTTGTGGCGAGCTGACTGTAGCACAGAAGTTCCTTGGCATATTCTATTCGATGCAGAATAGCGAACCGCTCGATGGTGATGCCTCGCACTTCGGAGAACAACTTGCTTAAGGTGCTATAGTCCTTGTTGAGATAATGCGACAGATAATCGGACAGTTTAGGACGCTCCTCACTCATCCTTACCCATTGCTGCACGGCGATGCGTATCTGTTCCACCAACAGCGAACGTGGGTCGTCAAGCAACTCAAAGCCTATGCCTTGCAATTTGCCTGCAAGGGAAGTACGTTGCTCGTCAATAAGGTCTTCCTCTATCTCTGCCTCACCCAAACTTATTGATTTCACTGTCAGACCTTCGGACACAAGAATGTCCTTGGCAGCCGAGATACAGCGTGGACAAACCATATTCTTTATCAATAGCTTCATCGGTGTATATATTTATCTGTTTTTATTACGATGCAAAGATATAGATTTTCAATAAATTATTTATACAAAATTAGGGAGAATGCTTACAGATTTTTATATTGTCATTTTTTTTATTTACCTTTGCAATAAACAAAAAGGGAATATTATGGCAATAAAACTATATCCTTTAGGCATACAGACTTTCGAGCGAATACGCAAGGAAGACCGACTGTATATCGACAAGACAGAATACATCTATCGCATGACGCATAGCGACAGCGTATATTGCTTTCTGAGCCGTCCAAGACGGTTCGGCAAATCGTTGTTAGTGACTACGCTAAAAAGCTACTTCGAGGGAAAGAAGGATTTGTTCAAGGGACTTGCCATTGAAAAGCTTGAGAAAGAATGGACGGAATATCCCGTGCTGCACTTCGACATGAGCGGAGGCAAACACATGGAGAAAGAACAACTTGAGCGATATCTCTGTTTTATCATTGAAGAGAACGAGCACAAATACGGCATTGTGAACAGCGGTTTGTCTGACCCTAACGTGAGACTTAACGCTCTTATCAATTCCATTTATGCAAAGACAGGCAAACAGATTGTTGTTCTCATTGATGAGTATGACGCTCCTATGCTTGATGTCGCTCACGAAGACAAACAATTAGATATTTTGCGCAACATCATGCGCAACTTCTATAGCCCTCTAAAGAAGTGCGAGTCGCTACTGCGTTTTGTGTTTCTCACGGGCATCACCAAGTTCTCGCAAGTGAGCATTTTCAGTGAGTTGAACAACATCAAAAACATATCCATGGACGAAGAGTATGCTGGCATCTGCGGCATAACTGAGGATGAAATGCTCGCACAAATGTCTGAAGACATAGATATGCTTGCTAAGACACAAGATTTAACAAGAGAGGCAACCGTAGCCAAGCTCAAGGAATATTACGATGGCTACCATTTCTCCAAGGTTTCTCCTGACATATTTAATCCATACAGTTTGCTCAACTGTTTTGCTGATAAAAATTTCGGTGCCTATTGGTTTAGCTCTGGCACACCCACTTATCTCATCAACATGCTGAATAGGTTTGATGTACTGCCAGCAACCATCGCTCCTACCGAAGCTCTGTCTTCTGCGTTCGATGCACCTACAAAGAAGATGACTTCCATCACACCCCTACTCTACCAGAGTGGGTACGTCACTATCAAGGACTACGACAAGGACACACAACTCTATACTCTCGACATTCCCAACAAGGAAATAAGAGTGGGGCTATTCAATAGTCTATTGCCCAATTACGTCAACGGCACACAAGCCCAACAAGGCGGTGTGACCATAACCAAAATGGCCTCGCTTATAAGACGTAGAGATATGGACGGTGCTTTGCAACTCCTGCAAGACTACTTCGAAACATTGCCCTACTGCAATGTGACCAACTATGAGGGTCATTACCAGCAGATGCTGTATATCATCTTCACTCTCCTCACTGGCTTTGTGGTGGACGTAGAGGTGCATACTCCAAAGGGCAGAGTAGACATGGTTCTGCTCACCAACACCGACCTCTATCTCTTGGAATTGAAACTCAACAAGAGTGCGCAAGCTGCCATGCGACAAATCAACCTGAAGAATTATCACAGGCGATTTGCACTAAGCGGCAAACCTATTACCAAGGTTGGAATAAACTTCGACAGCACGAAGGGGAATATAGAAGATTGGATAATAGAGTAACCAGGATATTAAATGCAAACAGTGCCGATCCTTTCATTAGGACCAGCACTGTTTTTTAAAGTTCACCCCGTTACGGAAACATAATTGTTTTCACTTCCACATTTCCGTTTTTCACGTTTTTCCTTATTACAATACCCTTTGACGGTTTGTCTATTTTTACTCCTGACAAATTGTAATATTCAGTTTTCTCAATATTAAAATCGTTTTCAACACCTGCGATTCCTGTAGTTGATGTCTGAACCTTTACCTTATGTGAGTTAACAACCCTGCCTGTTTCGTTTTCAATAAGAAGAGCCACTATGCTAAGCTTGTCCTTATTTTGAGCCAGTCGTTTGCCACTGTTAGGTCCGTATGTGCAGAAACACTCATCAAGATAAAACTTGAACGATGTCTTATAATCAATATAATTGTCTACATCGTTTGGAATTGTCAGAACAGAACCTGAAGCAACAGGCGAGAAGCTCGAGTTGGCAATAGCTATGTCGTCGTATACCATGTCTCTGATGTCTTCATCCATCTCCACATATTTTGCCATGCCTGGAGCAGACTCGTAATCGCCCATCATCGAGTAATAATTCAACTGTTCCCAATCCTCACCGCTACCTTTCAATCCGTCGGCTACAAGTACGAATTCCACCCTATAGGTCTTTGACTTGTCAACATCAACAAACTTTATCGTGGCATTGGCATCCACACAATCACCGTAGCCAGCTTTAAGCACGGCTTCGGCCTTAACATCCGCCATAGCAAAACTGTCAACCATCAATGCCCAATCTTTATCAAAGGCAAACTCAGTTTTCACACCTTTCGAACCACTATAAACATCTGTCATATAACGACGCTCGATCCAAGTAGTTGGCAAGAATTCGGATGTAGGATTTGGCAACTGCTCTTCTGCAATAATGTGCATACCATCAAGTATATGATAAGAGTATGATACAAAATCAGGATGCTTCTCTTTCATAATCTCTACAGCTGCTATAGCACGCGGACAATATCCCCCCCAAACTGCCATATAGTTCTCTACAACAGGACGGTGCACGGGTATGAACTCAAACAATCCTACCGATACTGAGCCTTCTACCAACAAGCCATTATCCTTGTCATTCACCTTTGTCACCATTACCTTCATATCATACTTACCGGTAAAATCAAACGGTCCGACAGGCAAGCTGACAGGAACAGAACTGTTGAACTTCGACGGAAGAGGTTCAGGCAACTCATAATGTCCGTTGAAAGTCTTACCATTAAGTTCATATACATAGTCGATTGATTTGATGTCGGACTTACCTTTATTGACAAGAGTTGCATTAAGAGTCTTCGCAGAATGCCATGCTGCATGGAAATCTTTTGGCAAAAGCAATCTGGCAGCATCATCAACAAAATCACCATCAAACGTAACCGTCATAGCCGACACCATATTCAATGACTCAGAAAGCGACATCCAAGAGCGGTAGCTTCTTGACGTATGGACATACAAACCGTTTGAATTAGTTTCTTTAAACACACTCACCGGTTGTGCAGACTCATTCTGATTGTCAGCCAATGTGAACGAATAACCCACATAAACTCCATTTGCTGGAAGAGAATATTTCTCAGGCAACACAGCTGTCAACTTGCCATCCTCCATCACTGCGTCAATAGTCATGATGTCCGCATCATTAACCTTCTTTCCATTTTCAATGGTCTTCAGTTTTAACTCTGTAGACAACCATACCTTGACATCCGTAGCGTTAGCCACATTAAAGGGAACAGACACTGATCTAATGTTTCTACCTGCCAGATAAGCATCATCCACCTTTATTGCCACATCATAGGTCTCCGTCTTATACGTTCCCCAAAACAGCAATACAGAATTGTCTTTTCCGTAACTGAAATTCAATATATTGCCAGCCTTAGCTTGAACAGCAAAAACGAGGCACAATATCGTCAATACTAATGATTTCTTCATAAGGTAAATGTTTTATTTCACATGATAAGACTACTTGCTATCTCACTATTTTTGTGGTTTTGACATCACCATTATCATAGAATACCTTCTTAAGAATCACTCCACTGACTGGTTTTGCCAAACGACGTCCGTTCAAATCATAGAATTCCACTCTCTTGACACCAGTGGCTGTTGAACCCACCTTGTCAACACCAGTTGTACTGCCGCCAGTATTGTATACTATGTTTGAATATGTCTTTTCACCATTAATGGTAATTATAGACTGAGCACCAATCTTTGAGAATCCCTGTGAATAGAAGAATACGGTATGAGTGAGGCCATCCACGAAGAAGTCGAAATCGTCTTTATATGTATAAGGAATCTCTGTCATTTCTTCAGGAATAAAAAAATACTCATCCTTCATGAAGGTAAACAACTCGTCGTCGAAATAGATACAGTACTTCATGCTGTCAGCAGGTATAATATTACCCTCAACATCCTCACGTAGGATGTCAAACTGATACATACCATAGCCATCAGAAGGATTATATGGCTTGTAATATACGAAAACAGGGTCGAGAGGTTTGCATGGACTAACCAATTCTTTCTGATATTTGAAAATAGGCGCATCAATACGGTCTGTGATAATGAGGTTTTCCTTGCCTCCCATCAAAAGCAACAGTGAATCTGACGACATAACCTTCTTTTCTGCATCATATCTGAAAGGCAGACTCTTCATCAAGTGAATAACCTCCTCGTCCTGATATGTTTTTTCATTGTATACTGTATCAACACTTCCCATTCCGAGATACAGATGATATTCTGAAATAAGAGTGTCAGCACCTAGATATTGTCCTTTCTCAAAAACAACAGTACCATTGTCTGTGATGCTTCCCTTGACATAACTTTCAGGCAAAGCCACACTAAGTCCTTTCACATAAACATCATTGTTGTCGAAAGCAACATAGATATCAGTATCATTATAGCCATTCCACAACATTTTCCACTTCTCAGGAACTGCAGTCTGTGGGAGCTCCACCTTCTTATCAGTCACTGGCGAGAAAAGCATCTCATAATCGCCATAATATGCCCAAGCACCCTTATCATCAACCAAACCGAGCAGCACATTATCGTCTAATTGCTTAATAGAACCATCATCCTGCACCTTCAGCTTTATTTCGTTACAAGATGTATCTACACAATAATTGTTTCCCGCTTCATTAAGGACCATTCTTTGTACATAATATTTCTTGTAGTATCCATAATCGTCCACTAATCCAAGAAGCTGCGGAGTCTTTATAGTGATGATATTATCTGCCACATCACCTACAATATATGTATCGGTTATGAATCTTGAAATTGGATTCTGAATGTAAACCTTATTGTCGTCAGTAAAAACTATACATGTAGCCGAACCATCAGAGCGTGTAAGAATTGTCTGATAACTATTATCATAAAATGAGCGTCCAGTGCGATAATAGATGTCCGACTTACCTTCAGGTGCAGTTGTCAAAAATTCGTCTGAGGCAACTTTTTTCACTTTCATTGCGTTTTTAGCATGATGCCCAAACACAACTTCGTTAGTTTTCATCACATTCTGCGCGAAAAGGGCAGTTACAGACATCACCATAAACATAAAAGATAAAAATTTCTTCATAATGGTTTTGTTTAAGTTTTACCAATAAAGTTCACATTTGTGCAAAATATGCTTCTATTGGCTTTATTGATTATATCACTGAAACGGACAACACTTGCACTATTTCCACCACACGTAGCAGATTATGCCGCCGTCAAATTCTTATCAAACATCGTATAATATCAACAGTTTTCAACTCTACGATTTGTTTTTTACAAAAAGAGTATTATATATTTTGCAAAGTAACATCTTTTTTTACATACCGCAAACATTTTTCTCATATTTTTTCCATTTTAATTCATATTTATCAACAAAAACGGCATTTTAAATACAAAAACAAGCAAAACAGAACAATATGAAATCTTATCTATTTATTACGTTTCTTATGGTTATTATTTGTTTTGTGGAGTTTAGGCCGAGCGTAAGACGTTCGATCTCCTAATATCTTCTTATTTTTCATACAGTCATATCGGCAACCTGTCGGTGTCGTTGAAGAACACAAAACAACAGTCAGCCTTCCACGATGCGTGTTCCTTACGATAATGCCCACTAACGATTCTTAATTCGAGCACGTCGATATAGAATTGCTTCGACCGTTTTATATGCCTTTGCCGATAATGAGCATCGGCTCATAAAAAATCCCCGACAAACTATGTATACAGTTTGTCGGAGATTTTAATAAGGTTATGATGCAAAATACTACAAGCTAATAGGCACGACTACTTTAACCGTAAAGTTGCGCCCCATATTGAACACTCCCATTCTGCCAGTCGCCTTGTTTACATCAAAATACTTCAATCTACTCAGATGATTCTGATAAGCACGGTTAGTGATATTCTCGCATGATGCATACACAGAGGCTATGCGTCTGCCATGGCTCTTTATGTCGGTTCCGGCATATAGGTTTAGCAGTGTATACGATGGTGTGGACGTCTCTGTTCCACCTGCTGCATAGTAGTGATTCTGACGAAGATTACAGTCTACAGCCAACTTAACATACATATGGTCAAACGTTCTGCCATCGCACATTATCTCGTAACGCACATCGCCAAGCCATCGAGGTGCTGGAGTAAAAGGCAGATACTTGGCATCACTTGGCTGATGAAGCTGCACGGCATTAACATACGAGAAGCTATTGCCTATATGTAATCTTTCTAACGGATGAACATCCACATACACTTCGCCACCCATAAGGCGAGCATCGCCCGAAGTAAACTGATAGGTGTCTGATCCATCAGTTATCACATGATTACCATTACTGTCGACAAGTCGGGTACTGAAGATATAGTTGCTGATACGATTGGCAAATAGCGACAGCTGTGCAGACACAATTTGCGAAGTATAGTCGAGTCCAAGATCAAGCTGACAACTCTGTTCGGGCTTCAATGCTGTATTGCCTATCTCATAACGCTGTGTTCCCTCATGCTCGCCATTCGATGCCAACTCACTGATGTTTGGCGCACGGAAGCCGCACGACACATTTGCCTTGAAATTAAGATTGGGCAACAGCTCATAAGCCATTCCTAAGCTACCAGAGAACCCATCAAATCCTCGGCTAAAGTTATTGAAACGCTCCACCCTATCGGCATTGTCGTTATCATTGTCTTCAACAAGCGCATCGCCATGCAGATGACGATGGTCGTAGCGCACACCGCCACTAAGATTCATCTTATTAATAGAGCAAGTTGCTGTGGCAAACAAACCATAATCAAACAGACGATAATCAGGAATGAGAAACTCGGAGCCTTTATTTAACGACTCTTGCCACATACCATTTATGCCAGTGGCTATCTTCCATGCTCCAAGCATTGGCGAAGTGTAATGCAAGTCGTAGTTTACGGTGTGGAGCATAAGGTCAAGACCACATTCGTCTCGCGACTCCTCAAACTCCTGTCGACGGTTCTGTTGATAAGCGGCAAGCAACTTTATGTTGCCCTCGCCTACATACCACATATTGTCGAGCACAGCCTTGTAGTGGTGTATTTGCTGGAAAGGCAGAGATCGACCATAACTCTTGGGATTGAAACCATCGGGCATTGCAAGATTGCCCGTCTCCACATCTCGTTCGCCCTCAACAATGCCTGGCGTAAAATGATAATAATCTAGCGTAAGATGAGTGTGCCCGCCATTATGATTCCATCCAAGCATCTGCGTGAATGACTGTTCGCGATAGGCTGAGCCATATACATATCCGTCATACCTGTTTTTATAAGCATGAGCCATCTTGCCACTATATCGCGAATTCCACACAAAACCTTGCTTATTGCCGGCAAAGTTAAGCGAATAATCAAAGAGTCCGTTGTTCGACTGATAACCACTCATTACATTGGCCCTCATCTCGCCAATCGGCAATACCGGCGCACTATTGAACACTATAACACCAGCCAAAGCATCAGAGCCATACATCAAGCTTGCAGGACCTTTGAGTATCTCTACAGAATGAACAGAAGCTGCATCAATCTCTACTCCATGCTCATCGCCCCATTGCTGACCTTCTTGACGAATACCGTCATTTACTACAACCACACGATTATAACCCATTCCTCGTATCACGGGTTTGGAAATACCGCTACCAGTGGTTATCTGCGACACTCCCGGTTGAAGGCTTATGGCATCAATGATATTTGTGGAAGGTTGGGATTCAAGTTGTTTTGGCGACACAACACTTATTGGCGAATCCGATGTTACAAGCTTTTGTTGCCCTGTTAGTCCGGTTACCACAACCTCATTTAGCTTTACATTAGTTTCAGTCAATGGCTGATGATGTGTTGAATCAGCTTCTTCTGTCATAGCCATAGAGGGGACTGTTGCCGACGAGCATACGCCCATCAGTAACAATGATTTGTATATTGTCTTCATTTATTTTATTCTTATTGTTGGAGTTTCTTTGGAAAATAATCCAAGGGTTACAACAATAACGTCGCAACCACTATTTAATATGTATTTACCAACAATAAGGCGGTGCTCTCGTGCTTCTGACGCTCACGTTCCTCAGCCTTACCTTTGGGCAATGCACAAGAACTGTGAGCCTCTTCACAACAGCGACAGTTACCAACATAGCCACTATTGGCACAAGATATGATGTGCTCTGAAACTGACAGAGCACACAATCGTGCGTAAGAGTTTGGCTTGAGGCAATATGTCCGCTGTGATGCACATGATGCAGACAATCCTGACAACAAGACACAACAGCATATTCCTCCACCTTATTATTATGATGGTGGAAGCTTACCATCACCAACATTGGCAAATACACCAATATCAGCAACCATGCAAAGCGAACGTGTCTTCTGTTTGTCATTTTAAGTGCAAAGGTATTATTTTTACACTCAATACCAATATTTTCCGTGTTAAATAATAAATACAATCTTTAAACATGACAATTTAACACACTTATCTGACAAATTTGGTTAAAATGTCAACTTGGCATTGTCTAAATGCGGTTGGCACATTAGTTGAATAATGACATAATGAAAGCCGAAACCAATAAAGGCAAGCGGCAAGAACAAGATTATTAACAAAACTGAAATCCCGACGGAACCTCAGGGCGAAGAGAGGACGAGAAAAATAAAAATGGAGGTATTTCATTATGTTGTTAGTTCGCAGAAATAATTATTCAAATTGGTTGAACGATTGGTTTGATAACAGTTTCTTCAACACTGAGGAAGTTCCGCAGACACGCACTACGGCTCCTGCTATCAACGTCAAGGAGACAAGTGAGGAATATATAATGGAGGTTGCTGTTCCGGGACTTAAGAAGGAATGGGTACGCATCAACGTCACAAATGAGGGTCTGCTTCATATGGCTATAGAGAACAAGATGGAACACAAGGAATGTAGTTGCAACAAAGAGAGGCATGAACGCTACTTGCGCCATGAGTTCTATTATGGCAACTACGAGCAGAGCTATACTCTTCCGGACGAGGTGGAGCGCGACAATATCTCAGCAAGCGTTGCCGACGGCATACTTACCATTGTGATTCCTAAGACAACACCCGAGAAGGAAGCAAAGGTTATGAAGAACATTGAGGTGAAATAACGTTTCTATTAATCGAGTAGGAGGAAAACGAAGCAGTTTTCTTCCTACTTTCGTTTTCCGA
>ERZ1034952.2354-NODE-2354-length-14058-cov-6.618082_pt1 | contig 14058 bp, 12 predicted proteins | sample MGYA00520625_ERZ1034952 | MGnify/ENA primary metagenome ERZ1034952 (study PRJEB33766, sample SAMN09781773) | gut metagenome | biome: gut microbiome | host: Homo sapiens | place: Madagascar | study: EMG produced TPA metagenomics assembly of the PRJNA485056 data... | reverse complement strand
TATCAGTACTATAGTATAATCCATTAAACGCGGAAAAATTACTCAGGAGAATATTTTTATGAAACATCACACAGACAAAGCCATTCTGGTTGTCAGCTTCGGCACCAGTTATGAGACTTCAAGAAAAGCAACTATCGAAAAAATAGAACAGGATATCGGAGCTGCTTTTCCGGATTATCAAATTTACCGTGCATGGACCAGTAAATTCATTATTTCTATTTTAAGAAAAAGGGACAACTATATTGTTCCTACTGTAAAAGAAGCTCTGGAACAGATGAGCACCGATGGCATCCGTGAGGTAATCGTTCAGCCTACACATATTCTGGATGGCATCGAAAACAACATTATGAAAAAAGAAGTTCTTTCTTATAAAGAATCTTTTGGCAAAATCCGATTTGGCACCCCTCTTCTCGCCTGTCCTGCGGACGAACAGCAGGCGATCAAAGCTGTCATTTCCGAATTCCCATCACTTAAAGAGACAGAGGCTCTGGTTCTTATGGGGCATGGAACCACACATCAGATCAATGCCGCATATGCAAAGCTTAATGAAGAATTCAAGACTGCCGGACATTTCAATGTCTTTATCGGTACTGTGGAAGCAGATCCTACTATTCAGGATCTGGTGCAGAAAGTAACTGCCTTCAATCCTTCCAGAATTTATGTTACACCATTTATGATCGTTGCAGGCGATCACGCACATAATGATATGGCTGGTGACTCTCCTGACTCCTGGGTAAGTCAGTTTGAAAATGCCGGTTTCGAAGTCTGTCCAATTCTGAAAGGTCTTGGTGAATATCCAGGTATCCGCAAAATATTTACGGATCATGTACGGGCTGCCGAAATAGCTTCTTTATAATTTTAGGTACCCCCTGTTTTTACTGCTTTAACCGAAAAAGGTCTGAAAACTGAGAGTTAATTTTCTCAGAATTTCAGACCTTTTACTCTAACAACGTCTTTTTTTATTCACAAAATAATTTAAAATTCCCCCACCAACAATAATCACCATTGCCACGGCTACAACTCTTTTTGCAGCCTCCTGTGGAAGCTGGCTCTTGGATCCGATCGAATCCGAATAAAATGTCAGTGTATACTCAATTTCATGTGGTGCCCCCATTGCAACCGTATCAGCAATCACAGGCATTCCCTCATCCATGCTGAGAATCGGAATCTCATAGACGGAGTTCATCCCTTCTTCATTCGTCGGAAGATATTTTTCTCCATCCACGATCATATAGTCATAATTGGAACTGCTCCACTGGATCTGAGCATAAGCCTGTCCGTCCTTCACTGTAAGAATGGTTGGTGAAGTTACTGTTGCCTTTCCACTTCCGCCTTCCAGATCCACCTGAATAGAATATTCTCCATCCTCCCTGTCAATCTCCATACCCGCTGCCTGACAGACACAGCCCATTGTTCCGATACCGATCAGACAGGCCGCTGCCAGACTTAAAAGTTTTTGCTTCATGTTATTACTCCATTTTCATCATTATTTATAGATTACTGTTTCCAGCAACACATTTATACATAAACTCTACTATAACACAGCAAATCCTGCATTGCAAACACTATACAATTCTAGTATAATTAAAAGGATGTGACTGTAAATCAAAGAACTTTTTTATAGCTTCACAAAATTATTTTCAATATATATGCAGGAGGTTTTTTCAATGAAAGGTACATTATATGGAGTTGGAGTCGGACCTGGGGATCCGGAATTAATGACACTGAAGGCAGTTCGCATGATTCGTGAAAATGACATCATCGCAGTACCTGGCGCTGACGTCAAAGAAACTGTCGCATACAAAATTGCTGTTCAGGCTGTTCCGGAACTGGCTGAAAAGGAACTTCTTCCAATCTACATGCCTATGACACATGATGCAAAAGAACTGGAAGAAAATCATGCAAAAGGAGCAAAAGCTCTGGAAGACTGTCTTGACAAGGGCAAAAATGTTGTTTTTCTGACTCTTGGTGATCCTTGTGTTTATTCAACATTCTCTTATCTGCAGCATCGCGTTGAAGCAGATGGATATCATACAGAACTCGTCAGCGGAATCACATCTTTCTGCGCTGCGGCTGCCCGTCTGAATATTTCTCTTTCTGAATGGAATGAGCAGCTTCATATTGTTCCGGCTGTACATCGCCTTGACAGTGAGCTGACAGAATCCGGAAACTATATTCTGATGAAATCCGGAAAGAAAATGAATCAGGTCAAAGAGATTCTTGCCAAGAGTGGACGTGACGTCCTTATGGTAGAAAACTGCGGTATGCCGGATGAACATATTTATCACAGTGTTGAAGAGATCCCGGACGATGCCGGCTATTATTCCCTGATCATTGCGAAGGAGAAGAAATGATCGAAACCAGAAATCTGACCAAATCTTTCGATAATTTTACTGCTGTGGATTCTCTGGATCTCAAGATTGAGACAGGAGAATTTTTCGGACTTCTCGGACCAAACGGTGCCGGCAAAACGACTACGATCAGTCTGCTTTCTACACTTTTACTGCCAACGCAGGGAGAAATTCTGATCGATGGACAGAAGCTCACCAGAAACCGACCGGACCTGAAACGCAAGATCAGCGTTATCACACAGGAATACTCCATGCGTCAGGATATGACCATGGATGAAATTATGGAATATCAGGGACGCCTTTACTTCATGCCTCGCAAAGAGATCAAACAGCGAACGGAGGAACTGTTGGAGTTTTGTGATCTGCTCAAATTTCGTAAAAGAACCGTTCGCAAGCTTTCCGGTGGAATGAAACGTAAGCTCATGGTCTGTCGCGCGCTTCTGACAGATCCTGAGATTCTGTTGCTTGATGAACCCACAGCCGGTATGGATGCACTTTCCCGTCGTCAGATGTGGAATCTGCTCCGTAAATTAAATGGCAAAAACCTGACGATTCTTCTTACTACCCATTATATGGAAGAGGCACAGAACCTCTGTAATCGTGTAGCACTGATGGATCATGGTAAACTTGAAGAGATCAATACTCCTTCCGGACTGATCAGCAGTCTTGGGAGCTATACAGTTGATGAGTTTGCCGGAGACGAAACCATAAGTCATTATTTTCACAGTCGTGAAGAAGCCATTGCCTATCTCTCGGGTCTGTCCGGACAGGCTTCACTGCGTGAAACAACACTGGAAGATGTGTTTGTAGAACGTGCAGGACGACATCTGATGCCGTCATAAGAGAGGAGACTGATTATGGGAATTATTACAATTTTATGGGAAAAATGGGTAGAATTTCGAAGAGACTTCTATAAGATCACGCTGGCTGCGATGATCGCGCCACTGATGTATCTCGTTGTATTTGGTATGGGTATCCAGACAAGCTCTCATGGACAGCCTTACCTGAATTTCCTGATCCCTGGTGTAGTTTCTCTTACTACAATGAATGGAAGTTTCAATGCCATTGCACAAAACCTGAATGTTCAGCGACTTTATGAAAAGGCATTTGATCAGGTCATGATCTCTCCTACGCCATTATGGCAGTTTATTGCAGGTCAGATCATTGGCGGAAGTCTCCGTGGTTTTTATGCCGGAGGCATCATTTTGCTTCTGACAATGCCTATCGACACAGGGCTGATTTTTAATGGATGGTCATTTCTTATCATGTTCCTGAATGGTGCGGTTTTTTCTGCAATCGGAGTTGTAGTCTCATTTCTTGCAAAGAACCACGCAGATGTACCTCGTTTTTCGAATTATATCATTATGCCGATGGCCTATCTTTGCAACACGTTTTTCTCCACAGAGAAACTTCCGGGATTTCTTGGAAAGTTTATTTCTGCTCTCCCGCTGTCTCAGACAAGTCATCTGATTCGCAGTATTTCTGCAGGAGAGGGATTTGCCATGTCCGGGATCGTGATATTGACTGCGTATCTTGTCGTATTTACTGTGATCGCATCCTGGTTTATATATAAGAAGAAGAATCTTTAATGAAATATACGAAGGTTCCATGTACCGCACCCTGCTACGGTACATGGAACCTTTTCTGTAATCTATTCAGCAGCCAACTCGGAAAGGTATCTTTCGAAACATATTCCTTCGTTGTGGTCAGTGCCTTCTGCTACGGCATCGTGTATCCCTTTTGAAAGGAATCTGACTGCTTTGTGTACGGAATTTACGGTATCTGTTCCTCTGACCATACCTGCGCTTAAAACTGATGCAAACAGATCGCCGGTTCCGGAATAACTGCCGCCTTCTTTCGCAGTCACTATCCATGTGCATTTTTTATTCTGGCAGATCAGATTTCCGATCTCCTGTTGATTTTCTTTCACCGGCAGATCAATACCGGTAATTACGACTTCTGTTTCAAATTCCTCAGACATTTTCTTTCCTGTCCTTTCAACAAACTCCAAAAGCTCTCTTTCTGTAAAATAGGAAAGTTCGCTCCACAACTTATGTGCTTTTTCTGTACCATACAAAAGCAGTAATGCCTCTGTCAGATTCGGTGTGATCATAGTAGCACATCTGACAAGGAAACGCATTTTCGAACACAGCTCTTCCGTATAAACCGGATACTCTTCGCCATTATCACCCATTACCGGATCAACAAGGATTTTTGTATCTTTTTTTCCGAATATTTCTATAAATTCTACAGCCTTATCTGCCTGCTGTGCATCTGCAAGAAAGCCAGTATAAATACCATCCGGACAGAAATTCAGTTTTTTCCATTCTTCCATAATAATCTCCATCCGGTCTGTATAATCATCACAATAATAAGAAGGAAAGCCGGTCTGGCAGCTTAACACAGCAGTTGGAAGTGGACAGGCCTGGATCCCCATCACCGAAATCACCGGTATTGCCGCTGTAAGCGAACATTTTCCCATTCCTGATAAATCATTTAATACAGCAATTTTTTTCAATCTGTGATCTCCTCATCTTGTTTTTTTTCGTATATTGATTTAGAATAGCATCTAAGTGTATATATAAAAATAACCACTTTTATTCATTTTTCAGGGGACAGTTTATGAGTTTATTATTTCAGTCAAATAAAGAAAGTCTGTATCTGCAGGTTTATGAACATTACAAAAATCTCATCATGGAACGACGTCTTCCGTCCGGAAGCCGGATGCCTTCATTACGAAAATGTGCTGCCGAGTTAAAATTAAGCCGGACAACGATTGAGAATGCATATCTTCAGCTGGCCGCTGACGGTTACATCATAGCACGTGCACAAAGTGGTTACTATGTGACTAATATTGCGGATCAGAATCCGGTTCCTGTAATTTCGCACCATCAGGTACTCCCACCAATAGAGTATGATTTTGCATCAAACGGTGTTGACCGCGAAAGTTTTCGATTCGATCTCTGGCAGCGTTATATCAAAAGTGCACTTCGTCAGAGTGACCGCCTTCTCTCTTATGGAGACCCTCAGGGAGAAGCAGATCTTCGCCAGGTAATTGCTGATTATATCCGACAGAGCAGAAATGTCAACTGTTCCTCTGACGATATTGTGATTGGTGCCGGTATGCAGAGTATTCTCAACATCCTCTGTCCACTGATTCATGACAGAAAAACTGTTTCTTTTCCAAATGCTTCTTTTGTACAGGGAAGTACGATATTTTCTGATTACGGCTTTGAAGTACAATACCGCAATAAAGATTGCGATGTGATTTATGTTTCTCCTGCACACATGACAAAATGGGGAGAAATCATGCCAGTCAGTCGTCGTATGGAACTGGTGCATCATGCATCACTTAAAAGAAGTCTGGTTATAGAAGATGATTTTGAAAATGAATTTGTCTACTTTCAGCGTCCCACTCCTTCACTCTTTAACCTTGCCGGTGGTCATGGCGTTATATATATAGGATCTTTTTCACGTCTTCTGCTTCCGTCAATCCGTTTAAGTTTCATGGTTCTGCCGCCTGATCTTTCAAAAAAGTATGCGACTGTCGCAGAGCGCTACAGCCAGACGGCATCCAAAGCCGAGCAAATTGCGCTCTGTCAGTTTATTCGCGACGGACACCTGACTTCACAGACCAGAAAATTAAAGAAGCTATACGCTCAGAAACTGAAGGCTCTTATAGAAGAAGTACACAATACATTTGGCAGTCACTGTATGATTCAGACCGGAGCTGCCGGAACAAGCCTTGCATTGACTGTTCCTTATTCTCGCACCGGGCTGGAGCTCAAGAAAGAAGCACGTATGCATGGAATGTCCCTTTTGATTCTTGAGGAAAAAAAGGAAACAATCACTCTTCTTCTTTCCTGTTCTTCAATAGCAACAGATCATTTTGGTCCGGCATGCCGGCTTTTAAAAGAACTTCTTAGTTCCTGAACAAACTGCAAACGCCTGTCTCAGGATTTTCCCGGACAGGCGTCTTCTATATTTAATCTCTTCGATTATCGATCATGTAAAGAAGTGCATTGCAGATGCAGGCTGCGATATTACTTCCACCTTTACGTCCTCTGGCAACAATGTATGGTGCTCCCGACTCCATGATCAGTTCTTTGGACTGCACAACATTGACAAATCCGACCGGAACTCCTATGATCAGTTCCGGATTGAGCTTACCATCTTCGATCAACTCATAAAGACGAACAAGCGCAGTCGGTGCATTACCAATTGCAAAAATCAGTTTTTTATCCAGAGACGCCGCTTTATCCATGCTGGCTGTTGCACGGGTTGTCCCATTTTCTTTTGCAATTTTTGCCACATCCTCATCCGACATGAAGCAATAAACTTCTCCGCCATAACGTGCAAGTGCACGTTTATTAATTCCGGCTTTTGCCATCTGCGTGTCAGTTACAATGCAGGCGCCGTTCCGGATCGCTTCCATGGCTTTCCTGACAGCATCCGGAGAAAAACACAGATTATCAGCATAATCAAAATCCGCACTTGTATGAATGCATCTCTTAACGACCAGTTCTGTACCAGGAATCAGTTTCTTGTCCCCAAGTTCTTCCGTAATAATCTCAAAACTTCTCTTTTCTATATCCATCGGTTTTACATTTTCGAGCTGTACTTTCATTTTTCTGCCTCTCCCTCTGTCTCACAAATTCCTTCTTTACCGCTGCCCAGACCTTCCTCCAGAATTTCATAGATTCGTTTCATGTCCAGATGTTTTCTGAGTTCTGCTGCCAGTATGTCATATTGAGTTTCTTTAAATGCAGCAAAATCAACACCTTCCATTTCGGATACATCTATTCCTTTTCGTATGCCTACCGCACGTACCAGTCCTCTGGCAACTTCTTCTTTATCAAAAATACCATGTACGTAGGTTCCACAGACATTCTGATAAAATGTTCCTTCTGTCTTTTCGCTGCCTGTTACGGTATCCTGTGTCCAGGTACTTGCGGCAGCACCGTTCTTCCAGGTACTCTCTCCCATATGGATCTCATAACCTGTAAATTCAACATTGCGAAGTGGTTCAAAATCCTTATCCAGATTCAGGAATTTTCCATGAACCTGTGTACGGGTTTTGTGTTCTGCAAATACAGTATCTACCGGAAGAAGGCTGATTCCACGCATTGTACCACCGGCTTCTACTCCATGAGGATCACTTAAATTCTCACCCAGCATCTGATACCCTCCACAAATACCAAAGATCAGGGTACCTGAGGCAGCAGCTTTAAGAATAAGCGCTTCCATGCCGCTTTCCCGAAGCCATTTCAGATCATCCATAGTATTTTTGGTTCCAGGCAGGAAAATAACATCCGGCTGTTTCAGATCTGACGGATGCTGTACATAACGCAATGAAACTCCTGGGATACTTTCGAGGGGATTGAAATCTGTAAAATTTGAGATACGCGGTACTCGAATCACCGCCATATCGATGACGCCAACCTCCTGCTGACGATCAAAACGCTCCGTCAGACTGTCCTCGTCTTCTACCTGAATATTCATATATGGTGCGACTCCGACTACCGGGATTTTACATTTTTCCTCAAGCATTGCTACACCAGGATCAAGAATAGATTTATCACCGCGGAATTTATTAATGATCAGACCTTTGATCATTCTGCGTTCATCTTCTTCCAGCAATTCAACGGTTCCATAAAGCTGTGCAAAGACTCCGCCCCGATCAATATCCCCTGCAAGAAGAACCGGTGCTTTTGCCATTTTGGCCATACCCATATTCACAATATCTTCGCTCTTCAGATTGATTTCAGCAGGACTTCCGGCTCCCTCAATAACAATAATATCATTCTCTTCAGCCAGTTTGTTAAAAGCCTTCATAATATCCGGAACCAGTTTTTTCTTGTATTTAAAATAGTCTCTGGCACTCATTGTTCCAAGAACTTCTCCATTCACAATGACCTGAGATCCTACGTCATTGGTCGGTTTAAGAAGAATTGGATTCATCAGAACGGAAGGCTCAATTCCGGCAGCTTCCGCCTGCATTACCTGCGCCCTTCCCATCTCCAGTCCTTCTTTTGTTATAAAAGAATTTAATGCCATATTCTGTGACTTAAAAGGTGCCACACGATATCCATCCTGATGAAAGATCCTGCACAATCCCGCTGCAAGAAGACTTTTTCCTGCATTTGACATTGTTCCCTGTATCATGATCGTTTTTGCCATATCTGTATTTTCCCCTTTGTATCAGGCACTTTCCTATGCCTGTTCCTCTTCTTCCAGTGCAGCTGCATGTGCTACCGCTGCAGCCATTGTGCCATCCTTGATCGCACGAATCAGCTGCTCATTTTCTTCATGTGTCCGGACAGCAACTCTGTAGAATCCCTTTCTGAGCCCTGCATAATTACTGCAGTCACGGATCAGAACCTTCTGCTTTGCGCAGATTTCAAACAGATTTTCCGGTCCCCGGAAAAAAATATAATTTGCTTCGGATGGATAAACCTGCATACCAAGCGACGCAAGCTCCTCTTTCAGGTACTTTGCCTCACGAAAGACCATCTGCCGTCCCTTTTCCACATATGCAGATTCTTTCAGTGCTGCAATACCGGCAGCCTGTGCCATGACCGAAATATTCCATGGCTGTGTCACCTGTGTCATTGCTTCCAGAAGCTCTCTGTTTTCTGTTATACCATATCCAAGACGGATTCCCGGCATTGCATAACGTTTTGTAAATGCTTTCAGCAGAAACAGATTGTGATAGCGGGACAGTTGTGCTTTCAACGTGAATCTTTCCGGTTCTTCGATGAAATCCAGGAAGCATTCGTCTACAACCAGTAATATATCAAGTTCCCGGCACACTCTTAAAACCCGGAAAAGAAAATCCCTATTTATCGAAACTCCTGTCGGATTATTTGGATTACAGAGAAAGAGCACATCCAGGTCTCTGTGAAGCCAGTTAATAAAGCTGTCCTGAAGCTGAAACCCATCCTCTTCCCTCAGAAGAACGTGCTCAACCTCACAGCCACAGCTCACCAGTGCCTGTTCATATTCTGCAAAAGTCGGAATCGGTATCAGTGCTTTTTTCGGCTTAATTGCATGACACAGAGAAAACACCAACTCTGCTGCTCCATTTCCACAGATCACATTTTCCGGTGATACACCCTCATATTCCGCAATTGCCGATCGAAGCGGAGCATATCCTACCTGCGGATAGTTTTTGATACAGTCAAGACTGTCACGTACCGCCTGCTTTACAGTTTCCGGTGTCCCCAATGGATTACAGTTTGCCGAAAAATCCAGACAGTTTTTGTAAGTATATATATTGCCGCCATGTACGTGCTTCGTCATTTTCTTTCTCCTTTTTTTGCCCTGCTGAAGGCGTTTTTGTGTAACTCATTATCGCATGATCAGAACCCGAAACAGGATACACAGAAGAATACTCAGAATAGCAGTTGCATACATCAGTCGGTTCGCATAACGAATATCTGCTGCTTCGATTTCCCTGACGGAATCTCCAATTGTCGGTTTCTCATATAATTTTCCAAAATAATATGCATTTCCGGCCAGCTGCACATCTAACGCCCCTGCCATAGCAGCTTCTGTCTGTGCAGAATTCGGGCTTGCATGATTTCTGTTATCTCTCTTAAATATCCGGGCTGCATTTTTACTGTCAAGCCCGATCACAAAAGCACCTGCTATCATCAGAATACCAGATATACGCGCCGGGAGATAATTTGCCGCATCATCCAGTTTGGCTGCACATCTTCCAAAGTAAAGGTATCTGTCATTTTTGTATCCAAGCATGGAATCCATCGTATTGATTCCTTTATAAAGAAACATAAGCGGAGCCCCGCCAATTGCCATATAGATCATTGGTGCGATCACTCCATCAGAAGTATTTTCCGCAATCGTCTCTACCGTGGCTTTCGTTACGCCTTTTTCTGTCAGCTCATCCGTATCTCGTCCAACAATCATGGAAACTGCATGACGCGCATCCTGTAAGGTTCCCTTTTTAAGGGCATCATATACTTTCATGCTTTCATCACGAAGAGATCTGGTCGCAAATAACTGATAACACCAGAATGTTTCCAGGATTACTCCCAGCACCGGGAGATGAATATAAAGGAAATACAGAATAACGGCAGGAATCAAAAGAGAAATTGCGCAGACCAGTATTACCTCGATCAGGCCTCCCGCCAATTCACCTTTTTCTGTTTTGGGAAGCAGCTTTCTGATTCCCTTTTCAAGTATCGCGATCAGTTTCCCGATCACACACACCGGATGGTACAGCCATCTCGGATCTCCTAAAATCAAATCTAAAACAAACCCTGCTGCCAGGGCAATCGTATGGTATGCATATATCAACTCTGTCACTCTCCCCGTCTGCTGTTGTATGTCATACATGCTCTGAGAAATGCCTCCGGAACCTTTGGATTTCCGTAATAATATAAATGAGGAAATCCTGCCAGCATGGTTTCTGTACCATGAATGCATTCCCATTCTCTCTTGCTTTCCGGCTTCTTTGCAAGAAAAGCCTTCCCGCAGTTTTCTGAATCAAAATAATGAAATTCATGTGCCGGAATCTCACCCAGCATATCAGACCCCAAAACCATCTGCTTCTGTGTTAATGTCACATAACCAAAACGGTTCAGGCGCGGTGTGCGATAAGCTTTTCCAGGGATTACTCCAGCCATATGATAAATATTTCCATCCATTCCTTCCATTTCATCATGGAGATACATAAAGCCACCGCATTCAGCCATACACGGCATACCAGCATCAAGTGCCTTCTTTATATCCTCACGCATGGATGTATTATTTTCCAGTTCTCTTCCGTTTAATTCCGGATAGCCGCCATACAGAAGCAGACCGTCCAGTCCGCATGGAAGTTTCTGATCTCTGACAGGCGAAAACCGGATAAGCTCTGCCCCCATTTTCTCCAGAATACGGAAATTATCTTCATAAAAAAAGCAAAAAGCTTCGTCATCGGCGACTCCGATCCGAAGAGACTTTTTGACACAGAAATCCAGAATCGGTTCCTGTGCTTTTATCTCCGGCGCACCTTCAGCCAATTGTATGATTCCGTCTATATCCAGTGTTTTTTCGAGAATTTCTGACAATCTCTGAAGATTAGCCTGCAGTTCCGGAATCTCATCCGGAAGAACAAGCCCCAGATGTCTGCTCTCGATCACAAAGTCCTCTACTTTTGGGACATATCCAAGCACTCTTACACCCAGTTCGTCCTCCAGCAGCTTTTTCATCCTTGGATACAGCATTGGCGACATCTGATTAAAAATCACTCCTTCTATGTGACTGTCTTTACGGTATTCCATAAAGCCTTTCACATAGGCTGCCAGTGATACGCTCATTCCTCTGCTGTTAATGATCAGGATCACTGGTGTATCTGTGACACATGCAAGATCATAAGCGCTTGCCCTGGTCGTAGTTCCTGCCACGCCATCATAAAATCCCATGACACCTTCCATGACTGAAATCTCACAGTCGGCAGCATTTTGACAAAGAAGGTATCTGGTTATTTCTTTATCTGTAAAAAAAGTATCCAGATTTCTGGATTTTGTGCCTATGACGCGGCTGTGAAACATCGGATCAATATAATCCGGTCCACATTTGAAGGACGCAGTTTTCAGTCCACGGTTCACCAAAACCTGCAAAAGCCCGCATGTGATCAGTGTTTTTCCGCTTCCGCTTGCTCCTGCTGCAAGAAGAATTCTTGGCACTTTCATACTTTCTTCTCCTTCTTATGAGCCTGTATCGTTATAATGTATATAGGATTTTCTCCCATCATCATATGATATCTGCCGATTTCTCTGGAACGGGCAACTCCAAGCTGAACAACCTCTGTCTCCCATGTCCATTCTGACTGTTCTGTCTGCATTTCTTTTATACAGGAAAGAGCCTCACCGACCGTTTCAAGGGTAATGCAGTTAATCACTATACGTACCTGTGGATTTTTCTTTTGAAGAAGTTCCACGATGTCTTTCATATTTCCGGATGAACCACCAATAAACGCATGCGTCGGTACAGGCAGACCTTCCATTGCTTCAGGAGCTGTTCCAGGAATGATCTGCATATGATCCAATGCAAACTTCTTTTTGTTTTCTTTTAAAAGTTCAAGCGCATCTTCTTTTTTTTCAATGGCATAAACCTCTCCCTGATCTGCGCGAAGTGCCATCTCTACAGATACAGAACCTGTTCCGGCTCCGATATCATAGCACACGGAATCTTCCTCAAGACAGAGCTTTGCCAGAGAAACTGTCCGCACTTCTGTCTTGGTCATCGGTGCCTTACCACGGATAAATGCCTCATCTGGCAGTCCATGCGTGGTCCGTGCTGCTTTTGCATCAGGATTCCATGCACAGATCACACTCAGAGCATCTCCTCTGTAATCTGTCAGGTCTTTCGCCTGTTTCACAAAAATCTTTTCGGTAGCATAGGAAAGGTTTTCGCCGACGTACAGCATTACATCACCCATTCCATATTCTGTCAGCTTCTCTGCAAGATTTGCCGCACCATCTGCTGTACCAAGAATTGCAAAAACTTTCTGATTTGTCCGGATCAGAGAAACAAGATTACACTTTCTTCCATGTGCACTTACAATCTTTGCATCATCCCAGGAAAGTCCGATCTTTGACATGAAATAAACAACTGAGGAAATTCCGCAGATTACTTCTGTATTTTTATCAAGAAGCTTCAGAAGTCCTTTTGCCCCACTGTAAAAACCGGCATCACCTGACAAAGCAATCACAATTCTTGAATACTCCGGATGTTCTTCAATATATCTGGCAATTTCCGAACTTCTGTATTCATAATATACATCCTGCCCCGGAAGAGCAACTGCATCTGCCATTCTCTTTGCACCAATGATAAGATCTGCTTTCTGTACTGCTTTCTGACCCTGAATCGTCAGTGTATCTTCGCTTCCCATTCCAATTCCGAGAAGTGTTATGTGAGGTACCGGGTGAAATTTCCATTTCTCTGCAAGCATTCGCCTGCATTCTCTGAGTGATAATCCTTCTTCCTTCAGCGGGCGGCCGATGATAATCGGGATTACCCCACATTCTGCCGCTGCCTGGATTTTTTCTTCAAAGCCACCTGCTTTTCCGGAATCTTTTGTTACCAGATATCTGCAGTCATACTGATGCAGCATTGCAGCATTCAATTCTTTCGAAAAAGGACCCTGCATCGCAATAAGGTTTTTTCCCTCAAATCCCAGATTACGGCATGTTTCAATCACTGAAGGAAGGGAAAGCACTCTTGCATACAGTCTGTTCTGATAATCAACTACTTCTGTAAAAACAGACAGTTCCTTGCTTCCTGTTGTAAGCAGAACATTTCCGGATGTTTTCTGCAGATATTCTGCTGCTTCCTTTGTACTTTCTACATATACCGCATCTTTATGCGCACCTTCTTCACGCAGGATCCGAGTATAAAAAATTCCTGTATTACAGCATGCCTCACGAATATTTGCAGTTACCTCTGCCGCATAAGGATGTGTCGCATCAAGAACTATTTCCGGTCTTTCCATCTCAAACAGATGCTGCATCTGCTCCTGATCCAGACGTTCTGCCCGAATCGTCAGATATTCATTCTTTTCAAGTGATTTTGTACCATATTCTGTTGCAACACAGACAAGCACCGGAATATTATTTGCAGTCAGAAAACGACTGATCTCATATCCTTCTGTCGTGCCTGCAAATATAATCGCTTTATACATTCCGATATCCTCTTGGAG
>ERZ1034952.2351-NODE-2351-length-14063-cov-6.272844_pt1 | contig 14063 bp, 12 predicted proteins | sample MGYA00520625_ERZ1034952 | MGnify/ENA primary metagenome ERZ1034952 (study PRJEB33766, sample SAMN09781773) | gut metagenome | biome: gut microbiome | host: Homo sapiens | place: Madagascar | study: EMG produced TPA metagenomics assembly of the PRJNA485056 data... | reverse complement strand
CCATATCTTCCGCTTCGGCAAGGAGGACAACTTCTGGGAGCACGGCTCCGGCCCGTGCGGCCCGTGCTCCGAGATCTATTACGACCGCGGCCCGGAGTACGGCTGCGGCAAGCCCGGCTGCACCGTGGGCTGCGAGTGCGACCGCTATATCGAGATCTGGAACAACGTGTTCAGCCAGTTCGACAACGACGGCCACAACAACTACACCGAGCTGAAGCAGAAGAACATCGACACCGGCATGGGTCTGGAGCGTCTGGCCTGCGTGTGCCAGAACGTGGACAGCCTGTTCGACGTGGACACGGTGATGAACATCACCCACAAGGTCAGCGAGCTGACCGGCGCCCACTACGGCGAGAGCTACAAGCGGGATGTGAGCCTGCGCGTCATCACCGACCACATCCGCTCCGCTACCTTCATGATTTGCGACGGCATCCTGCCCAGCAACGAGGGCCGCGGCTACGTGCTGCGCCGTCTGCTGCGCCGCGCCGCGCGCCACGGCAAGCTGCTGGGCGTCAATGAGCCGTTCCTGTACAAGGTGGTGGATACCGTGGTGCACGAGAACGAATGCCAGTACCCCGATTTGCGGGAGAAGCAGAGCTACATCACCAAGGTCATCCGCACCGAGGAGGAGAACTTTGCCCGCACCATCGACGGCGGTATGCGCATCTACGGCGAGATGCTGGCGGCCCATAAGGAGAAGGGCGAGACCGTATTCTCCGGCGCGGACGCCTTCAAGCTGTACGACACCTTCGGCTTCCCCATCGACCTGACGGTGGAGATGGCGGCCGAGGAGGGCATGACCGTGGACGAGGACGCCTTCAAGGCGCTGATGACCGAGCAGAAGGAGCGCGCCCGCGAGGCCCGCAAGGCGCTGGGCGACCTGGGCTGGGCCGGTGTGGAGTTCGGCAAGGATATGCCCGCCACCGTGTTCGCCGGGTACGAGTATGACAAGCTGGACGACGCCGGCGTGCTGGCCATCGTGGCCGAGGGCCAGCTGGTGGATGAGATCGTCAGCGGCATGGACGCCATCGTGGTGCTGGACCAGACCCCGTTCTACGCGGAGATGGGCGGCCAGGTGGCCGACCACGGCGTCATCACCGCCGAGGGCATGGAGTTCGTGGTGACAGACGTGCAGAAGAACAAGGGCGGCAAGTACATGCACTACGGCAAGCTGCTGCGCGGTGTGCTGCACGTGGGCGACAGCGTGTCCCCCGCCATCGACACCGAGCGGCGCAGCGCCATCCGCCGTGCCCACACGTCCACCCACCTGCTGGATGCCGCGCTGACGAAGGTGCTGGGCGACCACGTGCACCAGGCGGGCTCCCTGGTGGAGCCGGACCGCCTGCGCTTCGACTTCACGCATTTTGAGGCCATCACCCCCGAGCAGCTGCTGGCGGTGGAGGACCTGGTGAACGACGCGGTGCTGGACGGCATGAGCGTCGTCACCGAGGAGCTGCCCCTGGCCGAGGCCAAGGCCCGCGGCGCCGTGGCCACCTTTGGCGAGAAGTACGGCGAGACCGTCCGCGTGGTCACCATGGGCGACTTCTCCATGGAGCTGTGCGGCGGCACCCATCTGGACAACACCGCCAAGGCCGGTATGTTCCGCATCAAGAGCGAGAGCAGCGTGGCCAGCGGCGTGCGCCGCATCGAGGCCACTACGGGCAAGGTCTCCCTGGAGGAGACCCGCCACGGCCGCACCACGCTGCTGAAGGCGGCCCAGTTCTTCAAGACCGCCCCCGGCGGCATTCTGGAGCGCATGGAGCAGCAGGCCAACGAGATGAAGGAGCTGCGCCAGGCGGTGGAGAAGTTCAAGGCAGAGGCATCCTTGGGCGAGGCGAAGCAGGTGATGGCCTCCGCCAAGACCGTGGGCGGCCTGCACATCATCACCGGCACCCGCCAGGGCCTGGATGCCAACGGTCTGCGCACCATGGGCGACTTCCTGCGGGATAAGGACCCCAGCGTGGTGGCGGTGCTGGCCAGCATCACCGGTGAAAAGGTCAGCTTCCTGGCCGTCTGCGGCAAGGAAGCCGTGGCCCGGGGCATCAAGGCCGGCGACCTGGTGAAGGCCGTGTCCGCCGTGTGCGGCGGCAAGGGCGGAGGCAAGCCCGACAGCGCCATGGGCGGCGGCACCGACCTGCTGAAGGTGGACGATGCGCTGGCCACGGTGGACGATTTTGTGGTTGAGAAGCTGGGCTGATACGTGATCCAGCGCGCCCTGCGCGGCGCGCTGTACCTGAAATGAAAGGAGAAACGACCATGAAGAACGATTGCCTGTTCTGCGCCATCATCGACGGCGAGATACCCAGCAACAAGGTGTACGAGGACGAGCAGTGCTACGCCTTCTATGACATCGAGCCCCAGGCCCCGGTGCACTTCCTGGTGGTGCCCAAGGAGCACATCTGCTGCGCCAACAAGATCACGGCGGAAAACAGCGGCGTGGTGGCCCACTGCTTCGAGGTCATCGCGAAGATCTGCAAGGAACTGGGCGTGGAGAGCTACCGCATCGTCAACAACTGCGGCGATCAGGCGGGTCAGACCGTCAAGCACCTGCACTTCCATGTGCTGGCCGGGCGCGACATGACGTGGCCTCCGGGCTAAAAGAGCGCAATAGAGCGAAAAAGAGACCGCTTCGGCGGTCTCTTTTTCCTGCCCCGTCAGCGCGCAGCGCTGTCATTCCGAGGGCGCTCTGCGCCCGTGGCGATTTGCCCCCTCTGTCATTCCGAGCCAGTGACCGACGTCACTGGCGTGGGAATCCGTCCCCCGGCGGCGCCAGCCGCCACCTACCAAAGCCCCTGCGGAGCAGGGGCTCTGGCGCGATTTGATAATCGCCCCCTCCCCCGGAGGGGTGATTCGAAAGAGGGGAGGCGCGAAACTCCCCGCCGAAGGCGATCGTCCCCGCAGGGACGAAAAAAATCCCCCCACCAAAAACAAAAAAGAGAGCCGCCACGGCGGCTCCCTCTTTTGCTTATTTTTTCAGGCTGGTAAGGGCATTTTTAACGCCCTCGAGCCCCTCCCCGGCGACCTTCTTGACGCCCTCAAGTCCTTCTCCGGCGGCCTTTTTCAGCTCGTCCTTCACGTCCACGGCCAGACGGCGGAATATCTCGTTGAGTATCTTTTTCTGCTCCTCGTCTGCCCCGGCGTACTGCTTCAGCAGCGCCGCGCCGCCGGCCAGACCGCCGCTGCGGATGTCGTCCAGCGTCCGGGCCTTGCCGGACAGGGACAGCACGTCGAACAACGCGTCGGTGAACTGCTCGCGCTCGGCGGGGGACATGGAGCCTATCCACTCGCGCAGTACATCGTCGGACAGCCGCCCCATCTGGGAGCGCTGGCCCAGGTGGACGAACTGTGTGCCCACCACGCTCCAGGACAGGGGCTCGTGCTGCATGATGGAGCGGTTGGCGCTGTCGATAACGGCGTAGTCCTCGGCGTGTTCCAGCAGCACGCCCACGATGGAGGATTCCGGGATATAGGTGTGGAGCTTATGGGCCACCCGCAGGTACTCCGGGGCGTCCAGCATATCCCGGGCGAAGCCGGGGCCGTCGTTGTTGTAGGCGGCGAGCAGGCGTGTTTCCTGCAGGTCGGCGGGCAGGTGGATGGCCGCCCATGCGGCCAGGTTGCCGCCCTTGCTGTGGCCGCCGATACGCAGGGGCAGATCGGGGCACAGGGATGCCATCTCCACGGCGTAGGACACGGCGCGCTCCTGGGCGGGCACGGCGGACAGGAAGCTCATGTTGAAGTCTTCCTTCCACCCGGCCAGGGACGTGTCGGTGCCCATGAAGGCCACGAACAGCGTGCCGTCGGGCACCAGGAAGGACAGGGCGTCGAACTGCTTGGCACTCTGTTCATCGTACTCGTGGGTGTAGCCGAACAGGCGGACATCTTTAAAGCGCTCGGTCTGTGCCGCTTGGCGCAGCAGGGGCAGGTAGCTGAGCTCACTGAGACCCAACTGGTCGTCCTCCTCCGTCAGCAGAGGGGAGACCTCCGCCAGCGTGGGCGCGGCGGCGGGGTCCTTGGTGTGGACGGCGTCGATGCGGCGGAAGTTGATGTACGAGATGATGCACAGCACCAGCTCGTCCACCTCGTTGAAGCCGTCCCGGGCGAAAGACAGATCGCCCCGCCAGCGCAGGTAATCCAGGGGCGTCCCATCGATAGGGGATAAAAGTTTTTTAGTGGATTTTTCCATAAGCGACCTCCTGTATGTCGTGATAAGTATAACATATTTCCACATGCTCTACAACGGAGAAAACGACGAAAAATGTTTACAGTTGGGTCGTTGACGATAGGGGAGTTCTATTGTATAATAAACTGATTTATTATGGGGAGGCACACCTTTATGTGGATCGCAAAGGATTGGAAAGACTACGAACTGCTGGACTGCGGCGGCGGCGAGAAGCTGGAACGCTGGGATAAGCAGGTATTGGTGCGCCCCGACCCGCAGGCCATCTGGGAAACGGACAAGGGCGCGCGGATGTGGCGCGGCGCCACCGGGCGGTATTCCCGGTCCTCCAGCGGCGGCGGCCACTGGGACAAGGGCAAGCTGCCGGAGAGCTGGCAGGTGCATTACAGGGATCTGACGTTCCAGGTGAAGCCCATGAATTTCAAGCACACCGGCCTCTTCCCCGAACAAGCGGTAAACTGGGATTTCGCCATGGATAAGATACGCAGCGCCGGGCGTTCCATACGTGTGCTGAATTTATTCGCCTATACCGGCGGCGCCACGGTTGCCTGTGCCAAGGCGAGTGCCAGCGTGTGCCACGTGGACGCGGCCAAGGGCATGGTGTCCTGGGCTAAGGAGAACGCGAGACTGTCCGGGCTGGGCGAGGCGCCCATCCGGTGGATCATCGACGACTGCGCCAAGTTCGTGGAGCGGGAGATACGCCGAGGCAAGACCTACGACGCCATCATCATGGACCCACCCAGCTACGGGCGGGGACCCGGCGGCGAGGTGTGGAAGCTGGAGGACAATCTGTATCCCTTCGTGGAGCTGTGCTCCCGGGTGCTGTCGGACAAGCCGCTGTTTGTGATACTGAACAGCTACACCACGGGACTGGCTCCGTCGGTGCTGGGATACATACTGCAGATGTTGGTGGGGCGGAAGTTCGGTGGTACGGTCGCGTGGGATGAGCTGGGTCTGCCCTGCACAGCGAGTGGTATGGCGCTGCCCTGCGGCGCCACGGGAAGATGGTTTTCCGAGTAAACGAGAACGGAAGTAATTGCGTATGGCAGTGATGATAGAGACAAGAGATCTGACCTACACCTACCCGGCACCGGAGGGGGAGCAGAATCCTCCCGCGCTGCGGGACGTGACGGTGGAGATCGAAAAGGGCAGCTTTACGGTGGTGCTGGGGCACAACGGCTCCGGCAAGTCCACCTTTGCCAAGCACCTGAACGCGGTGCTGCTGCCGGGCGGCGGCACGGTGTATGTGGACGGTATGGACACCAGGGACGAGAGCCTGCTGCTGGAGATACGGCGGCGGACGGGCATGGTGTTCCAGAACCCGGACAACCAAATCGTCGCCAATGTGGTGGAGGAGGATGTGGCCTTCGGCCCGGAGAACCTGGGCGTGCCCACGGCGGAGATACGCCGCCGGGTGGACGACGCGCTGGCGGCGGTGGGTATGGAGCAGTTCGCCCGCCACGCGCCGCACCTGCTGTCCGGAGGGCAGAAGCAGCGCATCGCCATCGCGGGCATCCTGGCCATGGAGCCGGAGTGCATCGTGCTGGACGAGGCCACGGCCATGCTGGACCCCGCCGGGCGGCGGGAGGTCATCGACACCGTGCTGCGGCTGAACCGGGAGCGGGGCATCACTGTGGTGCTCATCACCCACCACATGGCCGAGGCAGAGAGCGCCGACCGGGTCATCGTCATGAACGACGGCCGGGTGGCTATGGACGGCACGCCCCGGGAGGTATTCGCCCAGGTGGAGCGGCTCCATGAGTTGGGGCTGGCGGCTCCCGACACGGTGGAGCTTTTGTATCGGCTGCGGCAGGCGGGCATGGATGTGCCCCTGGACAGCCTGACGGTGGACGAGTGCGCCGAGACCATTTGCCGCGCCCTGGGCACGGCGGAAGGGAAGTAACAATTGGAACCGATCTTACAGATAGAGGACCTGACCCACACCTATTCGGCGGGGACGCCGTTCCAGCGCAGCGCCGTGGAGGGGCTGAGCATGACAGTGGGCGCAGGGGAGTTTTTGGGCGTTATCGGCCACACGGGCTCCGGTAAGTCCACGCTGATACAGCATTTGAACGGGCTGCTGCAGCCCACCTCCGGGCGCGTGCTGCTGGAGGGGAAGGATATATGGGCGGAGCCGAAGAAGATACGGGACGTGCGGTGCAAGGTGGGGCTGGTGTTCCAGTACCCAGAGTACCAGCTGTTCGAGGAAACGGTGTACAAGGACATCGCCTTCGGCCCGAAGAACATGGGGCTGGACGCCGACGAGATCGACCGGCGGGTGCGGGACGCGGCGGCCTTTGTGGGACTGCAAGAGGAGCTGCTGGACAAGTCGCCCTTTGAACTGTCCGGAGGACAGAAGCGCCGGGTGGCCATCGCGGGCGTCATCGCCATGGAGCCGAAGGTACTGGTGCTGGACGAGCCCACGGCGGGCCTTGACCCCCAGGGGCGGGACGCCATTCTGGCACAGATACAGACCTACCACCGGGCCAAGGGCGCGGCGGTAGTGCTGGTGAGCCACAGCATGGAGGAGATCGCCCGGAACGTGGACCGCATCGTGGTGCTGTCCGGGGGCAAGGTATATATGGAGGGCACGCCGGAGAGCGTGTTCGCCCGCGCCCAGGAACTGGAGCAGGTGGGACTGGATGTGCCCCAGGTGACGAAGGTGGCCGCTGCGCTGCAGGCACGGGGGCTGGACATCGACACGGCGGTGTACACCGTGGAGGCGCTGGAGCGGAAGCTGCTGGCGCTGAAGGGGGGTGCCGGAGGATGCTGAAGGATATTACCTTAGGCCAGTTCTTCCCGGCGGACACGCCGGTACACCGCCTGGACCCCCGGACGAAGCTGCTGTGCGTGATCCTGTACATCATCGCGCTGTTCAACGCCAAGAGCGTGCTGACCTACGGCATCATGATCGCGGTGCTGGCGGTGTCGGTGCTGGTGTCCCGGGTGCCGTTCAAGTCGCTGACCAAGGGGCTGAAGCCCGTGTACTTCGTGGTGGCGTTCACGGCCATCATGAATATGTTCTTCACCGCCGGTACGCCGGTGGCGGATGTGTGGCTGCTGCGGAGCATTACATGGGAGGGGATCGTCGCCGCCGTGCAGATGGTGCTGCGCATCGTGCTGCTGATCATGGGGACATTCCTGATGACGTACACCACCAGCCCCATCGCGCTGACCGACGGCATGGAGAGTCTGCTGTCGCCGCTGAAGAAGCTGCGTATGCCCGTCCATGAGCTGGCCATGATGATGTCCATCGCGCTGCGGTTCATCCCCACGCTCATCGAGGAAACGGACAAGATCATGTCGGCGCAGAAGGCCCGCGGTGCGGACTTCGAAACCGGGAATATCTTCCAGAGGGCCAAGGCGCTGGTGCCGATCCTGGTGCCGCTGTTCATCAGCGCGTTCCGCCGGGCGGACGAACTGGCCACGGCCATGGAATGCCGCTGCTATCACGGCGGCGAGGGGCGTACCGCCCTGCGGGTGCTGCGGTACAAGACGGCGGATTGGCTGGTGCTGACGGCCTTCCTGGTGCTGACAGCGGGCATCATCGTGCTGAAGAAGTTCGGATTCTAAAGAAGGAGGCGGTGCGGATGCGGAATATCGCGCTGATACTGATGTACAACGGCACCGCCTATCACGGCTGGCAGGTGCAGAAAACGGAGATCTCCGTGGCGCAGACGCTGGAGAAGGGACTGTCCATGGTGTGCGGCCATCCGGTGAAGGTCACCGGCTGCGGGCGCACGGATGCCGGCGTCCATGCGGAGCACTATGTGGCCAATTTCCGCACGGAGTCCCGGATACCGGTGGACAGGTTGCCCTTTGCGGTGAACACCCACATCCCGGAGGACATCGTGGTGAAGGCCGCCTACGAGGTGGCGGAGGATTTCAACGCCATCGGCTCGTGCATCAAAAAGGAGTATACCTATCGCATCTACAACTCCCGCATCAAGAATCCGTTCTACGTCCACCGGGCGTACTTCTATCCCAAGAAGCTGGATGAGGCGCTGATGGACCGGGCGGCGCGAATGTTCGAGGGCACCCACGATTTTGCAGCCGTGCGCAGCGTGGGCACCAACGTGAGGAGCACCGTGCGCACCATACACTACTGCCGGGTGACCCGGAACGGGGAACTGCTGGAACTGAAGGTATGCGCGGACGGATTCCTGTATAATATGGTACGTGCCATCACCGGCACAGTGCTGTACGCGGCGGAGGGTAAGCTGACGCCGGAGGATATACCGGAGATACTGGATTCCGGGAACAGGACGCTGGCGGGCCCGACGGCGCCGCCGGGTGGGCTGTATCTTACCCGGGTGTGGTATGAGGATGAACGGCTGAATGGATAACAACACCAACAACTGGAAAGAGTTCACGCTGGGCGATCCCCAGGAGGAGCAGCCCCGGCGGGTGGAGAAGAAGAGCCGCCGCAAGCCGCTGCTGATACTGCTTATCGTGGCGGTGCTGGCCATCGGCGCGGTGACGGCGGCGGTGTTGCTGGACAGGAGCGGCTTTGACGGCCTGCGCCGCAGCATCATCTATGCCAAGGCGGTGAAGGACGAGAACGGCTGCGCCCAGCTGTACAGGTACAGCAGCGACCAGTCGGGACGGTTCGCCTCCATCGAGGGGAGCCTGGTCTCCGTGTCCATGCACCAGCTGACGGTGCTGGATGAGAAAAGCAAGACGCTGTACGATGAGGCGGTGAAGTTCCAATCCCCGGCGCTGCAGTCCCGGGGCGGGCGCGCCGTGGCCTACGACGTGGGCGGCACGGAGGTGTACGTCCTGTCGGACAAGGGGCTGGTGTATAAGCTGGACTGTGCCGGTGAGGTGCTCAGCGCTTCACTGAATCAGAAGGGCTGGCTGACGGTGGTGTGCAGCGAGAGCGGCTGCAAGGCCGCCGTGCGGGTGTACGACGCGGGCGGGGAGGCGGTGTTCGTCTTCCGGTCGTCGGACCGGTTCGTGATGACGGCGGCGCTGTCCTCCGACAGCCGCACGCTGGCGATGGTGACCATGGGGCAGGAGAACGGTGTGTTCGCCAGCTATGTGGTGTTCTACCGGGTCAACAGCGATAAGGAGGCCGGGCGGTGCACCCTGCGGGGCAGCGTGGTCTATGACCTGACGGCTGCGGGCAGCGGCTTCTGCGCCGTGACGGAGGAGCAGCTATGCTTCGTCGGCGGTGACGGCGTGATGACGGCGGCCTACGACTACGGCGGGGACTATCTGCGCCGGGTCAGCGTCAGCGACGACGGCTATGCCGCGGTGCTGCTGGGGCGCTATCGCACCGGCACACAGCACCGGGTAGTCACTGTGGGCGGCGACGGTAAGGAGATCGCCGCGCTGGAGCTGGACGCGGAGGTCAGCAGCCTGTCCGCCGCGGGGCGGTATGTGGCGGTGCTGACCAGCGACGAGCTGGTCATCTATGATAAACAGCTGACACCCTGCGCGGAGCTGCAGGAGGTCAGTCAGGCGCGGGAGGTACTGATGCGGAGCGACGGCTCCGCCGTGCTTGCGGGCAGCATGGCTGCCAGTCTGTACCTGCCGTAAGACACAGGACGCGGGCGACCGCGGTGTGTGAGGTGAATACACATGAACGGGAATATAGGTATATTCGTGGACATCGCTCTGGCGGCGGTGCTGCTGCTGGCACTGGTCATGGGCTGGCGGCAGGGCTTCGTCCAGGCGCTGACACGGATCATCGTGGTGGTGGCGGCGCTGCTGCTGGCGGGCTGGATCGCCGGGAAGTTGGCGGACCCCGCGGCCAAATGGCTGGAGCCAATGCTGACGGAGAAGCTGGAGCAGCGCCTGACCGCCCAGGGCAACACCGACGATGCCGGCGAGATGCTGGCGGCCTTCGGCTTCCAGGGGGATACCCTGTCGGAGCTGGTGGACAAGGCGGTGGAGAGGGCGCAGCAGGCGGGCGAAACGCTGCTGAGTGCCGTGGTGTCCACGGCGCTGCGCTCGGCGGCCTACGCGGTGGTGTACGTGGTGTCGTTCCTGCTGCTGCTTTTGCTGCTGCGGCTGGTGTTGACACCGCTGCATCTGTTCACGAAGCTGCCGGTGGTACACGGCGTCAATGCGCTGCTGGGCGGTGCGCTGGGGCTGGTCAAGGGCATGCTGTTGGTGTTCCTGGCGGTGTGGGTGCTGCAGAAGCTGCAGCTGTTCATCACGCCGGAGCTGGTGAGCAAAACGGTGCTGCTGAAGTTCTTTGCCCAGAACAGCCCCATAGACTTGATAGCCAAGCTGTGAAATCGGATATACTGCAATTGCTGCCTTATATAACGGAGGAATATCATGCAACCGACTCTTTGTTCCAAATGTAAGAAAAACGTGGCTGTGGTGTTCATCTCCCGGATGAACGAGAAAAACGAGATGGTCAACGAGGGACTCTGCCTGCAATGCGCCGCCAAGCTGGGGCTGCCGCAGGTGGAGGACATGATGAAGCGCATGGGCATCACCCCGGAGGATCTGGAGAACATCAACAGTGAGATGATGCAGGCCTTCGGCGGGGCGGAGGAACTGGATGCCCCGGACGACGACGGCGGTGACGAGGACGATGAGGAGAGCGGAAAGACCGCCACGTTCCCGTTCCTGAACCGGCTGTTCAACACCAACGGCAATACCCCCGCCGAGCAGCAGCCGCCCCAGAACGGCGGCGCGGCAGGCGGACAGCCCTCCGGACGCAAGACAGAGAAAAAGCGGAAGTTCCTGGACAACTACTGCATCAACCTGAGCCAGCGGGCCCGGGACGGCAAGCTGGACGCGGTCATCGGACGGGAGCAGGAGATCGAGCGGGTGGTGCAGATACTGAACCGCCGGCAGAAGAACAACCCCTGCCTTATCGGCGAGCCCGGCGTGGGCAAGACGGCCATCGCAGAGGGCCTGGCCCAGCGTATCGCGGCGGGACAGGTGCCCTTCAAGCTGCGGGACAAGGAGGTCTATCTCCTTGACCTGACGGCGCTGGTGGCGGGCACCCAGTTCCGCGGACAGTTCGAGAGCCGCATGAAGGGCCTCATCGAGGAGATACGCAAGGCGGGCAACGTGATACTGGTCATCGACGAGGTGCACAATATCGTGGGCGCCGGCGACGCCGAGGGCAGCATGAACGCCGCCAATATTCTCAAGCCCGCCCTGAGCCGGGGTGAGATACAGGTCATCGGTGCAACCACGTTCAACGAGTACCGCAAGCACATCGAGAAGGACACGGCGCTGGAGCGCCGGTTCCAGCCGGTGACGGTCAACGAGCCCAACATGGAGGACACCCTGAAGATACTGCAGGGCATTGCGCACTATTATGAGGAATTTCATGGTGTGTCCATTCCCCAGGGGGTGCTGCGGCAGGCGGTGGTGCTGTCCGAGCGGTACATCACCGACCGGTATCTGCCCGACAAGGCCATCGACCTTATCGACGAGGCCTGCTCCGACCGGAACCTTCACGACCCGGAGATCAACCGACGGATGGAGCTGGAGCGGGAATTGGAGAACCTGACCTTCGAGAGGGAGAACCTGATGTCCGCCCAGCCGGCGGACGGGCAGCAGTTCACCGAGCAGGAGCTGGATCAGCGGTATGAACGTATCGCCGAGCTGCGCAGCCAGGAGCTGCGGGTCACCGATGAACTCAATGCCATCAGGGCCAAGGGGACACCGGAACTGACCATGGAGAATATCGCCCGCGTCATCGAGATGTGGACGAAGATACCGGCCAGCAAGATCAAGGAGGAGGAGTTCAAGCGTCTGGCGGAGCTGGACCAGCGGCTGCGCACCCATGTGGTGGGGCAGGACCAGGCTATCGCCGCCGTGTCGGCGGCTATCCGCCGCAACCGGGTGGGCATCTCGCCCAAGCACAAGCCGGTGAGCTTTATCTTCGTGGGTCCCACCGGCGTGGGCAAGACGGAACTGGTGAAGCAGCTGGCCGATGACCTGTTCAATGCACCGGAGAGCCTGATACGGCTGGATATGTCCGAATTTATGGAGAAGCACTCGGTATCCCGCATCGTGGGCAGCCCTCCCGGCTATGTGGGCTATGACGAGGCGGGGCAGCTGACGGAGAAGATACGGCGCAAGCCCTACTCCGTGGTGCTGTTCGACGAGATAGAGAAGGCACACCCGGATGTGCTGAACGTATTGTTGCAAATACTGGACGATGGACAGATCACCGATGCCCACGGGCGGAAGGTGAACTTCGAGAATACGGTCATCGTCATGACCTCCAACGCGGGCTCGGACACCAAGTCCGCGGGGTCCGTGGGCTTTGGCGGCAGTGCCGACGATCAGGGGAAGGAGCGGGCGATGAAGGCTCTGCGGGACTTCCTGCGGCCGGAGTTCCTGAACCGTGTGGACGAGATCGTGTATTTCAACCACCTCAGCAAAGAGAACTTCGAGGGCATCGCCCGCATCATGCTGGAGGAGCTGAATACCTCCCTCAGCGACAAGGGCTACGGCTTCCGCTATAACGACGCGCTGGTGGATTATCTGGTGGAGAAGTCCTATTCGCTGACCTATGGCGCGCGGAATCTGCGGAGGCTCATCCAGAAGGAACTGGAGGACCCCATGGCCGCGCAGATCATCGACGCTTTCGAGCATCCCATTACGCAGATCAGCGCCACCGTGGAGGACGGCGCGGTAAAACTGTACGCACTGTGAGGTGAGCGGTATGCTGTTTCGTAAGGATATTGACCCCCGGTGCGCTTACTGCGAGCGGGGGAGCCGCATCAGCGACGACAAGGTGGCCTGCGTCAAACGGGGCATCATGGCGCCGGAGGACAGGTGCGGCGCGTTCAAGTACGACCCGCTGCGGCGCGTGCCGCCGCGTCCGCTGAAGCTGGATACGGCGAAGCTGACTCCGGAGGATTTCGAGATATAACGAGAACGGACGGCCGCAGGGCGGCTGTCCCCGCACGGGAGGGTGACGGTATGAGCAACAGGAAGGTCTGGGCTGTGTATTTCAGCGGTACGGGAACTACGGAGAAAACGGTCACACGCATAGCCCACCGTCTGGCGGAGGTGCTGGACGCGGGGTACGAGGTGTATGACTACACGCTGCCCGCCGCGCGGCAGCGGCAGGTGACGATCCCGGCAGGGGACGTGGCGGTGGTGGGCTGTCCCACCTATGCCGGGCGTGTGCCGAATCTGCTGATGCCGTACCTGCGGGACATGGTGCATGGTACCGGCGCACTGGCGGTGCCGGTGGTGCTGTTCGGCAACCGAAATTATGACGATGCACTGATGGAGCTTTCCAAGCTGTTGACGGGGAACGGCTTTACCTGTGTGGCCGGCGGAGCCTTCGTGGGGGAGCACAGTTTCTCCCGGACGCTGGGCGCGGGTCGCCCCAACGGGGAGGACGAGGCGGAGATGGACGCCTTCGCCGACAGCGTGGCAGCCAAGCTGGCAGCGGGGGACACCGCGCCGGTGACGGTGGGCGGCTGTGACCCCATTCGCCCGTACTATACGCCCCGTGACCGGCACGGAAATCCTATCAATATCCTGAAGGTAAAGCCAAAGACCGACATGAGCCTGTGCGGCGGCTGCGGCCTGTGCGCGGCCCGGTGCCCCATGGGCAGCATCGACCCGGCGGATGTGTCCCAAGTGACGGGGGTGTGCATCAAGTGCTGCGCCTGCGTCAAGGGCTGTCCCGCGGGAGCTAAGTATTTCGATGACCCGGGGTATCTGTACCACAAGAGCGAGCTGGAGGAGGTCTATGCCCGCCCGGCGAAGAATGAGGTGTTCCTGTAAGTATCAGAGGGGCGGAAAACGGGAATAATACATAAGCTGTGCTGATGATGTGGACGGTTCTATTCAAAGTGGGTAAAATGTGGAATTGGCCGTTGACAAACGTGGCGGTGTATGGTAGTCTAACAAAGCTGTCCGGAAGGGCAGGCGCGTGGAAGTAAAA
>ERZ1034952.2349-NODE-2349-length-14073-cov-11.315951_pt1 | contig 14073 bp, 8 predicted proteins | sample MGYA00520625_ERZ1034952 | MGnify/ENA primary metagenome ERZ1034952 (study PRJEB33766, sample SAMN09781773) | gut metagenome | biome: gut microbiome | host: Homo sapiens | place: Madagascar | study: EMG produced TPA metagenomics assembly of the PRJNA485056 data... | reverse complement strand
ATAGCCCAAGCATGCTCTTTTTCGTTTTTTACCAATAAAACTTGCACACGGCGTTTATTATGGTTCAAGTATAACAATACAGCAACAGAAGTATAACAAAAAAGCGGCAAAAAACAGCACGACCGCGAAAAACGGGATGCCCGGACGGGAACGGATAACGCGTTTCGTCCTGTCGAAAACGGCGTGGCGGGGTATCTGCACTGATTCCATAATACGGCAGAAGGGTCCGGCGGAAAAGCACCTTCTTTTCCGCCGGACCCTCCCCGAACAGGAGATGCGATTACTCCAGAACTGCGCGCTCGATCGCAAAGCGAAGCGGAGGCCGGTTGTCCCGAACGCCGGGCGACCGGTAGAAGAACCAGAGTTCGCCGCGCAGCCGCGCGGCGGAAAACGGCCGGTTGTTCGTTTTCATCTCCTTGCTCAGGCGCAGCCGGAAGGTATGCGGCTTGCCGTCTCCTTTTAACGTCAGGTGACAGAGATGGGAACTGCTCCAGTCCTCCCGGGGCATCTTCGCCTCAACAACACCGGAATCCCGGCTGCGGATCGTGAGGGTCAGGTAGTCGTAGTTCTCTGCAATGCCGTCGGTTTTGAACCGCAGGATGGCGGCCGGATGCTCATCCGGCGCAGAGGCGGGAAATTCGGCCTGGAAAAGATTCCGGCCGGCCTCCCGGATCGTTTCGGCCCGGCCCGCCCGCGGAGAACCGGTCTCTTTTCCACCGCTGAAACCGAGGCAGGCCGCCCCGGTGAGTTCCCAGGCCTTCGGGTGGGCGCGTTCGCCGGTGACCGCGATCAGAATCGGCACGGCCGTCGTATCCGGCCGCCAGTTGATCTCGGTTCCCTCACGGAAAAGCGGCGACAGGAAGTCAAAAGAGGCGATTTCCGTCTCGGGCCGCGGATTCTCCCACTCCATGATATAGGCGCCGACATTGTATCCGGCCGGATTTTTGCAACTGACGCCGACCTGCGCCATCGGCAGCCGGCCCGGGTTCCACCAGTCGCCGATATTTTTCCCGCCCACCAGCGGGATGTCGACCGTTTTTCCGTCAACATAGCGGATGCGGTACCAGCCGGCTTCTGGCTGGCCGCCCCAGGCGGCGGTATGCAGGAAGAAGAGCCGAGAAAATTTGCGGTTCACGGCGATCTTCTCCGCTGCGCGCGGGAAATACCGGCGTTCCGTGCCGGCCAGCACAATGCAGGATTTTCCGCCGTTCTCCGCCGGGTCGATGACGTCGAAGAAAAGTTCCCCCGGCCCGGCGACGCGGCCGAGTGGCATCATGCGCATATCGTTCGTTCCCTGGTCGGTCCAGCCGCCCAGCCGGTCGCCGTCGGCCTCATCCGTGAAGCTGCGGTTCACATACGGTTTCAGATCTACCGGCTCAAGCCGGCCGGGAACAACGCGGAAGCCGCTCTCCTCCATGGCCGAAAACGGCCGGGCTTCACTCCAGAACTCCTCCGTGCACACCGCGTATGCGAAGAGATTGCGTAAGTACTGCATGGCGGAACTGTCCTGCGGTGCGGAGCGGAACGCCTCGAACTGCGACATCAGGATGCGCCCTTTGCCGTGAACCGCCTCAACCAGCGCCATGCCGACCTCGCGCCGGGAGAGGAACGCCCCCTTCGCCGCCAGCGCGTTGACCGTGAACGGCTGATAGCTCATCGTGGCGACATAACCGTGATCCGGGTTGTTCCAGGTGTCGAAATTGCGCGCCGTCAGACCTTTGAATATCGGGTGGGTCGTGACGACCGGGTCGCAGAAGGCAGTGCAGCCGCTCATCAGAAGCGCGCCGGGCGCCAGCATCTCAGGACTCCTCTGCTCAAGAAGCAGCAGCACGCCGCCCGCTTCCACAAAACGCATGACTCCGGCATCCTCCCGCAAATCGACGACCTGCTTCTCGGCGGCTTCGGCGGGAATGATGAGGACGCCGGGCGCGCGCAGAGTGCTGAAATCCCCGATCAGTGTGTACGGGACCGAAAACGCCTTGAGCCGATCGGCCAGCAGCGCGACGTTTTTCGGAGCTCCGGTGTCGTACACATACACCTTCCGCACCGGTTCCAAGGGCAAAGTCCGGATATCAGGCTGCGCGAGATAGAGGTCGTAGTAGTTTCGGGCCAGCACCCGTTCGCCCTCTCTCAGCGTCAGGCGGAGCTGGTGAAAACCGGCCGGAACCTCCGGCAGCGGCAGCGAAACGCGCCGGGCGGTGTTCCGCCATGCCGGAAGCGCCGGGACCGGCCATTCGACGACAGGCAGCTCCCCCCTTCCCTCGGGCTTCAGCGTGACAACGAGGGTCAGATTCGCGTAATTCCGATTCGACACATTGCTGATGTCGAGAATCCATTCGCTGCTTTCGCCGCCGTAAAGGCTGCGCGGCGGCAGATTCCCGTCATTGTGCAGCATCGGCAGAACCGGCTGCGTGAAAAGCGCGACACTCCGGAATTCCGGGCGTCCGAACCACGGCGCGAAACCGCAGAAACGGCTGTCGAGGCGATAGAGCTCCAGAATCCGTTTTCCGTAGCGCATCATCGGAATCGCTTCGCCGAACTCCGGATCGACCGCATCGGCCAGCGGAAGCGTTCCGCTGAAGCCGATGCCGCGGGGGCTGCCCCACGACGTATCGCTCTCCGCATAGCGCCGGTACTCCTCGGGGCTGTTGCGCCGGAAGTTCGGATTTTTATTGTCGGGGGTCATGAATCCCCAGGAGAAACCGACCGTCTCCATCGCAATCAGGGGCTTTCTGCGAAGCTCCTCCGCTCCGTAAATGCGCGCCAGTCCCTGCCAGGTGCCGTCGACTTCGTCGTCGCGCTCGGTCCACGGATTCGCAATGCCGACGTAATGGTGCAGGTCAAGCACGTCGGTGTCATGCTTCGCCGCACCGTAACTGCGCCAGCCGGCGGCTCCCGAAAACGTGCTGACCGGACGCCGCTGCCGGTCCATCCCGCGTACGGTGCGAACCTGAAGATCGAGCTGCCGGCTGACCTCCGGGCTCTGCGAAGGGACCTCGTTGCCGAGCGACCACATGACCACGGCGGGGTGATTGTAAGTTGCTTCGACGAAGTCGCGCAGATCGGGGATGTTGTTCTTCTCAAACTCCGCTTCGTCGATCATCGGGTCGAAGCACCAGCCCCATTCATTGAAGATCATCATGCCGCACTCATCGGCGACCTCCAGCACAAGCGGCATGACCGGCTGGTGCACGGTGCGCAAAATGACATAACCCGCATTCCGCATCGACAGAATGTAGCGGGTGATGTCCCGCTCGTCCTTTTCGTGCGAAACCGTCTCCCGGCCCGGAAACAGGCTCGAGGCGATGCTTTCGCCGAACAGATAGACCGGTTCGCCGTTCAGCAGGAAGCGGCCGTTCTCCGCCCGGAACTCACGCATGCCGAACCGGGCGCTCGCCGACGAAAGCACTCGGCCGGACTCCCGCACAAACAGATTCAGCCAGTAAAGATAAGGGCGGTCGACCGACCAGAGCTGCGGTTCGCGCAAAGTCACTGTGAATGAGCCGGTATTCACGCCCGGTTTCAGCACCCGGGAATCCGAAACGCCGCCGGCAGGCCGGTTCGCGGCGGATTTCATCGCATCCGTCACAACGCCGGTCAGCTCGCAATTCATATTTTTCCCGGTATGATTCAGGATCGTGTAGTCGACCCGGACGCTTTTCTTTGCGACATCCGGCGTGACCAGCAGCTTCGGGATGCGCAGCTCCGGTTCCAGCGAAAGGGTCACGCTCTGCCAGATGCCGCCCTTGATGTGCGAAAGTCCCCACTGGCAGCCGCGCGTGTGATCGACCTTCTCCTTCAGACCGTGCGCAGGCCCGTAGCCGGTCCGCACATGGACGGCGAGCAGATTGCGCCCGGGGCGGGCGGCGGCGGTCGCGTCGAGTTCGAAGGCGGTGAATTCCCCGCGGTGGCGGCCGATCTCCATGCCGTTCAGGAAGACGCGGGCATCATAGCCGACGGTGTCGAATTTCAGGATCACGCGGCGCGCATTGAGCTCCGCCTTGTCCAGCTCGAACTCCCTCCGATACCATCCCTTCATGTAGGGTTCGCCGGTTTTACGCGCTGCGGGATACTTCCAGAACCAGTCCAGCGGAACCGGCATTTCCGTCCAGCCGCGGTCGTCGAAATCCGGCGCGGCCGGTCCGATATCCTCCGCTGCGGAAAATGGTTTTGCCGAATTCGTGACGCCGGAAAACTTCCAGAGCCCGTCCAGCGAACGGCTCCGGACGGTGTCGGCAGGACGGAGCAGCCCGTCCCCAACCGGCGCGACGATCTCTGAACGCCGGACCGTCTCCGCCCGCTTGAAATTCCCCGGCTCCGGTACATACCACTCCGGCGCGGCAAGAGCCGAAAACAGCGCCCCCATTCCGAGCAGGATGCCCGGCCACTGCAAGATTCTCCCCATCTCGTGTTTCCTTTCGACAGCTGTCGGTCCGATTCATCGCTCCCCGGAATTCCGGTCAATCAATCGTACTCGAATCCGGCCCGTTTTCCCCACCATTTCCGGTCGCACTCGTCGCTGGTGATGCCGCCTTCTTTGACGATGCCGGAATGCATCGACATCGACATCACGTGGCCGTCGATCATGCTGTAATTCGCCCGGCCGCTGTGCCGGAAGGCGGACATCGGCCACCAGTTGACGAAGCCGTTGCCGCCGGCGGCGAGATAGGCGCACCATTCGGAGCGTTTCATGGTCTTCTCCGGATTCAGATACCACTCCGCATCGGCGATGCTGACGACGGACGAGGCATTCCCGATCCGGCCGATCTTCGCCCACTTGTTCAGATAACCGCCGGCCGGCTGGGAAGGCTGGACGTGCGAGAGATACTTGGAGTTCATGGCATAGCCCCAGTTCTCCTGCAGGGACGGACAGATCATGAGCCGGAGCTCCTTCTGCTCCTCAAACGCGACCGCAAGCTTGCCGGACTTGTCGCCGAGCCCCAGATATTTTGCGAGCGAGGCCGGCCAGTAATTGTTCATCTGCCACTTCTCCTTGCCGGAGACGGGGGTGTCGCCGGAGTGCAGCGTCGGAACCATATAACCGTTGTTTTCATCCGCATACGAGGCGAAGGCCAGCCCCCACTGCTTCAGGTTGTTCGTGCAGGAGATGCTGCGGGCTCTCTCGCGCGCCTGGTTCAGCGCGGGCAGCAGCATGGCGGCGAGAATCGCGATGATCGCGATAACGACCAGCAATTCGATCAGGGTAAACGCTTTGCTTGTTTTCATGGCATCCGTCCTTTCCGGAATTGATTGCGTTTCCGATGGTCCCGAACCGAAATGACAGAAAAAAGTCCAGTTCAGAAACATGTTTCTAGATATATTATACCAAAGTTTGCCCCGAATGTCAATAGGAGAAGGAAAATCTTATTGAAAAATAAACATTCTCATGATAAAGTATGCCCGTGAACAGCCGGAAACACCGGCTTGAACCGGAATCAAGGGGGTGCGGAGCCGAATCTGCCATGAGTGAAAAGAAGAGTTCCATACGGGATGTCGCGCAGCTGGCCGGGGTGTCGATCAGCACGGTTTCGCGCGTGCTCAACGATCCGGAGCGGGCGAAAAGCATCCCGCCGGAGATGCGCGAGCGCGTACGGCAGGCGGTGGAGGCTCTCCGCTACGTCCCGAATTTCAACGCCCGCCGCGTTTTCATGCACCGGGCCGAAGAGATCGGGCTGCTGATCCCCTCCTCGCGGAACCTCGGCATGCCCATCTTCGAGGACCGCCACCTGGCCAAGCTGGTCAGCGGCATTGAAGCGGGGCTTGAGGAGAGCAACTACCGTCTGCTGCTGATTTTCAATGACGAGCGGTTCGTCGAACGGCGCGAGTATCTGTCGCTCATCCAGTCCCAGCACGTCGACGGGCTCATCGTCTGGGGGGCCCAGTCGACCGAGGAATACTGGCGCGAGCCGGTCGCGGCCGGGCTGCCGCTGGTGTTCGCCTGCACGATCCCCGGAGAAGCGGACGCATTCAACCATGTGGTCAACGCGACCCGGCAGGGCGTGGAACAGGTGCTTTCCCTGCTTTACCGGAATGGCCACCGGCATATCGTGTTCATGCCGGAACGGAAGCTCGTAAACTGGCGGGAGTGGAAAAAGGAGCGCTTTCTCTCGCTGGAGATGCAACAGGCCGTCCGCGAATTCCGGGCTGCTCACCGCGACCTGAATCTGGAGATGTCCCCGTTCTATTTCGACGTCGCGGAAAAACTGCAGCCAGAACTCTTCGGGCGCCCGGATTCACCGACCGCGGTCGCCACCTACAACTATAATATGGCGGAGGAAGTGTACCGGCATCTGACCGCCATCGGCGTCCGGGTGCCGGAAGAGGTTGAACTGATCTCCTGCTACGGCTTCGTCAGCAGCAGGAACTGGATCAGCTCCATCGAAGTCGACGATTTCGAAATGGGTCGGAGAGCAGCCGGCAGTCTCCTGGAATTGATCGAAAACCCCAAGCTCCGGGTGCGGCTCGAAATTCCCGGTACGCTCCGGCTGAACAGGACGACGCGGCCGCTTCCCGGAAATGCACCGTGAAAATTCGGCTCCGTGTCCTCCTCCCCTTCCGCTCCGCTTCCGCCGGTCAGTCGGAGGGCGCGGGGCCGGTGCTCTCCCGAATCCGCAGTCTGGAGTCGATGCTGGCGTCTTGGGAGAGGACTCCGCCCCGCCAGACGGTTTCGAGCATGTCGAGGGCCGTCTCCATATAGCGCGGATAGTCGATGGCGATCACGGTGTGGCGCGGATACATGTGCATCGCGTTCAGCGTGTCCCCGGCGATCAGTGAAATGTCCTCCGGAAGCCGCTTCCCGGCGAGCTTCAGCAGACGGTCGACCTGAATCGCCGAATCCAGCGCGATGAGCGCGGTGACCGGCTTCGCCAGCAGCATCGCAACCGTGTCGTGCAGCGGCAAATCGTTGTTGTTCCACAACATGGCGCCAGCGCTGTTGTGCAGCCCGTTGCGCGCCATCGCCTCAAGAAAGAAATCGGCGTAGCGCGACTTCGGCTGCGGACTCCAGCGCAGAAAGCCGATCCGGCGATGTCCGAGCCCGACGAGATAATCCACGGCCTCCCCGATGGCCTTTTTCGCATTGCTGGAGATCGAATAGACGTTTTCGAGGTGATTGGCCCGGTCGTTGCAGCAGATCAGCGGAATGTTCCGGAACTGCGGAAAACAGCGGCTGACCTTGTCGGTGAAATCCAGCGAAATCACGCCGCAGACCTGCCACTCGTTCAATACGGGAAAATCCTCCAGAGCCACGACGACCAGCCGATACCCCCGGCGCCGGGCAGCCTGACGCAATTCGTTGAACATGAGAATAAAATAGTGATCCAGTTCGGGAGACTCCAGCGTGGGCGTCAGCACACCGATCACCCGCTCGCGGGAACGCGGCAGCGCATACCCGAGCTTCTCCGCAGCTTCGCGCACCGCCCGCCGGGCCTCGGCGGAGACCCGCGCCTTGCAGTTGATCGCCCGGGAAGCCGTACCGATCGACACCCCCGCCGAAACGGCGACATCCTGCAGAGTCGGCTTTTTCATCGATTCACCTCAATGAATTGAAATTATCCGGCGGCAAAAGGCAAAATCGCCCTCCCATAAAAAAATTTACATCATTTTTACACTTTTTCAATCCTCTTTCACGCAAATATTCCGCAATTCAATTGCATTTCCATCAGGATTTTGGTATAATTTACACATATGAAAATATGAGTTCCCGAAAAAGCCGAAACCATTTTTCACGGAAGGAATAACGAAATGCGGAAAAAAACATGCTTTTACCCTGATCGAACTGCTGGTCGTGATCGCGATCATCGCGATTCTGGCGTCGATGCTGATGCCGGCGCTGAACCAGGCCCGGAACCGGGCGCGGACGATCGACTGCATCAACCGCCTGAAGCAGACCGGCACGATGATCAACTTCTACTGCGACGACAACAACGATTTCATCCCGGCCATCGAAGGGCAGATGATCATTTCCACCGGCGCGGAGAAAACCGGAACCTGGGCCTCTTATCTCTACAACGGCGGCTACACCGGCGGCGGCGGCGCGAACATCTTCGACAAAGCGGCCTACTCGAATCTCTGCTGCCCGCTCCTCGAACGCACCGGCACGTCGGCGGGCGACCACCCGTATGAAACCTACGGGTTGAACGCATGGCTGGCCGGCCAGCCGGTCAGCGGCGTCTGGCCCTGCGCAAAGCGCTCCCGGGCCTGCGCAAAGGTTCCGTCGCAAGGGTGGGTCGTCGAAAACTCCCCCTCCAAAACGCTGCTGGCCGGCGACAGCGTCAACGCCAACACGAAAAGACAGGCCACCTATCTGAACTACTGGGCGGCGGGGCAGGTCCATATGCGCCACTCCGACCAGTCCAACGCGGTCATGCTCGACGGCAGCGCCAGGAGCTATTCGGTCGGCCAGCTCAAGCAGGACTACGCCGGGGATGCTTACGTCACCGCCAACTTCACCGCCATGTCGATCTGATAGGTTATCCATGCTGAAAAAACTGATTCTGACACTCGCCGCGGCCTCGTTCGGCGCCGCGGCGGCTCCCGCCGCGGACGAAATCATCAACCCGGTGATGCGCCTGAACGACAAGGCCCGGATCGACGTCTACAACCGCGAGACCGGAATCGCCGGACAGTTCGACTCCCGCCGGTTCGTCGGAACCGACGACTGGGTGAAAATCGATTTTTCGGACGTTTCCGACCTCGACGCCAATGTCATCGACCGCGCCGCGCCGGCCCCGCTGCTTCGCGCCGGACGCTTCCGGGAGCCGAAAACCGGCGTATTCTGCAACTACACGTTTGCCGTGAAGCCGGCGGGGGAAAACGCCGCGAAACTGCACATCACCGTCACGCCCGAGTCGCCGGAGAAGCTCCGGGAACTCTTCTGGTCGGTCCGGACCAACGCGCCGTTCCTCGGCCGGGAAATCCGGATGACGATCCGCAACGGCCAGGTCCGCTACCGGGATCAGAAGGTTATCCCGGCGGAACAGAACGGCGGCTGGGTCTGGAACAGTCCGGCCGGGCATGCGGTCGAACAGGTTGATATCCCGCTCCGCTTCGGCACCCTTCGGCTCAGCGGCTTTTCGACCGGCGCCATGATCTGCAAATACGGCGACCGGACCGGCAATCTCCGGCTGGCGCTGCCGGTCAGGGACGGCAGGGTCGATGCCGAACTCGATATCGCGTTCCTGCCGTACACGGCAACTCCGCTGGATCTCTCCGCCGCAGCCAACATGGGCTTCGCCGATCCGGTCGAAAACGACAGGCAGGGCGGCTGGACCGACCAGGGGCCGGACAACGATTTCGCCATCATGCCGCTCGGACTGCAGACCTTCGGCAATGTGCCGGTCCGGGTGCTCGATCCGGCGGAGAACGGCGGGAAATCCGTGCTCGCGTTCCGCAACCCGGCCCGGCCGGAGTTCCTCAAAGAAGCCGTGATTCCGGCCGACGGCGGAAAATATGCGTGGCTCTATTTGTTCCACGCCGCCGCCTGGTGCAACCGCAAGGCGGCCGGCTCGATCGAAGTCGCCTACGCCGACGGCACCGCTTCCAATTTCGAAGTCATCGACCGCCGCGACGTCGGCAACTGGTGGGAACCGGCCGGAGCCGTCAACGCCGCAGTCGTGTTTCAGGGGCAGAACCCGAGCTCGGTCATCGGCATGTACCTGAGCCGGTTCCGGCTTGAGCGCAAACCGGTCAGGTCCGTGAAACTGACCAGTGCGGACAATTCGGTCTGGCTGGTGGCCGGCGCGTCGCTGGTCCCTGACGAGGGAATTCCGTTCCCGGCCGTCGAGGACAATCAGGAGCGGCCGCTTACATTGAATCCCCGAAACTACCGGGAGTTCACCTTCGACAAGAACCCGGTCCGGGGCAGCGCGCTTGACTTCTCGTGGCTGCTCGACGCTCCGGCCGGCAAATACGGCCGGGCCGTCATCAACGGCGAGCACTTCGAGTTCGAGCGGCGTCCCGGACGCCCCGTCCGCTTCCTGGGGGTCAGCATCTGCGAGGAGAGCAACATGCTCGAACACGCCGACAGCGTCAAACTGGCAGACCGGATCGCCGCCTGCGGCTACAACGCGGTCCGTTTCCACCATTTCGACGGTTTCCTGGTCAAGCCGGATGCGACCCGGCCGGAGATCGATCCGGCCATGCTCGACCGGATGCACTTTCTGTTCGCCGAACTGAAGAAGCGCGGCATTTACCTGACGCTCGATCTCTACACCATGCGGACCGGCGGCTTCTCCCGTCCATTCAAGGGCATGTTCGAAGTCAAGACCCAGATGATGTTCGATCCGGAGCTCCGGAAGAACCTCGTGGAGTTCGCCCGCAACCTCCTTCTGCCGGTCAATCCCTACACCGGCATGAGCATGAACGACGACCCGGCGCTGGTTTCGATCGGCATCATCAACGAGAATCCGCTGCTGCTGCACCATGACGAATACAAATACCCGAACCGGAATCCGGTTCAGCAGGCCAACATGACCCGCACCTACCGGGCGTGGTGCGAAAAGAACGGCCTGACGCCGCAGGAGCGGCCGCCGGCGCAGGAGTGGCTGCGCTTTCTGCTCGACCAGCAGAGCGCCGTCTTCGACGAGATGAAGAGCGCTCTGCGCGGAATCGGCGTCAAAGCGCCGTTCTCGGATCTCTCCTGCACGTCGATGTACCCGTCCGCCCTGCCCCGCAGCCGGTACGATTATGTGGACAATCACACCTACTTCGACCACCCGACCTTCCCTGGAGACATGTTCCGGATGCCGTTCCAGAACCACAACCGCAGCGTGATCGCCTCCGGTTTCCCGGTGCCGCTGCAGGCCGGGGCGGCGCGGATCTTCGGCAAGCCGTTCATGCTGACGGAATTCAACTTCTGCGTGCCGAACGACAAGCGCTCGGAGGGCGGCCCCGTGATGGGTGCGCTGGCCGCGATGCAGGACTGGAGCGGCATCTTCCGCTTTGAATTCGGCACCTACCAGCGGAGCTGGAAGATCGACCCGACCGGGAACGGCGGCCAGCTCGGCGCCTTCGCCACGGCCAACGACCCGATCCTGCAGCTGTCGGACCGGATCACCGCGCTCTTCTACCTGCGCGGCGACGTGAAGCCGCTCTCCACCGAACGGACGCTGACCGTGACGCCGCAGGTCTACCGGATTCCGCAGGCGGCGGATTACGCCAACTGGTTCAGGCGGCAGAATGCCGACATCCCGGAAAACTTCACGAAGCTCGGGCTGCTCCACCGGATCGGAATGCGCGTGGCGGACCGGGTTCCGGCCGGCAGTTTCGACGTCGAAACGCTGCTGAAGGGCGAAACGCTGGTCGACCTGACCAAGCCGGTCGCCTCCCCCGCCGGAGAGTTCACGGCCGACTGCAAAAACGGCACGCTGCAGGTGGTCACCCCGCGCAGCGAAGCGCTGGTCATCCCGTCCGGCGGAAGCCTGAAAGGCGGTCTTCTGGCCGCGAACGGCAGCGAAGTGTTCTCCACCGTCTTCGCCGGAGCGCTGGACGACAAGACTCTGGCGGACAGCCGCCGGGTGCTGATTCTGCACCTGACCGACGTCAAGGCCGCCGGCCAGCGGCTGGCCATGCTCGGCAGCCGGATTCTGATGTACAATCTCGGCAGACCGTCGCCGTACCTGATGCGGCGCGGCAAGGTCGAAATCGAACTCGTCAACCGGGCGCCCGGAACAGCCGTCCTGCGGGCGCTGGATGTAAACGGCAAAACACTCGGAGATGTCCCGTTCACGGAGAAGGCGGGGAAGATCGTTTTTTCCGCCGATCCCGGCGTCACCGGCGCATTCGCCTACGAACTGCTTCGCCGGTAACGGTCCCGTCCCGGTTGGCTTCCCCCTGCGGTGAAGTCGGCAGCATCCGTCCGGGACACGTTTTTTCCCGACGCTCAGCAGACGCTTCTGCGGGCAAGCCGACTGCCGGCGGGATTATTCAATCTCTTCGAGTGCGTAATCGGCGGTGCCGCAGCCGAGCTCTTCGAGATAACGGACGACGGCATAAGGGTCCTTGTGGTGAATCCGCTCGAACAGGTGCAGCGAACGGTCTTCAAGCAGGTCCCAGCCCTCCGGCAGCGACTTCGGGATCAGCTCTTCGCGGTTGATCAGGTCGAGGGTGGCCTGTTCGACCGCCACGATATCGCGGCCGGCCAGGATGCCGATATCCGGAATCAGCCGCGGAGTGGTCATGCTCCAGCAGTCGCAGAAGATCGTCGTATCCATCAGCATATTGATGAAAAGCCGGCGGTTCTCCGGAAACTGTTCGAGCAGTTTTGCACTGGTCATGGCCATTCCCTTCTGGAAGTCGAGATAGCCGCCGGCGGTCATGGTGATCGCCTGCTCCGGACAGATCAGGACGCAGTGCTGGCAGAACTTGCAGTTGTGATAGAAAACATCGAGCCTGCCGTTTTCGTCGAACTTCATGGCGCCGTTCGGACAGTTTGCAATGCAGCTGCCGCAGTGCGAGCATTTCTCCTCCTTCCAGACCAGGCCGCCCTCGAGCCCGTGCAGCATCTGGCGCATTTTGTCCGTCACTGCGCCCATCGAGAGATTTTTCGAAGCGCCGCCGAAGCCGCAGACGCCGTGTCCCTTCACATGCGAGAAGTCGAGCAGGACATCCGCCTTCAGGATCGCGCCGGAGAGCTCGATGCGGTCCATGCCGTGAAAGGGCGGCTCGACCGGAAAGGTTTTGAAATCCCGTTCATCCTCTCCGCAGACCGGAACGATCCGGCAGCCGAAAACCTCTTCGGTATAGCCACGGTCGATCGCGCCGGAAATATCGCGCCGGAGATCGGTGACGAACACTTCCCGGGCTCCCGCCTTCCGCACGGCCTGAATCAGTTTCCGGACGAAAAACGGATGAATCGTCGAAAAACCGCCGCCGCCGCCGAGATGCATCTTCACGGCGACGGTGCGGTTCCCGACGGCAGACGGCAAATCGAGCTTTTCGAGCAAACGCTGAAATTTGTTGCCGATCGAATTGGCCGGCTCCAGTGTTTTCGGGGCGAAAGCGGCAAACAGCAGTCGGGCACTCATTTGATTCCTCGCTTCTTTGTGATATAGTATGATGATAATATCCCATTAAGATACCGGGTCGAATCCCGTCTGTCAAGAGAATCTGTGCAGGAGAAGCAAAAAATGGAACATGTCGCGCAGGATTACCTGAGCTATGCGGTTGTGAAAGAAGAGGCCGTCCGCCTTGCCGTCGGCAGTTTCCGGGAGCTGGCCTCGGAGACGATCATCCGCCACGATGCCGATCCGGTCGCCGGACGGCTGCTGGCCGACGCCTTCTCCTCCGCCGCGCTGACGGGAACCATGCTCGGGCGCGGGGAGCGTCTGTCGGTCCGGTTCGGTTATGCTGGTCCGGCCGGTTCGATCGTCGTCGACGCCGGTTCGGACGGATGCCTCCGCGGCTTCATCCGCAATCCGCACGTCATGGAAGAGGCCGATTCGGTCGAAGTCGCCTGCGGGGAAGATGGAGCGACGGTCCGGAGCACCCGCTCCCGGCACGGCAGGATTCTCCGCTCCGGCGAGTCGAAAAGCGCTTTCATTCTGCCCTCCTCCGCGCTGGCTTACCATCTCTCCGTCAGCGAGGAGATCGAAAGCGAGCTCCGCTGTGAGATCGAGCTGCAGGCAGACCCGGCCGAACCGGTGAAAAGCGCGCCCGGGGTCCTCCTGCAGGCCATGCCGGGCTGCGACCTGTCCGAGTTCGACCACATGCGCCGGAAACTTCAGATGCCGGAAGCGGGCGAAATCCTCCGCACCCGGTTTGGAAGCGCCCCGGAAGAGGGCGTTCGCCTCCTTCTGGCGTTCCTGCTCGAACGCATGGATCTCCCCGCCTTCCAGCTGCAGCCGCTGCCCGCGGCCCGTTTTCACTGCGGCTGTTCGGCGGAAGCGCTCCGGAAAACCGCGCTGCAGATTCTCGGGCGGGAGGAGATCGAAAAGCTTCTGGCGGAAAACCCGAATCCGGCGCTCCGCTGCCAGTTCTGCAATACGGAATACCACTTTTCCGCCGCCGATCTTCCGTAAGCGCGCCGCCTCAGCCCGGGCGCAATTCACACGTGTATTCAGTCCGGGCCGGATT
>ERZ1034952.2345-NODE-2345-length-14078-cov-3.547030_pt1 | contig 14078 bp, 13 predicted proteins | sample MGYA00520625_ERZ1034952 | MGnify/ENA primary metagenome ERZ1034952 (study PRJEB33766, sample SAMN09781773) | gut metagenome | biome: gut microbiome | host: Homo sapiens | place: Madagascar | study: EMG produced TPA metagenomics assembly of the PRJNA485056 data... | reverse complement strand
CCCGCCCATGTCAAGAAGATCGTCGTGAAGGTGCGCGTCTAGCGCCGCCTGCGTCCGCGCATGAAAAAGGGCCCCGCCCTGCCTGCAGGCACGACGGGGCCCTCCCCCTCCGCGGCGGCGCGCTCGCACGCTGCGACGGGCGGCGCGCTACTTCTTCTTGAGGAACGACAGCCCGTCCATGATGTCGTCGAACGCGCCCTTGAACTCGGCGGCGATCTCCACGCCGTCCTTGTAGATGGCGTTCATGTCGCTCGTCGCCTCGGCCACGCCCTCGCGCGTGATGCCGAAGTCGTACTCGTCGTCCTTCGCGGGCGCGTTGGCAGCATCGCCCTCCGTATCGTCGTCGGCGTAGTAGTACTCCTGCTCCTCGCCGTTCTCGTCGAGCAGAATGAAGCCGATCTCGCTGTCGTCCTCATCGACGATGTAGGCGTAGATGTCGTCCTCCGCCACTTCGATCTCGTAGAGCTCCTCTTCGGCGCCAGCGTCCCCGCCATCGGCGGCGTTAGTACCGGCGTAGGCGTCGTCGCCTTCGGCAGCCTCGTCATCGGCCTCGCCATCGGCGACGTCCTCGCCCGCGACCGCCTCGTCGGCTTCCCCGTCGGCTGACGCGTCAGCAGCTTCCCCCGCCGCTTCCTCACACAGCACCGCTTCCGCCGCTTCCGCGCGCTCCTCGTCCTTGAGCTCCTCGGTGTCGACCATCGTCTCTCCTATCTCGAGCGCTCTTTGAGCGCACGTTCGATCTCGCGCTTCGAATCGCGCTCCTTCATGCTGGCACGCTTGTCGAACAGCTTTTTTCCGCGCGCAAGCGCCAGCTCCACCTTCACGAGACCGTTCGCATTGAAGTACATCTTGAGCGGCACGATCGCGAGGCCCTTCTCCGACACCTTCTCGCCCAGATAGCGGATCTGCCGCTTGTGAAGCAGCAGTTTGCGCTTGCGGTCGGGGTCGGCGTTGTTGATGTTGCCCTGCGAAAACGGCGCGATGTGCACGTTGTTGAGCCACACCTCGCCGTGGCGCACGAGCGCGAAGCAATCGGTGAGCTGGCAGTTGTTCTCGCGCAGCGACCGCACCTCGCAGCCCGTGAGCTCGATGCCCGCCTCGAACGTCTCGAGTACCTCGTACTCGTGGAGCGCCCGGCGGTTCTTCGCAATGAGCGTTTCTTCCTTCTTCTTCATATCCTTGCTCCGAGCGGGCCGCCGCAGCGTCCCGCTATTCGTCGTCGTTGCCGGCAGCGATCTCGTCGAGCGTCTCGGGGAATGCCGCTGCGCGCACTGGATCGGCGATGCCCGGAACGAAGCAGGCGTCCTCGTCGAGATCGAGCGCGAAGCGCGTGATGAGACGCACCGTGTTCTCGAGATCCTCGAGAGCGATGACCTCGGTGGGCGTGTGCATGTAGCGCAGCGGAACCGACACGAGGCCCGTGGGGATGCCGCCGCGGGTCACCTGGATCGCGCGGGCGTCGGTGCCCGTCACGCTCGGCTCGGCCTCGAACTGGTACGGGATGCCCTCGGCCTCGGCAGCCGCCACGAGGCGGTCGAACACGAGCGGGTTGATGTTGGGGCCGCGCGCGATGACGGGGCCCTCGCCGCAGGTGATCGCGCCGTACTTGGTCTTGTCGATGCCCGGGTAGTCGGTCGCGTGCGTCACGTCGAAGGCGATCGCCACGTCGGGGTTCACACCGTAGGCGCTCGTCATGGCGCCGCGCGTGCCGATTTCCTCCTGCACGGTGGCCGCCGCGACGAACGCGCCCTTCGCGCGGCCCGCCGCGCGCAGCTTCTCCATCACGCGGCAGGCGACCCACACGCCGCACTTGTCGTCGAACGCGCGCGAGACGGCCATGCCCTTGCCGAAACGCTCGAACCCGACGCCGAACGTGATCACGTCGCCGACGCGCACAAGCTTGCGCACCTTCTTGCCCGGCATGCCGAGGTCGATCACGAGCTTGTCGAGCGGCGTGACCTTCTTGCGCTCGTCGGCTTCGATGAGATGGATGGGCTTGCGACCCACGATGCCGCGCAGCGTGCCCGACGCCGTGTGCACGTCAACGCGCATACCCGGCAGGATGGCCGCGTCCACGCCGCCGACCGCGGCGATCGACAGGAAGCCGTCGTCGCTGATGTAGGTGACCATGAGACCGATCTCGTCCATATGCGCGGCGAGCATGAGCGACGGACCCGCCCCCGTGCCCTCGAGCACGGCGTGCACCGAGCCCATGGTGTTGGTCTGCACCTCGTCGGCAACTGAGGACAGGCGCGTGCGCACGAGCGCGGCCACTGGCTCCTCGGCGCCCGTCGGCGAGGGCGTCTCCACGAGCGATCGCAGGAACTTGACATGCTTCTTCTTCATGGGAAAACTCCTTGTCGGGAACGGCGCGACGTCCGCCTACCAGTACTCCTTCTTCGCCTTGCGCTTGCGCGCGGGCTTCGGCGCGCGGAAGTCGAGCTCGAGCTGGCCGTCGGTTGCGGTGCCCGTCGCCTTCTTCCGCTCCACCTTCTCGATGGTCCACGACAGCGCATCGCTGCCGAAGATCTCGAGCATCCGCACGCGCGCGTCGTGCGCGTTGGCCTTCGTGCCCACACGCGACGCGCTCTCGAACTCGAAGAGCCCTTTCGCGCGATCCGCCGAAGCGTTCGGCGATCGGTAGTGGGCGATGTAGGTCTGCATGGGGCGCCGGCGTCCTTTCTTGTCTTGGTCGGGCAAATCATAGCACGACCTCACGGCGGCAACTTTGCTACCATAGAGATAACGCAGTCAGAGCCCGCGCGCAGACGCGCCGACCGGGCTCACGTCCCGAGGAAGGTGACCCATGGAATCCTACAAGCAGGAGTTCATCGAATTCATGGTGGAGAGCGACGTGCTCAAGTTCGGCAGCTTCACGCTGAAAAGCGGGCGGCAGTCTCCCTTCTTCATGAACGCGGGCGCCTACGTGACGGGCGAGCAGCTCAAGCGCCTCGGCGAGTATTACGCGCGCGCCATCCACGACAACTTCGGACTCGACTTCGACGTGGTGTTCGGCCCGGCGTACAAGGGCATCCCGCTGGCGGTCGTGACGGCCATTGCGCTGCACGAGCTGTACGGCAAGGAGGTGCGCTACTGCTCCAACCGCAAGGAGGTTAAGGACCACGGCGCCGACGCCGGCAACCTGCTGGGCAGCGAGCTGCATGACGGCGACCGCGTGATCATGGTGGAGGACGTCACCACGTCGGGCAAGTCGATCGACGAGACGCACCCCATTGTCACCGGCGCGGCGAACGTCGAGATCAAGGGGCTCATCGTGTCGCTCAACCGCATGGAGGTCGGCAAGGGCGGCGTGGTGACCGCCCAGCAGGAGGTCCAGGAGAAGTACGGCTTCCCCGTGGCGTCCATCGTGAGCATGGCTGAGGTGACCGAGCACCTGCACAACCGCGAGGTGGCGGGGCGCGTGGTGATCGACGACGAGGTGAAGGCCGCGCTCGACGCGTACTACGCGCAGTACGGCGCGAAGGCGTAGGGTCGCGGACTTTTTCCGCGCCAAGACGCCGCTTCCCAGGAGAAGCGGACGCGCGAGAGCGTGAGGCACCGAGGCCGTGACTGCGCCGCGGGAAGTCTGGCGCAAGCCCGTTCTTCGAACTCAGAGGCTCGAGCTTGCGCGCCCCTTCCCCAAAGGGCGCGGTTATCGTACAATACCCCAGCGCACATGCGCGCCGGCGTGGCTCAACGGTAGAGCAACTGATTTGTAATCAGTGGGTTGCGGGTTCGATTCCTGTCGCCGGCTCCACGAAAACGAAAGGCCAGGGCATGACGCCCTGGCCTTTTTGCGTTAGGGCGGCATCGCATCGCGGCGGGTCCGTGACGCAGCTCATCTCGCCGCCCAGCTCGTGCCGCGCTCGGCAGCACGGCGTATTCGCCGCCTGACCCGTACCGCGAGGTGGCACCGCCGCTGCAGCCGAGAACATCCAGCATGCGCCGCACGGTCGCCACCGTGCTCTGCAGCGTCCGCCCCACCACTCACTGCATGTCGAAACGTTCGCACAGCAACACGGGACGGGTTATGCGAAAAATATTCCGAAAAATCACCGAAGTATCCTCGCGAGAAACCAAGAAGGGGCCTTTTCGTCCATTTCGACTTCCTCAGAAGAGGCAAAACACCTTCCACGCAGGGGAAAACGGCCTTTCCTCTCCGATCGCTCTGCATACTTCGGTGATTTTTTGGAAGAAAATTAAAATAAGGCGTACGCAACCTCGCTTGGCGCGCGACGAACAACGCAGGATGCAGGTTCGCACCGCGCATGACAGACGACATGAAGCACCGTTCACTCCGCACGATCGGCGGCGCAAGACGCATTACGCCGCCTGAGGCGTCGCCCCTCACGCGATCGGCGCCGCGAAGCGCATCACGCGCCCGAAGCATCGCCCTCCGCACGGGCGCCAAACATCCGACGAATCACGCGCTTGAGGCCGTCGCCGCCACACCCGACGCTCATGCGCCCAAAGGGTCGCTCTCCGTGCACGAAGCGCCCTCCTCCACGCCGCTGAACGCGGGGATGAAGCTTTCCTCGCAGGCGCCGCCCTCCTGCCAAAAGTAATCCTCCACGCCGATTTCGTCAGCGAAGTCGAGCAGCTCCTCGTACGCCTCGTCGGGCACGCGCTCGGCAAGCTCGGGGCAGCGATCGAGCACCGCGCGCGCTGCGTTGTTTCCGCTCTGCGCCGCCGTTGCGAGCACGGGCGTGTACTGGTTCATGATCGAGAGCCGCACCGCCGACCCGTAACGCTCGTGCAGCAGCCGCACCACGCGCTTCGAATCATCGAGATGGCGCGGAAGCAGCAGGTGGCGCACCACCACACCCGAGACGAGGCGCTCCTGACCGTGGTAGACGTCGTATGCGGGCGCGCCCGTCTGCTCGACCATGGCGTCGAGCGCGGCAAGCGCGCGCTCGGGATAGTCGGCCACATGCGAGTAACGCGCACCGAGCTGCGCATCGGCGTACTTGAAATCGGTGAGGTACACATCCGCCGCACCCGCGTTCGCGCGCACGGCCTCCGCCGTCTCGTACCCGCTCGTGTTCCACACAACGGGCAGCGCCATCCCCCGCTCCCGCGCTGCGCGCACAGCGGCGCGCGCGTGCGGCGCATAGTGCGTGGGCGTCACGAAGTTGATGTTGAGCGCGCCCTGGCGTTCAAGGTCGCAGCAAAGTTCGGCGAGGTGAGCCACCGTCACGGGGTAGCCGAGCGCGCCGTGAGCGATCACCGTGTTCTGGCAGTACGAGCAACGCAGTGGGCAGTGCGCGAAGAAGATCGTGCCGCTGCCCGCCTCGCCGCTGATCGGCGGCTCCTCCCAGAAGTGGAGCGCTGCCCGCGCGATGAGCACCTCGTCGGCGGCACCGCACACGCCGCGCTCCCCCGCCGCGCGGTTCGCGCCGCACGCGCGCGGACACAGCCGGCACGACGCGGGGTTGAGCGCCGCATCGTCTAACAGCACCGCGCGCCTGCCCTAGTTGGACGAGTAGTCGAAGCCGGCACCGTACGGGTCATCGAAATCGAAATCGTCGAACCCGTCGAGATCCTCGTCGTCGCCGTGATCGTGATCGTGGTCGGCACCCTGGCCGTACGCCTGCTCGGCACGCGTCCAGTCGAGGCCGTTGCGCGCGCAGTCCTCCTCCTCGCCGTAGGCGAGCGCAAGCGCCACGGGCGACTTGTCGGAGCCGCCGATGATGGCGAGCAGCTCGAGCAGGTGCATGGCAGACTCCGCCTGCGGGATGATGAGCTCCACGTCGTCGGCCGCCATGATGGCCGCCGACACCTCGGACATAAGCATCTCCACCGTGTAGGCGCCGTCGAAACGCGCCTGCTCGACGGCTTCGAGCACACTCGCCGCCTGAGGCGATGCCGCGCCTGGATGCACCGCCGCGATGCCGCCGCCCAACGCCGAACGACGGTGGGCGTGGTAGAGCGCATCGGCCTCGATGACGGCGATCACCTGCGCGGCGATCTGAAGCGTGTACGCCGCGCGCGCGAGCTGCGCCTCGCCGGGGCCCCCAACCGCGTGTACGACGCCCACGAGCGCCTCGAGCACCGGCGTCGCACGCGTCACCGGGTCGTCCTCGCCCGAGAGGAAGCACGACAGGTTCTCGCGAGCGAACGCCTCGCGCGCGGCCACATCGGCCACGACGAGCGGCGCTTCCACCATGGCGAGATCGCTCACAGCGGCCACCGCGTAGATCTCGCGCGCGAAGCTCGGCGTGGTGGCGCTCATGTCGATGAGCAGCGTACCCGGGGCCGCATCCGAGACGATGCCCGCGTCGCCGAAGTAGCGCTCTTCAAGGTCGCTCTGCGAGGTGCAGAACGTCAGCACGATGTCGGCGGAGGCTACCTCGCTCGCCTGCGCGTAACCCGCGTCGGCAAGACGCGCCGACGCCATGGCAGCAAATCCCTCGTGGCCGAGAACAACGAACGACTGCGGCATCTACCGGTCGCCCCCCTTCACCTTGCGCGCGATGCGGTCGGCCACCGAGAGCCGTTCGCGCTTGTCCTTGCCCCAGAACACCACGGCAAGCATGCCGGGACCCACGTGCGAGCCGATCACAGGCCCGATCGAGCCATCGACGAACAAGAGACTGTCGTCGGCCTTGAGCAGCAGCTCCTTAAGCTTCTGCGCATCCTTCGGACAGTCGGCGTTGCCGAGCACCACGTACTGGCCGTAGCCCGACGGCGCAACGTTTTTCTGATAGTACTCCACGAGCTGCTTGATGCCCTTCTTGCGGCCGCGCGCCACACCCACGAGCGTCAGCTTGCCCTCAGCGTCGATCGACAGCAGCGGCTTCACGTCGAGCGCGCCGCCGGCCACCGCCACCGACGCGGGGATGCGACCGCCGCGGCGCAGCGCCTCGAGGTCCTCCACCATGAACTCGGCGTCGACGAAGAAGCGCGCTTCCTCGGCCCACGCCGCCAGCTCGGCGGCGGTCATGCCGTCTGCGTGGAGTTTGAGCGCCTCGAACACGAGCAGCGCCTCGGCGACCGAGGCGAGGCGCGTGTCCACCACGTGCAGCTCGAAGTCAGGATGCTCGGCGAGGATCTGATCGCGCACGAGCATGGCGACGTCGTAGCTGCCCGAGAGCCCACTCGAAAACGACAGGTACACCGCGGGCAGGCCCGCCGCGCGCGCCTGCTCGAACACCTCGGTGAACTGCACCATGGGAACCTGCGACGTAGACGGCTCGGCGCCCTTGCGCATCGCCCCGTAGAAGTCCTGCGGGGTGGTCGACTGGAACAGGTCGTCCTCGAAGGTGCCGCCGTCCATGATGTAGGGGAAGTGCAGCAGCACGACCCCCTCGCGTTCAATCAGCTCGTGCGGCAGATCGCAGCAGGAGTCGATGATCAACGTGCATTGTGGCATTGGGTATCTCCCTTTCGTTTCGGGGCGGGCGGCGGGGCCACCAGCCTCTCATCCGGCGAGGACGTCTCCTCCCGTTCCCGCATGCGCCCGCCGCGTCATGCCGCCTGCGAAGGCGGCGCGCGCCAGGCGCCTCTCTGCGTCAGCTTACACGATTCCGCGCAGCTGCGCGACCAGCTCGCGGCGTCGCTCGTTCAAACCGCACTCGAGACCCACCGGGTACGTGTGCGGGTTGAGCATGCGCAGCTGGCTCTCGTCGAGCGTCTCGAGCCCTGCGCGCGCCCGCTCGCGCGCCTCCATGGCCGAGCGGCCGCGCGCATCGAGCACCACCTCGCCCGCGCGCGCGAGCGGATGCAGAAGCGTCTCGAAGCGCTTGCCCGCGAGCTTCTTCTGACGCATGTCGTCGAGCGGATCGACGATCACCTCGCGCTCGTTCACGCCCTCCGTCACGTCGAACACCATGTCGCCGGCGATCTTGCCCGAGTCGTGGTAGTAACGGCGCACGTCGAGGATGCCCGGCGTGGTGAGCTTGCCGATCGACTCCGAGATCTTGAGGCGCGGACGCCACGTCGTCTCACCCGGCTCGCGCACGGCTGTGAGCTTGTACACGCCGCCGAGTGTGGGCTGGTCGAACGCCGTGGCGAGCTTCGTGCCGACGCCCCACGAGCTCACGGGCGCGCCCTCGCCGAGGATCGACTTGATGGTGAACTCGTCGAGGTCGTTCGAAAGCACGATGCCGCAGTCCTCAAGCCCCGCCTCATCGAGCATGCGCCGCGCCATCTTGGAGAGCCAGGCGAGGTCACCCGAGTCGATGCGGATGCCCGCGAGGTGCTCGCCGCGCTCGCGCATCTCAAGACCCACGGTGATGGCGTTGCGGATGCCCTGCTCCACGTCATACGAGTCGACGAGCAGCACGCAGTTCTTCGGGAAGATGCGCGCGTACTCGCGGAAAGCGGTGAGTTCGTCGGGGAACGACATGACCCAGGAATGGGCGTGCGTGCCCGACACGGGGATGTCGAAGAGCTTGCCGGCGAGCACGTCGGAGGTGGAAGCACAGCCGCCCACCACCGCCGCGCGCGACGCCCACACGCCGCCGAGCCCCTGTGCGCGGCGCAGGCCGAACTCGGCGACGGGGCGCCCCTCGGCCGCACGGCAGACGCGCGCCGCCTTCGTGGCGATGAGCGTCTGGAAGTTCACGCAGTTGAGCAGCGCCGTCTCAAGGAGCTGGCACTGCATGATGGGGCCCGTCACGCGCACGAGCGGCTCGTGCGGGAACACCACCGTGCCCTCGTCGACCGCATCGATGTCAACCGTGAGCTTGAAGCCGGCAAGGTACGCGAGAAAGCCCTCGTCGAAAAGCGGCCCGCCGCCCGGTGCCTTGAGCGTGCACAGATAGGCGATGTCGTCATCAGAGAAGCGGAAGCCCTCCACCATGTCGGCCAGCTGGGCCATACCGCAGGCGATGGCGTAGCCGCCCTTGAACGGGTAGTCGCGGAAGTACATGGCGAAGCACGCCTCCTCCTCGCCCCTGCCCGACGCCCAGTAACCTTGCGCCATGGTGATCTGGTACAGGTCGGTGAGGAGTGCGTAATCCACGTTCATCTTGCTGGAACCTCCTTGGTTCTCATGTCGTTTTCCCGCCTGCTGCATGGCGGCGGGTGCTGCGGCGGCTGCGCGCCGGCAGCAGCCGCATCGCCGACGCTGCCGCCGGCGGCGCTACTGCTGGTCGGCGCCTCCCTGGCTCTGGCCCTGTCCCTTGCCGCGTCCGCCGCGATGGCTGCGGCGACGAGAACGGCGGTGCTGGCTGCCTTCGGCTGCGGCGCCGTCCTGGGAACGGCTCTGCTCATCGCGGTGGGCCAAGCCCGACGAGCGCTGGCCGGGGCGCGGCCCCGCCGAGCGTGCACGGTCGGCGCGCGCGGCGTCGCCCGCCTGCGCGCCCGCATTCGAGCCCGCGCCCTTCGCCTTGCCGCGCGTCCCGCGCGAAGAGCCCTTCACTCCGTCGCGCGACGCGTCCTTGCGCGAAGACGACTTCTTCTGCGCCGGGCGCTCCTCGCCGCGTGCGCGCTGGCCGTCCACCGCATGGCTGCGGTGACGGCTGCGGCGCGCGGGCGCGGCGGCCTCGGTCGCGCGCTCGGTGCGCACGGCGCCTTCCGCTGCGGCGTCGCCCGCCGCGATCTTGGTGGAGCGGCGGCGGCGCGGCTTGCGCGTATCAGTCGCGGGCGCATCCTTCGCACCCGTGCGCTGACTCTTGCCGCCGCGCGTCTTCTTGCCGCGCGTCTTCGAGCTGCGTCGCTCGTCGGCCTCGGCCTCGCGCTGACGCCTGCTCGACGGGTTGCGGCGCACCGAGCCCGCCTCGGCGAGCTTGTCGGAACCCGTGAACTGCGAGGTGACGAACGTCGCCGCCGCCTCGTGGGAGCCCGTTGCCCCCTCCTCGCGCGCCCGTTCCCACGCCTCGTCGCTCACCGTGTTCGGACGGTTGCCCTCCTCGGGCGGATCGAAGGCGGCGAGTGGCACGCGCACGGGCTTCTCGTCGCCGACGCGCAGGCTCACCGTCTCGCGCGGCACGTCGAGCTCGACCACCTTCGCCGGCCCCTCGGGCGTCTGCACGGTGGCGTTCGCCTTCGGCGCGTGCGATTTGAACTCCTTGTAAGTGTCGTACTCGTAGCGCAGACAGCACATGAGGCGACCGCACAAACCCGAGATCTTCTGCGGATTGAGCGAGAGGTCCTGCTCCTTCGCCATACGGATCGACACGGGGTTGAAGTCGCCGCCGAGGCGCTTGCAGCACAGCTCCTGGCCGCAGTGCCCGATGCCGCCGACGATGCGCGCCTCGTCGCGCACGCCGATCTGACGCATGTCGATGCGCACGTGGAAGCGGGCGGCGAGCTTGCGCACGAGGTCGCGGAAGTCGACGCGCTCCTCGGCCTCGAAGTAGAACACCGCCTTGTCGCCGTCGAGCAGGAACTCGACCGACACGGGGTGCATCTCGAGACCCGCCTCGGAGACCATCTCCTTGAACGTGGGCAGCGCTTCACGGCCGCGCTCCTCCATCTCGTGCGCCTTCTGCACGTCCTCCTCGGTCGCGAGGCGCTTGACAGGCTTGAGAGGCGACTTGAGCGCCTTGATGTCAGCGCGGCTCACCTCGATGATGTCGCTTGCGGCGCGGCCGAACTCGATGCCGCGCGCCGTCTCCACCACCACAGCGTCGCCCTTGGACACGTCGAGATCGCCGGGATCGAACCACAGCGTGCGGGGGTTGTACGTCAGATTAATCGGTGCTACCCGAGCCATTGAGAACCTCTCTCACTTCAAACAGCAACGCGTCGAGACACGTTTCTGGAGATACATTGCAGGAAAGCGCCCTGTTCGTCTCGGAGACGGCCTTGAGCGCCGTGACGAGGCGCGCCTCGTCGGTTGCGCGGGCGGCCTCGTCGATCGCCGCGCGCACATCGGTGTTGATGACGAGCTCGGGCGTGCCGGCGCACACCGCGAGCACATCGCGCAGCCACGACCCGATGATCGCCGTGGTCTGGCGCAGATACTCGGCCGTCTTCGCCGAGAGCTGGCGCTTGTTGCGCGCTTCGATCTGGCGAATCGCCGACTTAGCGAGAAAGTCGGCGTTCTCGGCGAGCTCGGCCTCCTGGGCGGCGCGCACCTCATCGAGCGGCGCCTTCGACTTCTCCACGAGCGTGCGCGCGTAGCAGATCACGTCCCAATCGTCGGCCCGCGCGAGCGACGCCATGGTGGCGAGCACCTCGCTGCGGTACGCAAGCCGCTCGTTGCCGGGCGCGCGCAGAAACTCCACCGCGCCCGTGATCGACCCGCCGCACGCCTCGATGGCCTGACGCGCCTGATCGAGCGGCGCGCCCGTGTTCTGCCTGATGATGCCTGCCGCCTCGCTCGCCGGGATGTGGCGGAACGTCACCACCTGACAGCGCGACACGATGGTGGGCAGCACCGACTCGCGCGTGCGCCCGAGCAGAACGAGCACCACGTCGTCGGGCGGCTCCTCGAGCGTCTTGAGAAACGCGTTCGCCGCCGCTGTGCCGAGCAAATCGACGCGATCGAGAATGTACACCTTGCGCTTCGCCTGGATGGGCGCAAGCGCGACATCGGCGATGATCTCGCGTATCTGCTCGACGAGGTAGCCGCTCGCACCCGCGGGCGCGTAGTAGCGCACGTCGGGGTGCTTGCGCCGCGCGATGCGGCCGCAGGCATCGCACGCGCCGCACATGCCGCCGCGCGGGCCGTCGGGCCCCTTGGGGCATATGATCGCCTGGGCGAGCGCATAGGCGGCCGTCGTCTTGTTGGAGCCGGCGGGGCCGCAGAACAAGTAAGCGTGCGTCACGTGCGACGACCGCACGCTCGTGCGCAGAAACGCGCGCACCTGCGGCTGGCCGAGGATGTTCTCGAACGCATCAGGCATGGCGCACCCCGCCTTCGCCGCTCCCGTCAGCCGCCCAACCGAACAGATCCGCCACCGCCGCGCGCACCGCCGCGCCCGTCGCGCGGTAGGCGCCGCTCGAGTCGACCACGCGTACACGCTCGGGGTCGGCCTCGGCGATGGCGGCGAAGCCCGCGGCCACGCGATCGTGGAACGCCGCACCCGCGCCCTCGAGGCGGTCGGCGCCGTGCGCGGTTGCGCGCACGAGCCCGTCGGCCGCCGAGCGGCAAACAAGCAGGATCGTGCGGTCGGGCATCACGCCGCGCGTCGCAAACGCGTTGGCGGCATCGACGAATGCGCGGTCGAGGCCGCGGCCGTAGGCCTGGTAGGCCACCGTGGAGTCGGCGAAGCGATCGCAGAGCACCACCGCGCCGCGCGCGAGCGCCGGCTCGATCACCTCGGCGACGATCTGGGCGCGTGCGGCCTCGTAGATGAGCAGCTCAGCCTCGTCAGACAGACCGTCGTTGGCAGGATCGAGCACCACGGAACGCAGCATCTCGCCCACCGACGTGCCGCCGGGCTCGCGCAGGACGAGCACCTCACGGCCCTCGTCCTTGAGCGCGGCCGCGAGGCGGCGGATGTGCGTGGACTTCCCCACACCGTCGCCGCCCTCGAAGGTGATGAACACGCCGCGATCGCCCGTTGCGGAGCGCGGAGTGTCGGCGGGATGCGCCACAGGGGCCGCCGCACCTGCGCACGCCGTCGCGCGGCCCTCCGCGGAACCCGCCGTGCGCGCAGCATCCACGCGCACGCCGCCCTGCGACATGCCCGCCGCGCGCGCGTCGCGGCGGCGCTTCGCCTTCTCCTTATGGTGCGCCTTCTTCGCCATCTGCCTGCCGATCAGACCCCTCGCGCCCTACGCGCGCGCCTCGAGGGCGCAGTCGCGCACAGCGGCGGCCACGCACTCGGCCACGCGCGGGTCGAACGGATCGGGCATGATGAAGTCCTCGGAGAGCTCCTCGTCGGACACGAGCGAGGCGAGCGCACGCGCCGCCGCGAGCTTCATCGGCTCGGTGATGCGCTCGGCGCGCGCCTCGAGGGCGCCCTTGAAGATGCCGGGGAACGCGATCACGTTGTTGACCTGGTTCGGGAAGTCGGAACGGCCCGTGCCCACCACGCGCGCGCCCGCGGCCTTCGCCTCGTCGGGGTAGATCTCGGGCACGGGGTTCGCCATCGCGAACACGATCGCGTCATCGGCCATGGAGGCCACCATCTCCTGTGAGATGACCCCCGGCGCCGACACGCCGATCACGATGTCGGCCCCACGCATGGCGTCGGCGAGAGTGCCGTCGACGTCCTCGAGGTTCGTCGTGGCGAGCATGGCGCGCTGAGCGTCGTTGATGCCCTCGACGCGCGACGAGATGATGCCGCAGCGATCCACGAGCGTGAGGTGCGCGAACCCGTAGGACAGCAGGAGCTTCGCGATGGCGATGCCCGCCGAGCCTGCGCCGTTGACCACCACGCGCGCGGTCTCGGGGTCCTTCCCCGTGAGGCGCAGCGCGTTGATGATGCCCGAGAGCACCACGATGGCCGTGCCGTGCTGGTCGTCGTGGAACACGGGGATGTCGAGCGCGTCGTTGAGACGCGCCTCGATCTCGAAGCAGCGCGGCGCCGAGATGTCCTCGAGGTTGATGCCGCCGAACGCCGGGGCGATCTGGATGCATGCCTTGACGATCTCGTCGGTGTCTTGGGTGTCGAGGCAGATGGGGAACGCATCGACGCCGCCGAACGCCTTGAACAGCGCAGCCTTGCCCTCCATGACGGGCAGCGCGGCGGCGGGACCGATGTTGCCGAGACCGAGCACGGCGCTGCCGTCGGTCACCACAGCCACCGTGTTCGACTTGATCGTGTAGTCGTACACCGCCTCGGGATCCTGCGCGATCACCTTGCACGGCTCGGCGACACCCGGCGTGTAGGCGAGCGCCAGATCGCGGCGCGTGGCGATGTCCATCTTCGGCGTGGTCTCGATCTTACCGCACCACTGACGGTGCAGTTCGAGCGACTCCTCTGCAATTTCCACGGGTCATCCTCTCTATTCCCAGCACGGCAAATGCCGCACCCGCAGTTGCATCACGTTAACCGTAGTATTGTATACCTTCGCGCTCACCGCTTCGGCGCGGGCACACCTGTACTACACTATCCGCATAGGATTAAGCCCCGACCGAACAGGACGAAGCTCCATGACCGACACTGCGAAGATCCTCGATGCGCGCGTTGTCGCCGACGCCGTCTACGATGCCATCCGCGAATGCGCCACCGTTCTGC
>ERZ1034952.2342-NODE-2342-length-14090-cov-3.958888_pt1 | contig 14090 bp, 14 predicted proteins | sample MGYA00520625_ERZ1034952 | MGnify/ENA primary metagenome ERZ1034952 (study PRJEB33766, sample SAMN09781773) | gut metagenome | biome: gut microbiome | host: Homo sapiens | place: Madagascar | study: EMG produced TPA metagenomics assembly of the PRJNA485056 data... | reverse complement strand
CCAGCTCACTCAGCTTTCTCAGCCTGTGATTGACTCCCGATTTGCCCACCTGCGGATTCAACATCATCCCTAATTCTTTTAATGTAGCTTCCGGATATTGCATCCTCAACTCCGCGATCTGTACAAGTCCCTCATTCAGCTGTTCAAACCCTATTGTCTGCTGAATCAGTCTGATATCTTCCATCTGCTTGACAGCCGCATTTACCGTTTTATTAATGTTCGCAGTTTCACAGTTCACTTTTCTGTTAATGGAATTTCTCATTTCCTTCAGAATACGGATGTTTTCCAGGTCCATCAATGCCACATTCGCTTCCATCACGGCCAGCATGTCTACAATCTGTGCGCCCTCCTTCACATAGACCACATGTGATTTCTTACGCTGCACGATCTTGGCATCCACTGAAAAACTACGAATAATTGTCTGCAGTTCTCTGGCCTTCCTCTCATTGGGATATACAATTTCAAAATGATACCCCTTCTCCGGATCACTGATGGAACCGGATGCAAGAAAAGCCCCCCTGATATACGCCCTCTTACAGCAATTCTGCTGTACTACCAGCAGATCCTGCAGAAAAAGCGAATCATGGTCTTTACTGTCCGGGGCCAGCTTTGCCGCCTGAAGAATTGCCTGGATCTCTTCTGGTCTGGATATCTCAATTGTATATACCTTGACCCATTTCAGGTGACTGCTCTCCCGCACAGATACTTCTTTCTCTATATTAAATGTTTTTTGCAATAATGTAAAGCACTTTCTTGCAACTGCTTCATTTTCTATCTGGATTTTAAGTTTATCCCCCTGAGGCAGATGCTGCAATTTTCCGCAGGAACAAAGAATAGCAGCCAGTTCTGCGATCATACAGTGTCTTGCCGTTCCCACCTGTCTGGAAAGTTCTTCTTTCACCATCCCTGAAAAAGACATTTCCCGGTCTCACCTCTCATGTTTTTTTAGCAGTCTGTCCTTACCTATATCTCTGTGTTCCAGACGGAAGCCATATCTCTCATTCCCGGACAGCCTGGAATATAATTCTCTGGCCAAAGTCACAGAACGGTGCTTTCCGCCTGTACATCCAATGGCAATGACCAGATTGGTCTTGCCTTCCTTTACATAGTTAGGGATCAGAAAATTGATCATATCCTCAAGCTTATCTGCAAACTTCCTGGCAGTATCACAGTTCATTACATAATTGAACACCCCATCGTCCATTCCTGTCATGGGACGAAGTTCATCCACATAATATGGATTGGGCAGAAAGCGCACATCAAACACCAGATCCGCATCCGCCGGGATCCCATACTTAAACCCAAAGGAAAGCACAGAGACCATCATATTACAAAAATCCTGATTTGCCACAAAAATCCTCTCTATTTCCTGCTTCAGCTCCCGGGTAAGCAAATGGCTGGTATCTATAATATAGTCTGCCCTTTTTTTGAGGAACTGCATTTTTTCTCTCTCCAAGCGGATTCCATCATCCACTCTGCCGCCCATAGCCAGAGGATGGCTTCTGCGTGTTTCCTTGTAGCGCTTCACCAGTACACTGTCCTCTGCATCCAGGAAAAGGATCTCAAACTCATATCCTGCTTTCTTCATCCGATCCAGCACAGCCTCCAGCTCATCCAGGGATCTGCCGCTGCGGGCATCGATTCCCAGCGCCACATTCTGCACATCCTCTCCATGTATTTCCGGCATCAGAGATGCAAATTTCTCCAACAATGGAATAGGAAGATTATCCACACAAAAATAATTTGCATCCTCAAGCATTTTCAATGCTGCTGTTTTTCCTGCCCCTGATACTCCCGTCACGATCACAAAACGCATGATTTATCTCCTGTTCTGTCTAAAATTCTCCAAGGAATTTCACTTCCGGTTCCAGTGTTACACCAAACTGCTCCTGAACCTTTTCCCTGACATTCTCTATCAATGTAAGTACATCTGCTGCTGTTGCATTTCCTTTATTGATCACAAAGCCGCAATGCTTCTCTGATACCTGGGCATCCCCTACCTGATAACCTCTCAGGCCTGCATCCATGATCAGCTTCCCTGCAAAATATCCTTCCGGTCTTTTGAAGGTACTTCCTGCACTTGGATATTCCAACGGCTGTTTACTTACTCTCTTTTCTGTCAGATCCTTTGTTGTGTCTCTGATCTTATCCATATCTCCCTGTTCCAGAACAAGTCTTGCCTCCAGAACCAGATAACCAGCTTTTTTGATCCTGCTGGTTCTGTATCCCATGTCCAGCTTTTCCACAGGAAGTGTCAGGATTTCTCCCTGCTCTGTCATAACAACCGCTTCCTTCAGCACATCCTTCAGCTCTCCGCCGTAGGCACCGGCATTCATAAATACAGCTCCTCCCAGAGTTCCCGGAATCCCGCCTGCAAATTCAAATCCTGTCAGAGATGCGTTCCTTGCGGCTGCCGCGATCTGGGAAAGCAGTGCTCCTGAAGAAGCACAGATTTCATTTCCTTCTACTGAAATATTGCTGAAATTACGATACAGCTGTATGATCACCCCTCTGTATCCCTTATCACTTACCAACAGATTACTTCCATTTCCAAGTATAAAATACGGAAGTTCCTCCTCACGGCATATTTCCAAGATTCCCCTTACCTCATCTACTGTAGACGGAAGTAAGAAGAAATCCGCCGGACCTCCGATGCGGAAAGTAGTATGGCGTTTCATAGGCTCATCTACAAGTACCCTGTCCTTTCCCAGCAGATTCCAAAATTTCTCTATTACTTTCTGATTCACAGATTCTATTCCTCATACTTTCTATTTTTATTTTTCCTGCCCATTCTTTTTCCCCTGGGCTGATTGTTCGATTCTTTCCCCAGAAGGTCTCTCACCACTGCTCCTGCCAGCATAAATCCTGCTGTCCCCGCTACAAAGGAAAGGCTGTCCCCCTCTTGGCTGTTTTCTGTTTTCCAGTCATTTTTTTCTCTGGAACAAAGCACCTTTACCTTTCGGATTCCTTTTTTTCGAAGCTGGGTACGAACCACCCTGGCCAGCGGGCCTACACTGGTTCTGGAAATATCCATAACCTCAAGTCTGGACGGATCCAGCTTATCACAGACATCCATACAGGAAATCACCGGAGTTTTGCTTATTCTTGCATTTTCGATCAGCAGCACCTTGGACGCTGCACTATCAATGGTATCTACAATATAATCATAATTACTCAGGTCAAACATTCCCGCTGTTTCTTCATTATAAAAGGTCTCATAGGTATGAACCAGTATTTCCTCATCAATATCTCTGATCCTCGCCTTGGCTACCTGCACATTGCTCTCGCCAACAGTAGAATGAAGGGCATAGAAGGTTCTGTTTATATCATTTACAGATACCCTTCCATTATCCACAAGGGTCAGACTTGCCACCCCACATCTGGCCAGTGCCTCAGCTACACAGGAACCTACACCTCCCAGGCCGAAGACTGCGATCCTGGCCCGCCCCAGTACATCAGCCACAGCAGTTCCGGCCAGAACCTTTGCCCCTGAAAATGCCTCCGCCATACATAAACCTCCTCAAACTCTCTTCATCTGCAGTCAGACAGAGCTTTGACAAAAGCCAGTCTGTCCATGCCAACGATATTTCTAATTATACTATCTATCCCTGTAAAAGTACAGTTTTTCATACATTCCCCTATATTTTCCATTTATGTATAGTTTTCCGGCATTTGTGCATACTGATTTCTAAATGGCAGCTGTCTTTTGAAGGGGCAATTTTCTTTACCATATCCATTTTTTCGGAGGTATTTATGTTTCAGTATATTTTTCTCGGCTTTGTAGGGCTCTGCTCCGGTGTGATCATAGCCGGCGGGATCACCGGACTTCTTATGGGTCTTTCCATTGTTCCCCGCTATGCAGGGATCACCCGGACTGCAGACCATATTCTCTTATATGAAGACCTGGCACTCCTGGGTACAGTTACCGGAAATCTGTTTTATCTTTTTCAGTGGAAACTTCCTCTCGGATCTCCTTTTCTCATGCTGTACGGGATTTTTTCCGGAATTTTCCTGGGCGGATGGATCATGGCCCTGGCAGAAATGGCAGATGTTTTTCCAATCTTCACCCGAAGGATCCGTTTCCAAAAAGGACTCTCCATTGTAGTCCTCTGTGTTGCCCTTGGAAAAGCCACAGGCTCCCTGATCTACTATTTCAACAGATGGCTTCCCTAATTTGGTCAACAATAGTACCATTATAAATAGAATTCCCCAAAAAGTCAAAATAAGAAGTATATTCTCTGCTCTTTTTTCACACACTAAAGAAAAACAGAAGGGAGAATGTCTATGACTTCTGAAAAAAAGCAGCAACAATATGAAAAATATGTAAAGCAGATAACTCCCACCCACAGCCTGGGACTAAATATGCTGAAAGCCTTCCTCACAGGCGGCCTCATCTGCATGTTTGGACAGCTGATCCTGCATTACGCATACAGCCTGGGCCTGGACAGGGAATCTGCTGGCTCCTGGTGTTCCCTGATCCTGATACTGATCAGTGTCCTGCTTACAGGCCTGAATCTTTATTCCAAAATCGGCAGGTTTGCAGGTGCCGGAAGCCTTGTTCCCATCACCGGCTTCGCCAATTCTGTTGCAGCCTCAGCTATTGAATACAAGGTGGAAGGCCATGTATTCGGAATCGGCTGTAAAATATTTACCATTGCCGGGCCTGTAATCCTGTACGGAATCCTGAGTTCCTGGTTTCTGGGTCTTATCTACTATCTTCTGAAAATAATGGGGGTACTTTCATGACAAAACAATACACCTGTGGAGCTTCCAGCATTTCCTTTCAAGAACCTGTGTTTATCCAGAGCTGTGCCTCTGTAACCGGACAGAAAGAAGGAGACGGTCCTCTGGGCTCCTGCTTTGATATGATCTGTCCGGATCCCATGTTCGGTGCTTCCACCTGGGAAGCAGCAGAAAGCACTATGCAGAAAGAGGCAGCCACACTGGCCATGGAAAAAGCCGGCCTGAAGCCTGCAGACATTCGTCTGCTTTTTGCAGGTGACCTGCTGGCACAGACAGCAGCCTCTTCCTTTGGCGCTGCAGGTATGGGGATTCCCTTCTACGGACTGTTCAGCGCCTGCTCTACCATGGGAGAAGCCCTCTCCCTGTCCGCCCTCTGCATTGCTGCCGGATACGGAGAACATATCCTGTGCGCAACTTCCAGCCACTTTTGCAGTGCGGAAAAAGAATTCCGTTTTCCCCTGGGCTACGGAAATCAAAGGCCCTTATCTGCTACCTGGACAGTTACCGGTGCCGGCGCCTGTGTACTTGGCAGCCAGCCTCCTCTCCCTGCATCCGGAAAATCCCGTCCTCTGCGCTGCGGACACAGCTGCATTGCCATTACCGGCCTGACAACCGGCAGACTGGTGGATTACGGACTAAAAGATTCCATGAACATGGGCGGCTGTATGGCTCCCGCTGCCTGTGACACGATCCATCAGAATTTTCTGGATTTCCACCGGACACCAGCAGACTATGACGCCATCTTTACCGGTGACCTGGGCGCAGTAGGGCAGAAAATCCTGATCGATCTGCTATATCAAAAAGGCTATGATATCTGTTCCTGCCACCAGGACTGCGGTATCCTGATCTATGACTCCCAAAAACAGGACACCCACTCCGGCGGAAGCGGCTGTGGCTGTGCAGCCTCTGTTCTGAGCAGCTATATCCTGCCAGGGCTTCTTGCCGGAAAATGGAAGCGGATTCTTTTTGTCCCTACCGGAGCCCTTCTTTCCAAGGTCAGCTTCAACGAAGGCGACACCATCCCCGGCATCGCCCATGCAGTAGTAATTGAAAAATACGAAATCACTTCATAATAAAAGGAGGTTCCTATTTTGGAATATTTTCATGCATTCTGGACAGGAGGCCTGATCTGTGCCCTGGTCCAGATCCTGTTAGACAAAACCAAGCTTATGCCCGGACGGGTCATGGTCCTTCTCGTCTGCTCCGGTGCACTTTTAAGCGCTGTAGGCATCTACCAGCCTTTCGTAGAATTTGCAGGTGCAGGCGCCTCTGTCCCTCTCCTTGGATTTGGAAATGTACTATGGACGGGAACACAAAAGGCCATTGACAGCCAGGGATTTCTCGGTCTTTTTACCGGAGGGTTCAAAGCCTGCGCTGTAGGAGTTTCTGCAGCACTGATTTTTTCATATCTGGCCAGTCTTATTTTCAAGCCCAAAATGAAAGGATAATTGCTATGAGTGATACCCTCTATCTGCTTCTGGACAAAAACATCCAGACCCTGCACCCCCACATCTATCTGCAGGACATTGCCAGTCTGTCCTGCAGCAACAGCAAACTTCTGAATCGCCTCCGTGTCATGCCTGTGGTAAATCTTCCTCCTGACAAACCGGGACGTTATGTGCTTTCTGTTATGGACCTGATCTCCAAAATCCAGCAAAAAGAGCCGGATCTGGAGATCACACCTATGGGAGAACCTACTTTTATCATCACATACAAAAACAAACCCGGACCCGGACTTTTGTGGGAATGGATCAAAATCCTGTTCGTAGGTCTCTCCACATTTTTCGGTGCTGCCTTTTCCATTATGACCTTCAACAACGATGTAGATGTAGGAAAACTTTTTGCCTCCATCTATACTCAGGTCACCGGCAGGATTTCTGATCATTTTACAATCCTTGAGATTACCTACTCCATTGGTATCGGACTGGGAGTTCTGTTTTTCTTTAATCATTTCGGACACAGGAAACTTACTGCCGATCCCACGCCCATGCAGATACAGATGCGCCTCTATGAAGATGATGTAAACACTACCATCATAGAAGAAGCAGACCGTACAAAAAATATTGACCCTCCGCCAAATTGATCCTTCAAACTGCACTGCTCAAATATAAAGGTATTATTTTTACCCATATTCCTTTTTCAGCTTTTGAAGGATCCTCTTTTCCATTCTGGACACCTGCACCTGGGAAATCCCCATCCTCTCCCCAATCTCCGTCTGCGTCATATCCCTGTAATATCGCATATAAATAAGCTGTCTTTCCTGGGCTTCTAATTTTCCCAGCATTTCATCCAGGAAAATCCTGTTCAAAGCCTGCTCCTGTCCGTTTACCTTCTCCGGCAGCCTGTCCAGCAGGGAGATATCACTTCCCTCCCCCTGACAGATAATTTTCTGAAGAGAATCCACCTCTGCTGCAGCCTCCATGGAAGTCACCACAATCTCTACAGGAAGCTCCAGTGCAGCAGCAATTTCAGCCACCCCCGGCTCCCTTCCCAGACTTTTCTCCAGCTCCTCTCTGCTTCGGCAGATCCTCACACAGTTTTCCTTAAGACTACGGCTTACCTTCAGGATACCGTCATCCCTAAGGTAACGTTTGATTTCTCCGATGATCATGGGAACTGCATAGGTGGAAAATTTCACCTCAAAGGAAGTATCAAAATGATCAACTGCTTTCAGAAGTCCGATGCTTCCGATCTGAAACAAATCCTCCCTCTCCACCCCTCTTCCCTGAAATCTCTTCACTGTACTGTATATCAGTCCGGTATTTTCTCTGAACAAAGTATCTCTTGCCTCTTTATCTCCCTGGTGTGACTTTTTGATCAGAGCAAGAGTATGATCCATTTCTACCTCCCGATCACTTTTTTCATATGGACAATGGTGCCCTTACCTACCTGGGATTCCACCTTGACCTCGTCCATAAACGCCTCCATAAAAGTAAAACCCATTCCCGAACGGTCCTTCTCCGGCTTTGTGGTAAAAAGCGGCTCCATAGCCTGTCGGATATCTGAAATTCCCACTCCCTGATCCTCCACATCCACCCAGAGTGCTTTTTCTGCCAGCCTGCAGGTCAGTCTGATCTTGCATACCTTTCCTTCATAGGCATGAATGATGCAGTTGGTCACAGCTTCGGAAACAGCGGTTTTCAGATCCGCCACCTCCTCCAAAGTGGGATTCAGCTGTGTACAGAAAGCCGCCACTGTTACCCTGGCCAGTCCCTCGTTTACAGGAGAACTGTCAAATATAAGTTCCATTTCATTGGTATTTTCCATAATAAACTCCTTTCCCCCTTTTCAGGCTTCCCTGCAGATTTCCACAAATTTATACACCCCGGATAAATGCAAAAGCTTCTCAATATAAACACTGACCCCGGTTACCCGGATACAGTTTCCCCTCATCCCCATAGCCCGGTATCTCCCCATGATCATGCCGATTCCCGAGCTGTCCATAAACATTGTCTCCGAAAAATCAAATACCATAGTCCGTATATAATTTTTACGCAATATATTGTCTGATTCCCGCCGGATCTCATCTGCTGCCGGGTGGTCCACTTCCCTGGGCAGGTAGACGGTCAGACAATTTCCCTGAATTTCAAATCTGTTCTTCATATAATCCCCCTGTTTCTGTCCAACGGATAAGATCACGAAAAAAAGAGACACCCATATTTCTATGTGTATCTCTTTTGTATTTTCGCAATGATCCGTTATTTTCCAATTCATGTATCAGATTCATGTCAAATGGATATTCGCAATCCACTTCAGTTAATATCCGGAATCATCATAAGAACCCTCATCATAATTCCCTTCATCATAAGAGCCATCATCATAGGAGCTGTCATCATAGGAGCTGTCATCATAAGAACTGTCGTCATAAGAACCATCTCCACTGTCTGAATAACCCTCACCGGAATCCTCTGCTCCTGTATCTCCTGCACTGTCAGCATTATCCCCGGAGGAATCTGCCTGTCCTGCAGCACTGCTGCTCTCAGATCCGTCCGCACTTTCATCAATACCTGTCACACCGGTATCATTACTGATGGTATTGTAAATACTCTTCAGATCATCCGGCAGTACATTTACATATACATTCTGAAGCTTCAGGGCAGCCTCATCCATATTCTGCTGCTTATAGGCAGCATAGGCTTCCAGAAGGGCCTGATAGGTACTGCTCTTTTTCTGCTCCTGTGCGATCTGGGCGGAAGCTGCCTCCACCGTATCATCTGACTCTTTCACCTGGCTCTGTGCTTTTGTAAGCTCTGCTCCCTGGCTGGATACCGCATCACTGTAACTGACGATCTGCTGATTGGCTTCTCTGTAAATTCTCTGCCTGATCGCCGGTACAGCCAGCAGATAAAAGGCCAGCAGACCAGCTGCAAAACCAGCCACCAGAGTAAAAAACAAAGAAACTCTGGATCGTTCCCTGTAAGCAGGCGCCTGAACCATCATCTCCGGTCCCATTCCTGCTTTCTCACCACCAGTCTCATCCCCATTCCTGAAAAGTCCCTTATTCTGACGTCCAAGCTTTGTGGAAACTCCGGTCTGTTCCTCAATTTCCTTCAGGAAGCGCAGGGTCGTTGTATTCGTCTGATCGATCCTGGCTGCCTTCTTCAGGGTTCTTCTGGCTTTGTTGTATTCTCCCTCCTTGATTCTGATCAGGGCAAGCAAATGATATCCCTTGATCAGCTTTGGATTCTGGGAAAGTATCTTCTTCAGCCGTATGGCTGCCATATCCTCATGGCCCTCTCTGCACAGATTCAGGGCCTCATTATATTTTCGTATTGTCTCATTGATCACCTCAAGCTTATTGGAATTAGCCTGAAGCTTATTAATATATTCCGAAGCCAGATTACGGCTGGGCTGCAGATTCTTGCTGATCACCCACTCACTGAGGGCAGCTACCACCTCACCTGTCTCAAAATATACCAGTCCCAGCAGATTCCTTGCCTGAATATTGTACTTACTGTAAATCAGGCTCTGCTTCAGACAGCTGATCGCTCCTGACAGATCACGGACACTGGCTTTCTCCAGGCCCAGGTTATAATACTGCCTGGAAAGATAATCCGCCTTTTTCTGGATCAGTACATTACATCCGCAGTGCGGACAGTAATCCAGGTCCCTGTCTGTCAGGAACGCACCACAATTCATACAGTTCATCTGTTTCTCCTTATTTCGCCCTTCTGCCGCTTTTCGCTTCCCTCAGGACTTCCTGAAGTACATCCAGGATATCCGTCAGTTCTCTGTCATATATGGCACCCTCAGCATCTGTCACATCCAGACAAGGCTCAAATTTCTTAAGTTCCTCTTCATAATCTATCATTTTTTATTTCTCCTGATCACATCTTTAATTTCGCCCACCAGGTACAGAGAACCTACACAGAACAACATGCCCTTCTCTCCACGTAGCTGCAGTGCTTTCGCAAAAGCCTCCTCCAGATCAGGAACAGCCTCCACACAGTCACAGCCTGCGTTCTCAAACAACCGGGCAAAATCCTCTGCAGGCACCTGGCGGTAGCCTCCCACTGAAGTCACTACCACATGCTCAAAGTGAATCCTGTCACAGATCGTTTGTATCATATCCCGGTAATCCTTATCATCTACTGCGGAAAAAAGCAATGTCAGAGGATATTCCTGCTGAAAATGCTCTGCAGTCTCCACAAATTTCTCCACACCGTCCTCATTGTGGGCACCATCTACGATCACGCCCGGCAGAACTGTCTCCATACGTCCCTGCCAGCGAGTCCTTTTGATTCCCTCCTGCAGCCTATCCATGGAAACAGGAATTTCTTTTCTCAAAACCTCCATGGTTTTCAGGGCCAGGGCACTGTTCATCACCTGATACTTTGCAATAAACGGGATGGAAAAGACCGTATCCCCATAATAATCATTTCGGAATGAAAAATCAATGCCTGCAGAAGTATTTCTCATAATTTCCGTATCTTCCCTCTTTACCTCATACCAGGGACTTCCCAGCTTCCTGGCAGTCTCTCTGATCACTTCTGCAGCATCAGGCGCATTCCCGTCAAAAATCACCGGCACTCCCGGCACAATGATCCCGGCCTTCTCTCCTGCGATCTTTGCCACAGTATCTCCCAGATACTGCATATGATCCAGACTGATAGAGGTGATCACGCAGGCCACCGGATTCTCCACAGCAGTGGTAGCATCCAGTCTTCCACCAAGCCCAGTCTCCAGTGTTACGTAATCCACACCGGCTTCTGCAAAGATCAGCATTCCCATGAGAAACAGCATCTCAAAATAGGTAGGATGATAGCTTCCCTCTGCCACCAGTTCATCTGCCAGTGCCTTCACCTTATGAAAGGCCTTCAGAAATGTATCATTATCAATATTCACCTCATTGATCTGAAAACGTTCATTGATCTCCACCAGATGGGGAGAGGTAAACAGACCGCAGGAATATCCGGCCTCTCTGAGGATGGAAGTAAGAAAAGCACAGGTACTTCCCTTTCCATTGGTTCCTGCCACATGGATCACCTTAAATTTGTCCTGTGGACTGCCAAGTCTCCTCAGGCATTCCTTCGTATGCTCCAGACTGTTTTTCTTTGTAAATTTGGGAGTTTCATCAATATAAGCAACCGCTTCTTCGTATGTCATAAAAAAATCCACCACTTTTATATAATGTTTCGTTATCTTTCGTATAATCCACAACAGACTTTTTCCTGTGGCTTATACCAATTAGTTACTCTAACATTATATAATAGTGATGGAATATGTCCAGTACCAATCGTAATATTTTATCCGACAAAATCTGTAAACAGTAACTCTGATTTTAAAGTTTAACTGTCCGTATCAGATTCTGTATCCAGTTTCCATGGATTCTGTGCATACAGAGCATAACAGGACCGGTCATAGCTCTTACTCAACGGCTTTCTGGTAGAACTGTTGCTTCGCTGGATCACCGCCAGCCTGTCAAAATCATTAAGCTGGGTTCCCGTGATCATCAGTGTGGTAGGATTCAGATAAACCGTGTCATACCATTCTCCGTTCAGCTTAACCTCACTGGAAGGAGTAAACTCTGTTCCCTTGATATAATAGGTATAATCAGTATCCGAAATACACCGGATGGAATCCAGAGTGGTATCATAAATACCCATCCGCATTTTGGTGCGCAGATAAGGGCTTTCTCCGGTCTCCCCGTAAGAATATCTCTTTCCATAAAGCAGGTCGTACTGCAAGGTTTCCAGATCCACCTGATAATTCTTGGTATTTCTTCTTGCCTGATGATAGCGGAAAATGGTTCCCTCATGGATACCAACCCGGTCCATGACCTCTGCAGCCATCTGGTAGGCAGCCAGATTTTCTTTTTTCTTCTTCAGGCCAAAATTATCCCACATTACATATTCTGTCTGGAACAGATATTTATTATCCAGATCCTCCACAGTCAGTCCCATAGTAGGCAGATGGTCCCCATACATAACCAGAACCACATCCTCCGGATAATCAGCCAGCTTGTCTGTGAGATCCTTTACAAAATTATCCATCTCATGGATTTCATTCACATAGTATTCCCACTTATTATTTTCTTCTTCCGTAGGCGCACCGGAAACCGTGATCTCCGGATCCTCCAGAATCTGCTCATCCGGGTAAGCACCATGGCCCTGGACAGAAATCGTATACACATAGTCCGGACCTTCTGTGGAATCCAGACATTTCAGAATCTCATCTGTAAGGACTGCATCCTTCACCCATCCATTGGGGTTTTTCTCATTTTCCCGCGCCATATACTCCTCGGAAGTAAAAGTATCAAACCCCAGATTTGGGAAAATAGACCTTCTGCCATAGAAGTTTGCCTCATTATTGTGTACTGCATGGGTGCTATACCCCAGATTCTTCAGCACATAAGGGGCGCTCTCACAGGTTGTCTCTCTCAGGATACTCTTATAGGGATATTCACCGGGGCCAAAATAATGCATGCTCATACCGGTGATGGATTCAAACTCTGTATTTGCAGTTCCTGCTCCTACAGAAGGAACCTTATAATATCCGGAAGAATAGTCCTCCATCAGCTTCCGGAAGGTAGGGATCGGATCCTCAGAAATATCCAGATACTTCACCAGGGTAGGATCAAAGAAGGATTCCAGCTGGAGGAAAAGAATATTCGGTTTTTTCTCTTCCTGAGTCTCCGGCAGGTTCTTCTCTGTTTTCTCGATTCGTTTGATCTCATCCTCAGAATAATCCCTTGGACAACTGATTCCTGTGTTAAAGATCGTAGTTGCCAGACAATAGGGATATCCATAATCCTCATATGCAAAGGCAATGTTTCCAAAATAGTTGGAAAGCACCCTCTTCTCCAGTGCCAGCTGTGTGCTTCCTGCAAAAAGAGCTGCAGCCAGAAGGATCAGAGGAATATTATAACGGTACTTTATCTTGTTTTGATACTTCGGTCCTTTGATAAAAAGAATCAAAAGTAAAATAACAAGGATTCCAAACAGGATGCAGACTGCCACAACACCTGCAGCAGGCAGGTATTTGTTGGCAACCTTCAAAGCATCTGTGATCAGATGCAGATCCGGTCCGGTAAACGGTGTAACACGGTTCAGCAGCAGTACGCCGTTAATAATAGCCAATATCAGCCAGAACAGTGTTACCAGGACTCTCCAGAACACCCTTCTGTGAAACAGATAAACAATCAGTGACGAGGTAAAAATAAATGCGGTATTATAGGCAAAAACCATAGGTTTCTGTGTCATATAATTCCATGCTTCTACGAACGAGTGACGACAAATCGCTTCCATAATAAAATATCCCACAGCACTTGCCAGTGCATGCAAAAGAAGGGAAATTTTATTACAAATCCTATATAATTTCATCTAAGCACTCCCTTATTTCTGTAACTGCTCTAACTGTCCTTTAACCTTATCCATCATTTCTTTGTATTTTGCAAGCTTATCCTTCTCCGCATCCACCTTGGCAGCAGGTGCCTTGTTTACGAAGTTTGGATTATTCAGCATACCTTCGCATCTTGCGATCTCTTTTGTGAGACGTTCTGTTTCTTTTGTAAGACGTTCAATCTCTTTATCTTTGTCAATCAGGTCTTCCAACGGCATATATACAACCGCATTGGAAACAACTACTGAAACTGCATCATCGCTGATTCCGTTCTTGTCTGTCTGTACCAGGATCTCTTTTGCAAATGCAAGATTTACAAAGGATTTCTTGCTGTTCTCATACATTGCTGCTGTATCAGCATCCTTTGCCACAATATGCAGGCTTGTCTTGCGGTTGTTTGGAACATTCATTTCTGTTCTGGTATTACGGATACCTCTTACAACCTCCTTGAAGCCCTCGATTGCTTTCTCAGCGTCCGGGAAGTTTCTCTCTTCTCTGTATACCGG
>ERZ1034952.2340-NODE-2340-length-14105-cov-6.314448_pt1 | contig 14105 bp, 11 predicted proteins | sample MGYA00520625_ERZ1034952 | MGnify/ENA primary metagenome ERZ1034952 (study PRJEB33766, sample SAMN09781773) | gut metagenome | biome: gut microbiome | host: Homo sapiens | place: Madagascar | study: EMG produced TPA metagenomics assembly of the PRJNA485056 data... | reverse complement strand
CGTTGAACACGCTGGAAACCATCCAGAATGTTCTCCATCAGGTCTTTGCGGTGGCGGTGGACGATGAGTACATCCGTGTGAATCCCACGGATGGTGTCCTGACGGCCATTAAAGCCGCCCACCAGTACGAAACGCCCAAACGCCACGCTCTGACCCTGCCCCAACAGCAGGCGTTTCTGAATTTCATCAAGAAAACGCCGAAGTTCCAGCACTGGCTCCCGATGTTCACCTTCATGCTGGGCACTGGATGCCGCATCTCGGAAACGGTTGGCCTGTGCTGGGGCGACATCGACTTTGAGAGTGGGTTTATCACCATCCAGCACAATCTGGTGTACCATGACCACGAGGTCGGCGGCTGCTACTTCACCATGTCCACGCCCAAGACTGCCGCAGGCAAGCGGGCAATTCCGATCTTGCCCGAAGTGCGGAAGGCACTGGAGCAGGAGCGCACCAACCAGCAGGAGCTGGAACTGGTATGCGAATACGAAATCGACGGAATCTCAGATTTCGTATTCCTGAACCGCTTCGGCCAGCCGCAGAACCCGCAGACGGTCAATCGTGCAATTAAGCGCATCAGTGTGGCATACAACGAAGCCGAACTGGAAAAGGCCGAAAAGGAAAAACGGGAGCCGCAGCTGTTGCCGCCCTTCTCCTGCCATAATCTCCGGCACACATTCTGCACCCGGCTGTGCGAAAATGAGACCAACCTGAAGATTATTCAGGACATCATGGGACACCGGGACATCAGCACCACGATGGAGATTTACGCGGAAGCCACCAAGGAAGCCAAAGCCCATTCCTTTGCAAATCTGAACGGTAAACTGGGCATTTCGGTCTGAAATCCACTACACCAACCGCTACACCACTTTTACACCAAATCCTCGGTAACTTGTGGAGAGTTGCGTAGGGTAACGTACGGACGGGACAAAAAGGAAGCCGCATGAGTAGGCTTATAACGGAATATAAAGCTTTTCATGCGTGTTCCTTGACCTGTCCCCACGATGAAGCCGATTGAACAGTAAATTTCCAATTTGCAATTAGAAAAGCCTGAAACTTCTTGATGTACCGAGAAGTTTCAGGCTTTTTTCTTTGGTGAATTCCCGGCGGAAATTACGCCATACGCCAATTTTACGCCAAACGATGCAGGATTTTGTGCAGAGCAAAAAGAGCGTTGTTCGCGTTTGCGCAGCGAAGCGGAGCAATGAAAGCCCCAGTGGGGCTTTTAAGCGACCGAACGGTCTTGCGCAGCAAGATGGAGGGGCCTCGCCCCGACAAGTTCGCGTTTAGCGTAAGAATCGGCTGTGTGGTAGGCAGGTGCAGACCTGCAAAGGGCTGCATCACAAAGCGGATTCATGGATCTGCAAACGGACGGCTGGAACTTTCCACCACAGAAGAAGTAAATGTGAAAAACATGGAGGTTTCCTTTTGAAGTGAGCGGTTTTTTGCTGTGGATGCGGGGCTGAAACTTTGCAGGAATGATTGCTCTTTAAATGCAGTCGTGATACAATAAAAATACAGAAAAGAAAACGTTTTTGGGCAGTCTGTCAAAAACGGCTTTCAGTCCCGCGCAAAGACATCACGGGTGTATACCTTGCCGGAGATATCGTCAAGGCAGGCATCGTAGCGGTTGACCAGCACAAGGGCGCACATGCGCTTGAATGCGGGCAGGTCGTTCACAACCGGGATGCCCTCAAAGCTGGAGCCGTCCGGCAGGGTGGGCTCGTAGATCACAAGGACCGCGCCCTTGCTGCGCAGAATGTGCAGAATATCCTGAATAGAGCTCTGGCGGAAGTTGTCGCTGTTGCTCTTCATGGTCAAACGGTAGATGCCAATGGTGCCGCCGTCAGCCAGCTCCAGCGCGCGCTGTGCAATAAACGCCTTGCGGGTCTGGTTGCTGTTTACAATGGCTTCGATCAGATCCTCCGGGATGGAGCCGTAGTTGGCAAGCAGCTGCTTTGTGTCCTTGGGCAGGCAGTAGCCGCCGTAGCCAAAGCTGGGGTTGTTGTAATAGTTGCCGATGCGCGGGTCCAGACACACGCCTTGAATGATCTGCCGTGCATCCAGCCCGCGGCTTTCGGCGTAGGTGTCCAGCTCGTTGAAGTAGGCCACACGCAGTGCAAGGTAGCTGTTGGCAAACAGCTTGACGGCCTCCGCTTCCGTAAAGCCCATGAACAGCGTCGGGATGTCCGTATCCAGCGCACCTTCGGCAAGTAGGGCCGCAAATGTGTGCGCGGCCTGCACCAGCGCTGGATCCTTTAGATCAGTGCCCACAAGAATACGGCTGGGGTGGAGGTTATCCTCCAGCGCACGGCCCTCGCGCAGGAACTCCGGGCTGAACAGGATGTTCTTGTAACCGGTCTTCTGCCGGATGCTTTCGGTGCAGCCAACCGGGATGGTGGAACGGATCACGACAGTAGCGTGGCGGTTTACAGCCAAGACCTGTGCAATGACCTGCTCCACCGCAGAAATGTCAAAGCGGTGCAGCGCGCTGTCGTAGTTGGTGGGCGTTGCCACCACCACAAGGTCGGCCTGCCGGTAGGCAGCGGCGGCATCCAGCGTGGCGGTGAGGTCCAGCGGCTTTTCGGCCAGATACCGGCGGATGCATTCGTCCTGCAACGGGGACTGGCGATGGTTGAGAAGTTCCACTTTTTCCGGTACGATGTCCACAGCAAGCACTTTGTGATGCTGCGCCAGAAGCACCGCCATGGAAAGGCCGACATAGCCGGTGCCGGCAATGGCAATGGTGCAGGGTCTCATGGGCACAGGGCTCCTTTCAGATAAACTCTTTTTGTATCATAACACAAAATCAGGAAGCTTGTCCACACGCACAGCGGCATCGTACTGGCTGTGGGGGCAGCGCTGGCCGCAGGCGTCATCTAGCTGCTGGTGTTCCTGTTCGGGCTGCTGAAACGCCGCCGCAAGGACCGAAAAGATGCCGCCCAAAACACCGACGAGCCGGAAAACAAACAGCCGTAAGGGAAGGTGACAAAGCGTGAACGACGTACAGATTCGTGTGGGCGATCTGGTATATGCAGTGTTCAAGCGCTGGAAAATGATTCTGGCGCTGGGCCTAATGGGGTTTGCCTGCGGTTTTGCACTGAGCGGCATTTCCTATTTGCAGGGCAACTACACCAGCTACGAGATCGACTGCTCTGTTGCCATCACGTCCCAGTCGGCTACGGGTGCCTTTACCGGCAATTCCAGCTACCTAACCCACAACGACTTTTATCTGGCGCAGGACCTTGTGGACGCTTCCACCTTTGTGATGAAGAGCGACCGGGTACTGCAAGCTGCCATTGACGGCGCGGGCCTTGTGTCGGTCACGCCCAAGGAGGTCTCCCGCAATCTGGACGTGAGCCGCTACAACGAGACGCAGGTGTTGCAGCTGACCCTGAACTGGAACAACGCCGATGCCGGCGTGCGGCTGATGAACGCCCTGCTGGACGCCAGCAAGGAAGTGCTGCCGGAAACGCTGATGGTAGGCTCTGTGGCGGTAATCGACCCGCCTACGGCCACCTACCTGATGGGCGGCGGCTACGCCAGCCTGTGGCTGATCTTTGGCCTGCTGGGCATCGTAGCCGGCGTGGGCGTGGCCGTGCTGGAACTGATCATGCGACCAACCCTGCTGAACCTGAAGGACGTAGAGGACATACTGGGGCTGGAAACGCTGGGCATCGTGCCCCGGGATGACGATTATTTTACCAAGAGTACCCGTATTCTCAGCGATAAGCCCACCGATGCCAGTGCGGTGCAGAACTTTGCATCGGCGGCGTATATCCTAAGCAACCGCTTTGGCACTAAGGAAAAGCAGCACCGCTTCTATGTGACCTCTGCCGAGGACAGCGAGGGCAAGAGCACCGTGGCGGCAAACTTGGCGTTGCAGCTCTCCGATATGGAAAAGCGCACCCTGCTGCTGGACCTGAACACCCGGGCACCAAGCCTGAGCGGAATGTTTTTACAAAACGTGGATTACAACCGCACCTTAAACGCACTGTATAAGGGCGAAAGCTCGGCACAGGAGGCTGTGATCTCGCTGACCGGCTATCTGGACCTGCTTCCGCTCATTCTGGAGCGCAACGCCGTGCCGTTAGACGGTACCCTGTTCAAGCTTTTGGAAGGCATTATGAAGCCATACGAGTATGTGATCATCGATGCATCCTCGGTGGGCCGCTCCTCGGACGTGCTGCGCCTGAACCAGCTGGCAAAGAACGTGCTGTTCGTGGTGCGGTATGATACAACGCCGCTGCCCGCCGTGCAGGACGCCATTGAAAAGCTGGATAAATCCGGCGTGCGCATTCTGGGCTGTGTGGTGAACGGCGCGTAGTCCATCAGCACCTTCCAGTTCCGGCAGGACAAGGCAGAGGTACCCCGCAAAACGGAACCGTAGCTGGACGCCGCTGTGTCCGATGCCCCCTTGCCGGAGGACCTTTTCCGCCCGGCGGAAAAAGCCGACAACGGCGCTGCAGGCTGGAAGCCCATCGGCAAGGCACAGAGCGTGATGGACGAACTGACCGATGATCTGAACCGCAGCCACGGCACTTTGAGCGATGACGAGGCCATGTGGGAGTTGCTGCGCATGGGCGCGGACGGCAGCTGGAAACAGGCGAATGGCGAGGAGGCACAGGAAGATGGAAACACCCAGACACAGCAGCCTGCGCCGGAGCCGGAATCCCAGTCCCCGGAAACTGGAACGCAACCGGGACCAAAAGCGGACACCGAGCAGGGAGCCGAGTTCAAACAGCCCGCAAAACCCGCTGTACCCGCCGATAAACACGGAAAACGGCAGCGCGCCCGTCAGAGGGGCGGCTTCTTTGGGAACAACTACAGGGAACCGAAGCACTGAACGCCGCCAGAAACTCATTGATCTTGCCTTGGTGTTTGTTGTTCTGCTGGTGAGCATGGGCTTTCCCGGGCAGTATACCCGCCTGCTGGGCAGCGCCAGCAGCACCCTGCTGGAATACACTGCCTTTGGCTTGCAGCTGGTGCTGATGCTTTTTTCCAGCGGCAAAGGCGGCGTGATGGAACTGCGGCTGCTGGACATCAAACCGAAATATTTTGCCATCTACTGCATGGTCATCGTCTTTTTTGTGGACTCCATGCTTGTAACACGTTACCCTTCAGAGCAGCTGATTTCCTGCATCCGCTTTACCGTTACCATCCTGTTTGCTTTGTGGATGGCCGACCACTACGAAACGGAACACCTGTTGCAGCTGTTCTGCATGGCACAGACTGCGTTTGTGATACTGACACTGGTGTACTGCGTGCTGTCCCCGGGTACTATCTTTTCCAAAGAGCAGGGCCAGCACGATTTTATCGGGTTCCTGCGCACCAAAAACAATCAGGCAGCCGAGCTTTCGGTGGGGATGCTGTTCCAGATGGTGCTCTTCAAGCTACAACGTGCCAGGCGACAGGTGGCCTCCCGCGGGCAGCTGCTGCTGTTTGTAGTGCAGGGCATGATGCTGGTGCTGTGCAATGCAAAGGGCGCACTGTTCTGTGCGGCCGTCCCGGCGTTTTATCTGCTGTTCGTGGAGGGACGCGGCGGCAAGGCACGGCGTCTGCCGCTTGGCCTTGTCTATGTGGTCGGCAGCGTGGGCTTCCTGATCACGGCACTGACGGTGCTGCCCATGCTGGATCCGCTACTCAACGCCATTGGCAAGGATGCCACCCTTACCGGGCGCATCCCGCTGTGGCGGCAGATCATTCAGGTGATGCTGAGCAGTCACACCTTCACGGGCTATGGCTTTGGTATGTTCTGGCGGGACCGGCAGGCGGTAGCGCTGCTGCACACGGCTTTCCGGCGAAACTCGTTTATGGGCACCATGACCACCGGTGCGCACAATGTGCTGCTGGAATTCTGGCTCAATGTGGGTCTGTTTGGCATTGGCGCTTACTTTTTTGCAATTCTGGTTTCCTTCCGGCAGATGGATCGGCTGGAGCGGGCAGATTATCTGTTCTGCGCCGTGTACCTGATGTGGTTCATGATCTTAGGCTGGACGGAGCGTTCCCTTTCGACCTATGAATACCAGATGCTGTTTCTGTTCATGGCCATGGGCGTTGCCTGCAAAAAGCCGCGCCGCATCAGCAGACGCATAGAAAGATTAGAGTAGGAAACATGAATACACACTGCGGAATGCAGTTTTTGCTCATTGTGGTGCTACTTGGCATTGACTTTACGGCAGTGCTGGGTGCGCTGCTGCCCATGATGCACCGCCGCCTGCGCTCGTGGATCTATGCGCTGCTGTGTGGTGCGGCGCTTTCCACCTTGATCGAGACCGCCCAGCTGTTGGCTGCGGCAGGTCAGTGCGATGTGAACGATATTGCAGCCAACACCTTGGGTGCTCTGCTGGGCTACGGGCTGTTCCGGCTGCTGGGCATGGGCGGGAGGATAGAATGAAGATCCTGATGGTAGAGCAGTTTTTGCCGGACAGCGTGTACACACTGGAACTTTGCCGTGCATTGCGCCGCCAGCAGGATATGCAGCTGACGGTGTTCTGCCGCAAAGGCGGGTCGGTGCCGCTGGAGGGCGTGCAGTGGAAGGATGAGTTTTATGCCGGCGGCAAGGGCAGAGCGGAAGCGGTACTGCGCTATGGTGCGGGCCTTGCTGCCCTTGCCCGCGAGATGCGCACTGGCGGCTACGATGTGATCCATGTGCAGAACTTCAAGGATGCACGGTACGAGATCCCGTTGTACTGCCGGGCCAAAAAACACTGCGGTCTGCTGGTGCACACCGTGCATAATCTTTTGCCCCACGAGGCCGTGGAACGGGACAAAAAGCTTTACGGTGCATTATATGCTTCCTGCGATCTGCTGGTAGTACACAATTTGTACTGCCGCCAGCTGTTGCTGGACGAGTATCATGTGCCGCCAGAGAAGATCTGTGTTACGCCCCACGGGAGTTACACCCAGATCCATGCCGAAGCGTCGGTCTTTCCGCACGCAGGCACGGCGGAGTTTTTGCAGTTCGGCGTGCTGCGCCGCTATAAGGGTGTGGACATCCTGCTGGAAGCGCTGGCCCGCATGACCGATGCCCAGCGCAGCCGGGTGCATGTGACCATTGCGGGGGCCCAGTACCCAAAGCTGGACGCCACGGATTATGCGGCCATGATCCGGCAAAAGCAGCTGAGCTCCTGCGTGACCCTGCGGCTGGGCCATGTGCCGGAAACCGAGTTGGACGGGCTGTACCGCAGCGCCGATTTCTGCCTGTTCCCCTACCGGGAGATCTACGGCAGCGGCGCACTGCTGATGGCCTATAGCTACGCAAAGCCAGTGCTGGCCAGCGGCATCCCGGCCTTTGAAGAGGAGACCAGCGGTGGCGCTGCGGGTATGTTGTACCCGCCGGAGGACCCGGACGCACTGAAAGCAGCCATGCTGCAAGCGGCGGACTGGCAGGCGGCAGAGTATGCGGCCCGGCAAAAGTGCATCCGCACGCTGGTGCAGAAAAAATACAACTGGACGCATTCGGCAGAATGTCTGGCGAAAGGGTACCACGACGTATGGCAAAGAAAACAGGCGACCTGAACGGGGCGCAGCGCCGGATGCTGATGAATATGCTCTGGTCGCTGCTTTCGCTGTTCATCAATTATTTTATGAACTTTCTCATCACGCCGTATGTCACCAACAACATCGGTGTGGAGGCATATGGCTTTGTGGCGCTGGCCAACACCTTTGTGAGTTATGTGGACATTCTGGCTGTGGGTCTGAACGCTTTTGCCGGACGGTTCATTGCCATGGCCTACCATCAGGACAAGCCGGAAAAGGCAAATTGCTATTTTTCCTCCACCATTCTGGCAGACCTCATTCTAGCGGCGCTGCTGCTAGCGGGCGGCGGTGTGGTGATTGCCGATCTGCCCAAACTGTTTCAGGTGCCGCCGCAGCTGATGGGGGATGTGCGGCGGCTGTTTTTCATCGTGCTGGTGCGGTATCTACTCACGCTGCTGCGCACCGCCTTTGATACGGCGGCTTTTATTGCGGAGCGCATCGATCTGGCCGAGCAGCTGCAAAGCATCGCCTACCTTTTGCAGGCGGTGCTGCTGCTTGCCATGTGTATGCTTTTGCCCCCGCACGTATGGTATGTGGGTGCAGCCTCGGCGGCGGGGGCGCTGTTTCTGCTGGCAGGCAACTGGGCGTTGTGCCGCCGCCTGACACCGGAGCTGCGGTTTACCCCCAAAAATTTTTCGTCCCGTGCTGTGTGGGAGGTGCTTTCCACCGGCAGCTGGACGGCGCTGAACAATCTTGGCAATGTGCTCAACAGCGGGCTTGATCTGCTGATCACGAACCTGATGCTGGATGCCACGGTCATGGGACAGATCTCGGTAGCAAAAAATCTGGAGACCATTGCCACCGCCATGATCTTTAAGATCAGTTCGGCTTTCCGGCCGCGGTGTCTGCGGCTATATGCCGAGGAAAAAACAGAAGAGCTTGCGGCGCTGCTGCGCACGGCCATGAAGCTGACGAGCAGCTTTTGCAGCCTGATCGTACTGGGCTTTTTTGTGTGCGGATACGATTTTCTGCGCCTGTGGCTGCCCGGACAGGATACGGCCTTTTTGTACCGTGTGGGCATGATCGTACTGCTGAGCGATATCGCCACCGGCGCAGTGCAGCCGCTATATTACGTTTATACCCTTGCCAAAAAGCTGCGCCTGCCTTGCATCATCACCATCCTGATGGGTGCGGCCAATGTAGCATCCATGTACGTTTTGCTGCGGTATACTTCCATTGGCGCCGAGGCGGTCGTGCTTACCACGCTGGTGCTCAGCTTGGTGCATTTTGTGGATGCACCACTGTATGCGGCACACTGTTTGCAGCTGCCGCTGGGCACATTTTATCCTACGCTGGCGCGCAGCGGTGCAGCGTTGGCCGCAGGCTTTGCGGCAGCAGCGGTGCTGCGCCGCGTATTGCCCGCAGCTGCAGGCTGGGCCGCACTGCTGGGCAAGGGCATGGCGGCGGTGGCGGTACTGATGCCGGTTCTGGTGCTGGTGGGTCTTGGCCCCCGGCAGGCTGCACGGTATGTGCACAAACAAAGAAACAAAGGCTGATGAAGATGGAAAAAATACAGCTGCTGAATACCCGTGTGAGCAACGTCACACTGGACGAAGCCGTGGAGTTTCTATTGCAAAAGGTGCAGCAGGGCACGCCTGCCTATGTGGTGGAAGTAAACGTGGACGTTGCGGTAAAAATGGAAAAAGACGCGTTTTTGCGCCGCATTGCGGACGAAGCAGACCTGACGCTGGTGGATGGCCAGCCGCTGGTGTGGCTGGCAAAGCTATATGGCCGTCCGGTCAAGATGAAGGTGTCCGGCTCCGACCTTGTGCCCGCACTGCTGCAAAAGGCCGCCAGGCAGGGTAGCTCGGTGTTCGTGCTGGGCGGCACCGAGGATGCGGCTCGCAAGGCAGCAGAAAACCTGCGCAAAAGCTGCCCGGGCCTTGTGGTGGCAGGGGCGCTCTCGCCCAGTATGGGCTTTGAAAAACGGCCCGAAGAACTGGCCGCCATCCGTGTGGTACTGCAATCGGCCAAGCCGGATATCCTGCTGGCCTGTTTTGGCTGCCCCAAACAGGAAAAGTGGGTGTACGAAAACCACCGCAGCTGCGGCGCAAAAGTGACGCTGTGCGCCGGTGCTACCGTGGATTTTCTGGCCGGGAATGTAACGCGTGCTCCCAAGGTGCTCCGTGACCACGGGCTGGAATGGTTCTACCGTTTTCTCAAAGAGCCCAAGCGGCTGTTCCGACGCTATTTTGTGGATGATCTGCAAATTTTCCGGATGGCGTGGAAATACAGGAGGGCAGAAAAGTGAAGATGGGCATTCTGTGCACGATGATCAACGGCTTTGGCCGACGCGGCTACTACAACAGTCAGGAGGTGGGCCTTGGTCGTGCGCTGGCCGCGATGGGCCACCAGGTGACCATTTATAAGGGCATCGACCCCGCTGAAAAAGAGGAAAAGGTGCATCCGGCCAGCGGCCTGACCGTGTGGTATCTGCCCATGCGGCATCTGGGTGCTCACGGTTGGATGCCGGCGGACAAGCTGGACCCGGAGACCAGAGCGCTGTTCTGCTTTGGCGACCAACAGCTCTTTCTGCCGCATATTTACCGCTGGTGCCGCAGGCACGGTGCGGTCTTTGTGCCCTACATCGGCACAGCCCACAGCCTTGGCACTGGGCTGAAAGGCAGCGTAATGAATGCCCTGTTTGCGGCAGGCACTCTGCGCATCTATCTGCATAACCCCGTGCTGGCCAAGACCAGTTCCGCCAAAGCTGAGCTGGAAGCGCTGGGCGTGCGGGATATTACGGTGGCGCCGGTGGGTCTGGACACCGCTGTGCTGCACAAGGACTTCCGCACAGCGGACCGGCTGGCCCTGCGCCAGAAATACGGCTTTGCCCCAGACGATGTTGTGCTTTGCAATGTGTCCCGTCTCTCGCCGGAAAAGCGTCCACTGGAGCTCATCGACCTGTTTTTGACCATCCGGGGCAAAAAGCCCTTCAAACTCATCATCATCGGCAACGGCGCGCTGGGCAACGCCTTGCGGGAAAAGATCAAAGCCAACGGTCTGGAGCAGGAAGTGACCTTGTTCGACAACGTGCCCTACGACCAGATGTGGGAAATTTACCACGTCTCGGATTACTATGTGAACATGAACTACACCGAAATTTTTGGTATGGCCATCATGGAAGCTGTGTACTACTGCACCTCGGTGGCAGCAGTGCAGGCCATCGGCCCTTCGGTGACGCTCAAGGACATGAAGGGCCACTGCCTGTGCGCGGACGATGCCGCCGTGGCCCGCTGGCTGCTGGCACCGTATCCGGACGAAAACGATCTGGAAGAAAGCGCCTTAAAAATTGCGCGGGACTTCTCGTGGAACTGCTGCGCCAATGCATTTCTGGACATTGTGGATCGGGAGGAAAAGCAGAATGATCATTACCAAAACACCTTTCCGTATGTCCTTTTTTGGCGGCGGGACCGATATGGAAAGCTTCTTCCGCGAAAATGGCGGCGCGGTGCTTTCCACCACCTTTGACAAATACTGCTATGTGAACGTACGCCATCTGCCGCCTTTTTTTAATTACTCCACCGAACTTGCCTATGCCAAGACCGAGCGCGTGACCAGCTTGGAAGAGATCGAGCATCCGGCCATCCGCAACGCCATGAAGATGATGGATATGCATCACATCCGCCTGACCTACGAAGCGGACCTGCCGGCGCGCTCCGGCCTTGGCACTTCCAGCTCCTTTGCGGTGGGTATGCTCAATGCGTTCCATGCGCTCAAGGGCCAGTATGTGGGCAAACGGAAACTGGCAGATGAAGCCATCCGGTTGGAGCGCGTACTCTGCGCCGAGGCCGGCGGCTGGCAGGACCAGATTGCCGCGGCCTATGGCGGGCTGAACCGCATCGATTTTGGCGCCGAAGGCTATCAGGTGCATCCAGTGCTCATTTCGCCTGCCCGCAAGCAGCAGTTGAACGACAATCTGCTGATGTTTTTTACCGGCTTCACCCGGTTGTCGGCGGAGATTCAGCAGATCAACAATGCCAACACTGGCGCAGACAAAACGGCTCGCCTGCGGGAAATGCTGGCCTTGGTGGACGAAGCCGAAACCGTGCTGACCGACAAGCAGGCCGATTTGGACGATTTTGGCCGGATGCTGGATCACACGTGGCGGCTCAAACGCGCCACCGGTTCAGCGGTTTCCACCAGCTGCATCGATGAACTGTACGCCAAGGGCATCGCCGCCGGTGCACTGGGCGGCAAGCTGCTGGGCGCGGGCGGCGGCGGTTTTTTGGTGCTCTATGTGCAGCCGGAGCGTCAGACTGCGGTGCGCAAAGCCATGGAAAAGCTGCTATACATTCCGGTACGTTTCGAAAACAGTGGCGCTCAGGTCATTTATTACGCACCGGAGGAGGAATCCGTATGAAGGCTGTGATCATGGCCGGCGGGCGCGGCACCCGCATTGCGTCGGTGGCATGAGATATCCCCAAGCCCATGCTGCCCATCGATGGTGTGCCCATTCTGGAGCGCGAACTGGAAAGCCTGCGGCAGCAGGGCATTACCGAGGTGATCCTGACGGTGGGCTATCTGGCGCCCGCCATCATGGAATATTTTGGCGACGGCAGCGGCATTTCGCCCACCACCGGCAGGCCTTTTGGCGTGCGTATCCACTATTATGTGGAAAACGAGCCGCTGGGCAACGCAGGTGCGCTCTACCGCATCCGCGACGAACTGGACGCGGATTTTCTGCTGCTGAACGGCGATATGATGTTTGATGTGGACTTGCAGCGGTTTGCCATGCACCACAAGGCGCACGGCGGGCTGGCGACCCTGTTCACCCACCCCAATGGGCACCCTTACGACAGCAGCCTTGTGGTGGCCGATGCCCAGCAGTGCGTGACCGCATGGCTGACAAAGGAGGAGCCCCGCCCACAGTATTATCGCAACCGGGTCAACGCCGGGCTGCACATCCTCAGCCCCAGCCTGCTGGCCGGGGACATCCCGGCGGGCAAGGTGGATCTGGACCGGCAGCTTTTAAAGCCCTTGGCGGGCACGGGCCGGCTTTACTGCTACGACAGCCCGGAATACGTCAAGGATATGGGTACGCCGGAGCGCTATGCCGCCGTCTGCCGGGAGGTGAGCAGCGGCTATGCTGCGGCCCGCAATCTGCGCAGCAGACAGCGTGCGGTGTTTCTGGACCGGGATGGCACCCTAAACCGGTATGTCGGATTTTTGCGGAATATCGATGATTTTGAACTGCTGCCCGGCGCGGCGCAGGCGGTGCGCACTCTGAACGAGAACGGCTGGCTTGCCATTGTTGCCACCAATCAGCCGGTGATCGCCCGCGGCGAAGTGACCGAAGCCGAGCTGGAACAGATCCACTGCAAAATGGAGACCCTTCTGGGCCGGGAAGGCGCGTGGCTGGATGGCATTTATTACTGCCCGCACCACCCGGACAAAGGGTTTGCCGGGGAACGCCCGGAACTGAAAATCGCGTGCAGCTGCCGTAAGCCGAAGCCCGGTATGCTACTGGCGGCGGCGGAACGGTTCAACATCGACCTTGCCGCTTCTTGGATGGTGGGCGATGGGCAGAACGACATTCTGGCCGGTAAAAATGCAGGCTGTCACACCGCATTGTTGGGCGCAGCGGATGCGCCGGACTGCGGGCAGGACTGCACGGTGCCCTCGCTGCTGGAATTTGTGCAACTGTTGTGCGGAGAAAGGGAGGACACATGGGGATGAACGCCAAAGCTGCGGCGGAACGCCGTGCAGAGGAACAGCTGGACCTTTTGCTGCGGCGCTATCCGCTGCTGGAAACACTGCGGCCGGATATCGAATGGGCCTGCCAGCTTTTGTGCGACTGCTACGAAGCTGGCGGCAAGCTGCTCATTGCGGGCAACGGCGGTTCGGCGGCAGATGCCGAGCACATTGTGGGTGAACTGATGAAAGGCTTCAAGCAGCCGCGCCGCCTGAGCGAAGAGCAGCAGGCAAAGCTGATCGCTGCAAGCCCGGAACTTGGCCCGGTGCTGACGGCGCATTTGCAGCAGGCATTGCCTGCCATTGCGCTGGACGGGCATCCTGCGCTTTCCACTGCCTACCTGAACGACTGCGACCCGCTGCTCTGCTTTGCCCAGCAGGTGAACGGCTACGGCAGAGCAAAGGATGTGCTGCTGGTCATTTCCACCAGCGGCAAAAGCAAAAATATCCTCTATGCCGCCGTCACGGCTCAGGCAAAGGGCATGAAGGTGATCGGCCTGACTGGGGCAGCAAAGAGCCCTCTGCTGCCCCTGTGCGATGTGTGCATCCGGGTGCCGCTGCAAGAAACATATCAGATTCAGGAATTGCACCTGCCCATCTACCACTGCCTGTGCCTGATGCTGGAAGCGTACTTTTTTGGAACAGAAAAGAACTGCCCTCCTCTTGAATGGTGAACGGCTTTCACCATTCAATGGATGAAAATACAATTGTTATGGCAGCTACTTCTCAAAAGCGCTCCGGCACCACCGACCGCATCCGGCAGGGCATCAAGGATGGCTGCATGGTGCAGCTGCTCTACTGCGCTGTGGCGTGGGGTGTGATCTTTTTCATCAAGCCCTACGCTGTGGGGCTGGTGCTGGGCGATGCCGACC
>ERZ1034952.2338-NODE-2338-length-14109-cov-16.089583_pt1 | contig 14109 bp, 11 predicted proteins | sample MGYA00520625_ERZ1034952 | MGnify/ENA primary metagenome ERZ1034952 (study PRJEB33766, sample SAMN09781773) | gut metagenome | biome: gut microbiome | host: Homo sapiens | place: Madagascar | study: EMG produced TPA metagenomics assembly of the PRJNA485056 data... | reverse complement strand
CACGGTTCTTATTTTGCCTATGCGCGGCTCATTGCCCGCGTAACTTTCAAGTTACTGACATCTTTTCTCAATAATCATTTCCCCTATTGACAAAATAAAGAATCCTTACTATAGTGTTCCTGTAAAGAACTACTAAAGGAGCGTCTATGGAAGAAGCGGCAATCATAGAACAACTTACCCTGTTCGGACTGAGCAGGCAGGAGGCTGCGATCTATCTGTGTCTTCTTCAGAATGAAGAACTGACCGGATATGAAGTGGCGAAGCTGACGGGAATCTCCCGGTCGAATGTATATAATGGCCTGGCATCTTTAGTGGAACATGGTGCCGCATATGTGATCGAAGGCAGTGCTTCTAAATATCTTGCGGTATCTTTAGAAGAGTACTGTGACAACAGACTTCGTTATCTGACGGGAGTGAGAGATGCACTGATCGCCGGCGGACCGAAGAAGTCCCTGCCTAGGGAAGGCTATATTACCATCGAAGGGTACGATCATATCTGTGACAGGATCCGGCATATGCTGCAGGATGCACAGATGCGGATCTACTTTTCTGCCTGTGGAGAATTCCTCGAAGCATGGAAAACGGAGATTGCAGCGCTGGTGGTTGCCGGAAAAAAGGTAGTACTGATCTCGGAGGATAACAGAGAACTGTTTCCGGAAGATACAGAATTAAAGTCCGGGATCATAGAGTATCTCGTGCCGGAGCATTTCAGAGAGCCGGAGGAAGAGGAACAGCGGTCAGATCAGATCCGTCTCATCATAGATTCCGAGTACATTCTCACCGGTACAGTGACCGGAAAGAGTGGTGATGCCTGTCTCTACAGCGGGCAGAAGAACTTTGTCAGAGTATTTAAGGACGCTATGCGTAATGAAATTGCTCTGATCAGGATCACAAATCATTAAATGCCGACAACACTTTTCCCGAGTGGAAGAAGGGAAAAGGTGTTCCAATAAAAGGATAAAAAGAAAGGGATAAGAAAATGAGTATCAGAGTCGCAATTTTAGGTTATGGTAATTTAGGAAGAGGAATGGAATGTGCAGTAAAACAGAACGATGACATGGAGCTGGTGGCAATATTCACCAGAAGAGATCCTGCCACAGTGAAGACATTAACAGATGTGAAGGTATACAACGCAGACCGGTTACTGTCCATGCAGGACAAGATCGATGTTCTGGTGCTGTGTGGAGGTTCCGCCACCGATCTGCCGAAACAGACTGCAGAGTATGCAAAATATTTTAACGTGGTAGACAGCTTTGATACCCATGCGAAGATCCCCGAGCATTTTGCACAGGTAGATGCTGCTGCTAAGGAAGGCGGCAAGGTGGCAATGATCTCCGTAGGCTGGGATCCCGGTATGTTCTCCCTAAACAGACTGTATGCCAATGCCATTTTAAGAGACGGCAGTGATTATACTTTCTGGGGCAAGGGCGTCAGCCAGGGACATTCCGATGCTATCCGCCGTATCCCCGGGGTTAAGGATGCCAAGCAGTATACCATTCCCGTAGAAGCCGCACTGGAAGCTGTCAGAAACTGTGAAAATCCGGTATTGACTACCAGACAGAAGCACACCAGAGAGTGTTTCGTGGTAGCTAAGGAGGGCGCTGACAAGGCACAGATCGAAGAGCAGATCAAGACCATGCCCAACTATTTTGCAGATTATGATACCACCGTACATTTCATCACCGAGGAAGAGTTACAGAGAGACCATGCAGGCATTCCTCACGGAGGCTTTGTATTGCGTACCGGCAAGACCGGTTTAAACGGTGAGCATGATCATGTGATTGAGTACAGCTTAAAGCTGGATTCCAACCCGGAGTTCACTTCCTGCGTACTGACTGCTTATGCAAGAGCAGCTTACCGCATGAATCAGGAAGGACAGAAGGGCTGCAAGACCGTATTTGATGTGGCACCCGCATACTTAAGCACTCTGACTCCGGAAGAGATGAGAAGTACTTTATTGTAATAAATATAGACTTAGAGGAGATACTTATGGAAAAAAAGGCATTTGTTACCAAAGAAATGATTGAAAAGATCGCAGAAAAATATCCCACACCGTTTCATATCTATGATGAAAAGGGAATCCGTGAGAATGCAAAAGCGCTGAAAGAAGCATTTGCATGGAATAAGGGGTACAAGGAGTTTTTTGCAGTGAAGGCAACTCCCAACCCGTTTCTGATCAATATTTTGAGAGAATATGGCTGCGGATGTGACTGCTCCTCTCTGACAGAGCTGATGCTGAGCAATGCCATGGGTGTAAAGGGAGAGGATATAATGTTCTCATCCAACGATACTCCGGCCCATGAATTTGAATATGCGGCAAAAATCGGTGCTACCATTAATCTGGACGACATCACTCATATCGATTTCCTGGAGAAGACCATCGGTTATCTGCCCAAGACCTTAAGCTGCCGTTACAATCCCGGCGGATATTTTTCCATCAGTAATAACATCATGGACAATCCGGGAGATGCCAAGTACGGCTTTACCACGGAGCAGATGTTCGAGGGATATAAGATCCTGAAGGCAAAGGGCGTGGAGAATTTTGGTATTCATTCCTTCCTTGCCAGCAATACGGTAACAAATGACTATTATCCCACGCTGGCGAGAGAACTGTTCGAGCTGGCTGTCAAACTGAAGGAAGAGACCGGCGCGCATATCACCTTCATCAATCTGTCCGGTGGTATCGGTATTCCTTATCGTCCGGATCAGGAGCCTAACGATATCCGTGCCATCGGCGAAGGCGTGCGTAAGGTATACGAAGAGGTTCTGGTACCTGCCGGTATGGGCGATGTGGCAATTTACACAGAGCTTGGCAGATACATGATGGCGCCTTACGGACATCTGGTGACCCAGGTGATTCATGAGAAGCATACCCACAAGGAATACATCGGTGTGGATGCCTGTGCCGTGAACCTGATGCGTCCCGCCATGTATGGAGCGTACCATCATATTACCGTGCTGGGCAAGGAGAATGAGCCCTGCGACCACAAGTACGATGTGACCGGTTCCCTGTGTGAGAACAACGATAAGTTTGCTATCGACCGGATGCTGCCGAAGATCGACATAGGAGATTATATCGCTATCCACGACACCGGTGCACACGGTTTTGCCATGGGTTACAATTATAACGGTAAGTTGAAATCCGCAGAGCTTCTGCTGAAAGAGGACGGCAGTGTGGAACTGATCCGTCGTGCTGAGACACCGAAGGATTACTTTGCAACCTTTGACTGTTTCGACATATATAACAAGATTGACTTTGACGCATAACACTTAACCATAGGAAGGACGATAGCCCGGAATGCGAATGAACGTTGCAATTTCGGGAGTGCAGAGCATGGAGAAGTCGAATATGCATAGTATATAGGAGGATACAAAGCAATGAAATATCCGAAAAATATACAGCAGGGAGGGACCATCGGATTCGTGGCCCCTTCTTTTGGCTGTCAGATAGAACCTTATTACAGTGCATTTGGTAATGCACAGAAAAAATTCCGTGAACTGGGATATCAATTACAGCTTGGTCCCAACTGTTATGCGGGAGAAGGCATCGGCATCAGCAATACGCCCGAAAAATGCGGACAGGAGCTGACGGACTATTATTGCAGTCCGGATAATGACTGCCTGATCTCCTGCGGTGGCGGCGAACTGATGTGTGAGACCATGAGTCATGTGGATTTTGACCGTCTGCGGGCAGCAGATCCGAAGTGGTACCTGGGCTATTCCGACAATACCAACATGACCTACCTGCTGGCAACCATCTGCGATACCGCGTCCGTCTACGGTCCATGCGCCGCGGCTTTCGGCATGGAACCCTGGCATGCATCCTTAAAAGATACTTTCGGAATACTCACTGGAGAGACCAAAGAGGTGCAAGGGTATGACAAATGGGAAAAGGAGTCTCTGAAAAATGAAGAACAGCCTTTATTACCATATAACACCACGGAGCCCAGAATGCTGAAAAACTATCTTGGCAGACAGGCAGCAGGAGAGGATCAGAAGATCTGTTTTTCCGGCAGATTATTAGGTGGCTGCATGGACTGCCTGGTGAATCTGTTGGGAACCCGGTTTGACAGGACGAAGGATTTTCTGGAAAAATATAAAGAGGACGGAATCATCTGGTTCTTAGAATCCTGTGACCTGAATGTTTTTGCTATCCGCAGAGCCATGTGGCAGATGGAGGAAGCAGAGTGGTTTCAGTATGTCAAAGGCTTCCTGATCGGCAGACCCTTGTGTTTTGGACAGGAGATGATGGGACTGGACCAGTATCAGGCAATCCTCGCTGTGGCGGGAGAGAAGAATGTACCCGTGATCATGGATGTGGATCTGGGACATCTGGCACCGATGATGCCCATCGTCACAGGAAGCCTTGCAGAAGTAAGGGTATGTGACAATGACATTACCATCCGTTATGACTACCGGTAAAAACGTATAAATTTTCATAAATGGTATAGAAATAAAAAGGCTCATCCCGGGTGGGAGAGCCTTTTTGTGGTGTGTGCGCCAGGGGCACGCTCTATTCGTTGAAAATGATATTAGCAGCCGAAATTGAAGTAGCCGCAAAATGCATTCAACCACTGAGAACAGTTAATGAATCTGAAACACATACTTTCTTCCTCCTTTTCCTGTTGCATGGTGTCCGGTTACGTCTGTGTTAGCTAAGCACAAATGCATTGTAACAATTTTGTAACAATTCATCCATAGGAGATGCTTGGCAAAAAAATGGAAAAAGCAGGAAATGAGATTTGAGTATAAAAATGTAAAAAGAAAGCGCAGAATCATATCGATCCTGCGCTGACTGCCGGCAATGGGACTTGAACCCATACGGTGTTGCCACCAACAGATTTTGAGTCTGCCTCGTCTGCCATTCCGACACGCCGGCATTCAAACACTCACAACAGAGATTATCTTATCATAGATTAAATGGGTTGACAAGACTTTTTTTCCGGAATATGTATACTATTTTTCTAGTCTTTTTCCACAAGATGTTGTATAGTAGAAGTGTATGAGTATACGGGGACGCAACTTGTAGAAGGGTCCTTTGGGATATGGTGGAAGCATGAATTGCAAAGAATTTGAAAAAAATATTCCTGATTTTATTTCCGGGAAACTGGATTTTTTAACCCTGCAGGAATTCGGGGAGCATATGGAAAAATGTCCCGGATGTAAGGAAGAACTGGTGATTCAGTTTTTGGTAACGGAAGGTATGCAGCGTCTGGAAGACGGTGATGCCTTTGACTTACAGAAGGAACTGGAAGTGCGTCTTTTGGAGGCAAAGCGCAAGATGAAATTCCATATGGCTTTTATGAAGATGGGAGCCGTGTTGGAAGTACTGACAGTGATCTTCCTGATGGGATTTTTAGGCTGGATCATTTCTTAAATAAAACAGGATAGGATAGAGAGATTATGAGTCAGAAACTGGTATTGATCGACGGACACAGCATATTGAACAGGGCATTTTACGGAGTGCCGGATTTAAGTAATGCAGAAGGACTGCATACGAACGCTGTCTATGGCTTTTTAAATATTATGTTTAAGATCTTAGAGGAGGAAAAACCGGAGTATCTGGCGGTCGCTTTTGACGTCCATGCACCGACTTTCCGTCATCAGATGTACGAAGCCTACAAGGGGACGAGAAAGCCTATGCCCGAGGAACTGCGCGAGCAGGTGCCCGTCATGAAGGAAGTACTGAAGGCAATGCACATCACCATCATGGAGCAGGCGGGACTGGAAGCAGATGATATCTTAGGAACACTGGCGAAGAAAGCGGAGCAGGCAGGTATGGAAGTATCCTTAGTCTCCGGAGACAGAGACCTGCTGCAGATCGCCACGGATCATATCAAGATCCGTATTCCGAAGACGAAGCAGGGCAGAACGGAGATAGAGGATTATTATGCAGCGGATGTAAAAGCCGCTTATCAGGTGACACCGTTACAGTTTATCGAACTGAAAGCGTTGATGGGAGATACGGCCGACAATATTCCCGGCGTGCCGAAGGTGGGAGAGAAGACTGCACAGGCGTTGATGGTGGAGTACGGCTCCTTAGACAATATTTATGCCCATGTGGAAGAAATCCCGAAAAAGAGTATCAGAGAATCTCTGATCGAGCATAAGGATCTGGCGGATCTAAGCAAGACGCTGGCAACCATCAGGACGGACTGTGAATTACAGCTGGACTATGAACAGGCGAAAGCGGAGGGATTTTATACCCCGGAAGCCTACACCCTGTGTAAACGCCTGGAATTCAAAAATCTGCTGGGAAGATTTGAAAAAGATGCCGCTGCCAACGACAGCAAGATCGCAGAAAGCTTCCGGCGGATCGAAGACAAGGCGGATTTTTTAAAATATCTGAAAAAAGTAAAAAAACAGGAAGAGATCGGTCTGTGGCTGATCACGGAGCCTGCGGATGCAAATACGAAGAAGGAAGAACTCTTAGGAGTGGCCCTGTCGGTGTCCGATGAGGAGACCGTATTTTACGCTCTGACCCATGAAAAGGAACCGGAAGGACAGTTGAGCCTGTTTGCGGAAACTGTGGAGCCGGTGGATGATACCGCGGAGATTACAGCTGCTTTACAGGAGCTTTCCGCAGGGGAGAACATACAGATCGCTACCTTTGATGTGAAGAGACAGTATGACTATTTAGACCGCAGCGGCACGAAGCAGTATTTTGATGTGCTGATCGCGGCATATCTGTTAAATCCTCTGAAAAATGATTATGATCTGGAAGCCATTGCCTCCGAGCATCTGGGCATCCTGATCCCCGGAAGAGCGGAAATATTCGGCAAGAGAGATTTCCGGACACTTGCTGTAGAGGAGCCCGGGAAAGCCATGGAATATGCCTGTTACGGAGCTTGTATCTCCCGTAAGAGTAAAAAGGTTCTGGAGGACAGGCTGGAGGCAGCAGGCATGAAGCGGCTCATGGAAGAGATGGAGATGCCCCTTTCTCTGGTGCTGTACGACATGCAAAAAGAGGGTGTCGCAGTGAAGAGAGAGGAATTGAAAGCTTACGGTGATGCACTGGCAGCAAGGATCGAAGAACTGGAGGAGTCCATTCATGCGCAGGCGGGAACGGAATTTAACATCAATTCCCCCAAGCAGTTAGGAGAGGTATTGTTCGAGACCCTGCAGATCCCCGGTGGCAAAAAGACAAAGACCGGCTATTCCACAGCAGCGGATGTACTGGAGAAGCTGTCGGCGGATTACCCCATCGTCCGGGATATTCTGGAGTACAGAGGCCTGACGAAATTAAAATCCACCTATGCGGACGGACTGGCTGCCTTCATCGAAGAGGACGGAAGGATCCATACGAATTTCAACCAGACCATTACCGCTACGGGGCGTATCAGTTCTACGGAGCCGAACTTACAGAACATTCCCATGCGTATGGAACTGGGCAGACAGATCCGCAAGGTATTTGTACCCAGAGAAGGCTACGAATTCATGGATGCGGACTATTCCCAGATCGAGCTTCGCGTGCTGGCGCATATGTCCGGGGATGAGCAGCTGATCGATGCCTACAGACAGGAAGAGGATATTCATAGGATCACGGCATCCAAGGTATTCCATACTCCTTTCGAGAAGGTCACGGATCTGCAACGCCGCAATGCCAAGGCAGTCAACTTCGGCATTGTCTACGGCATCAGCTCCTTTGGACTGAGTCAGGATCTAAGCATCAGCAAAAAGGAAGCGGCACAGTATATCGAACAGTATTTTGCCACTTATCCGAAGGTGAAGGAATTCATTGACAAACTGGTGGCGGATGCGAAGGAGAAGGGCTATACGGAGACCATGTTCGGCAGAAGACGCCCGATTCCCGAACTTTCTTCCTCGAATTTCATGCAGCGGTCCTTTGGGGAACGTGTGGCAATGAATGCCCCCATTCAGGGAACAGCGGCGGACATTATCAAGATCGCCATGATCAAAGTATGGAAAGCATTGAAAGACGAAAACTTAAAATCCCGTCTGATCCTGCAGGTGCACGATGAACTGTTGATCGAGACTGCGCAGGATGAGGAAGCAAGAGTACGCAAGATCCTTACGGAAAATATGAAGTCTGCGGCAGATCTGGCAGTGACACTGGAGATCGATCTGCACACAGGAAGCAACTGGTATGAGGCGAAATAAATGCGTTTTATAGGAATCACCGGCGGCGTAGGTGCCGGGAAAACAGAAATCTTAAAATACATCGGACAACATTATAAATGTGAGATCTATCTGGCGGATGAGATCGGTCATAAGGTCAAGGAACCGGGAACCGAGGGGTACCGTGCACTGGTGGCACTTTTAGGAGAGGAAATCCTCGCAGCGGACGGACAGATCGATAAGCCTGCAATGGCAGCGAAAATTTTCGCAGATCCCGCATTATTGGAACAGGTCAATGCCATCATTCACCCGGCAGTGAAAAAATATCTGGCAGATCGGCTGGAGGAAGCGAAGAACCGGGGCGATGTGGAACTGTTTTTCGTGGAAGCGGCGCTTCTGATCGAGAGTGGGTATGAGAAGATTGTGGATGAAATGTGGTATGTCTATGCCAGAGAGGATGTCCGCAGAAGGAGACTTTCTAAGAGCCGTGGCTATACCCCGGAGAAGATCGAGAGGATCATAACATCACAGCTTTCGGAGGAAGAATTCCGCAAGCACAGCAATTTTGTCATTGATAACAGTGACAGTCTGGAAGCTAGCTACAGACAGATCAGACAGAAACTGGAGGCGTATACATGGAGGGAGTAAAAGAAAAACAGGGACAGCTGGTATTCGGACTGGATATTGGTACGCGAAGCATCGTAGGTACGGTAGGATACTTAAATGGCGGGAAATTTCATGTGCTGGCGCAGCGCTCCAGGGAGCATGAGACCAGAGCCATGCTGGACGGACAGATCCATGACATCGGTAAGGTGGGAGAGACTATTTTCCGGGTGAAGGAACAGCTGGAAGAGGATCTTGGCAGAGAACTTACAGAAGTGTGTATCGCAGCCGCAGGTCGTGTGCTGCGCACTGTTACCACTTATGTGGAGCACAGCTTTGAGAGTGACCGGGAGATCACGCAGGAGGATGTGTATTCCCTGTGTACCATGGGTGTGGAAAAAGCATACGAAGAATTCCAAAACAGCAACACCGATATGGATATGAAGTTCTATTGCGTCGGTTATACTGCCATGCGCTATTATATGAACGGTTATCAGATGGGAAATCTGGAAGGACACAAGGCGAAAACCATAGCGGTGGATCTGATCGCTACCTTTTTGCCGGATGATGTGGTGGACGGTCTGTATAAGGCTGTGGAACTGGCGGGTCTGCATGTGGCGAATCTGACATTGGAGCCTATTGCGGCGATCCAGGTGGCAATTCCGGAGAAATTCCGTATGTTAAACATGGCACTGGTGGATGTGGGTGCGGGCACCAGCGATATTTCCATTACTAAAGAGGGAACGATCACGGCTTACGGCATGATCCCTGTAGCCGGTGACAGCCTGACGGATATTCTGGTGCAGCACTGTCTCGTGGAATTCGAGATGGCAGAGCAGATCAAGAGAAAATGCCGGACCCAGGAGACTATCGAATACGAAGACATCATGGGCCTGCCCCAGACGATCAAAGCGGACGAAGTGCTGGAACTGTTGGATGCCGAGATTGAACGGATGACGCAGCTGGTATCCGATACGATCAAGGAACTAAACGGTGACAAGCCGGTCAGTGCGGTGTTTGTCGTAGGCGGTGGCGGTATGGTACCCGGCTATACGGAGAAACTGGCAGAGAAACTGGGTATTGTGAAAGAGCGTGTGGCGATCCGTGGACAGGAAGTCATGCAGTCCATCGTATTTGAACTGGAAAATGCCAGAAAAGATGCCATGATGGTGACCCCCACCGGTATCTGTTTAAGCTATTATGTGCAGAGCAATAATTTTATCTTCGTGGAATTCAACGGAGAGCGGGTAAAGCTCTATGATAACGGAAAATTGTCAGTGACGGATGCCGCCATGCAGATGCAGTTCCCCAACGATCAGCTGTTCCCCAGAAAAGGAGAAGCCCTGCTGTTTACGATCAATGGGAAAACACGGATGGTGCGGGGCGAGCAGGGAGAGGCAGCAGTGATCCGGGTCAACGGGAACGAAGCGGACATGTATACCCGGGTACATAACGGAGACCGTATTGTGGTCACTCCTTCCACCGAAGGAGAACCGGCAGTGCTGGAGATTGGAAAGCTTCCGGAACTGGGCGATGCCCTGCGGGTCTATGTGAACGGCAGACAGATCAGCCTGCCCAAGACAGCAGAGGTCAATGGACACAGAGAGAATGAATTTTACCGGATCAGACCAAACGACGATATACGGATTCAGAATTCCTATACGGTAAAAGAGATCGCGGAATTTCTGGATGTACCTCTGGGTGAGGATATTAAAGTCAACGACACAGCGGCACGACCGGATACCAGAGTTTACGAGCATTTCACTGTAAGCTGGAATATGGAGAAGGCGCTTGCACAAGGAACTTATGCGGATCTGCCGGATGCGGACATGGAAGAGAATGCTCATGGAGAAGTGTCTGTGATGCAGAAGGCAGAGACTGTGGCAGGAGAAGCGGGAAAGAAGCAGGAAACAGAGAATGTGCGTGAAGGAGTATCCCTGATACAGAAGGCAGAGACTGTGGCAGGAGAAGCAGGAAAGGATCAGGAAACACAGACTGCGGCAGCAGATAGAACAGATGATGTGACGACACAGCTTCCGCATCCCCTGACTGTGATCGTAAATCATTCCCCTATCACGATGCGTGGAAAGGCACAATATGTATTTGTGGATGTGTTTGACTATATTGATTTTGACCTAGGAACTTCCGCATCCGCAGGCAGATCCATCGTAACGAACTTAAACGGTCGACCGGCACAGTACATGGAATCTCTGTCAGAGGGAGATGTGATCGAGATCTACTGGAAAAATATGAGATAAAAGATGCAAGACAAAAGATGCAAGACAAAAGATGCAAGACAAAAGATATTAAGATTAAAGATATGTGATAAGAAATAACAGCTATAAAATAGGAAAGAGATTAAGAAGTTATGAGATTATGTAGTATTGCCAGCGGCAGCAGTGGCAACTGTATTTATGTAGGATCGGAAGCCACGCATCTGCTGGTGGATGTGGGAATCAGTGGGAAAAAGGCGGAAGCAGGACTGAATAGTCTGGGACTGACCGGCCGAGATTTAGACGGTATCCTGGTGACCCACGAACATATGGATCATGTGTCTGGCTTAGGTGTCATGGCAAGAAAATACGATGTGCCCATCTATGCGACTTCCGGTACTTTGGAAGAAATTCAGAAGATGGGAAATCTTGGGAAGATCGATCCGGAACTCTTCCGTGAGGTGAAAGAAGATGTGAAACTGACCATCAAGGATCTGACCGTGAATCCCATGAAGATTTCACACGATGCGGCACAGCCTGTTGGGTATCGCATTGCATATGGGAATAAAAAAGTTGGAATCTGTACGGATCTGGGCGTGTATAACGATTATACCGTGGAGTGTCTGAAGGGAATGGATGCGCTGCTCATAGAAGCCAATCACGATGTGAAGATGCTGCAGGTAGGTCCTTATCCTTATTATCTGAAACAGAGAATCTTAGGGGAGAGAGGGCATCTTTCCAATGAGAATTCCGGAAAACTCCTTTGTCGTATTTTACATGATAAGTTACAGGCTATTGTGTTAGGGCATCTGAGTAAGGAAAATAATCTTCCTGAGCTGGCCTATGAGGCGGTCCGCATGGAGATCACCATGGGAGAGAATCCTTACCGGGCGGAGGACTTCCGGATGATGGTGGCGGACAGAAGTAATATATCACCGGTCATCAATATTGCTTAACTATGTTTCAGCCAGCGCTATTTGCAAAGTCGCGGTAGCACGCTTTTACGTCGCTTCGTGATTAACTTTGCCAATAGATTGGCGCTTAGTGCATGAACGATATGCCCATAGGCGGAACTTAAGGTTGCAAAATGTAACAAAGTGTAGTTTAATAGATAGAAATATAGATAGAAATAATAGCATGAAATCATGCGGAAAATGAGGGCGATTATGAAAAAAACAATTATTACGGTAGTTGGTAAGGACACAGTAGGCATTATCGCAAAGGTATGTACCTATCTTGCGGAGAACGGCATCAATATCCTGGATATTTCCCAGACCATCGTGCAGGGATATTTCAATATGATGATGATCGTTGACACCAATCAGATGCAGAAGACTTTTGGTGACATGGCAGATGAACTGGCTGCTCTCGGAGAAGAGATCGGCGTAGTGATCAAATGTCAGAAGGAAGAGATTTTTGATAAGATGCATCGTATCTGATGCCCCACGATAAATAATAAAGACCCGAAGGGCAGAAGGAGCCGTAATGATCAATTTATATGAAGTAACAGAGACCAACAAAATGATCGAGGAAGAGAACCTGGATGTGCGTACTATCACACTGGGAATCAGTCTGTTAGACTGTATCGATTCCGATCTGGATAGATTAAACGAGAAAATTTACAATAAAATTTACGAAGCAGCCAAGGATCTGGTGAAGACCGGAGAGGAGATCTCCAGAGAATTTGGTATTCCTATTGTAAATAAGAGAATTTCCGTAACACCCATCGCGCTGATCGGCGGCGCCGCATGCCACACCATCGAGGATTTTGCAAGTATTGCAAAGACCCTGGATAAAGTAGCACATGAAGTGGGCGTGAATTTCCTTGGCGGATATTCTGCACTGGTAAGTAAGGGCATGACTCCGGCAGACGAACTGCTGATCCGTTCCATTCCTTTGGCGCTGTCCACCACAGAGCGTGTGTGCAGCTCCGTGAACCTGGGCTCCACCAAGACAGGCATCAATATGGATGCGGTCAAGCTCATGGGAGAGATGGTGAAGGAGACTGCTGAGTATACCAAGGAAGACGATTCCCTGGGCTGCGCAAAGCTGGTTGTATTCTGTAACGCACCGGATGACAACCCTTTCATGGCAGGTGCATTCCATGGCGTGACCGAAGCGGACAAGATCATTAATGTAGGTGTCAGCGGTCCCGGTGTTGTCAAGACTGCATTAGAGAAGGTGCGCGGAGAGAATTTTGAGGTTCTCTGTGAGACCATTAAAAAGACTGCCTTCAAGGTAACCCGTGTGGGACAGCTGGTAGCACAGGAAGCATCCCGGATGTTAAATGTTCCTTTTGGGATTGTGGATCTGTCCCTGGCACCGACCCCGGCTATCGGCGATAGTGTAGCGGATATTTTATGTGAGATCGGTCTGGAGCATGCAGGAGCACCCGGAACCACCGCAGCCCTTGCTTTGTTAAATGATCAGGTGAAAAAGGGAGGTGTTATGGCATCCTCTTATGTCGGCGGATTAAGCGGAGCGTTCATTCCCGTCAGCGAAGATCAGGGAATGATCGATGCTGTCAACGCCGGAGCCCTCACCATCGAGAAGCTGGAAGCCATGACCTGTGTCTGCTCCGTAGGACTGGACATGATCGCCATCCCCGGAGACACCAAGGCAACCACCATCTCCGGTATCATTGCGGATGAGATGGCCATCGGTATGGTGAACCAGAAGACAACTGCCGTGAGAATCATCCCCGTCATCGGAAAAGGAGTGGGAGAGACCGTAGAATTCGGAGGCCTGTTGGGTTATGCACCGATCATGCCCGTGAATACCTTCTCCTGTGATGCTTTCGTCAACCGCGGCGGACGTATCCCTGCCCCCATCCATAGCTTTAAGAACTAAATTGAAATGACCAGGGGCAATATGGCTCATTCTGGAAAAGGCAACTTTTTATAGCCTGAAAAATAAAAGAAATAGAGATAGATTCCTTAGTTAGATTTTTTCTAACTAAGGAATTTTTTTGTCCTAAAACCCTTGAAAATACGGGATTCTTCCAAAGAAAGGGAGCGTGACTCCAGGACTCATAAAAGGGAAAATTGAAAGAAAATGATTGACCTATTCAGGATAGTTTTCTTTGCCCTTTAGAGGATGAGTCAGTGAGCCTTGCCACAGAAAGTTACTGAAGAAATGCTATCGAATTCCCGTAGTTCACATTGGGGCTACTGGTTTCCTTTAAAACAGCCTTAAACTAATGAAAATGGTGGAA
>ERZ1034952.2336-NODE-2336-length-14115-cov-16.132148_pt1 | contig 14115 bp, 9 predicted proteins | sample MGYA00520625_ERZ1034952 | MGnify/ENA primary metagenome ERZ1034952 (study PRJEB33766, sample SAMN09781773) | gut metagenome | biome: gut microbiome | host: Homo sapiens | place: Madagascar | study: EMG produced TPA metagenomics assembly of the PRJNA485056 data... | reverse complement strand
TGTGAAAAGGGAAAAAAATAAAAAGGGGTGCGTCACAGACTTATGACACACCCTCCCATCCCATAACAGTATAGACTTGGAGCAAAATAAACAAACATATCTTTCTCATAGCTTACAATTTTACAGGAGTTAGTTTGGTATAGTTTTTAATAATCGTATTGACAAAACCATAATAATCATCTTCAGAAACCTTCGTTTCTTTACCATCCAAAGTCTTGATATAATTACCATCGACAAAATGATAATTCTCCTGATGAGCATCCTCTACAAGTTTTTTCTGTTTTTTAATAAGCCATACAGCACTTCCTTCAGTCTGAGCCTCATCAGAATTTACCACAAAAACCCCTTTTCCACGAAGATATACCCACTCAAAAACTGGCTTTTTATGAATCAAATACGCAGTTCCTTCCTCAGCACCAAAGACAATCAGGTTTTTGTCATTGTTTGCAATAACCTCTCTCTGTCCATCCTGATCCAAATCGAGCATAAAATACTGAGTAATCTTCATATCAGGATAATTATTTGCATAATCTTTGAGTGCTTGTACTGCTGCTTTTCATTTTTAACAAGCATCTCTGTTTTCTCTGCCTGCTTATCCTTTTTTATAAATAAGAAATAGATTCCAGTAAACAGCACAGCGACTACCACCAATACTATCATCAATACTGGATTAAACTTCTTTTTCGAAACACCTTCGTAAGTGTCATTCATAGCCTCCTTCAGTTCATCGGCAATCTCTACATTCTCGTCATCCTCTTTGTCCTCTTCGACACTTTCTAAAAGAGCCTTGTTAAAACTCTCCTGTAATGAAGCTTTCTCAGATTCTGAATTTGAGACTTCTTCAGCAGAGTTCTCTGGCTTAGCCCCGTCTATATTAGACGGGGCTACATTCGACTCATCAGGCTTATCCATATCGTTCACCATTGCAGCAGGTTCTGCATGAGGTGCCAGAACTATAGGATCCAGAGCCTCAGCCTGAACAGGTTGAACTTGAACTGACTGAGCTTGAATTGGCTGAGTTTGAACTGGCTGAGCTTGAATTGGACGAGCTTGAACTGGCTGAACTTGGACTGGCTGAGCTTGGACTGGACGAGCCTGAACTGGACGAGCTTGGACTGGACGCCCCTGAACAGGGCGAGCTTGAACCCGAGCCTGTTGTGGTTGATTAATGACAGGTTGCTGATTTCTCACCTGATTTACACTATCATCAACCACAACATTAATATTTGAAGCGGTCATTATCTGTTGGCAATATGGACAGGCAACACGTTCTTTAGTCGCATTTAAAACCGTTGTAAAACGATTATTGCAATGATGGCAAATATACTCAAATCTCATAATACGATAATTTATAGTTATTTTTCTTTATTACTTTTCGGACTATCCTCAGAACTATGTGTGGATACATTTGCAGATTCATTATCCTTATTTCTATTAGTCGGAGAAGCATGCTTGTCTGCAGATTGAGAAACAGATTTACCCGAAGCGGCAGCCTCTGCACCTGCTTTTTCTTTAGGTTCTTCAGTTCCTTTTCCCTGTGACTTCGCCTTGTCTTTTTGTTTCTCTGGTTGATCTGTCTGTTGCTTTCGGGAAGCCTTACGATCTGTATTTCGCTTGCCTTCAGATTCCAATTCAGAAGATTCTGAAGATTCTGAATCAAGATTATTATCAGACTCTGGAGATACTTCATTCTCAATAGGAGTTGACATCTCTGGATTTTCTTGAATATCGTTTTTATTGATCAAATCTCCCAAACAGATACCTGCAAAGAAAACTACCACAGTATATACAATCATTCCTAACAAGAATTTCTTGCTTGCAAACACTGAGCTATTTGACTTAGATGTATGCGAAGCACTCCTAATAGGAAGTTCCTGCAGTACAATTGTATGAGTAAGCGGCTGAGCGAGATTCAAGTATCCCTGATAGTTAGCACATCCAGGTTTCATCACCTCCACTCGTGCATTTCTTGCTTCTTGTTCACGAATACTAATTGAGTGATCACTCGACACAAGATTACCATTCACAAAAAGTTGGTATTGCATTGCAAGACGCCCCTTGAACATTACGTGAAACATTTGGGCATTGATTTCCTTTTCCCAAAGTATTTCATTTTGGAGCAAAAAAGACTGACGAGGTTTACAGATATTTACAGCTAAAACCACGTCTTTGTAACCCGTCCTATGAAGAAGTATATTTAACTTTGAACCTAATATGGTCTTCAAAGGCTTATCACGAAAAGGAACTTGATTGACGAAAAGTTCCATACCAGCTACTGGCAAAGTTTGAGGAGGGAACAGATAAGCAGGCTGTTCAAAGCCATTTCTCGACAAATCATACATCTGCTGTAAAACAGATGGTGGTACTTCATTACGAGCAGGAATATCCAAAAAGAATACAGCCTTATATTTCTTATAATAAGTCTGATCTAATCCTTGCGCCAAGAGGTTTCCTAAATAGACAAAATCAGTATTCTGACCATACATTCTATAGGCAAGAGCTTCGGTCTGACGAACTGGCATACAGTCAATATACAGCAAATCAGGATAAGAGCTGTCCAAAAGCGGTCTAAGATTATCATATTGCTCTACTCCACTTACAATTTTTTCCTGTACAAGTGAAACCAATTTCAATAAATCCTCTGAAGCGACAGTTATGGAATTTGGAATATAAATCCAAGCTGCCATGTAATCGCCAGTTCTTCCCACATTCAATGGTTTGACTATTGAAAAATAAATTCCAGTCGCATGATAATTCAAGACATAGAAAAGTCTGCTGAGATGCAAGTGAGAAATATAGTTTCGCATATCGTATGTCTTTCCATACCATGCTCCCTTATTTGTCACGAACACATCAGTCAAGCCACCATGGGCTTTTTGTATTAATAATTCTATTTTGCTCATATCTCTTAACTTTTAAACATGTTTATCAATTTTTGTAACCAACTCTTTTCCTCATAATAAGAATAACGTATAAACAAATCCACTACTTTAGTCGCAGAGGTTGCGTCAAACAGACAGTAATCTTTGAAGCATACTTCTCCTATAGAAAAAGGAACAATGTTGACACGCCCGTTATTGATGTTATGCTCTTTGCAGATACGAAGAAGATTATTATAAAAGCCCAAATAATTCTTTGTCATATATTTCAACAAATGATCATCAAGCGATCCTTTATAGGAAGCATTATCCACCTTGGATATAAGGACATAGATAGCATCTGTATTACTATTAAAGAGTCCCATATTATTAAGGTGAGCAGCTGCCGAATTGAGGTACTCTGCCTGCGGAAGACCATTGAAGAGACGTTTTTCTGCACCATATTCAACAACAAAGAAATGAATTTTATTATTATTCGATCTATTGCTGAGCAGAATATTATGCAAAGTTTCCAACGCTTGTTGCTGATCGTCACGTAGTTGTTCTCCTGCATCTTGCATGAACATACAAGTAAACAATTCTCCCGCCATATCAATACATGCTACATGATGGATCTGGTGTTCTTGGTCTTCAAGTTCAAAACGCATTTCATAGGTAGAAGTCACTGGAGTTCCACCAGGAAGGCGACAGACACGTCCAGGAAAGAAAATAGAAGAAAGTCTGTTCATATAGCCAAATCCCTGACAGTTATTATCAGGAATCATGCTACGAGCTACCAATCCATTCTTTGCAGCACTGAGTATAGCACCCAACGCACATGTTTTTCCTGAAGAAGGAATCCCCCAGAAATACACCTCTGTACAGGGTTCTTTGATTGTCTGCAAAGGGCGTGCAGGCTCAAAGTTTTGAATACCTGTATTAGCCAACATCTTGTTGATAAACTCATCGGAAATGCCACACTTACTCAAGTCATTCCGATTGAGAATACCTTTTGAAATGATATCATTGCAAACCGAAGAAGATAATAGATTATGGTCTTGCTCTATCACCTCAAGGAGGGTACTAACTGAAATCATTTCGTTTTCAAGTAACTCCTGAATGATATTGCAGACCTCTTCTACACTATTTGCATTATTAATCATAGTCTTGAGAACAACAGGAGATTTTTCACAATTACGCTCCTTGTTTTTCTCTTCAGTAATGAGTCTGTTAATTTCAAAAAGATGAGAAGTTTTAGGATATTTTTCCTTGAAAGATTCTAAAAGTTGCACATCACAGGAATCCTTGATTTCCTGCCACACTTCTTCCTCAATATCATCTACCTGCATTACAGGCTCTGCAGCCAGTGTTGCCTCCAGTTCGTGCTTACGCTGACGGACAGCATCCAAATGCGCAGCAGTTCCCATTGGATACTTATTAAGAAAATCCTGCAAGTCTGCTATAGAGTTTGACTCCATTACTGTCTGAAAGTCTCCGTCTTCATTCCCTGCAAGTAACTTCTCCACATCAAGTTGCATCTTAGCAGTAAACTCTCCTTCGGTATTGTTTCGGAGTTCTTCAAACGTCACAATACCCTGCTGGATATAACTTGCTAAATCTTCTGGAGAATATTCTGTTACATTATTCAATATAGCTGATTTCTTTGGCATAATTATTTTTCCTTATTACTATTCTGTCCTATCTAAATATTTAGAGTGTCGGATAGAAAAATTTTGATTATTGTTTGATATTTTAATTTGTGCTATTGGAATATCTTCTTCTCTTCTGATAGGCTGATCAATCGTGTAGTGCCATGTCTTCCCATTAAAAGCCACCTCAGCTTTGGCCCCATGATTCCTACCGCCATCATAATTCCTGATAAAAAGTGTGTATGTACCATCAGACATCTTTTCTGGATCTGTCCAAATGATATTTTCTACACCAGTACCTTGCGGACGGATGTCATCAACATCTAATACACCAGACATTGATGTCGGATTATTCATGTGTGTACAATAATAAATTTCTTCATTATCAGGCTGAATTGCATGTGCGTCCAGATCTACCATATCCCCACCTTGCTGATTCCAAATGATTGAGAAACGCAAGAAAGCATTGATATTTCCACCATGTTCCAGTACCTCATCACTAATTTCGGAGTGCTCTAGTATTGTATCTTGAGGGAAGATATAATCAACATCCTGTCCTTCTCCAGAACGCAGATAGTGTATCTTACCAGTAGATTCTCCAACATGATATTGATTTCCATCAGTAACTACTACATCATGATAATAACGATTCCACCTATATTCGTTACAACCAGGGAATAGCCAACTGAACAGTCCTAACAGGAGCAGCAATGCCAGCAAAAGAAGCAACCATTTCAGGCATCCGAAACTCGTGAACCACATCCAAAGCCGTGTCAACCATGGAATACTCCTGTATTGTGCCTGAAAAGAACAATTATTGGCCACACTATAATCCAATGGAGTAATGTTCCAACCAGCAAAAGTATAACCACTGAAAGGAACTACTTGCGGAATCTGCACTTGTGTTATACGGGAGCCATACGGAACCGTAAATGTAGAAATACCTTTCAACTCTCCATATTTTCCCGGCAGGAAGGTCACTGTATAATTGTTCCGTGAAGCCTTGGCTTTAAAGACCAAATCAGAATGAACAGAACCTAAATATGCAGGATCCCAATATGGGTTACTAAAACCTTCCAGAGGAATCATTTTAGGAAAATCATTCTCTGTGAGTTCATATCCATCTTCAACCTGCAACTGTTCCATTCCGTCAAGTTGGCAACTACCATCCGTTACAAAACGTATGGTATGCATAACAGAAAGGTCCTGAACATTACTAACAACCGGCTCTTCGGCTACAGAGGAAGTTTTGGAATCTTTTTGATATTGCGCATGAAATACCATATCAGACGTAACTATAGTACCCTGTACCTGTGGTTTCCAATCTATAAAATGGAAACCAGGTTTGCATATAAGACGAGGCACATCAGCTGTTACCAACTCCGCTTTCTCTTTTCTTCTTATAATACGGTCATTAGGATTAGCCAGCTCCGCACCTTCACCCGGATCAAAAATAATAGTATAACCCTTTGTTTGCGAGAAGTTGAAGACAATACTACCTTTTGCATCATATACACTATCACGAAGATTCATTCCCCATGCCACCAGCACTACTTTATTATCATAGCAGAACAAGAAATTCTCATTGACAAACTTAAGTGCAGAATCCAGTATGCCAAGAGACTCACCATGGAGTTTGCGCTTCACATCATTATAAACGTTTAACGTATCGCGGTATATTCTATCGTATTTTTCCTTTTCTTCCCCATAAAGGTCGTTGATGCGCCGTGGAGTATCTGTCCAATTAGGAGCAAACCAAACGATAGCATCATCCTCTGCAGAATATTCTGGAACAGCCAGAAAATCCTGCATATCTTTAGGAATATATCGTCCTACTATGCTCTGAACGCTACCAGGACGCATATACATCGGATCATTACCAATGCCCTGTATTTCACAGAAATCTTTTAAAGGTGTGGAGCACAGAGCTTTTTTATCTATAAATATCGTCATATCTGATTATTTAATACCATTCGACATTCTTCTATTATATTTCTCATCTGCTCATTAGCCTGCTCATCTATCTCAGTAACATCACTTGTAAACATGAGACCAATAACAAGCAGATTCTCCCAGCGTTTGAAATTATCCCACAATGGCAAACGACGAAGCATGTTACGACAATGTTCATCGAAAACTTGGAAGCGAAGTGTCTCTACAGACTGTTCAAAAGCCTCCATCGTATCACGTAAGTTAGGTTGTTCTACCTGACTGTCTTCTTGAATATCAACCTGAACATGCATATCTTCAGCAATAGTCTTAACATGTAAAATATCCTCATCTGTCATAAACTTACGCCCCACTGAAGTTACAAAATCATTAAGCATCAGACTAATAGAATCTGCAATGATATTTGACAGCACATCTCTATCTTCAATAGTATTTGCATAGTCCTGAATTTTGTTTGCAATAATCTGTCTGATATTAAACTTCTTGAAAAGCACATTATACATAAATGCTATTCTGTCCGAATGAATCAACTGCTTATTAAGTTTATGTGCAGCAGACTCTATATAATCAGCCCAGTACTCAGAAATATTTTTGGCCAGAATATCCGCATCAGTAGTCATCGTGTTGTTCTGTCCGCAAATCACATCTTCAAGATTGATATTTTGCATTTTTAATCCATCACGAAGCATCTGCTCATTAGTATGATAATAGTCGCAAAGTTTCTTAAGATTAACTTCCTTACCATCATTCGGATTAATACCTGCATTAAGTCTCAGGACATTAATCAGCGTAAAATCCTGTGGTAATTCCTTTTTATGAAGCACAATATCTGTAGCCAGATAACGAAGATCGTGCGAAGAAACCATAAAATTATTGATCAGCATTCCGAAAGAAGATGGCGAAAGCATATCGAGTCCAAACTTCATTTCGCCAGCAGTACGTCTAATCTCCTCACGCTTATCATTCTCTTCTCCTGAGATATAGAAGTGCTGAAGTGCAGTAAGCATTTCATCACGCATACTCTTTACCTCATCATGGTATTTCTGTTTGCGCGCATCATCGATAACAGTAGCAATCTTCTCCAGAGAAGAAATGATTGCCTGCGAACCATCATGATTGATTGTTGCCGCATCCTCCCAAGCCTGATCCGGATGAGCGAAATGCTTCTTCACAAATGGGAAAGACACAAATGAGTTACGGAGAGCCTCCAAGAATTCTGGAAATTCAGGATGTTCTACAACACGGTTCTCTCCACTAACACCTGCCTGATAGCCAGCAAATATCTGCTGATTTGACGACCAGAAGTAATCACGAAGCATATAGATATTCTGAAATGCCTCTGAAGCAAAACCGGCACTTTGTGGAACCCAATGCTCAAACCATGAATAGACACTTGGCTTAATTACCTCATCACATAAATGATTTTCAAAACGAGTCTTCCAACGTTCCTCTAAAGGCACAGTCTTTATGAACAGAGGAGTCTCCTTTGTACGTTGTAAATCGCAATTGAAAAACGTAGATATGATAAAGAAAGGAGAAGTAAAATTAGTGCTGCTAATATATTTTGCTCGCTGTTCTGGAGTTGCACCAATATTGTTGCTAATCCAACTGTTGAGAACCTCACCCAATTCACTCTCAGGTTTGTCCATATTCTTACAGAAAAGTATTGCATTGATTCGCCATGAATCAGAATACTTATCGAACAAATAAGACACCTTTCCTCTGCGAAGCATCATCGGTAACTCTGTTTGAATACTATTTTCCGGCAACTTCATTCGATGACGGGCTCCAGGAAAGTCGAGAAGGTCAAAGTCACGAAGGAAAGCACGTTTATCAGCTGCTGACGGAGGTAAGACCAACGTAAGTTCTGATATAAGAGCCGTAAACGATGTTTTTGGAAATCCATGAACCAACAAGTTGTTCTGGCTATCATAGATATCACAGAGTAACTCATAGTTTGGATTATTATCTGCCGCATTATCATTAAACAGATTATCGAGCCATGAAATGTCAAGAATAGAACCTTTCTGTCTAAGAATAGCATCAAAAGGAACATAGACTACAGAATTGAAATGCAGTTTACGATATTCTGCAACCAACCTTTCAAAAAGTGAAGTGATATAATCGTTTTCATTCCACAGCAGACAAAATACTTTACCCCATTGTTCTGGAGCAATATGCTGAATCTTTTGAGATACAAGCACACAGAACTTGGAACTATACACATGAGAAGCGCTACCACCCAAAGAAGCATTAAGATACTGCTGAATGGTAAATATATCATCTTCATCTATATAACTCTGTTGGACATTCTTATCAATGAGTTGCGGAAGAAATGTCTCTAATTTACAGTTAATATCATCAGCCAGCAACAAAGTGTCAGCATTGATTTTCACATCTTTATAATAAGTATCAGCAAGCAGTTTTACAATATCTGCAATACTGAGCAGTCTTACCTTAACCTTGTCTTCAGCTGCAGGAGCCATATCTGGACAAATTGTAAAGCGTGTAATGATTCCTGTAGATTCCTTCTTAGATGTATTGCCACCACTTGGGTTAATATCATCTATAAAACTATATATTTTACCATTCCTTCCTCCTTTAATTGCCAGTTCCTCACCTTGATCTGAAAGAAGGCTACTTATAAGGTATGACTTTCCATTCTGACTCTCTCCATAAGCTGCAGCAGAACAATTTTCCTCAAGTGCAAAACGAATTTTCTTCAAGTTTCTACGATATTCTCTGAACGCAGACAAAGGGAAGGCACGTTCTTCATGCTCAGAGGCCCATTTTATAGAGTCCCCGATGACATGAAGCAAATGATCTATATCTTGTATTGTAATCTCTTTTTGCATAATGATAATGTTTAAAAGTCAAAAATACCAGAATCCAGCCAATAACATTCAGATGTTCCAAGACTTTGGATATTAATACGAATGTTTTGTATATTAATCTCATTACCGGAATTATCCAATATCTGTTCTATTTTAATATCTTCTTTATTATCACTTTCACGTGAAAGAACAATTCGGTAAGGAAGAAGGCGTTTCAACCGATTGATTTCCTCATTTGTCAGATTGATAAGTGCCTCCTCTGGCATATTTGGATTAATATTTTCCATCTGATGCCTGATACGTTTACAAATTCTTATAAAATCATAGTCCACAACATAAAGCGGACGACTCATATAGCTGTCAAAATTTTCCTGTCTGATCTTGAGCGAAACAGGCAATTGCTTGACCATAATCTCGCCACGATTCGTGGTTGGAGTAAGACAGTAATGCGTATTGAGCAACATGGATTCTGGCGTCTCAACATAGTTGATGGTTGATTTCAAATTACTCAATGCCTGCTTGTCAAGCCTAAAATTAGAGAACTGTATGAGGTCGGATGAATAAAAACCTATCATGGCTCCAACAGCAACTACCGTCTTGGGATTTCTGATATAACCCGTGTTATTTCCAAACGGATACCAGTCGCCTATGTAATAACTGGAGAGTTGAACAAGGCGATTGGGTGCCACTGCATAATACTTTATAAAAAGATCACGTAAAGGAGGCAATGTTGCTGGGCGACCAGAGAGAACGATAATATCGCAATGGTAAGTGTACATAATCGCCGAAATCTTCTTTACTAAGGAATCGAAAGATTTGGCAACAATACGATATACATTCTCACAGGAATAATGCCATTCCAACTCATTAAATTCAAAACCGAAGAAATCATAGAAACCCCTCATAACGAGATGGTTAGGCAAACTATCTTTGAAAACGTCATCAAAATGTACTACACAATCGTGATTTTGATTCTTCAACAATTCCAGATAATAGCATGCCAAAGGTATGAGAACTTGGATATTAAAGTTCTTACGCAAGATGCGCTGAGATATAGACTGCCCATTATAGTTGTGTCCAAAAAAATCTTTTATTTTCTGTATTCCTTCAGCCGTTTGTTCCAGGCACGCAACAAGCGCAGAATCCTTATCCGTAAGAAAAATCTCGCGGATAAGTTCCTGAAGCATATCGTCGCCTGCATAATAGTAGCTGTCATAGTAAAGAGGTTTCGGACAGACGGTAGATTCATTTTGATCGCCCTTGCTATATTCATTAATCATCAAGTCTGACGTACCTGCACCGATATCGAGAGAACCTAATGTAAATGTGTACGAACCTCGCTCATCCTTTTTACCATAGAGTTCAAAAAAATCTGCTAATCGCCCTTTGAATTTATGAGCGATTTCTCCATACAGATAAACCATTTGTGAACAGGTGGCTTCATCATAATACCAAACTCCACTTCCATCATTTGGATAAGACGGAACAATCTCTATATCAAACTTCTTGCTCGGCAAGAGGTCTGTCATGGATTTTTTCTCGAAGTTTGTAAGTAGAGTAACAGCATCTTTAGCGCAACGAACCAGAGATTTTCTCTCACATTCAGACATAGTTGTCGGACAAGTGACTACTACTCGTTTGATACGTCGTGGTGTATTTACATCACCATGAAACTTACGATAGTCTTCACTATTGATCTGCATACGTGCCTGAGAGAAAATTTCCAAGAAAGCAAAAGTCATAAGTGAACAGCGAGAGTAAGTATGCTTACTCCCTCCATACCCTTCTTTGTCCACAGTACCATTGCTATTCAGTTGATTTGTAATACCCTTAAGTTCCAAAATGTGACTCTTTTCCTCTCCATCGAGCACCAAGAACTGCCATTCTTCTTTTACACTTTCCTTGTCCCACAGATAACGTTTTGGACTTGAATAAGTATATAAGTTCTGAGAAGATTGCTCTTCTGAGGCAACATGAATGAGATTCTCTGCTTCCTTCCCTAAGCGAACCAAACTTGGATAAACGAACTGATGACTGTCACGTGGACCAAAGTTTCCAAAATCAGCTTTTCTGAACACCAAGCGCATATCAAAAGGCTCAGTATTACGACGAACTTGTGGACCATCAGTCTTTTCGGTAATACTATCTGTCAGATCTGTTAAACTTAATAGTGGAACCTTTGTAAAATCACCATTTTGAGGATCTTCAACGAGCAATGCTGTTGTACGGGAATTACCTATATCGATAAACATATCCACATCCTTCACCACTACACTTTCGTCCTTATACAGTTTTAATACTGGCATCAGGTCTTTTAGTGAAAGATAGTTCATCAGCAGGAAGTAAGTGGCGATATATGACATTTTATGCTTCTCACCTTTAATCTTAGAAACAGAACGAGCTTCGGGATGAACTAATCTACGCAAGTACTCATTGACATAACTGCATTCTTCCGTTCCCTCTGAGCAATAGTCCATCAACAACATCTCGTCAGAGCACAATTGAAAGGTAAGTTCATTCTGAAAATTATCAGGAAAGACGGGAGTCTCCTGCAAGGTAGATGCCTGATAATTTGTACGTGTGTCAAGTGCAAGCAACACATGATAGTATCGCTTGCCATCTTTTTCATCCTTTGGAACAAATTTAACACGAGCCCAGTTGAATGCACCGAAATCAAACTGAAGTGCTGGTACTCGACGACGGAAATAAGGTAATGGAATCCACTTATTTTCATAAAAGGACAATTTGTTTTGACTATCATCGAATGACATAGAAAAGATTTCATCCAACAAATAATCATCCCCTTCAGCATTAGCAGCTAACGGATGAACCAGACCATCTTCACGAACCTCATCAGGATTTACTTGATGCCGGGTCTCAAAAGCGGTAAGATAGCCCTTATCGATAAGTTCCTTCTTGTTGTAATAGAAAGTATCACCATCATCAGTGTGCACACACTCGACAAGATCAAGTTTGTGAATACCTTCTTCTTTATCATACCACTCATGAAACCATCTCTTAAAATTCTGCTTGAGATCTATTTCAAGAGGAAAGGTAAATAATTGAATACCAGAATTAGCTATGATTGAATATTCCATTTCTCTTAACGTATTTGGGTTATTGATTTGTCACGCTATCGCGTCTATTTCCAATATATCTTTGTTCCTGTTCATAATCTTGAAATGAGGGGGTAATAAGTACCATCATTCCAGGTTTTACGATACTGACAAGTTCGGCAAGATCGTTATTATTCAAGCGAATACAGCCCTCTGTAGCTCGTGTACCGATAGACAGAGGATCATGCGTTCCATGGATTCCAATGCCTTTGCTTCCCGGAGTATCCAAACGGATAAAATAGGGTCCATAGGCTCCCTGTATTTCTCCTCTACCATCCCCGAAATCATGTGTTCGATCAGAAGCATCTTCAATAGTCTGCACGAAAAACATTCCTTCTGGTGTCTTCAAATCTCCTATTTTGTGCTTCTGTCCCATATTTCGGCCGCAAGCAATACCATAATCCATCAGTTTTGTACCTTTGAAATCATATACACGCAATCTCATATCCTGTTTCGAGACGACGATAATACGTGCTTGCGGAATATCATCTAGTTGCTTCTGGTAATAACAGTATAAGCCTGCCAAGCCACCGATAGGTACAAGGAGTGTGATTGTGTACAACAAAAACAATCCAAAGTTCCTGGCTTTATTCGATTTAGATTTATATTGCATAATAATATTCTACCATAATATCAGAACCATCATAACTATATACATCTTCAATGTATTTTGCTGTTGTTTTCTCCTCATAAACCAATGTAGGGTTTTCTGCTTCATCAAAACTGAACAGAAGGAAACGGCGATCATCTGTTTTCACATTCGTGATAATAACTGCAAAGTCTGTATATTTAGAATTGCTATCTGTTGCTCGTCCAAACCATACACTGTTAGGTTTCACTCCTTTGGCTCGGGTAAACACTTGCCACTGATTATCTGAATTAGGAACAATCTTTGGTTTGATAGAATCTAATTCACACTGCGAACTGTTTCCTATAAAATTGTGTTCTTTAAAATAATTCAGCAGAGCTCTACGGCATTTGACCTTCTGGATGATTTCTCGCGATGATGCATCACCAAAAATACTGTTGAGTCGATTGAAATCTGATTTATCTACAATATAGTTTGAAGCTATGAATCCACGCTTACCTGCTGCATCCTTCACATCACTCCAATCTGAATCATGACTGTATGTTATCAATTCGCTACCGAAAGGCAGTGATCCTATCTTATTGTATTCTGCCCCCGACGACTTTGAAGAACGAAGGTTTGTCATATTTGAAATTGTATAAAAGCGAGGCGCCTCACGGTCAATTTTATCAGGAAGATAAACCTTAAAGTAGTAAAAATACCCGCCTATAACAGCACAAAACAACAATACGAATACAGGGATAAGCCAAATAAGTGGCGAACGATGTCTTTGCTCTTCTTCATATACAGGAGGAGCAAAATTCTGATGAGAGGCTGGCATGGGTTGACTTTGAAAATTTGTGTTAGCAGGCTGTGGTACAGAGCCACCCAGATTTGCCGTACCAAATTGTTGATCAGCCCCAAAATACTGAAATCTAACCTGATTTCCACAAATAGGACATGTATATTCAACCCAGTTGTTTCTTACATATTTCCGTTCATCGAATTGAAGTGTAGTGTTGCAATGTTGACATTTCGTTCTCATAACAAATATATAGGTAATTACAGAATTATACTTTTACTCTATAGGTCCTAAAGTTCGAAAAGTATAGACAGAAAAATGGCGTGGACCATTTACTT
>ERZ1034952.2334-NODE-2334-length-14134-cov-7.480645_pt1 | contig 14134 bp, 11 predicted proteins | sample MGYA00520625_ERZ1034952 | MGnify/ENA primary metagenome ERZ1034952 (study PRJEB33766, sample SAMN09781773) | gut metagenome | biome: gut microbiome | host: Homo sapiens | place: Madagascar | study: EMG produced TPA metagenomics assembly of the PRJNA485056 data... | reverse complement strand
ACCTTGGCCTTGAGCTCGTTGATGATCTTGCCCATGGCAGGGCGCTCTTCGGGTGCGACGGTGCGCAGATTCTTCATCAGGGCAGGGATCTTGCCGTTCTTGCTGAGGTATTCCTGCCAGAAGGATGCCAGCGTTTCCTTGCTGGAGACCTGACCAAGGCTCTCTTCGGCCTGTTTTGCCAGCTCGTCGATCATTGCTTGCATGGATGTTCTCTCCTTTTACTACTTCGTGTTCATGAGCGGAGGCATGAAAAAAGCTCCGTCCCCTCTGCCTGTTCTCAGGCAAAAGGGACGAAGCTGTAACAGTCTGCTCCGCGGTACCACCCGGTTTCCGCCCTTTGCGCAAGCAGCGGGCGGCACTCAAACGCCGTAACGGGGCGCAACCGTCCTGTACTAGTGGGCCGCAAAGCCGTTCGCGCAGGCCGCTCAGGAGCGAACTTCAGCCTGTCTGCACGCGGGGACCCTTTCAGCCGGTGAAGTCCCTCTCTTTGCTGTGCCGAACAAACCTACTCTCTCCGTCGCTGCGTTTGGGAGTATTCAGGTTTTATAACCGTTTGTTATGTTACCACATTTTGCGGCGGTTTGCAAGCGGGGCGGGCAGATTTTGCGCAGGTTTCCGGTTTTGACTTGCAATTTTGGCTTTGTCATGTTATACTCAGTGCAGCGCTTTGCATGGAAGGAGGGTACACCCGGATGGGCTGGAACGGCTGCGTTTTCTTTAAAAAAGGCAACCCCTAAGCATTTCCGGCTCGAAGTGTACCCATTTTTCTTCCGGCAAAGCGTGGAGCATCGTTTTTATGCGCCGCGCAGCTTTGCTGTGGGGCGTTTTTGTTTTGCCGGGAAATGGGGCACTGTTTCACGCAGAAGCAGAAAGGGTGTTCCCCATGAATCATACTATTCATTTGAAAAAGCAGCTGCGCTGCATCTATCTGTCCAATTTCTTTTCCGGCCTGCGCATCACGGATGCCGTATGGGTGGCGCTGCTGGCCGCCCGCGGGTTCTCGCTGTGGGAGATCGGCCTTGCCGAGAGCGTTTACCATATCGTCAGCCTGTTGTGCGAGGTGCCCAGCGGAATGGCCGCCGACCTGCTGGGGCGTAAACGGGCCCTTGTGGCGGGCGGTATCCTGGCAGTGCTGAGCAGCCTGCTCATGGCATTTGCGCCCGGCCTTTTCCTGATTTGTGCGGCAATGGGGCTGAACGCCCTGTCCAACGCCATGTTTTCCGGCACCGATGCCGCTCTGACCTACGACAGCCTGAAGCAGGCCGGGCAGGAAGAACGGTATCTTTCCGTGGCTGCCAACCGCTCCCAGATCGGCATGCTGGCCAGCGCGCTCGGCTCCCTTGCCAGCACACTGCGGCGGTTTCTGCGGTTTTCCGGCTTTTATCTGGTGAGTGCGCTGTTCAGCAGCATTTCCACACTGGCCATGCTCCTGCTGAAGGAACCTGTGGTCACCGAAGCACAAGCCGCCCGGAGTTCCCATTCCCTGCGAGAGCTGCCGGGCCAGTTCGCGCAGCTGGTGCGGGACAGTGCCGCCGCCCTGCGCGGCTGCCCGCTGGCGGCAAAACTCATCGCTGCCGATGCGGTCATCTCTGTCCCCTGCTATCTGACCAAGATGTTCCTGCAGCAGCGGCTCGTGGAGCTGGGCTGGCCCACCGAGTGGCTTTTTCTGCCCTTGCTGCTGGGCGGTGCGGCCTGCGTGGCCGGTACCGAGATCGGCCGACGGGTACATCCCCACACCCTGCGGCGGTTCTACACGGTGTGTGCCCTGCTGGTCGGCGGCGGGACCTTTCTGGTCGGCGCAGCGCCCGCATGGGGCGGCATTCTGGGCATGATGCTGGTGCAGGGCGTGCTGGAAGTCTGGCTGCTCCATGCCGACCAGCGTCTCAACGCCCTGATCTCCAGTGATCAGCGGGCTACCCTCATCAGTGTGGACAGCATGGCCTACAGTGTCCTGATGATCCCCGTAAGTCCCTTTGTGGGTGCCGTGGGCGATCTCTTCGGGCAGGCGGGTGCCGGGCTTGCCCTGCTGGGCGTCCTGACCGCCGCCAGCGGGGCGGCGGTACTGGCCAAGCGCCGGAGCTGAGTTTTACCACAAAACGCAAAAGACCGCTGCGGTCTCCGGAGAGATCGCAGCGGTCCTTTCTTTTATGCTCAGTAGCACTTTTTGCAAGCCGTGAATCCGCGGGACTTTGCAGTGGACAGGCTCACTTTCTCAGGGCCTTTCATTCCGCTGCAGTTGGGGTTGCTGTGGTACTTCTTGCCGCCATGGGTGGGGATCCACACCATCTGGCTGGTCGTCTGGCCGGAAGATGCACTGCCCGTGCTCTTTTTGCTGCTGGCAGTGCTCTTGCTGCCGGAAGTGGTCGTGGTCTTTTTGCTGCTGGCGGCAGCGGCGGCCTTCTGGGCATCCAGCTTTTTCTGCCCGGCCGTGTACAAAGCTGTCGTGTCGCTGGTGGTGCCGTTCAGCAGCACCGAGCCATTCTGGATGTCCAGAATGGGCATGCCGTTCACGTCCAGTGTGCCGGCATACACGCCGTACAGGGTCATCTGCTGTGCCGGGGCCGCCGCCTTGAAGGCATCAAATTTCGACTTCTGCACGGCCACATACCACACGCCGTCGGCGGTGTCAAAGCCAAAAATAAATGCAGTATCGTTGCTGGTAGCCGCACTGTAATTGGGCGTACCGGTAATAGTGATGGGCTGTCCCAGCGGCTGAGACGTTGCCTGCGCATAGGGTACCGTCTGGCAGGAACTGCTGTCCACCGCCGCAAAGGCCGCCGGGCAGCACAACAGGCTCAGGCACAGGGCCAGTGCCGCTGCAAGAATCCGGAATTGTTTTTTCATCGCACACATCCTCCTCTGTTTGCCGGTCATCCGGCTATTTTACGGTCCGATCGTACCGCGCAAAGTCTCCTGCATCAATTCTCAGAATGTGTTGTTTTGTGGCGCATTCCGACGAATTCAGAAGTCACGGTCATCCTGTATTTCTCATTATATCATTTTTATATTACAATGTTAATATATCGAGAATATTTATTTTTATCGTTTTATGCGTCACAATAATTCCAGGGTGATAGCAATGGACGAATTGAAAATCAAGAAACTTACCGAACCAGTTACGACCACGATTCGTATTGACCGCTCTATCCTCGAGTTCTACGATGATCTTGCCGGAAAAACAAATCGCTCCCGCAATGAGCTGATCGGGCTTGCTTTGGACTACGCCAAGGATAAGATCATCGTGGAAGAATAAGCGTTCTTTCCGTAAACAAAAAATGCGAACGAAAGCATTTCTGCTCTCGTTCGCATTTTTTATTGCTTCACACAGCGTGTCGTGTTGCGGGCGCTCCGGATCAGATGCCGGCGGCAGCGTTCTGACCGGCAAAGCGGCCGAAGGTGGCGCTGCGGCCTGCGGCGGCACCGGCCATCAGGCAGGGATAGCTGCCGGAGAAGTAGTTGCCGCTCATGTCACCGATAACATACAGGCCCGGGATGGCCTTGAAGTCGTGGTCCAGTGCGTGCATGTTGTCGTCGATCTGGATGCCGTCCATGGTGCAGATGAGGTAGCCGCCGGACTGGCGCACACCGTAGAAGGGAGCTTCGCTCAGGGTGGACAGACGGTAGTCCTCCTTACCGTAATCCTCGTCCTCGCCCTTGGCAGCCAGCTCATTGTAGCGATCCACCGTTGCGGTGAAGGTGTCCTTGGGCAGGCCCAGCTTGTCGGCCAGCTCCTCCACGGTGTCGGCCTGCACGATGTAACCCTGGTCCTGCAGATCGGCGTTCATGCCCTCGATGTACTCAATGGGGAACACCGGAGCGGTGCCGTTCACATGCGGGTACAGACGGCTGCAGCCGTGGGTGGCAAAGCGCTCCACATCCTCGGGGTACTTGCTGTCCCACACAGTGCAGTAGGTGTGGTAGGGCTGGCTGGCTGCAGCGTGCAGCACCAGATCGTAAGGCATGTACTCGTTCATGAAGCGCTCACCGTTCAGGTTCACCTTCAGGAACGGCTGGCTGCCCATCCAGAACAGGGCACCGTCGTTGGCTTTGCCGTACTCCCCCACCTGGTCGGGCTTGATGGCACCGCGGTCAAAGATCATGGAGGTGTGGGTCTGGTCCATGATGGCACCGGCCCACAGGCAGGCCTTGATACCGTCGCCCTTGGCACCGGGCTTGGAATAGTTGATGCAGGTCTGCTCCACGCTCTGGGGCTGCAGGGCGTTCATCATGGTTTCATTGCCGCTGTAGCCGCCGCAGGCCAGAATGACGCCCTTGGATGCGTTGTAGCGCACATACTCGTCGTTGGCATTCTTGGCGATCAGGCCGGTGACGCGGTTGCCGTCCTTTTCCAGCTTGACCATGGTGATCTCGTACTGCACTTCCAGACCGTCAGCCTCGGCGTGCTTGAGCACGGCGTCCATGGTCAGCTGCTCGCTGTACTCGTCGCCGTACTGGGTGCTGTGGCCCACGTCCAGCACCTCGTAGTTGTCGTTGTCGTGCTTTTCGTCGATCTCGTGGCGGAAGTCGATGCCGCTCTCGGCCAGTACGTCGGTGAACCAGTCGATGGTCTCACCGCTGCGGTCTGCCCACACCTGTGCCAGGCTGCGGCGGGTATAGCCCTGGCTCCAATTGCACAGGTAGCGCACAGCGTCCTTCTTGTTCACGTCATCGCCGTCCTCCTGCTGCTGCTTGGAGCCGCAGGCAGCCAGCGTGTCGCGGATGCCGCTGGCCATGTCGTGGCCGAACTTTTCGATCAGGATGGTCTTGGCACCGGCCTCGGCCGCGGCGGCAGCGGCAAAGCTGCCGGAGGAACCGGCACCCACCACCAGCACCTCACACTCCACGGTCTGCTTGATGTCGCTCTCGGCCACTTCGGGCTCCTCGCCCAGCCAGTCGGCGGTGGAGGCAGTCTCCTCGGTGGTCTGCTCAGCGGGGTTGATGGCACCGCCGCTGGCCTGACGGATGCAGTCGGCCACAGCGTTCTGCACAGCCTTGCTGGTCACGGTGGCACCGGTCACACCGTCGATCTGGCTGGTCTGAGCGTTCATCACCTGCTCGATCAGCTTGTCCTTGGCGGCCTGGCCGATGCTGTCGGTCTCGCCGGACAGGTCCAGCTCCACCTTGGTGATGGTATTGGCATCAAAGGTGACAGTAGCGGTGATCTCGCTCATGCCCTTGGCAGTAGCGGTGTAGGTACCGGGGGTGTAGATGCCGGTTGCACTGGAGGTGCTGCTGGCTGCATTGCAGGCAGCCAGCCCGGCAGCGGTGACGCTGCTCATGGCAGCGGCTGCTGCGATTTTCAGAAATCCTTTACGAGAGATCTTTTCCATCATAATTTCTTCCTTTTCTTGCTCGTATCTTCGTATCGACAAAATCTTATTGCCGTTCTTGTTAAAAGTATCACATTTACAAGCAAAGAAAAAGAAGATATAATATCCCTATAAGCATCAAGTAAAACTTGCGTTTCGTAAAAAGGAGCACACCATGACCATCCAGCAGCTGCGCTATTTTCTGGCGTTGTGCGAAGATCTGAACTATACCCGCACGGCCGGGCGGATGTATCTGTCCCGGCAGGCTCTGCGGCTGAGCATTGCCGCACTGGAAGAAGAACTTTGCGGCCCGCTGTTCATCAATGTGCGCAATCACCTTGCCCTGACCGAAAAGGGCCAGCGCTTCCGGGCACAGGCCGCGCCGGTGGTGGAGCAATTTGACCGGATGTGCGCGCAGGCGTATCAGGATATCCGGTCCCCCGCCCTGCGGCTGGGCATCAGTGTGGCGTTGGTGCCCAGCTACCTGCCCATGCTGGGGGATGTGCTGGAGCAGTTCCGGCAGCAATACCCGGGCATCCCGCTGGAAACCGCATCGTTCTCCAACGACGCCGTATGTGCACAATTGCAGAACGGCACGCTGGACGCCGGGCTGGTGATGGACCTGGGCGGCTGCGCGGCCGGGCTTGCCCGCACCGCGCTCACCCGGCACACCGCAGCCCTGCTGGTGCCCCGCTGCAGCCCGTTCTGGGGGCGCAGCAGCATCGCCCCGGCAGAGCTGGACGGCCAGCTGCTGTTGGTGCCGGGCCTTGCGCCGGAGCCGCTGGCCCCGCTGTGGAATACCCTGCGGCAGGCCGGTGCCCGCCCGAAGGTAGAGATCGGCGAGCAATACTATCAAGTGCTTTACCGCACCCAGGAGCGCAACGGTCTGGCCCTGGACCGGTTGGAGATCACCTCCGACCACAGCATGGACAATGTTCAGGACGTGGCACTGGACGGCATGCCGCCCATCTGCGCCGCCTTTTTGCAGCCGGAGCACGCAGAGCACCCCTGTGTCCGGCTTTTATGCAGCTTTTTGCAGGAACACCTGCGCAATCTATGAAAGAAGGGACCCCTTATGCATTTTTATGGAACCATCGGCCCGGCCTGCGCCAGTGCCGGAACTCTGCGCCGCCTTGTGGACGCCGGCATGACCGGCCTGCGCATGAACCTTTCCCACGGGGCGCTGGCCGAACACGCTGACTGGCTGGCAATGATCCACGCTGTCGGCATTCCGGACCTGCTCATCGACCTGCAGGGGCCGGAACTGCGTGTCGGGCGGCTGGCCAGCCCGGTCACCCTGCCGGAGGGCGGCACGGTACAGCTGGGTGCAGGCGGCATCCCCTGCCCTGTCCAGCTCGTGCAGGCGGCCCGCCCCGGACAACAGCTTTTGCTGGACGACGGCAAGCTGCTGGTGGAAGTAACTGCCGCCGGGCCGGATGCACTGGTCTGCACCGTACTGCGGGGCGGCGTTCTGCAAAGCCGCAAGAGCATTGCCGCCCCGGGTCTGTCGGTGCCCATGCCCACCCTGACAAGTGAGGACCTTGCCAACCTGCGCATCGCAGCTTCCTGCGGCGTCACCGGGGTCATGCTGCCCTTCGTGCGCGGGAAACAGGACATCCTTGCCCTGCGGCAGGCGCTGGCCGAGGCCGGTGCGCCGCAGATCCGCATCTTTGCAAAGATCGAGAACCTTGCCGGGGTGCAGGCTCTGCCGGAGTTTCTGTCCCTCGTGGACGAGGTGGTCATTGCCCGCGGCGACCTGGGCAACGCCATGCCGCTGTGGGAACTGCCCCGCTGTCAGAAACAGCTTTCCGCCGCCTGCCGGGCCGCCGGGGTGCCCTTTATGGTGGTCACCCAGATGCTGGACAGCATGTGCACCCGTGCCGTGCCCACCCGCGCCGAGGTGAGCGATATTTACAATGCTGTGTTGGATGGTGCGTCCAGCCTGATGCTCACCGGCGAGACCGCCGCCGGGCAGTACCCCGTGCAGGCCATGGAGTTCCTGGTTCGGACGGCAAACACCGCCCTGTAAGGCAGTTCGGCCTTCTGCACGCTTTTTCGGCCCGAAATGACAAAAAGGATGGATTCTGTCGTAAAGAGTTGGTATAATGAAGGCAAAATATTTTTGCAGGAAGGTTTTTCTATGGGAATCGTAGTCATCGGAGCCGTTTTTGTGGACATCAAGGGGTACCCCCTTTCCACCTACATCCCGGGCGGGCGCAACTCCGGCCGGGTCGAGCAGGTACACGGTGGTGTGAGCCGCAACATCGTGGAGGACATCGCCAATGTGGAACTGCGCCCCACCTTTGTGGGTCTGGTGGACGACACCGGCATGGGCCAGGATGTCATCGACAAGCTGCGCGACCACAAGGTGAACACCCAGTTCATCCGCCGCGTGAAGGACGGCATGGGCACCTGGCTGGCCGTGTTCAACAACGACGGTGACGTATGCGCCTCCATCTCCAAGCGCCCGGACACCACTCCCCTCACCGCTCTGCTGAAAGAGCAGGGAGACGAGATCTTCAAGGACTGCGACAGCATCGCGCTGGAGCTGGATCTGGAAAAAGAGACGGTCAAGCAGGTGCTGCGCTTTGCCAAAAAGTACAACAAGCGGGTCTACGCGGCCATCTCCAACATGAGCATCGCCATGGAGCGCCGCGACTTTTTGCAGCAGGTGGACTGCTTTGTGTGCAACCAGCAGGAAGCCGGGCTGCTCTTCTCGGACGATTACGACCACCTTTCCCCCGCTGCCATGCGGGAGGTGCTGGCCGCCAATGTACACAGCGCCAACATCCCCTGCATGGTGGTCACCATGGGCGGGCTGGGTGCCGTGTATGCCCGCGCCAACGGCGAAAGCGGCGTTGTGCCCGCCAAGAAGGTGGATGTGATCGACACCACCGGTGCCGGTGACGCCTTCTTTGCCGGTACGGTCATCGGCCTGACCTACGGCAAGAACCTGCCCGCCTCCTGCGAGATCGGCAGCCGTCTGGCCGCCTCGGTGATCTCCATCACCGAAAACGTCTGCCCCCGGTTCCGCCCGCTGGAATTCGGGCTGGACATTCCCGTGCTGGACTGAGTTACACCCAAAAGCGCCGGAGCATTCCCGCAAAAGGGAGCGCTCCGGCGCTTGTTTTTTGTTTGTCAGAGTTCGTTGATGGCTGCTGTGACGGGCATTGCCTGCAATCGCTTCACCGGGCCGTGCACCGCAAGCGCCGCTGCACCTGCCACGAACAGACAGAGCACTGCCAGCAGCCCGAAGGGCACCCGCCACACGACGCCGAAATAGTGGGTGATCAGCCGGGTATACAGTGCACGGTGCAGCACAAGGCCGGCAGCAACGCCCACCAGCAGGCCGGACGCCGCATAGGTCCCGGCCTCCGCCGCGATCATCCGGCACAGTTGGACATCCTCCATGCCCACGGCGCGCATGGCACCGTACTGCCGGGCACGGGCGGAAACGCTCATGGAGATGCTGTTGACGATGTTCAGCAGCGAGATGCCGCCGATGATGGCCAGAAAACCGTACAGCACGATGCGTACCGCGTAATAGGTGCCGCGGTCCTGCCGGTTGCTCTCCCGCAGGTCCTGCATGATGACGTCATCCGTGGCAAGGTCCGCCAGCGTGAAGAGGGTGTCCTCGTCGGCGGTGCGGTCCAACTGCACACCTACCATATTATAGTTCTGGTCGCCTGCCACCTGTCGGAACAGCGCTTCCGGTGCAATAAGGGTCACATCATCCGGGAAGGTGCCCTCCGAGAAGGCACCCACGATGGTAAGCGGCACCCCGTTCACTGTGATGACGTCCCCGATCTGCATGGGGTTGTTCTTATTGTAGATGGTCATCACTTCATTGCCTGCGCCGGACATCCGACCCCGTACCACCACGGAACGGCTGGATTCCAGCATATAATCATCGTAGGAGCAGAAGACAACGTGGTCCACGTTGCCCTTGTCGCTGCTGGCCGGGGTATCCACCAGACCAGTGCAGCCCCACGCATGGGCGACGCCCGGCACTTTCAGCAGTGTCCGGGTCATGCTGCCGGGCAGCACCTGCGCATTGCCGTAGCCGTTGTAAAGCACATCGGGCTGCCACGGCACCAGACTGGGCAGCAGCAGAGAGGCGAACTGCAAGAGTACGGTAAAGCCCAGCGCCAGCACAATGCTCAACGCAAAGCTGGCGGTCATCAGGGCCCAGTTCTTTTTGCTGGCGGTGGCATGGCGGACGCCCAGTGCCAGTTCCACCCGGCCCTTTCCGGCATGGGCCGCACGGCCCACCGGCACATTCTGGGTGCTGCCGGAGACCGCCGCCATCGGCGAGACCTTTGCCGCCCGCTTTGCCGGGGCCTGCACAGCCAGCAGCACCGTCACCACACCCACCACGGCACCGGCGCACAGGCCCGCAGGGCTCAGCTGCCAGACTGGCGTTGCCGCAAACTCGCCGCCGATGCCGTACCGCAGCGCGGCGCAGATCGTCCAGCTGGCCAAAGTGCCCAGCACAAGGCCGATGGGCACCGCCGTCCTGCACCAGTTGAGGGCTTCCAGCCGGACGAACCGGATGACCTGCCGTTTGCTCATGCCGATGCAGCGCATCATGCCAAAGAACTGGGTGCGCTGGGCCAGATTGCTGTTCATGCTGCCGGAGATCATCAGCACCCCGGCCAGCAGCACCAGCACGAACAGCACCGCTGCCATCCCGTACACGGTCTGAAAAGCCGTACTGCTGCTCTGCCCTGCCGAACCCATCACCTGCAGGTTTTCCTGCACAGCCGTCTCCCCGTACCGGCTGCGCAGCTTCGGCAGGGCCTTTGCTGCTCTGGCCGCGCTGGTGTATTCCAGCTCATAATGTGTCTGGGGCAGTGCCTCGCCGTTTGCAGTCAGCAGGGCCGCAAAGGCTTCCTGCGGCAGGTAGGCATCCACGATGCTGTACTGCTCGCCGTAAAAATCCTCGTCGATGCCGCCGACGCCGGTGACCGTGAGGGGCTTTTCCGTTCCGTCCGGCAGTGTCAGCGTTACAGTGTCTCCGCTGCCCACATGCAGCACCCGTACAGCGGTCTTGCCCAGCAGCACTTCGTTTTCCGCCTGCGGGTAGGTGCCCGCAAAGGCTGCGGCACGGTTCAGGCTCACATAATCTGCATCGGCACCATACAGCACCACCCGCTTGCCGTTCAGGCGGTATGCGCTTTCGCCGTTCTCATTGAATACTGCTCCGGCACCCACCCGCACCACGTCCGGCTGGCCGACCAGCTGCGCAGCCTGCTCCGGCGTGATGCCGGTGACCTCCAGATGCCAGCTGCCGCTTTTTCCGGCTGCACGGCCCGTCTGGGTGCGCAGCATCATGTCCGCCACACTGAAGATGGCCGTGACCAGGAACACTGCCGTGACGATGCACAGGATGGTCAGCCGGTTCTGCCGCCTGCGCACCCTGGCAGAAATGGGGATCAGGCTCAGATAGCTTTTCATTCCGCGCACCTCCCGAAGTCGGTCAGCACGCCGTCCGACACCTGCAGCACCCGGTCTGCCGTCTGGGCGATGCTGCGGCTGTGGGTGATCATGACGATGGTCTGGGCGTATTTGCGGGAAGCCTCCTTCAGCAGGGCGATCACCTCGCCGCTGTTGCGGGTGTCCAGATTGCCGGTCGGCTCATCGGCTAAAATCAGCGCCGGACGGGTGATGAGCGCCCGCCCGATGGCCACGCGCTGCTGCTGCCCGCCGGAAAGCTGGCCGGGCAGGTGACTGCGCCGCTTGCGGAGGTCCAGCACATCCAGCAGTTCTTCCAGATACGCCGTGTCCGGCTTCTGGTAGTCCAGCAATACCGGGAACAGGATATTCTGCTCCACGGTCAGCTCCGGGATCAGGTTGAACGCCTGAAACACAAAGCCGATGTTCCGGCGGCGGAAGATGGTGCGCTCCCGCTCTTTCATGGCAAACAGATCCCGCCCGTCCAGCAGCACCTTGCCGGAGGTAGGGGTGTCCAGCCCGCCCAGCAGATTGAGCAGAGTGCTCTTGCCGGAACCGCTCTCGCCCACCACGGCCACAAATTCGCCCTTGGGCACCGAGAAGCTCACGTCCTTCAGCGCCTGCACGGCAGTCTCGCCGGTGCCGTAGGTCTTGCAAAGGGCCTGTGCCTGCAACAGATTCATACAAAAACCTTCTTTCGTTTTGATCTGTCCACAGCATACCACCCGTTTGCTACAGCCCGGTGACTGCAAGACTACAATTTTGTAGGGATCGCCGGAGCGGGCCTGTTCCGCAGCAGGATGGTGAAGGCGGTGCCCCGGCCCAGCTCACTTTCCACTTCCAGTGTGCCGCCGTGGACCTCCACAATGGATTTCGCCAGCGGCAGCCCCAGCCCGATGCCCGGCGTATCCTGCGCAAAGCGGCTGCGGTAGAATCGCTTGAACAGATGGGGCAGGTCCTCCGGGTGGATGCCGGTGCCGGTGTCCACCACCCGGATGCGCACAAAGTCGGCAAAGCGGCTGCCCTCTACCGTCACGGTGTCCCCGGCGCGGGTGTGGTCCAGCGCATTCTTGATCAGGTTGCCCACGGCCTCGCGCATCCACACCCGGTCACAGCACAGGCACACCCCCTGCTCTGCCGCGACGGCCAGCTGCTTTTGCTCCTGCCGGGCGCGGCAGGCAAAGGGCCGGGCAGTCTGCTCCAGCAGACCTTGCAGATCTTGTTCCGTTTTTTCCAGCTGTACAGTCCCCGCATCCAGCCGGGTGAGCTTGAGCAGACTTTGCACCAGCTGTTCCATCCGGTCCAGCTCCTGTTCGGAAAGTTCGGCCAGCTCCCGCACATTTTCTGCGTCATCCGTTCCGGCCTGCAGCAGACCGTTGTAGATATTCAGAGCGGCCAGCGGCGTCTTGAGCTGGTGAGAGATATCGGCTATGGTGTTCTTCAAAAACTGCTTTTCCCGCTGTTCCCGGTCGGCATGGGCGTTGAGCACTGCCGCCATCTCATTCACTTCATGGAACAGCCGGTACAACTGCCCTTCACGGCCGCTGTCCAGCCGGGCAGTGGCGTCCCCGTCCAGCAGGGCACGCACCTGCGCAGCCGCTTCCTCCAGCCGTTTCTGCCGTCGGGCAAAATAAGCAGCGGCACTGCCCAGCACCCCGGCCGCCAGAAGGACAAACAGCCCCAGCAGCGGCAGGCACAGTGCCGGGCACAGTGCCCACGACGCGCATTCTGCCGCCAGCAGGGCCGCAGCCAGCCCGGTGCACAACCGGGCAAACAGCTGCCGGACATCGTCCTCCACCAGAAATTTCATCTCACACATCCCCGTTCCAGCGGTAGCCCATGCCCCGCACCGTGACCAGCCGCTGCGGGCTGCCGGGGTCATCCTCCACCTTGAGCCGCAGCCGCCGGATGTACACCGTGAGGGTGTTGGTATCTACATAATTGCCCTCGCAATCCCACAGGGCGTTCAGAATGGTCTCTTTGGTCAGCACCTGCCCCGGGCTGCGCAGAAACCGGCACAGCAGCTTGTACTCCGCTGCCGTGAGTTCCAGCGGAACGCCGTTCTTTTCGGCCCGGCCGGCCAGCAGATCTACCCGGATGCCGCCGGAGCACAGCTCGGTGGCCTGCTGTGCCCCGAACCCTCCGGCCCGGCGCAGCAGTGCGTGCACCCGACTCAGCAGCACCCCCAGCTTGAAGGGCTTGGTGATGTAATCGTCACCACCCAGGTCCAGCCCGGTGATGATGTCCATTTCCTCATCCGACGCGGTCAGAAACAGGATGGGCACCCCGGAAGTGCGGCGCACCTCCCGGCAGAAGTCGAAGCCGGTGCCGTCCGGCAGGGTCACGTCCAGCATCAGCAGGTCGTAGCGGCCCGCCTGCCACAGATGCCCGGCCTCGGCCAGGGTACGGGCCGTGTCCAGCGCATAACCCGCCCGGCCCAGTGCAAGGGTCAGCCCGGTGACCAGACTTTTGTCATCCTCCAGCAGTAAGATCCGCTCCATGGTGCAATTTCTCCTTTTGCAAAAAATGCCGGGTGCTGCCGCAGGTACGGCAGCTGCCCGGCGTGCAGTCACGCATTCTGTTGTTTGTACTGTTCGCCCCACACCCGCATAGCGTCCATGATGGGCTGCAGGCTCCGGCCCAGCGGGGTCAGGCTGTACTCCACCCGGGGCGGCACCTCCGGGTAGGCCTTGCGCTCCACCAGACCGTTTTCCTCCATCTCCCGCAGCTGGGAGGTGAGCACCTTCTGGCTCACGCCGGTCAGCGACTTTTTCAGCTCGCCGAAACGCTTGGTGCCGGTGAGCAAGTCCCGCAGGATCAACACCTTCCATTTGTCACTGATCATGGTGAGGGTGGTTTCCACCGGGCAGGCCGGCAGTTCCTTTTTGGTACCCATCTGTCGTTTCTCCCCTCCGGCCCCTCGCGGGCCGTTTTTTCTATTTTACGGCACAGACGCGGTACTTGTCAAGCAGGGGCCGGACACCCCCGCACATCCGGCTCAAAAAAATTTTTTTGCAGTCCAAATTGCGAGAAATCAGCGGTTCACCGCAAAAGTTTCCGAATCGTAGCCGGTCAAAAGTCACCCGCCGGTAACCAGGTTACCGCATTGTGCGTACTTTACGCCGGGCAAAAAGGGGTGTATCATGGCCTCGTCAGCCGGGGCACGTCGAGATGCCCCGCACACCCAATGCAATAATCCTGGAGGTACCAAACCATGTCTCTGAACAAAGTCGTTGAATTCCTGAATGCCAACCCCGTGCAGTATCTGGCCACCGTCGGCCGTGACGGCAAGGCCAAGTGCCGCCCCTTCATGTTCGCCGGTGAGCTGGACGGCAAGCTGTGGTTCTGCACCAACAACCAGAAGGATGTTT
>ERZ1034952.2330-NODE-2330-length-14144-cov-5.788842_pt1 | contig 14144 bp, 13 predicted proteins | sample MGYA00520625_ERZ1034952 | MGnify/ENA primary metagenome ERZ1034952 (study PRJEB33766, sample SAMN09781773) | gut metagenome | biome: gut microbiome | host: Homo sapiens | place: Madagascar | study: EMG produced TPA metagenomics assembly of the PRJNA485056 data... | reverse complement strand
TTGAAAACCGTTAGGCGGCAACGCCACAGGGGTTCGAATCCCTTACTCTCCGCCACATTGGTACACAGGCTATGATACAATAGCCTGTGTACTTTTTTGCGTTTCTCTTCGGGAAACCCCCTGATACAAGGGCAAAGCTAGACAAGTGGGTGCAACCGTGCATCTTCCCTGTCCCGCTTATTTGTTTTTTCGGTTTTTTGTCTTGGCGTGGGTGCTCTGAATTTGCACCCACCCCCTAAACTTTTTGGCGTTTCTCAAGATCCGCCAAAAGGTTCGTATGGGGCGAATTCACCCTCCCCTCCATCCAGTAATTCCCAAGCTACTATTGGAAACTACACAACTAGTAGTGCATTTAGTGCTGCAGCGAGTGCTTTTTTAGGCCGCTTAACCATACTCGTTACAGCATCAAGCTCGTTTAGTGTTGCCATGCAGTCTTCATCGCTCATTTGGCAAAGAATGCTGAGGAAAAATCTCGCCCTAGAAGCGCCGACATAAAAATTCAAGTTATCGGCTGTGCTCAGAATTTTCCTATTTACATACACCAGTATGATTGCATCTGCTTCTAAGCCCTTGAATTTTCTACAGGTAGTAAAACGATAAAGAATACCGTTATGCAGATACTTTCCATCGATACAGTACTGTGATAGAAGAATCTAAGTTTGTTTTGACAAGCCACTCTAAGGAAAAACACATACAACAAACTAAGATTAGGCTGTTCATCGTTTTCCTCTGCCCATTCTTGGAGTTGTTTTGCAGCGACTGTCAGCGCTTTTTTCATGGCATCTTCATCTGCTGCTTTGGTCAGATCTCTCGCTAAAACAGCAGCTCGTTGTCTGCTATCAGAAAACAGCAAGACTATAGTATGGCTTCTCTCATTGATATGTCTGCGGCTTATCCCAAGAGGCACATCCTCGTGATAGCCAATGGGTCTATCTAATGCGATCGCCTTCATCCAACAGGCCATAGCAGAATATATTACTCTGCACTGGTACTGTGACAGCGGCTCCTCTGCATATCGGCAGACACCTAAATCCGAAGCTATCCTATCAATCATTCTAATGTGGAAAATAAAGAGGAACGCGATAAAATGCAACCACTGCGGAGAAATCATCGAGAGCACTTATCGCCATGATTTCAAAACCTGCAGCTGCGGTCGTGTATCCGTAGACGGAGGTCATGACTATCTCCGCAGATGCTTTTTCGAGCGTGGCGACTATACGGACTTGTCGGAAACTGAAGAGATAGCTGGTGACCCGGAGGGTTGAAGCAAATTACAGCGCAAAACAATTAACGTCCTGGCTCTTATGAAGGGTCAGGGCGTTATACTCATAGCATCTCGCCAACTCCTCTGAACTATGGTATAATTTTATAGAATTTTTTCTTTTTTCAGGGCGGCCGGCAGAACAGAGTCCGTTCTATTGGACAGTATCTGTGATAGGATTATAGTGGGTCTGGGGAAAAGTATAGAAAGGGCAGCTTATAGCTGGGTAAAAACCATGAGAAAACTTACATGCCTTTTGCTTGTCCTTGTTCTTACGTTCAGTCTCTTTACCCTCACCGCTTTTGCTGATGGGGACAAGGCAGAGCAAGAGAATCCAATTCCTGTTTCCACCCTTGATATTGCAACGGTTCCCGATTACACGGGCAGCGACTACATCGTTCTGAATGACAACGTGCCGGATTTTTATCTTTGGCAGATTACCAAAACCCCGTATGTTCGATTCAGCGCCTTTGACGAACTGGGCCGCACCGGAGCCGGTATGGCCTGCCTGGGCAAAGAGACTCTCCCTGCCGAGGTCCGGGGCGAGATCGGGGATATCCGGCCAACAGGGTGGCATACAGAGCGCTACGATGATCTGATCGAGGATCGATATCTCTATAACCGCGCGCATGTGCTCGGCTATATGCTTTCCAGCGATAACAACACTCCGGAGAATCTGTTCACGGGTACTCGATATCTGAATGCAGGCTCCATGCTCCAGTTTGAGATCACAGTCGGCGACTATATCGAGAAAACCGGCAATCATGTGATCTACCGCGTAACGCCCATGTACCGCGGCAGGGATCTCGTGGCGACCGACGTCCAAATGGAGGCATGGTCAGTGGAAGACAGCGGCGCTGGTGTATGCTTTAACGTGTTCGTCTACAACGTCCAGCCCGGGATTCTGATCGACTACGCTACCGGTGACAGCAAATGTGACCCCGACTATGTTCCTTCAACAGCGGCGCCGGTTCTCCCCCTGTTCGTGATGGGCGATGTTGATGGCGATGTTCCCGACCGCAGCATGCCGGCGGAAGAAGCCGAACCGTCAGAAGCGCCGACAGTCACCTATGTTCTGAATACCAACACCCATAAATTCCACCTTCCCACCTGCCCCAGCGTGACCGATATGAAGCCAAAGAATTGAGAGGACTTTTACGGCACCCGGGACGAGGCAATCGCGGCAGGCTACCAGCCGTGCGGCAGATGCCATCCGTGAAGATAATACGAGAAGAGGTTAGCACGCCATGGACGTAACGATTGATAATTCAGCCTGGGAAAAGCTGACTTACAAGGAGAAGAATCATCTGCTGTTCCTAAGGGAGAAAGAGCTTCTTGATGGATTCCTGGAGCACGGAGCTATCTCACAGGCACAGCACGATAAGAGTCTCCATGACCTGATTGAAAAGATTGGTGAAAAGGTATGAAACGCGTTCACTGGATTCAGAAGACGCATCTGTTTCGTGCGGACGAGTATATCTGTTCCAGATGCGGTGCTTCCTACGGAAAGCCGTATAAGGTTTGCCCCAACTGCCAGTCTGAGATGGGCAAATCCAAATATGATCCCTCCTGGGTTGACGAAGCAGAGGGTCTGTCCGCACTGTTGGACGATGACTGGTAAATAATCAGAAGGAGTGCCGATATATGCAGCCGGTAAAGGAATACACTTTCGACAACTTCATAGTCGGCAAATCCAATCAGTTCGCGTTTACGGCAGCAAAAGCCGTAGCCGACAAGCCGGGTGAAACATACAACCCGCTACTCATCTGCGGAGAGAGTGGTCTGGGTAAGACGCACTTGCTGGATGCGATTTATAACCAGGTGTCAGCGCAGTTGCCCGATGCACCGAGCGATGAGTTTCGGGTAGAGTTTTATCCTGACGGCAAAGTTAAAAAAGTGGGATACGCCGTCACGGCTGGCCTGTGCGAAGGACGGGTCTACTATCCTTCCGGAGTACTCCAGTACGAAGGTACCTTCTTTAAGAAGGGCGAATTCCCTGGAAGCGGATATTATGGGCCAACATATCCGACCCAAGGAAGGTTTTATTCTGAATTAGGCGAACTGGTATATGAAGGTCAGGCAAAGATAAAGAAAATCGGAAACGCGTCCTGGCCGGTAGTGGTGTTCCCTGAAGGATTTGACCACCTGCACGGCCGACAGGTAATAACGAAAAAAGATAGGAGGTGACGACATGGCCTACAGTGAACTGATCAAAAACTTTGAGAAAATCCGCGACTATATGAGGGAATTCTATATCTACGGGTTCAAAAGCCGAGAGGACTATACGAAAAAGAGTGCCCGAAGCTATGATGATGAGCGCCGCCGTATAGAGAGTTGGCTCGGCGGATACATGGCGTTTCGAAACACTACCGAAGGAAAAAATGTCTTCATCTCCGTGGATAACCGCAGCGTCATTTTCAATCCTCTGCACAATGCCTGGAAGGCCAAAAGCTTCACAGATAAGGATATTGTGCTACATTTTTGCATTCTGGACATCCTTGCTGACGGTGCGGTGCGAGGCGTGACTGAAATCGCTGATTGTGTTTCGGATTATCTTTCTCATACCGATACTCCGTTTGAAGTCGATGAATCCACAGTTCGCAAGAAGCTGAAGGAGTACACGGAACTGGGTATTATCCGGAGCGAGAAGGCCGGACGCTCCCTTCTGTACCGCATTGCAGACAGCAATGTTGACGTTCCTTCCTGGGAGGATGCCGCAGCGTACTATTCGGAAGAGGCCCCGTTCGGCGTGATTGGATCGTATCTGCTTGACCGGCAGGTCGAAGCACCGGAGCATTTCAGTTATAAGCATCACTATCTGCTCCACACCCTTGATACCCAGGTTCTGTTTGACGCACTGTACGCCATGAAGGAAAAGCGCTGCGTGGACATCGTGAACTTTAGTATTCGCAAGGATGCTGAGCACGAGCACTGCGTGTATCCACTGCGCTTCTATATCAGCACACAGACCGGGCGGGAGTATCTCCTGGCTTATCATTACAAATTCCGCAAGCCCATGTTCTTCCGCCTGGATACGATCCGCTCCATCAAAGCCGGTCCGGTTGAGACTAAGCACGAAAAATACGAGGGCTTTGCCGTCAAGTTCGATGAAAACCTCTGGGGTGTGTCTACCGGCGGCGATTACAGCGTGGATCATGTGGAGCTCACCCTTCACGTGGAAGACAACGAAAGCTATATCATCGACCGGCTGGAGAGGGAGAAGCGCCACGGGCGAATCGAGCCGATTGACAGCCATACATACAAGTTTGTGGCGGACGTGTATGACGCCGGGGAGCTTTTGATGTGGGCACGGAGCTTTATAGGGCGGGTCGTGAAATTTGAAAGCGACAACAGATTTGCGGTCACCCGGTTCTATGATGACGTGCGGCGCATGGCCGAGATGTACGGAGGTGACAAATCATGATCTTCTCTGAAATCTACGGTACATACTTCAAAGCTGTCTCTGCCATCCTGTCCAAGGCTGTCGATGGTGTGCTTACCGAACGGGAGCTGACACGCACCGTTCTGGAAAATGCTTTCGGGGAAAGTTTGGTCACTATTCCGGCCAAGCTGACAGACGGCAGTTGGCCGCTGATCACGAAGGATTACGGCACGCCGTTACAGCATAAGCCCCAAATGCCTTTGACCACGCTTGAAAAGCAATGGCTCAAGGCACTGCTGCTCGATCCCCGTGTCCGCCTGTTTGACCCCTCTGAGGAAGGGTTGGAGGATGTGGAGCCGCTTTTCACACCGGACCAGTTCGTGTACTTCGACCGCTATGCGGACGGAGATGATTACAACGATCCCCAATATATCGAGCACTTTCGTATGATCATCCGGGCCATGCATGAAAAGAGAAAACTCCGAGTCCGATTCCATGGTCACCGGGGCAGCAGGCAGAGTTATATATGTATTCCTTACCGGCTCGAGTATTCCTCCAAGGACGATAAATTCCGGCTTATTACCGGATTCCGCAACAAACCTCTGACGGTCAATCTCTCCCGGATCGACTCCGTACACATTCTTGATCCATGGGAAGAAAATGAATACTGCTTGCCGCGTGAACGGGAGAAAATCCTTGTCATGGATCTCTATGACTCGCGCAATGCTCTTGAGCGGGCGATGCTCCACTTCTCCGACCTGGAGAAAGAAACGGAACGTATCGATGACCGGCGATACCGTATCACCCTTCACTACCGTCAGGGGGATGAAACGGAGATTCTGATCCGCATTCTCTCGTTTGGCCCGGTGTTGAAAGTGATTGAACCGGAGAGCATGGTCTCCCATGTAAGGGAGCGTTTAGAAAAACAGGCCGCTCTTTTGGCAGAATAAAGGTAAAACTTGCGAACTTTTCTTGAAAAAGGAGAGTTCGCAACTTTTTTTCCATGATTAATTCTTCCCCGGATGGTATTTTAAGCTTGCAAGATGAAAAGCACATACAGCAATCAAATGCATACGACTTCTAATCGTACGAGCAAATCGAGTGTGCTTTGCGAAAGATGCCAACAGCAATTCAAACCGTCATTATGATTGATGAAAACACGGCATCTTGTATATTCCGAGTGGATATTAAAGAAAGACACAGACAGCAAGCCTCTCCAGATCCATTAGCTCCAGCTGCGGAGCGCCCGGTTCAGGGCCGGGAAGACGCGGGTTGGACTCCCGCATGAATCTTGAAACTGTGTCTTGAAAGGCACGAACAGCAAATTCGAATAGCTGAATGGTTTAGCAGCCGGCTCATAACCGGCGATTGCGGGTTCGAGTCCCGTTTCGTTAGTGCCTTATTTTTTAAATAGGCCCCGGGCAACTGTAGCCCGGCTTGCCCTATAGACGGTCACAGCGGTAAGTGGACTGTAAAAGCTTCGCGGACACGCAAAATCCCCTCAGCGTATGTGGTTGGTGACCCATCGCAGAATTGAGGAACAGAGGCTTTTGCCGCTTATCGATGAAAAGCACAGACAGCAATGTTTATCTCCATTTTTTACAATTGACTGATTATCAATGAGCGTGCTTTGAACCAGCCAAAAGGTGTGTACAGCAAATTATCTGTCTAGGTCAGGGCCTGGCAAGCCCTTCCTGCCCAGCGCAGGAAACAGCCCGCCAAGGGGCACACCTTGATATAAACGATAGGCGCGGACAGCAATTTGTTCCACAAGGAAGGAGAACGTGCGAATCCTGACCTTGTGATAAAGGCGCCTTGTGGCACAGGTGGTATCTGAAATGCGGAGGCTAGGGACGCACGGCCTGAACCTTATACTGGTGAGAATGTGGAGGGAGCAGGGCCTTCTGTGCATACTGCGCCACAATAATCCGGCGGACCGTTCAGCAATCCCACCTGGGCACGTTAGATAATAAAGACACATACAGCAGCGCCAGAATATCTCGTCAGCTTCCGTGCAGAGCACCTGATAATAATCAGGAGGGGCGGGTTAGCCTCCCGCACGAGTTGGATAAGGTGTCTTGATAAAGGCGCATACAGCAAATTAAAGTATGCTGAATAGGCTAGGGTGATAAGCCTGAACCTCTTATCAAATGGCTCGAAAGAGCGGCGCCTTGTGAAGTTAATAAAGGCATAGACAGCAACACTTTTTCAACCTACAAGACATAGAAAGATGGATCGGTCAGAAAAGAAGCTGTAGACAGCAAAATGTGCCTTGTAATTATTTTACTTGTAAAGGAGGTCTTTCCCGTGCTGGAAGTCCTGAAGAAAACTGCAAACAAAACCTATACCGAAAACGGTGCAGTCACGTATCGCACCAGCGGGAAGGACTGCCTGGATCTTTTCGCCACCATTGGCGCACTGCGCCGTGCAGACGATCCGGCTATCTGCAACCGCTTTCTGAAGGCGTATGCGGAGAACCCCGATCTTGCCATGAAGATCCTGTTCTACGCCCGCGACGTGCGCGGTGGTCTCGGTGAGCGCCGCGTGTTCCGGAGCATCCTCACCTGGCTTGCCTCCAACGAAAAGGGCTCTGTTGTGAAAAACCTGCCCTTTATTGCGGAATATGGCCGCTGGGATGACGTCCTCGTTCTGCTGAAGACCCCGTGTCGCAAGGAAGCCCTGGCTCTGCTGAAAGAGCAGTTCCATGCGGATCTTGCTGCGCTGGAAGACAGCGGGGATATCTCCCTGCTTGGCAAGTGGCTTCCTTCTGTGAACGCCTCCAACCAGGATACGGTTATGCTTGCGAAGATGATCGCCAAGTCCTTCGGTCTGTCAGACCGTGACTACCGCAAGGCGTTGGTGAAGCTTCGCGCGCGTATCCGGATCATCGAGAACAACCTGCGTGAGAAGGATTATACCTTCGACTACGCCAAGCAGCCCTCCAAGGCCATGTTCAAATACCGCAAGGCCTTCCTTCGCAACGATGGAGACCGCTACGGCGCTTTCATGGAGAAGGTGGACCGTGGTGAGGCAAAGCTTCACACCGGAACGCTGATGCCCTATGAGCTCGTTGAGCGGGCCTACAATTGCTCCGAGGAAGAGCGCCGGTCTCTGGACGTCACCTGGCGTCAGCTGGAGGACTTCACCACGGATGAAAATGCGCTCGTTGTGGCGGACGGCTCCGGCTCCATGTACTGGGGCAGCAAGCCGATGCCCGCGGCGGTCGCGCAGTCCCTTGCGATTTACTTCGCAGAACATAATAAAGGAGAATTCCACAATCACTTCCTTACTTTCTCGATGACGCCCCGACTGGCGGAAATCAAAGGTAATGATTTTGTGGAGAAGGTGCGCTACTGCAGAACCTTCAACGAATGCGCTAACACTAATCTGGAGGCGGTATTCGATCTGATTCTGCGGGCAGCGGTAGAGAATCATGTTCCGCAGGCTGAGATGCCCGCAAAGCTGTATATCATCTCCGACATGGAGTTTGATTTTTGCGTGAAGAACTCGTCCATGACGAATTTCGAAAACGCGAAAGCCAGCTATGCAGCGGCCGGCTACAAGCTCCCGGACCTCGTGTTCTGGAACATAGACAGCCGCAACGAGCAGCAGCCTGTGAAAGAGAACGATCGCGGTGTTGCGCTGGTCTCCGGCTGCAGCCCCCGGGTCTTCTCCATGGTCATGGATGGCGAACTGAGTCCGTATGCGTTCATGCTGAGCGTGATCGACACGGAGCGTTATGCCCCCATCGCTGCGTAAGCCTGGCATCTCCCCAAGGCAAAAGAATGGGCGCACGGCCTCCGATTGAGTAACGGAATCGCCGTGCGTCCGTTTTTTGAAAGGAATGATAGAAAATGATTGAAATACAAGGACTTCACAACACTGCCCTTTGTTATACGCCCGCTCTGGAGCCTACGGCTGAAATGCAAATCAAGACCGTATGTGACCAGGAGGCCTTTGCAGGCTGCAAGATTCGAATCATGCCGGACGTCCATGCCGGAAAGGGCTGTACAATCGGCACGACCATGACCATCCGGGATAAGATTGTCCCCGGCATGGTTGGCGTGGATATCGGCTGCGGCATGGAGACTGTGCGTCTCGCCGAAAAGGAGATCGACTTTGCCGCCCTTGATGCATTGATTCGGAAAGAGATCCCCTGCGGCCAGAATATTCGCAAGGAAGAGCATCCCCTGAACGATGAAATCAATCTTTATCAGCTCCGCTGTGCTCCCTATGTTTCCATCGAGCGGGCAAAGCGCAGCATCGGCACCTTGGGTGGCGGCAATCACTTTATCGAAGTCGATTGCGGAGAGAACGGTGATCTGTATCTCGTCATCCATTCTGGCAGCCGTCACCTGGGAACTCAGGTCTGCAAGTATTACCAGGATCAGGGCCGGTTCGCCATGTGGGGCGGCGCTCGTCACCAAATTGATGAACTGATTGCCGAGTACCGTGCCGCAGGCCGTTGGCGGGAGATTCAGAGCGCAATCAACGAGCTGCGCAAAGAGCACCCCATCAACATTCCCAAGGACCTCGCTTATGTAGAGGGAAAGCTTTTTGACGACTACATCCACGATATGCGCATTACCCAGCATTTTGCCGTGCTTAACCGGAAGGCAATGACTGATGTAATCCTGCGCGGCATGGGGCTGACGAAGGTCGAGGAATTTACGACCATTCACAACTACATTGATACGGAGAAGATGATTCTTCGCAAGGGTTCTGTCTCCGCCGAAGCAGGAGAAAAGCTGCTGATTCCTATCAACATGCGCGATGGCAGCCTGATCTGTATCGGTAAGGGCAACGAAGAGTGGAACTGCTCCGCTCCCCACGGTGCCGGCCGCATTATGAGCCGGAAGCAGGCCTTCGCCCAGCTCTCGATGGATGAGTATGCCGCCGAGATGGAGGGTATCTGGTCCTCCTGTGTCGTACAGGATACCCTCGATGAATCTCCTATGGCCTACAAGCCCATCGATGAGATCGTTTCCGAAATCGGCCCCACTGCCGAGATCGTAGAGCGTATCCGCCCGGTATACAACTTTAAGGCCGCTGAATAATTGCTGTAATTCTGCCATTGCAGAGCCGCCACTACGACACAGATCGCAAGTGCGTCTGCCGGCAGATGCAGGTCGACAGATTATAATCTGAAGTGCAACAGTAAAAAAAGAAGACAATACGCAGGCCAAAGTGTAAAATGGAGTCACCACAACAACATCAACACGGAGGCGAGAGTATCTTCGTCTGGAAAAAACCAGGGATGTAATCGAACTGCCCATCGAAGGTGAACTGGATATCAACGGCTGGGATCTGGATAAAACCTTGCGTCTGCTCCGTGCATCAAACCCGACCCTGTTTGAGTGGTTCTCTTCGCCGATCGTGTACCGGGAAACTGCGTTTGCGCAGGAGTTCCGCAGTATCATGCAGCGGTACTTCTCCTCTAAACGCGGACTGAGCCACTATCTCAGCATGGCCAGCAGCAACTATCGCGAGTATCTGAAAGGCAATATGGTAAAGGCCAAAAAGTACTTTTATGTGCTGCGTCCGGTCCTGGCCTGCAGATGGATCCTCGACAAAGGGTCTCCGCCGCCTATGCTGTTTTCGGAACTGATGGAAGCGGAACTCAATCCTGTCCTGTTGCCAGATGTGAACAGGCTGCTCGATTTGAAGATGAATGCCCCAGAGATCAAAACCATTCCCAAAATTGAAAGCATCAACCGTTACCTTGACAGCAGCCTCGAAGAAGTACGATCCCGTATCGTACAACTGCCGGAAGACGCAAATCATGGGTGGGAGGAACTAGATCAACTCTTCCTCTCACAGCTTGAATAAGGAAAACCATTTTATACTACGGGTTTCTTTACTTCAGGGAAAACAATACCCGCTACTGCGATGACATGACATTTTCGGGGGAATTCGACCCGGCTTCTGTTATCGCTATGGTGAGAAATGAGCTTTAGAAAACAGGCCTGTTTTTGAATGAGAGCAAAACAACTGTGGTGCACAAAGGGCAAAAGCAGCAAGTTACAGGTATCGTTGTTAATGAAGCAGCCCATATTCCAAATGATTATAAGCGAAAGATACGGCAGGAAATGTACTTCTGCGAAAAGTACGGAGTGTCTGCGCATCTTGATCATCTGGGAGCTAAGATTGCTCCTGAAGCATACACCGCTTCTATGCTAGGAAGAGTCAACTATGTCCTATCTGTTGAGCCAAGCAACAGTGAAATGCCGCATTACCGAGATGTGCTAAGGAGAAAATGATATGGCTTTCCAAATTATAAGAAACGATATAACCAAGGTTTCAGCTGATGCTATCGTCAACACTGCCAATCCGGAGCCGGTCATCGGCGGTGGGACAGATTATGCCATCCATAAGGCAGCTGGGCCCGAACTGCTCGAGGCGAGGAAGCAGATCGGTAATATCTACACCGGACAGTCTGTCGCCACACCGGCTTATCAGCTCTCCGCGAAATACGTGCTGCATGGAGTATCAACACAAAGGCGGAAAAGACAGCTTGGAAAAATTCCTTGCTGACCGGCATTATACCAGTGAGGATGTTCTAAACGATCCTATTTACGAAGGACAAGTCAGATTGATCCCGGCAGATCAGCTCAAAGCGGCCACAACTTGGCTCCAGGAAAAAATTGCGAAAGAAGCTACCATTCGTCCCGAGCAGGTAAAGCGGTACCAAGATACTCTTGACCTACTTAAAGACCGAATTGCTGATAACGAAGGAAATGAGTCTATCCCTCTTAGCAAAGCAGATGCAGAGAAACTAGCTACACTGGCTAAAGAAGGTAAGTTTAACGCCGAAGATTTTGATATTACTGCTCCAGAACTAATCAATCTGGAAATGGTAGTCAAAACTTCGCTTAAGGCTGGTGCCTCAGCTGCCATCATTACCCTTGTACTCAAAATTGGCCCTGAGATTTATAAAACCATCGATTACCTAATCAAAAACGGTGAAATTGATGGTGAACACTTTAAGCAAGTCGGCTTTGCAGCTATTACCGGCTCGTCTGAAAGTTTCGTCCGCGGAAGTGTGGCGGCAGCTATTTCGGCTTGCTGTAAATCGGGTGCGCTTGGTGAAGCCCTTAAGGAAGTTAGCCCCGGCGTAATAGGAACGGTCGTTGCCGTAACTATGAACACGATGAAAAATGCTTTTCAGGTAGTAAAAGGCAAGAAGAGCAGGACTGAACTGACAGACGAACTCCTAAGAGATCTATTCGTATCGTCTTCGGCACTTGGGCTGGGGACTGCTGGCCAGGTTATTCTGCCCCAACTTCCTGTCGTTGGATATCTGGTAGGAAGCTTTGTCGGCTCCATCGTTGGAACATTCGTATACAATACGGGCTACAAAGCCGCACTCTCTTTCTGTACCGAGACCGGTGTGACTCTGTTCGGTTTGGTCCAACAGGACTACAAACTCCCCGATGATATAATTGAGGAGCTTGGCTTAGAAACCTTTAGCTTCGATACATTTTCATCGGATACATTTGAGGCAGATTCGTTCGCATTCGATACTTTTGCTGCGGAATCGATTCAACCTGAGACTTTGGGCATTACTATGCTTCGGCGCGGTGTAATTGGCGTATCAAAAATAGGGTTCGTTAACTATGTTGGATGAAATAAATGAAGCGGCGCTGAACCGTGTTGAAAAGTATAAAGCGGCTATCAAACTCCTTTCAGAAAACTGACGACATTGCAACCGCTTTACCAGCGTAATTTTATCAAGACCAAATCTGGAGCACAACGTCCAACTGGATGTATTCGGCAAAAAAAGATGGGCGCAAGTGGTTTACATAATCTGTGCCCACCTTGCACCCACCCCCATTTGGAGGTAAGAAACGCCGAATTGTATGATTACTGGTGTCCTAACGCACGTCGGAGCTAAGTACGCTCTGCTCAAAAACCGACAGCTCATTTGCTGTGGGCTGATAACGAAGTAATATTCAAACAAAGTTATCAGGCGTAGCACGGGCAAACAGAGAATCACCGAGATTGGTCTATTACAGACTTTTCTCGGTGATTTTTTATACCCACACATTCGATTCAGGCAGCCTTCTTCGATATAATGGTTGCAGAATATCAAAGGAGGAACGGCGGATGAAGCCAAACTATTGCTAAGCAGTGCGGGGCAGATTATGTCATCGACAATTCACTTGGTAACTGCTACGAGCAGATAGCAAAACTCATTGGTGAGCCAGGCTGGATAAAGGGTTGCAATGCAACATCCGCACGTGTGGTAGCTAACTGTGCAGGATACCCCGGAAGTTTGAATATGGCGCTAAAGATAGTCAGGAGTGGCGGAACGGTTTGCGAGATAGCTGATAGTTCAGTTCTTTCTCCTGTAAACATCACCTACATATCGTATAAGGATCTGTTTATAACAAATAGCAGCGGTTGCGATATTTCCAAAGCACTCGCCGGCATGCTCGACGGCAGTCTCAAAACCAGGCCGCTTATCGACGAGATCGTGCCGCTCGAAAGGACATCGTATGCATTTGACCGTCAGGCAAGCCACGATGCCATGAAGGTTCTTGTAGATATGACTGCCTGAAAACGCGGCAAATCACAGAATAAAGTACTCCACTCGGCTGCATACTAGGTTAATGCTAAATTGGGGTGTCTTCACGATACCACCCAGCCTTGACACCCCCCACGAAAAAACCTCCGCATGGCGAAGCCATGCGGAGGTCTCTTATTTTATACTTTCGTGTCTGCCGTGGGATCAGATGATCATGTCGACGATCTTCTCGATGCCCTGGTTGTTGCCGTTGATGGCCATGCAGACGTCCCATGCGCGCCAGATAACGGTACGCAGGTTGCCGATCGCGACGCAGTCGCCGACACGGTAGATGGTTTCCTTGCCCTTGACCTTCTTGGAGGCAGTCTTGCCGCCGACAGGAGTGGGAACGAAGCCGATGCCGTTTACGACGCTGTCGCACTCGACGAAGAAGGTCTCGCCGGTCTGAACGTTCTTGACGGTGCAGCCCTTGTCGGTGATCTCGGTAACGGTGGAGTGCAGGTAAACGGGAACCTTGTGGTACTCCATAGCGTCACGCAGGAAGGAGGTGTTGGCAAGGCAAGTAGCCTGAGCCGCGATAAGGTCGCCGGCGTACTCGACGATGATCGGGTGCTTGCCGAAGTTCAGCAGCATATCGTAAGCCGCCTCGCAGGAGGACTGGCCGCCGCCGATGAAGAGAACCTTGTCGCCGACATCCTTCTTGTCCTTGAGAACGTCGGTAAAGGTGAGGGTCTTCTCGAAGCCCTTGATCTGGGGCATCATTCTGGGAGTAGAACCGGTGGCGACGATGATATCGTCGAAGCCACGGAGAGTGTTCAGGTCGTTGACCTCAGTGTTCATATGAACCTCGATGCCAGCCTTCTCAATCTCACGCTTGTACCAAGTGATGAGTTCCTTGTCGTTCTCTTTGAAGGTCATGGCGGAAGCAGTCAGGAACAGACCGCCCAGCTCATTGGTCTTCTCGAAGAGGACAG
>ERZ1034952.2321-NODE-2321-length-14169-cov-25.429644_pt1 | contig 14169 bp, 10 predicted proteins | sample MGYA00520625_ERZ1034952 | MGnify/ENA primary metagenome ERZ1034952 (study PRJEB33766, sample SAMN09781773) | gut metagenome | biome: gut microbiome | host: Homo sapiens | place: Madagascar | study: EMG produced TPA metagenomics assembly of the PRJNA485056 data... | reverse complement strand
CTTTTATTTTTAAAGATATGCTTTTTGTGGGTGCGTGGGTATGGGCAGGATGCCCATACCACCTACTTTTACTCTTTTACTTTTTCATAGTCGAAGTAATCCTTCGGGTCCATGCCCGTGGGGAAGTATTCGCCGAGCACCTTGCGCGCTTCCGACGGGTTCTGCTGACAGGCTATGTTGAGATACTTCAAGTATTCGTCATGCTTCTGCAGCTGTCGGCAGCACGCAGCCAGATAAGCCGCACCCTCGTCGCCTGGATTGTGGTGTGCTTCGTGATAGGTTTTGAACATGCGGTACGCTATGGTAGGGTATCCACAGTCGTACACCGAGATAGCTATGCGGAAGAATATCTCGTGAGAGAAGTGAGTGGCTTGCAAGGCTTCAACGAAACTCTTTATAGCTTCTTTCACTCTACCATGCTCTAAGAGGATATGACCACGTATTACGTTTATCTCGCTATGGTTGCAATCGGGGTCGTTGTCGGTCTCGGCAAGACATTCGAGTGCCTGTTCTATATGTCCGAGTTGTGAGAGAGTGAATGCACGACATTGGTTCACTTCCGATGTGCTAATATTGTATTTCTTGAAACATTCCAACGCCTTGTTGTACTGCGGCATAGCCTCCTCCGGTCTGCCCATGTTGAGCAGGCAGTTGCCTACGAACATATATGCAGCACCCTCCTCCGGACAGAGTTTGAGGAAACGCTGGTAGTAGTCCATTGCCTCGGTGAAGTTGCCAAGCGAGAACAGACCGTTAGCCTTGTTGAGCAGTGCCTCCTCGTCCTCGGGGTCGATAGCTATGGAGTATTCGCTCGACGTTATCGAGTCGTTGATGCGGTTGCTCATGAGCTGCGTTACGGCGAGTGAGTTCCAGTACTTGCCCGAGTAAGGGTCTTCGTCGAGCAGCTGTTCGAATATCTGTTCGCTCTGCTCGTAGTCGCCCTTGGCGAAGGCAATGCGTGCTTTCACCTCACGATAGTCGAGCAGGTCATCCTCGTCGCTCATAGCAAGCCACTTGGCTGCTATGTCGGGTTGGTTATAATCGATAAAAATAGTAGCTATGTCGAGTACATAGTCGGGCACGTCGTCCTCATCAATCTGGTGCATCGCATTGTTAAGGAAGTTATCAGCTTCCTCAACATTGCCACGTGTAATCATGATCTCGGCTTGCAGATAAAGACAGTCGAGGTCGAGCTGGTCGGAAATCATGTCAGCGTAGTGTTGCGCTGTGTCGATGTCTTTATTGTCGATAAGAGCTATGCGTCCCTTGAACACCAATGGCATAGCTGCTCCTGGGTGTAGTTGGATGGCATAGTCAAGAACGTCAACAGCTTCCTTTCTCTTGCCACTGTCATAGTAATATTCTGCAATGTCCGACAGTTCGTCGCTGCCGAAGTACTCAGGATGGTCTTCTTGCAGCGACGATTCGTATCGGTGTAGTGTCTCTTGAAATTCGGGACTGTTGAAATAATTCTCTTTTTTCTCCATCAAAGTTTTACTTGTTTTGCTTTGCCCAAGCGTCCTTCAGACCCACAGTCTTGTTGAACACGGGGTTCTCGGCTGTAGAGTCGAGGTCTGCCATGAAGTAGCCGATGCGCTGGAACTGCAGATACTGTCCAGGCTTGCAGTCGGCAGCGTAGTTCTCAACGTAGCAGTTCTCGATAGTTTTGAGGCTCTCCGGGTTGAGCAGTTCGCGGAAGTCGCGCTCGTCAGCCGACGGGTTCTCAACGCAGAACAGACGGTCGTAAACGCGCACCTGAGCCTTGTGGCAGTGGTCGGCAGATACCCAGTGGAGTGTGCCCTTTACCTTGCGGTTGGCACCCTCAAGGCCGCTCTTGCTGAGCGGGTCGTACTCGGCCTGAATCTCCACGATATTGTCCTCGGCATCTTTTGTGCAGCCAGTGCACTTCACGATGTAGGCGTTCTTCAGACGTACCTCCTTGCCCGGAGTCATGCGGAAGAATTTTTTCGGAGCATCCTCCATGAAGTCGTCGCGCTCGATCCAAAGATTGCGCGAGAAGGTGATGGTGTGTGTGCCGTCAGCCTCGTTCTCCGGGTTGTTAATAGCCTCCATCTCCTCAGTCTGACCCTCAGGATAGTTGGTGATGACGAGTTTAACAGGGTTGAGCACGGCAGACACGCGCAGCGCACGCTTGTTCAGGTCCTCGCGAACGGCAGCCTCGAGCAGCGCCATGTCGTTGAGAGCGTCGAACTTGGTGTAGCCGATTGAGTCGATGAACTTGCGTACTGACTCGGGCGAGTAGCCACGGCGGCGCATACCCGAGAGTGTCGGCATACGCGGGTCGTCCCAACCCGACACGAACTTCTCCTCAACGAGAGCCAGGAGCTTGCGCTTCGACATCATTGTGTATGTAAGGTTCAGACGGTTGAACTCGATCTGACGCGGGCGGAAGTCGTGCAGGTTCTCTGTCTCGCCGCGCATCTCCTTAAGATAGTCGATGAACTTGTCGTAGAGTGGGCGATGAGGTACGAACTCGAGTGTACAGATAGAGTGGGTTACACCCTCGAAGAAGTCGCTCTGTCCGTGAGCGAAGTCGTACATCGGATAAGCGTGCCACTTCGTGCCTGTGCGGTGGTGTGGAGTGTGGATGATGCGATAGATGATAGGGTCGCGGAAGTGCATATTCGGGTTAGCCATGTCGAGCTTTGCACGGAGCACCATGCTGCCTTCCACAGCCTCTGGAGTGTTCATCTTGTTGAACAACTTGAGGCTCTCCTCAACGGGGCGGTCGCGGTAAGGCGAAGCAACGCCCGGAGTGGTAGGTGTGCCCTTCTGCTCAGCAATCTGCTCAGCAGTCTGCTCGTCGATGTAAGCGTGTCCGTTCTGGATCATCCACACAGCGAAGTCCCAAAGCTTCTCGAAATAGTCGGAAGCATAGTATATGTTACCCCATTTGAAACCGAGCCAAGAGATGTCGTTGAGAATGTTCTCAACGTACTCGTTGTTCTCCTTTGTAGGATTGGTGTCGTCGAAGCGCAGGTTGCACACTCCATTGTACTTTTCAGCCACGCCGAAGTCCATGCAGATAGCCTTAGCGTGTCCGATGTGCAGATAACCATTAGGCTCCGGCGGGAAACGCGTCTGTATGCGTCCGGCGTTCTTGCCCTCAGCAAGGTCCTGCTCAACGAGCTGCTCTACAAAACTCAAATTCTTCTCTTCTACTGTCTTTTCTTCTGTAATTGCCATATATTTAGACTTTTTCTGTTTCTTTCTTTCGTTACATTATGATATAGTATCGTGCAAAGTTACGATTTTTCAGTGATGTGCGCAATTTTATACTATCAATAATTTTTTTATTTCATTCGATTTTGTTACTTTTGCGTTCAGATTAATAATAATCGAAAGTCAATATAAATTAACTTAAATAAATATCAGAGTTATGAAACCAACACTTTTCCTCCTCGCTGCAGGTATGGGAAGCCGTTACGGCGGACTGAAGCAGCTCGACGAGCTCGGTCCTCACGGTGAGACAATCATGGATTACAGTATCTACGACGCAATCAATGCTGGCTTTGGCAAGCTTGTGTTCGTTATCCGTAAGGATTTTGAGGACGACTTCCGTCGCATTGTTCTTTCTAAATATGAAGGCCACATCCCTTGTGAGCTTGTGTTCCAAAGTCTCGACGCACTGCCCGAGGGCTTTACATGTCCTGAGGGTCGCACAAAGCCTTGGGGTACTAACCATGCGCTGATGATGGGTGCAAGCGTTATCAATGAGCCGTTCGCTGTGCTCAACTGCGACGACTTCTACGATCGCGATGCATTCCGTGTAATGGGCAAGTGGCTCAGCGAGTTGCCAGAGGGTTCTACTGGTAAGTATGCTATGGTCGGTTTCCGCGTAGGTAACACTCTTTCTGAGAGTGGCACTGTAAGCCGTGGCGTATGCGAGAACGACGAGCACCACCACCTAACATCTGTTGTAGAGCGTACCAAGATTCAGCGCTTCGATGGCGTTGTTAAATATCTTGCTGACGACAACGAAACATGGGTGGAGATACCCGATACAACACCGGTATCTATGAACTTCTGGGGCTTTACACCTGATTACTTCAAGCACAGTGAGGAGTACTTCAAGGCGTTCCTCTCTGACCCGAAGAACATGGAGAACCTTAAGAGCGAGTTCTTCATCCCATTGATGGTAGACAAGCTCATCCACGACGGCACCGCTACTTGCGAGGTGCTCGACACGACATCTAAGTGGTTCGGCGTGACCTATCCGGAGGATCGTCCGGACGTAGTGGCTAAGTTCCAGAAACTTGCCGACGAGGGTGTCTATCCTGCAAAGATGTTCTAAACTACATCGCAATATTTATTATCATTATAGCGAGGAGCTGCGCAGAAACCATTCGTTTCGGCGTAGCTCCTCGTTCTTTATTGCTATTTACTCCGTGTTTTTGTTTGCGTTCTCATTAAAAAGTAGTAATTTTGCAGCCGTAAATAAGTGTAGCAGTATCGTTTACTATATACATTATATTATATAGAGTGCTTGATAAACCTCTTAAAAAACAAGATTATGCAGAAAAACAAGAAAACCGTGAGTGTGCTGTTTTTGCTTTTCAGTACGCTTTTCTGCGTTTGTCTTATTACGGCAAACGTGCTTGAGACAAAGCAAATTGCGTTAGGTCCGATTAGTGTAACAGGCGGATTAATCGTCTTCCCCGTTTCGTACATCATCAACGACTGCGTTTGTGAGGTATGGGGCTATGGAAAAACCCGATTGCTGATATGGTTGGGTTTCGCTATGAATTTCCTGTTTGTCCTCTTCGGAGCATTGTGCGACATATTGCCCGCTGCACCTTACTGGCATAACGAAGAAGGCTTTCATGCGGTATTCGGTCTTGCGCCACGTATCGCATTCGCATCATTCTTGGCGTTCATCGTCGGTTCGTTCGTCAATGCTTACGTTATGAGTCGCATGAAACTCTCGTCGGGCGGCAAGAACTTCTCGGCTCGCGCCATACTCAGTACGGTGTACGGTGAGGCTGCCGATTCGATTATCTTCTTCCCGCTTGCACTTGGAGGAGTAATCCCGATGAAGGAACTGCCCGTGCTTATGATTTCGCAGGTAGTGCTGAAGACCCTCTACGAGATAATCGTTCTGCCTCTTACCATACGCGTTGTGCGTTGGACAAAGAAGTTCGAGGGCGAGGACAACTTCGATACCGGAATGAATTATAGCATCTGGCGAATATTCAATATTTAAGACAACGTTCAGAGGTTAATGTATTCTTTAAATATAGTATATATATAATAAGTATATAAATGGCAACAAATTCAGATAATCGCCGCGACGAAGGCTTGCAGGCACTCGGAGCGAAGACAAAGTATCGTGACGACTATGCACCGGAAGTGCTTGAGACATTTGTCAACAAGCATCAGGGCAACGACTACTGGGTGCGTTTCAACTGTCCGGAGTTCACATCGCTGTGTCCGATTACCGGTCAGCCCGACTTTGCGGAGATACGCATATCGTATGTGCCGGATGTGAAGATGGTGGAGAGCAAGAGCTTGAAGCTCTATCTGTTCAGCTTCCGTAATCATGGCGACTTCCACGAGGACTGCGTGAACATCATTATGAAAGACCTCGTGAAGCTTATGAATCCTAAGTATATCGAGGTGACTGGTCTCTTCACACCGCGTGGAGGCATTTCTATATGGCCTTATGCCAACTACGGCAAGCCAGGAACAAAGTATGAAAAGCTCGCAGAACGTCGTTTTGAGGAGCACGATTTGCGTGGATAATAACATCGTTAGGTGCAGTTGTGGGCAACTGCACCTTTTCTCGTATATAATAACTACCTAAAAATTAATGTAATAAGTATGAAGAAAATCTTTTGTACAGTGATGATGGCACTTGCCATGTCTGCCGGTGTTTCTGCCGAAAATGCTGCTAACAGCACAGCCGGAACCGCAACAGACAAGGCTGTTGCGAACAAGTATGTGCCAACAGAAGGCAATCTCGCAGCACGCTCTCATTTTCAAGACTCTAAGTTCGGCATCTTCCTCCATTGGGGACTTTACAGTATGCTCGCCACCGGCGAGTGGACAATGACAAACAACAATCTTAACTACAAGGAGTACGCCAAGCTTGCAGGTGGTTTCTATCCCTCAAAGTTCAGTGCACGCGAGTGGGTGTCAGCAATCAAGGCTTCCGGAGCAAAGTATATCTGCTTCACAACACGCCACCACGAGGGCTTCTCAATGTTCCATACAAAATATTCAGACTATAACATCGTTGACGCTTCGCCGTTCAAGCGCGACGTCGTGAAGGAACTTGCCGACGAGTGTCATCGTCAGGGCATCGGTTTGCACTTCTACTACTCGCACATCGACTGGGGACGCGAGGACGCACCGCTCGGACGCACCGGTCTTGGCACTGGCCGCCCGAAAGAGGCGCAGAACTGGGACAGCTACTATCAGTTTATGAACAATCAGCTCACAGAGTTGCTCACCAACTATGGCGAGGTGAACGCTATCTGGTTCGACGGCTGGTGGGATCAGGATATCAATCCGTCGTTCGACTGGCGCTTGCCCGAGCAGTATGCGCTCATACATAAGTTGCAGCCCTCTTGCCTTATCGGCAATAACCACCACTCTCAGCCGTTTGACGGCGAGGACTTCCAGATGTTCGAACGCGACCTTCCAGGCGAGAATACTGCCGGTCTGTCGGGTCAAGCAATCAGCAAACTTCCGCTTGAGACCTGTGAGACCATGAACGGCATGTGGGGCTACAAGATTACTGACCAGAACTATAAATCGACCAAGACTCTCATTCATTATCTCGTGAACGCTGCCGGACGCAACGCCAATCTGCTTATGAACATCGGTCCGCAGCCAGACGGCTGTCTGCCTGAGGTTGCTGTGCAGCGCCTGAAAGAGATGGGCGAGTGGATGAAGGTTTATGGCGAGACAATCTACGGCACACGTGGCGGACTCGTTACTCCGCACGATTGGGGTGTGACAACACAGAAGGACAACCGTCTCTTTGTGCATATTCTCAACTTGCAGGACCGCTCACTCTTCCTGCCTATCGGCTCGAAGAAGATTCGCAAGGCTGTCGATTTCGCTACACGCAAGGCTGTGAAGACACAGAAATGCGACGGTGGCGTGCTGATTTCTCTCGACGAAGTGCCCACAGATGTTGACAAAGTAATAGAAATTCAGCTCTAATATTTACTAAAAAAGCGTTGATATTACTGAGTAATTGAATTTTTTTCTCTAATTTTGCATATTTGAAGAGGTGTGCAGTGGCTTAAAGTCACGCTATCTCTTCAAATTGCGTTATACGAACAATAAAAAAATCAACTAATAGAGATGAAAAAGAAAATCCAGTTCAGTCTCGTTTATCGAGATATGTGGCAGTCTTCTGGCAAGTTCCAGCCACGCAAAGACCAGTTGGAGCGCATTGCTCCCGTGATTATCGATATGGGTTGCTTTGCCCGTGTTGAGACCAACGGCGGAGCTTTCGAGCAGGTGAACCTTCTCGCAGGCGAGAATCCAAACGATGCAGTACGCGCTTTCTGCAAGCCTTTCAATGAGGTAGGTATCAAGACCCACATGCTCGACCGTGGTCTTAACGCTCTGCGTATGTACCCCGTGCCTGACGACGTTCGCGCCCTCATGTACAAGGTGAAGGCAAAGCAGGGTACAAACATCACACGTATCTTCGATGGTCTGAACGACGTTCGCAATATCATTCCGAGCATCAAGTGGGCAAAGGAAGGCGGCATGACTCCGCAGTGTGCTCTCTGCATCACCAACTCTCCGGTTCACACTCTGGAGTACTACATGAACATTGCCGATCAGCTTATCGCTGCCGGCGCAGAGGAAATCTGCTTGAAGGATATGGCTGGTATCGGTCAGCCTGCATTCCTCGGCAAGCTCACAAAGATGATCAAGGACAAGTATCCTGAAATCATCATCCAGTATCACGGTCACTCAGGTCCTGGTCTCTCAATGGCTTCAATCCTTGAGGTTTGCCAGAACGGTGCCGACATCATCGATACAGCTATCGAGCCGTTGTCATGGGGTAAGGTGCATCCGGACGTTATCTCTGTTATCAGCATGTTGAAGAACGAGGGCTTCGAAGTTCCCGAAATCAACATGAGTGCATACATGAAGGCTCGCGCTATGACCCAGGAGTTCATCGACGAGTGGCTCGGCTACTTCATCAACCCTGGCAACAAGATCATGTCTTCGCTTCTCCTCGGTTGCGGTCTGCCTGGCGGTATGATGGGTTCAATGATGGCTGACCTCGGCGGTATGCGTACCACTATTAACAACGTGCGCAAGAAGAACGGCCTTGACGAACTCTCCATGGACGACCTCCTCATCAAGCTCTTCGACGAGGTTGAATACGTATGGCCACGCGTAGGCTACCCTCCATTGGTAACACCGTTCTCACAGTACGTGAAGAACATCGCTCTTATGAACCTCCTCACTCTCGAGCAGGGCAAGGGACGATTCGTGATGATGGACGACTCTATGTGGGGTATGATTCTCGGCAAGTCGGGTAAGATTCCTGGAACTATCGATCCGGAGCTTGTTGAACTTGCAAAGAAGCAGGGCCGTGAGTTCACAGACGTTGATGCTCACACACTTCTCACAGACGCTCTCGACGACTTCCGCAAGGAGATGGCAGAAAACGGATGGGAGTGCGGTCAGGACGACGAAGAGCTTTTCGAGCTCGCTATGCACCCTGAGCAGTATCGCAACTACAAGAGCGGTCAGGCTAAGAAGAACTTCCTCGCCGACCTTCAGAAGCTCAAGGATGCCAAACTCGGTGCTAACCTCTCTCCCGAGCAACTCAGTGCTTACAAGCACGCTAAGGCAGACGCTGTTGTTGCTCCGGTTAAGGGTGACATCTTCTGGGAGTTCTCAGGCGAGGGCGAGTGCGCACCTACTGTAGAGCCGTTCATCGGCAAGGAGTACAAGGAGGGCGATGTGCTCTGCTACATCCAGGCTCCTTGGGGCGAGTTTGTAGAGGTGCCGGCTGCTCTTGGTGGCAAGCTCGTTGAGATCAACGCAAAGCGTGGCTCAAAAGTACAGAAGGGCGACGTGATTGCATACATCGAGCGCGAGCACGAGTAAAAATATATGTATAAGCAAATAATCGACAAATACTACGTAGGATGTGATGCGTTGCGTCATATCCTACTCACTCATAGCCAATCTGTAGCGCAACGTGCGCTGCAGATTGCTTCGTTACATCCCGAACTACATATTGACTGCGACTTTGTAGAGCAGGCTGCGATGCTTCACGACATCGGAATCATCCGCGTAGATGCCCCAGGTATAGAGTGTCACGGCACAGAACCATACATTCGTCATGGTGTCTGTGGTGCTGAAATGCTGCGCAGCGAGGGATTGCCCGAGCGTTACGCCCGTGTCTGCGAGCGTCATACCGGCGCCGGACTGACCCTCGACGATATCGTTTCGCAAGATCTACCATTGCCACATCAGGATATGCAACCCGAAACAATAGAGGAGAAACTTATCTGTTATGCCGATAAGTTCTACTCGAAGACACATCTCGACCGCGAGAAGACCATTGAACAGGCAGAACGTTCGCTCGCCAAGTTCGGTGGCGACACATTGGCACGGTTCCGCAAGATGAAGGAACTCTTTGAGCCAGAGAAGTAAACAACAAGAACCAACATTATTCAAATTGAGAACAAAGACAGCTATAGCCCTATTGCTTTGCGCCATCATGTTTGTGATGGCAAGTGCTGACGCATCCTCTAAGCAACGCAAGAAGAGAGAGAAAGTTCTTCGCGACTCAATAGAGATAAGTGATATTGCGGATACCATTTTGCGCGATTCGTTGTCGGCTAACGACACTATGCTTACTCTTACTGTTGACACAACGCTCGCATTAGGCGTTGACACAACCAAGATGGACTCTCTGCAACTCGCTATATACCACCACAATAAGGCTATCGACGACTCCATACGCCTCGACTCAATCAACCGCCAACGTGCGGGAGGCATCAATTCTCCAGTAAACTATTCGGCAAACGACTCTCTCGTGTACGACGCTGTCACGAAGACTGCACGTCTATATGGCAGCTCCACCGTGAAATACGAGAATATGGACCTTGCTGCCGAGCGCATACACATGAGCGTCGACTCATCCTTAGTACACGCTACCGGAGCCAAGGACAAGGCTGACACCACCGGCATGACACTCTTCGGCACACCCGTGTTCTCTATGGGCTCTGACAAGTACGAGAGCGACACCATGGCGTTCAACTTCAAGACAAAGAAGGGTCTTATCAGCAACGTGTACACACAGCAGGAGGACGGTTTTTTGCGCAGCGAGATATCAAAGCGTAGTCCGAACGGCGACATCTTTCTTCAGCACGGCCGCTATACCACTTGCGATGCCGAGCACCCCGACTTCTATATAGCTCTTTCGCGTGCAAAGGTGCGCCCGGGTAAGGAGGTCGTGTTCGGACCGGCTTATCTCGTGGTTGCCGATGTGCCTCTGCCGTTTGCCATTCCTTACGGCTTCTTCCCGTTCACCAAGAGCTATTCGAGCGGCTTCATCATGCCTACATACGGCGACGAGAGCAACCGCGGCTTCTATCTGCGCGACGGTGGCTACTACTTTGCCATCAGCGACAAAATGGACCTCAAGCTCCTCGGCGAAATATACACAAAGGGTTCGTGGGGACTCTCCGCTGCCATGAACTACACCAAGCGCTATCGCTTCAGCGGCAGCTTCTATGCAAGTTTCCAAAACACGCAGACGGGCGACAAGGGTATGCCCGACTTCACCCGTCAGAAAAGCTTCAAGATACAGTGGAACCATCGCCAGGATCAGAAGGCAAACCCTTACAGCTCGCTCTCAGCCAGTGTGAACTTCGCTACGTCGAGCTACGAGCGCAACAACCTCAGCTCTTTGTATAATCCGCAGACCCTCACGCAGTCTACACGTACATCATCCGTGTCGTGGAGCACAACGTTCTCGAGTATCGGTTTGTCGCTCAGCTCCACAGCCAACCTCTCGCAGAACATGCGCGACTCGTCGATAGCGATGACATTGCCCGATCTTAACATCTCGCTCTCGCGCTTCTACCCCTTCAAGCGTAAGCACGCTGCGGGCGACGAGCGCTGGTACGAGAAAATCTCGATGTCGTACACGGGTCACATCTCCAACAGCATCAATACTAAGGAGGATAAGCTGCTGCACTCCAGCCTGATAAAGGACTGGCGCAACGGCTGGAACCACTCGATACCTATCAGCGGCAACTTCACGCTGTTCAACTATATCAACATCTCGCCGTCGTTCAACTTCCAGGACCGCATGTACACGCACAAGGTGATGCGCTCGTGGGATGCTGCTGCGCAGCGCGAGGTGTGCGATACTATATACGGCTTCAACAACGTGTACAACTATAGTATGTCTATCGGTGCGTCGACGAAGCTTTACGGTTTTTATATGCCGAGCCGTAAGATATTCGGCGACAAGATTCAGGCTATTCGCCACGTGCTGACTCCGTCTGTGAGCTTCAGTTATGCGCCCGATTTCAGTGCGTCGCGCTATGGCTACTACAAAACTTATCAGCGTACCAATGCTGACGGTTCGGTGGACTTGGTGGAGTACTCGCCTTATAAGGATCAGCTCTTCGGCGTGCCGGGCAAGGGCAAGACGGGCAACATCGCGTTCGACCTCTCGAACAATGTGGAGATGAAGGTGAAGAGCAGTAAGGACTCCACAGGCTTCAAGAAACTCAGCATAATCGACGAACTCGGTCTGTCGATGAGCTACAATATGGCTGCCAAAGAAAAACCGCTTTCCGACCTCACTATGCGCATCCGCTTGAAGTGGTGGAAAAACTACACGTTCAACATGACCGCTGTCTTTGCGTCGTATGCCTACGAGCTCGACAAGAACGGTCGTCCTTATGTGGGTAATCATACGCTTTGGGGTATGGGTAAGTTCGGACGCTTCCAGGGTACGTCGCAGAACTTCTCGTTCACGCTGACGCCTGACAAACTTAAGAAATGGTTCGGCGGTGGCGACGACAAGGAGCGCAAGAAGCGTAACGGAAAAGATGACGAGGAAGGCATCGACACCGACGTGGAGTCGAACGTGGACGACACGATGGTGAACGCCCAGCGCAGCACGCGCAAGAAGAGTGGGGGTGGCAAGGCCGAAACCGACGCTGACGGCTACATGCGCTTCAACATGCCGTGGTCGCTCACGTTCGGCTACGGCATCACGATGCGCGAGAACACGGGTGGCAAGTTCAACACGAAGACGATGCGCTATCCGTACAAGTTCTCGCAGAACCTGAACGTGAGCGGCAACCTCCGCCTTAGCGACGGCTGGAACATCTCGTTCTCGAGCGGTTACGACTTCGACCAGAACAAGCTCTCAATGACCACGGCTTCGCTGCAGCGCGACCTGCATTGCTTCAACATGGCGTGCTCCGTAGTGCTTGCTCCGTACACAAGCTACAACTTCTCGTTCCGTTGCAACGCTGCTACGCTTACGGATGCGCTGAAGTATGACAAGCGTTCGGGTTACAGCAACGCCGTTCAGTGGTACTAAAAAAGTGGTGAGGATGTTCTTGCTCTCCACGCGGCAGAGCCGAGCGGAGAGGGTGAATAAAAAGAATAGAAGCGTATGGATTCATTATTTCTACTTCAGTTCGCATGTTTCATATTCATGCTTATCAACGGGCTGTTTGTGGGGCTCTCTCATCTTCATGTAAGATGGGAGAACAAGCGGTATGAGCGTTCACGGTGGATGATCGTTGTCGCCATGATAGGACTGGCGATACAATATGCGGTGCAGATGGTTTTCGGATTCCGTGCTGCTGACGACAGTCTTGGGGCGGTCATCAACATTCTCGTCTATACGCCCTGCTTCTCGCTTATCTCTTTAGGTATCTACAACATAGAGACCACACGTTCCAACCTCAGAAAGATGATACTGATGTGTAGTGGCATTTATGCTGCCATCATTGTGGTCTTTTGCGTGGGTATCAGTCTCCATCATAGCCTGTATATCAGAGAAGGGCTTTATCTGATGCTGACTCTGTTTTGCGTAAGTGTTTTCTATTGCATATACATGATTATTCAGGAGATGATTAGGCGTAAAAATATGTTGGAGACAATGGCTGCAACGGATTTGTTGCCTTACGTAAGATATTCGCGTGCCAGTGTAATCATTCTATGGCTCGCAGTTCTCGCTATGCCAGTTGCCATCTTTTCTACTACCTTATTATATATAGTAGGTCCTGCCGTATTGCTTGCCTTGTTGTTCTTCAACCTTACGTTTATCGCTCTCGGCAACAGTTATATTCCAACAGAAGAGCTATTGGATAAAGAAGAGAAAAATCAACGATGTGGGGGGGGCAGAGAAGGAAAAACCTTTACTGCGATTATCTGAGGAACGCAGAAACTTTATCCAAAACAGTCTTGACCAATGGTGTATGGATTTGGGCTATAAGGATTGTAATGTAAACATGTTGACGCTTTCTCGTACACTTTGTATATCAAAGAACGAATTGAGCCTGTTTTTCGATCAATGCTTGCACTCTAACTTCCGAATATGGCTCAGCGAGATACGTCTCAACGCTGCAAAAAAGATGATGTTGGAATATCCAGATTATAGCAACGACATCATTTCAGCCGAGTGTGGATTCTCTTGTCGAACTCATCTTTACCGAATCTTCAAGACAAAAGAAGGCTGTTCTCCTACAGAATGGAGAGACTTCCAATCTACAGATGCAGCACAAAATGACTCAAATTGAGCATAATCATCATTTTGTAAAATACCAAAGAAAAAGCAAAATTTTTATCGAAAAACAGCCAAAAAGGTGTCGCATTCCTACGAATGCGACACCTTTTTGGTACGAATGCGACACTTGTACAGTGAAAAACTGCACCTTCTTTCGGAAAAATTCACTATATTTGCAAAATGAAAGAAGTAATAGAAACAATGCCAAGGATTGAATTAGCCCTGATCATCATCGGGGTGTTTGTACTCATATCTTGTATTATCTTCGGATATGCCATGATACATGAGTACAGGATGTATCTTGAGAATCATTGGAAGGCTCGCTATAGCTTTCGTGACTTCATCAAGAGAGAACGCTTTTATATCTTTTTGCTGTTGGCATCCATATTTATCTT
>ERZ1034952.2320-NODE-2320-length-14172-cov-23.302401_pt1 | contig 14172 bp, 10 predicted proteins | sample MGYA00520625_ERZ1034952 | MGnify/ENA primary metagenome ERZ1034952 (study PRJEB33766, sample SAMN09781773) | gut metagenome | biome: gut microbiome | host: Homo sapiens | place: Madagascar | study: EMG produced TPA metagenomics assembly of the PRJNA485056 data... | reverse complement strand
TGTTCGATGCCTTTGACTATGTGGCGCTGGGGCATCTGCACAGCCCGCAGAAGGTGGGGCGGGAGACCTTGCGCTACTGCGGCACGCCGCTGAAGTATTCTTTCTCGGAGGCGGGGCAGCACAAAAGCGCCACCTTTGTGGAGCTGGGCGCAAAGAGCGAAGTGCACATCACCACCGCGCCCCTGACCCCCCGGCACGAGCTGCGCGGGCTGCGGGGCAGCTACATGGAACTGACCGACCGCAGCCGCTACGAAGGCACCGCCGTGGACGATTACCTGCACATCACCCTGACCGACGAGCAGGATGTACCGGATGCGCTGGCGCGGCTGCGAGTCATCTACCCCAACCTGATGCAGCTGGACTACGATAACCAACGCACCCGCCAGCAGCAGGAGATCAGCGCCCCGGAGCGCACCGAGAGCATCTCCCCGCTGGAGCATCTGGCAGCCTTCTACCAGCTGCAGAATAACCAGCCCCTGACCGCCGAGCAGACGGCATTCTGCCAGGAACTGATCGAGGAGATCTGGAAGGAGGGCGACACTGTATGAGACCGCTGCGACTGACCCTTTCGGCCTTTGGCCCCTATGCCGCCCAGACTACCCTTGACCTTGAAAAGCTGGGCAAAGGCGGGCTATACCTCATTACCGGCGACACCGGCGCGGGCAAGACCACTATTTTTGACGCCATCACCTACGCGCTGTACGATCATTCCAGCAGCGGCATCCGGGAGGGCTCCATGCTGCGCTGCAAGTACGCAGACGACAAAACCCCCACCTTTGTGGAGCTGGAATTTGAGGTGCACGGCGTGCGCTACACGGTGCGCCGCAACCCGGAGTACCAGCGCCCCAAGGCCCGGGGCGAGGGTATGACCACCGAAAAGGCGGATGCCACCCTGACCTACCCGGACGACCGCCCGCCGGTGACCAAGGCAAAGGACGTGACCGCCGCCGTGCAGGAGATCATCGGGCTGGACTACAATCAGTTTTCCCAGATCGTGCTCATTGCGCAGGGGCAGTTCACAAAGCTGCTCAACGCTTCTACGGAGGAGCGCAGCCGCATCTTCCGCAAGCTGTTCCGCACCCAGCGCTATGCCCAACTGCAGGAGCGTTTGCAGGCAGAAGCCGCCGCGCTGAACCAGCAGCGCACTGCCCAGAACGCTAAACTGGACAGCCTGCTGGGCGGGCTGCAATTTGCTCCAGACGACCCGGATGCCGAAGCGCTGCGCGCCCTGTGCGCCCAGACTGTACCGGAAACGGCGCTTGCCCTGTTGGACGCCCTGACCGCCCGGCAGGCGGCAGCGCTGGAAGATGCCGACACCGCCCTGCAAGCCACCGAAGCCCAACTGGACAAAGTACAACAGCAGCTGGGTGCAGCCGCACAGGCACAGCGGCTGGCGCAGCAGCTGACCGCCCGGCAGGCAGAGCTTGCCGCCGCAAGGCCCGCACTGGACGCTGCCCGCGCCGAAGCCGACCGCCACGCCGGGGACGCTGCGCAGCTGGATGCCCTCACCGCGCAGGTGACGCAGGCACAGAGCGCCCTTGCGGCCTATGACGCGCTGGACACCCTCTGCCGCCAGCAGACCGAAGCGCGGGACGCCGCCCGGCTGGCAGCGGCACAGGCACAAAAGCGGCACACCCAGCTGGACAGCCTGAACGCTGCCCTTGCCGCCGCTGAGACCGAACTTTCCGCACTGGCAGACGCAGACACCCGGCTTTTGGCGCTGCAAACCCACAGCACCCAGCTGGCACAGCGCGGCGAAGCGCTGGCAAAGCTGGAACAGCGCCTTGCGGAATGCCAGCATCAGGCCAAACGCGCCCACAAGGCGCAGGAGAGCTACCGCGCCGCTGCCGCCGCACAGGATGAAGCCCGCACCCGGCAGAATACACTGGAACGGGCATTCTTGGACGCACAGGCCGGACTGCTGGCCGAGAGCCTGACCGAGGGCGCACCCTGCCCGGTGTGCGGCAGTACCCATCACCCTGCCCGCGCCCTGCTGCCCCATACCGCGCCCACGCAGGCGCAGGTGGAGGCCGCACGGCAGTCCGCTGCAACAGCTGACCGGCAGGCGCAGAACGCCAGCGCCGCCGCCCAGAGCGCCCTTGCCGCTGCCAACGAAGCAAAAATCTCTCTCCGGCGGGATGCCGAGACCCTGCTGCCGGAGCGCTTTACCGCCCCGGAGGGCACGGTGCCCCTCACCTTTGCCCTGATGACCAACGTTCTGGCCGAGGAAACCGCCGCTTTGCAGACGGCACAGGCAGACTGCGCCACACAGTGCCGACAGGCCGAAGCTGACTGCCGCCGCAAGGCACAGCTGGAAGCTGACCGGCAAAATAAGACCCGCCAGCGCCCGGCGCTGGAACAGGCCGCTGCCGAAGCTGACCGCAGCGCCGCCGCCCAGAATGCCGGTGCAGATGCGCTGGAAGGGCAGATCGCCCAGCGGCGCGCTGCCCTTCCCTACCCCCGGCGCGCGGACGCGCAGGCGGCGCTGGACAAGCTGGAAGCCGACCGCAGTGCCCTGCGCACCGGCATGGACACGGCACAGCGCAAGCTGAAACAGGCTGAGCAGGCCGTTGCCGCCGCCGAAGCCGCCGTAGAAGCATTGCGCACCCAGCAAACCGCCGCCCAAAATGAGCTGCCCGTCCGCAGCGCCGAGGAACTTACCGCACAGCAGACCGCGCTGACCGCCGCGCGGGAGACTTTGCGCAGCCGGGAAAAGCAGCTTTCGGCACAATTGCTGCCCAACCGCAAAACGGCGGCGCAGTACCGCGCGGCCGCCGAAGCGCGGCAGACGCTGGAAAGCCGGTGGCAGTGGGTCAGCGCGCTGGCTGCCACAGCGGGCGGCACTTTGACCAGCAAGCAGAAGATCAAACTGGAAGCCTACATCCAGATGAACTATCTGGACCGCATTCTGCGCTACGCCAACACCCGGCTGATGCAGATGACCGCCGGGCAGTACGAGCTGGAGCGCATCGGTGCAGAGAACCAGCGCAGCCAGTCCGGGCTGGACCTTGGCGTTATCGACCACTACAACGGCACCCGCCGCAGCGTAAAGACCCTTTCCGGCGGCGAGAGCTTCAAGGCTTCGCTGGCGCTGGCGCTTGGCCTTTCGGACGAGGTGCAGAGCAGCGCCGGGGGCATCCGGCTGGATACTTTGTTCCTGGACGAGGGCTTCGGCTCGCTGGACGAGGAATCGCTGGAGCTGGCCATCCGGGTGCTTTCCGGCCTGACCGAGGGCGACCGGCTGGTGGGCATCATCTCCCATGTGGGGGCGCTGAAGGACCGCATCGACCGGCAGGTAGTGGTGCACAAAGCCCGCACCGGCGGCTCCACCGTAGAGCTGCGGGTGTAAAACGCTTCTGGCGGGGCACACTAGGGGCGGAGGTGATTTTGATGAACTCTCTGGAGCCCTTCATCCGACACGAACTGGAAAACCAGCCCGGCACCGCTGCCGCCCCGCAGGCAAACAGCACCTGCAAATCCCCGCCGCTTGGCAGGATGCCCCTGCAGCCCCCTGCTGCGCCGGACGCGCCCGGCACCCAGCTGCCCCCGCCGGAACTGCCGCAGCCGGAAAAGCCCGGCGTTCCCATGACTGACGGCACCCCCATGGCCTGCCGCCAGAAAAACGCCGCCGCCTTTCTGGCCGGGGACGTGCAGACCAGCGTGATGGCGCACTATGCGCCCGGGCTGTTCAGTACAAAGCAGAAGCTGCACAGCCGCCACCCCGCCCCGGACGAGGACACCGCCGCCGTTTTGGAGCTAGTGGAATGGCGCGAGGACGCCCCTTACGGCTGAGCGTAACAAAAATTTTTTAAAATATTTCAGTTTACCTGTTGAAATCTCGCCGCACTTCCCTTATTATGGTAGCATACAAACATAAAGGCAGGTTTTGCAATATGGCAGAGATCAAATACGAAGTTGTCCAGCGTGTAGCCGTGCTGAGCCAGCGTCCCCGCGGCTGGGAGCGTCAGCTGAACCTTATCAGCTGGAACGACGGCGAGCCCAAGTACGACATCCGCGACTGGTCCCCGGACGGCACCCGCATGGGCAAGGGTATCTCCCTGAGCCACGACGAGCTGGCCATCCTCAAAGGCATTCTGGAGGATATGGAGCTGTGAGCGGGGGCGACCGCGCAGAGTTTCTGGACATCTGGCAGCAGCACGTCACCCGTCCGGGCAGCGAAAAGCTGCTGGACTGGCTGGACAAAAAGACGGATTTTTTTACCGCACCGGCGTCCACCCGCTTCCACGGAGCCTGTGAAGGCGGGCTGTGTATGCACAGCCTGAACGTCTACCATGCGCTGCACGACAGCTTTTTCACCGAGGGCGAAAGCGAGGAAAGCTACGCCATCTGTGCCCTGCTGCACGATCTGTGCAAGGCCAACTACTACAAGCTGGGCACCCGCAACGTGAAGAACGAAGCCACCGGACAGTGGGAGAAAGCGCCCTTTTACAGTGTAGAGGATCTGTTTCCCTACGGTCACGGCGAAAAGAGCGTGTTCCTCATCGAGCGGTTCATGAAGCTGAAGGTGGAAGAAGCAGTTGCCATCCGCTGGCACATGGGCGGCTTTGATGATGCTGCCCGGGGCGGCTGCTTTGCCATCTCGGAAGCCTACGACAAGTACCCGCTGGCGGTCAAGCTGCACATCGCAGACCTGCAGGCTACCTACCTGATGGAGCACCGCACCAGTAATATGCGCTAGAAAGCAAAAAAGCGTTGCACAGTGTTTTGTGCAACGCTTTTTGTTATCCGTTTTCTTTATTGCAATACATCCGGGCATCCGCCTGCCGGATGGCCTCGGTCAGGGGATGTACATCACACACGCCGCCAATGCTTACCGAAAGCCGGAGCTCCGGGTGGCTGGGCACCCGTGCCGCCTGCACGGCGTTCTGCACCCGCCGGATGACGCTTTCCACGCCGTCAGGGCAGTTCTGGGGCATCAGCAGCAAAAATTCATCGCCGCCGTAGCGGATCAGGATATCGGTCTGGCGCAGGCAGTTCTGCATGACTTCCGCCACCGTTTTCAGTGCTTCATCTCCCACCAGATGCCCAAAGCTGTCGTTGACCGACTTGAACTGATCCACGTCGATCATCGCCACGCCGCCGCTCATCTCGCCGCCGGCAAGGAACTTATCAAAATAGCGGCGGGTGTAAGCCCCGGTCAGGGGGTCTACGAACGCACCGCGCTCCATTCCATCGCAGCGGTCCAGCAGCAGACGGTGACCGCCCATGTCCAGCCAGCGGCCGTCCGTCAGGCGGGTGACCAGCTCCAGCATACAGCCCCTGCCGCCTACCTCGATGTACTTGGAGATGACAAAGTAGGCTTCCTCGTCCTTGAACTCGATCTTATTCAGGATGGTCTTTCGGGCGTATGCTTTGGCAGAGATGCAGTTTTCGCACCGGGAGTCCCGGTTCCACACCATGTGGCAGTGGCCGGGTTCTTCGGTCAGGATGCCGTCACTGTCCAGCGCAAGCACCTTGCGGTGCCCCGGGTCTACCAGACGCACCACGTCAAAGATGCCCTGCAGCCGCCGCAGGAAGTGGGCAGGGTCCTCTTCCGGGTCAAGTGCGGTCAGCAGTTCGGCCTGATGCTCCACGCGGTGCTGCTCGTCGGTAAGCTGACCCAGCACATTCATGCAGCGGCGCACCCCGGCACCGCTCCAGATAGTATGCAGCGCCATCCGGTACAGCCGCGGCTCTCCGTCCCGCTTCACCATGACCGGCAGCACCACGTCCGGCGCTTCCGGCGTAGCGCGGCTGATGGCCTTGGAAAGCTTGCGCCGATCCTGCTCGTTCAAAAAGCCAAGTCCCCTGCCCTGTGCAAAATCCGTTACCGTTTTTTGCTGCAAGAGCTCAGCGTGGTAGTCATACACCGTCACGCTGCCAGCCAGCAGATCATAGTCGAACCGGATGCCGCCGCACTGGGCGGCGTAGAAATCCGTGCGCTCTTTTTCCTGCTCCAACAGCAGCTGGGAGCGGTTCTCCCGTGGCAGCGCCTCCCGGTGCAAAATTTCTTCGGAAAGGCGGTGGGTCTCCTGCCGGAAGCCCCGATCCCACTCCGAGCGGGTCAGCTCGGTACGCAGCTGCTCCGAGGACTCCTGCAGGCAATCCAGCAGCAGCGGGTTGAAGGCACCGCACTCGCCGTTCAATATCATGCGCAGCGCGGTGTCGTGGTCGTAGGCGTGCTTATAGCAGCGCTCGCTGGTCAGGGCGTCGTACACGTCCGCCAGCGCCACCACCTGCGCCGCAATGGGGATTTCGTCTCCCCGCAGCCGGTCGGGGTAGCCATTGCCATCCCAGCGCTCGTGGTGCCAGCGGCAGATGGCGTGCGCCACCTGCAAAAGCGGCTCGTCCTGCGCAATAGCCTGTCCCAGATCCTGCAGCATCTGCGCACCCGCCACAGTATGATTCTTGATGATGGCAAACTCCTCGGCGGTCAGGCTGCCGGGCTTGTTCAGGATCTCCTCCGGGATGACGATCTTGCCGATATCATGCAGCGCCGAGGCCGTGCTGATGCGGGCGATATCGCTTTCGTCCAGCTGATAGCGATCGGTCTTTTGCACCAGCCGGTGCAAAAGCAGGTCGGTCAGAGTGCGGATGTGCAGGACATGAAGCCCGCTTTCGCTGTTGCGGAACTCCACCACATGGCTCAGAATGCTGATCATCAGCACGCTGTTGTGCTCTTTTTCGTACACCTGATCGGTGACAAGGCGGGTGAGCCGTTTTTGCTTGGCGTACAGCATAAGGATATTCTTCACCCGGCGTATGATCATGATGCGCTCAAAGGGGCGGCGGATATAGTCTGCCACACCCAGATCGTAGGCGCGCTCAATGCTGGCGGTATCCTCTGTCGCCGAGATGACGATGACCGGGATCTCGTCCAGCCATGCGTGGTACTTCATCACCCGCAGCACGTCAAAGCCGTCCATGCCCGGCATCATCAGATCCAGCAGCAGCAGGGAGATATCCGTGCGCTGCCGCATCAGCTCCACCGCCGCTGCGCCGTCCTCGGCTTCCAGATAGTCATAGCCATCGCCCAGTATCTCCTTGAGCAGGGCACGGTTGATCTCGGAATCATCCGTGATCAAGATCTTCGGTTTCTCGTTCATGGCCATGTCTCTCCTTCTGCCGCTGTTCCGCTCCGGGCACGCTGTTCGCACCGACCGGATGCAGCGGACTTACGCCCGGCATCCGCTTTTTTACATTCATTTATACTTTAATGGATTTTACATTAAAATGCAAGACTAATCGCCGCATTTCTGCCATTTCCCGGTATTTTTTGCAAACGTTTTCATTCCCGGTTGTATAAATACGATTCAATTTTTATAGTACCCTTTGCAAACGTTGTTCGAAAGCAAGCCGTTTGTCGTTACAGCCCTTCCTTTGAAAATGCGGTTGCCGCGCTCCGCAGAGCGCGGCAACCGCGAAATATAAACCTTATTTCCGCTGATGATGCGCAAAGCAAAGCGGAGCGCATTTTAAATCGTCCCACGCAGAAAGAAAAAGGACCGCTGCGCAAAACACGCAGCGGTCCTTTTTAAATTCACTCTTGGGGCATCATGGCATCGAACCAGCCCATCAGCTCCGCGGCCATCTGCTCCAGCCGGGTCTCCGGCTGCCATGCAGACTGTGCGGGCTCCGGGGGCAGTGCCTGTTCCGGGGCGCAGAGCAGTTCTTCCGTTTCCGGCGCAGACTGTTCCTCCACCGCTTCGCACTGCGGCACAGCCTCGGGGATTGTGTCCGGCTGTGCGGGTGTTTCCGGGGCAGTCTGCTGTATGGCTGCAAGGGCAGCTTCGGCTCTGCGGCAGGCGGCTTCAGCCTTTTCTGCCCGGGCGTTGGCCAGCTCCAGCTGCTCCCATGCCTGCTCGCAGGCGGTCTCCAGCTCTGCATTATCGTGCTTGAGGGAAAGCAGAGTGCGCTCAAAGGCGAACATCCGGGTCTGATACCGGCGCACCTCGGCGCGTGCCGCAGCCAGCTTGCGGCTCAGCTGCTCTGCCTGCGCCCGGGCGCTTTCCGCCTGAGCTGCGGCAGATGCCTGTACAGTGACCTGCCGGGCAAATTGTCCGCGCAGGGCACCGGTCTCCCGCTCTGTCTGCACCATGATGCCCTCCCATGCACACCTTGCATGGAACCGGCGCTGACCGCATGGGCGCAGCTGCCAGCCCCATTGTAGCCTGATCTTACTTCCGCTTGTTCAGGATGGCCAGCAGCTCGTCGTAGTAACGGTTGTCACTGCTTTCCTCTTCCACGGCCTTCTTTTCAGCCGGAGCAGCAGCCGGGGCGGCATTGCATGCCGGGGCTGCGCTTGCGCCGGTGTCGCTGCTGAACACCGCAGACGGCACAGACTGTGCACCGCCCATGGCGTTGTTGATGCTGTTGCGCAGGTCGCTGGCGCTCTTGTTGTCAAAACCGGTGGCCACAACGGTCACGCGCATCTCATCGGACAGGTTCTCATCAAAGGCAGTACCCCAGATGATGTTTGCATCGGGATGTGCGCTCTGGGTGATGAGGCCTGCGGCGGTCTCCACGTCCTCCAGACCGATGTCCGGGCTGGAAGTGATGTTGATGATAACGCCGTGTGCACCGGCAATGCTGGTCTCCAGCAGCGGGCTGGAGATAGCAGCCTTGGCGGCGTTCTCTGCCTTGCCTGCACCCTTGGCGCTGCCCACGCCCATGTGGGCGTAGCCGGCATCCTTCATGATGGAGCGCACGTCGGCGAAGTCCAGGTTGATGAAGGCGGGCACGTTGATCAGGGCAGAGATGGACTCAACGCCCTGACGCAGCACGTTGTCGGCAGCCTGGAAGGCGTTCATCAGGGTGATCTTTTCCTGACTGATCATCTTCAGGCGCTCGTTGGGGATGACGATCAGGCTGTCAACGTGCATCAGCAGGTTGGCAATGCCCTGCTCGGCCAGACCCATCTTGCGCTTGCCCTCAAAGGAGAAGGGCTTGGTAACGATGCCAACGGTCAGGATGCCCAGATCGTGCGCCACCTCGGCCACAACGGGTGCCGCACCGGTGCCGGTGCCGCCGCCCATACCGGCGGTGATAAAGACCATCTGGGAGCCCTTGAGGGCGTTGGCGATCTCGTCCTTGCTTTCTTCAGCGGCGCGCTGACCGATCTCCGGGTCTGCACCCGCACCGCGGCCCTTGGTCAGCTTGGAACCCAGCTGCACCTTGACCGAGGCATGGTTCTTTGCCAGTGCCTGCTGGTCGGTATTCATGGCGATGAACTCCACGCCCTGCAGGCCGTCGCTCACCATGCGGTTCACGGCGTTGCCGCCGCCGCCGCCTACACCGATCACCTTGATCGTCGTAACGTTTTCGTCCAGTTCTTCGTCGAGCATCAATGCCATAACTTTGTCCTCCATCGGATTTTTATGTGGAACTGCGCAAAAGCCGCACAGAAACTATCATACGATACTTATATAACTGTATCGTATCATTTTTTCGTTCCGATTGCAAGACAAAATTGCTTTTTCGTGGGTGTTTTTTTCGCAAGGCCACTCCGGGCTGGTTTTTCCTGCCAAATCTGTGCGCCCAGCCCCGTCAAAAGCCGGTCAAGGTCCGCATACCCGCGCCGGACAAACTCCACCCCGCCAAGGCGGCTGCTGCCTCGGGCTGCCAGTGCCGCAAGCACCAGTGCTGCACCGCCCCGCAGGTCCGGTGCGGTCAGGTTTGCCCCGTGCAGCGCCCCGCCCGGCTGCACATACAGCGTGCGCTCTGCCACCCGGACGTTTGCCCCCAGCGCCGCAAAGCCTTCGGCGCAGGCAAAGCGGTGTTCAAACACCCTGTCCTGCAGGCTGCTTTCGCCCTGTGCGCAGAGCATCACCGCCGCCAGCAGCGGGGCGGCATCCGTGGCAAGGCCGGGATAGGGCGCGGTGTGCACATTTCCCGCGCCGCACAGCGCCCCGAACCGTGAAATGGCGGCAGCATTGCGTGCCCGCTCTACGGTGCAGCCCATTTGTTCCAGAATTTCCAGCAGCGGCGCATACAGCCCGGGTGCGCAGCCAGCCAGCTCTACCCTGCCGCCCGCCGCTGCCGCCGCACACGCCAGCGTAGAAGCGATGATGCGGTCTGCCACCGGCGTAAAGGTGCAGCCTGCAAGACAGCGCTTTCCCTGCACCCGGATGGTATCGGTGCCCGCGCCCTCCACACAGCCGCCGCAGGCGTTGAGGAAGGCGGCAAGATCCGCGATCTCCGGCTCCTTTGCGACACCATGCAGCACGGTCTGCCCTTGCGCCGTGGCAGCGGCCAGCAGCAATGTTTCGGTAGCGCCCACGCTGGGGAAGGCAAGACAGATCTCCGCGCCCCGCAGCCCCGCCGGGGCGTACAGCGTAAGCTGTCCGGGCGCTGCGGGCAGCTGCCGCACGCCCATCTGCGCCAGCCCCTGCAGGTGCAGGTCGATGGGTCTTGCCCCGATGCGGCAGCCACCGGGCAGCACAGTACTCACCCGCCCCAGCCGCGCCAGCAGCGGCGCACAGAACAGGATAGATGCCCGCATCCGGCCTGCGGCCTCCGGCGCAAGGTCGGTGCGCATGGGCTGCCCCTGCACGATCAGTTCCGCGCCCTGCCAGCCTGCTGTGCAACCCACGCCCCGCAGCAGGGCAAGACAATCCTCCACGTCGGTCAGGCGCGGCACATTTTGCAGCCGCACCGGCCCGCTGCACAGCAGCGCAGCTGCCAGCAGCGGCAGCACACTGTTTTTGGCCGCAGGCACTTCCACCCTGCCCTGCAAAGGCCGTCCGCCCGTAATGATCCAATCCCCAGCCATGCCAAGACCCCCGTTCTGCAAAAGATACCCCATGGTATGCAAAACGAGGGTCTTTGGTCAAAGAAATGCGCCGGAAACGGCTTTCCCGCTGTCTGCGGGATTTGTCCGGTCATTTGTCCGCTTTTTTCCGGCTTTTCCGCGCCGCTGCTGCCCCATTGCGGCAGGAAATGCCGGTCTATATCAGCTTTCGCCCCGGGATACCGAGAGCACGATGCCCATCTCGCCCAGAAGCATCATCAGGCTGGTGCCGCCGGAGGAGAAAAAGGGCAGGCTGATGCCGGTGTTTGGGATGGTGTTAGTAACTACCGCAATATTCAGCACCGCCTGCAGCGCCACCTGCACCACAAAACCCACCACCAGCAGTGCCCCGAAGCGATCCGGCGCGTGCGCCGCCAGCGTGATGCCCCGCCACAGCAGCGCACTGAACAGCAGAATGACCGCACACGCGCCCAGAAAGCCCAGTTCCTCGCAGAGGATGGAAAAGATGAAGTCGTTCTGCGGCTCCGGCACAAACAGATGCTTCTGGCGGCTGTTGCCCAGCCCCAGCCCTGCCGCCCCGCCGGAGCCGATGGCATATAGGCTCTGGATGGTCTGGTGTCCGTCGCCCAGCGGGTCGGCAAAGGGGTCGAGCCAAGAGTTGAGCCGGTCGGCGGCATAGGGCACCAGCTCCGGCATGAGCACGATGGCCGTGCCAATGGCGGCAGCGCCGCCTGCTCCTGCCAGCAAAAACCACCGCAGCCCGGTGCCGCCCACGAACATGAGCACCGCGCCGATACTCAAGATCAGCACCGTGCCGGAAAGGTGGGGTTCCAGCAGCATGAGAACCGCCACCACCCCCAGCACCAGTGCAAAGGGTACTACCCCCACCGCAAAGCTGCCCATGCGGTCGTGGTTCAGGGCGATGATATGGGCAAACACCAGCACTACCGCAAATTTGGCGATCTCGCTGGGCTGTAATGTGCCCAGCCCCGGCAGCACCAGCCAGCGCTTACAGCCGTTATACTCCGGCATGAACAGCACCGCCGTCAGCAGTACCAGCGAGAGCGCCAGCAGCGGCCACGCCAGTTTGTGATAGATGTGGTAGTCCACCCGGCTGGCCATCCACATCGCCGCCAGACCCATGGCGGCGTACAGCAGCTGCGGCCGCACATAGGCAAAGGCGTCCTGCCGCCGGTACAGCGCCACCGCGCTGCTGGCGCTGCACAGCATCACCAGCCCAAAGGCTACCAGCGTGAGCACCAGCACCAGAAAGGGCAGGTCCATGGGCGGCAGCGGCCGCAGCAGCCCTTTGCGGGCAGCAGTTCTGTGCAATCCCGGTCACCTCCGTTTTATGTTATTGTACGCGGGTGCGGGGGCGGTTAGTCATACAAGCTGCTGCCGGGCGCATACACTGCCCGCAAAGGGGGTGCTGCCATGTGCGGCTCAAAACCCACGGACGCTCTGCGCACTTTGCCGGAGCGGGCGTTCCGTCTGCGGGCACGGCTCATTGCGGTGGGGCTGTGCGCCGTCTGCTTTGCAGGGCTCATCGGGCGGTTGTTCTGGCTGCAATTATGCACCGGCGGCTGGTATACCCAGCGGGCGCTGGGGCAGCAGCTGCGGGACACCGTTGTGCCCGCTGACCGGGGCAAAATATACAGCGCCGATGGCGCGCTGCTGGCCGCCAACAGCAGCTGCTGGACCCTGCGTGCCAGCCCCCGGGAGATGCCGGAGGATAAGCTTGCCCTTGCCGCCAAGGGGCTTGCGGAGATTCTGGAATTGGACGAGACAAAGCTGCTGGAAAAGTTCAGCGACCGGCGCTCCAACGACTGCCTTCTGCGCTACCGGGTGGAGCGGGAAACCGCCGATGCCGTGCGGGATTTCTGCGCGGCGAACGGCATTACCGGCGTGCGCATCAATCAGGACTCCAAGCGCTGGTACCCACAGGGAGAGTTTTTGGCCTCGGTGCTGGGGTTTACCAACGTGGACAACGCCGGGGTCAGCGGGCTGGAGCTGAAATATAACGACACCCTTACCGGGCAGAATGGGGTGGTGCTGACTGCGGTGAATGCTTGGGGCTACACGCTGGCGCAGAGCTACGAGACGGAACTTGCGCCCGTGGAGGGCAGCGGGCTGCGGCTGACCATTGATGCAAATATTCAACATTACCTTGAAAATGCGTTGAATTATGCGGTGCAGGAGCACCATGTAGCTGCCCGCAGCGTGGGCATCGTGCTGGAGGTGAACACCGGGGCAGTGCTGGCCATGGCCACCACCCCGGCCTACGACCCCAACCAGCCCCGGGTGATCGCCGACAAGGCCGCACGCGTTGCCGTAGATGCCCTTTCCGGCAAAGAGCGCACCGCCGCCCTGCAGCTGGCGCAGCAGACCCAGTGGCGCAACAAGGCGGTGAGCGACTTATACGAGCCGGGCAGCGTGTTCAAGCTCATCACCTGCGCGGCGGCGCTGGACGCCGGAGCCATCACCCGGCACTCCACCTTTTACTGCGGAGACTCTATCTCGGTGGCGGGCACGCGGTTCCACTGCGCCAACCACAAGCGCCACGGCAGCCAGACCGTGACACAGGCGCTGGAAAACTCCTGCAATCAGAGCTTCATCCAGATCGGGGCGCGGCTGGGCAAACAGGCTTTCTGCGATTATTTTGCCGCTTTCGGCCTGCGGGAGCCCACCGGCATCGACCTGCCCGCCGAGCCGGAAAAGAGCCTGTACTACACCGCCGACCGTATGGGGCCGGTAGAGCTGGCGTCCTGTGCCTTCGGGCAGAGCAGCAAAATTTCCTATCTGGAAATGGCTGCTGCCGTCTGTGCGGTGGTGAACGGCGGGCGTCTGATGCAGCCGTATCTGGTATCGGACATTCTTGCGCCGGACGGCAGCGTTTTGCAGCACAATGCCCCGGTGTGCAAGCGGCAGGTGATCCAGCCCGCCACCTCTGCCACTATGCGAGAGATGATGGAGGCGGTAGTGCTGTACGGCGGCGGACGCAACGCACAGATCGCGGGCTACCGGGTGGGCGGCAAAAGCGGCACCAGCCAGAAGCTGGACAGCGCCGACGAGAAAGCCCGCATTGCCAGCTTTGTGGCGGTAGCACCCATTGACGATCCGCAGTTCTTGTGTCTGGTCTGTCTGGATGAGCCCCACAGCTGGACCACCGCTGGCGGCAGTCTTTCGGCACCGGTCTGCGCCGAGGTGCTGGAGCAGACGCTGGTGTACAAGGGCGTCCCCCGGGCAGCGGACACCGGCAGCACAGACGCGCAAGCCGCCGCCATGCCCGCCGATGGGGACAGCTTTGACGGAGCGTGACGGCAAACGGCAGTTGCAGCCTTGCTGCCAGAGAAACTTTCTACTTGCTCAAGCGTGCAGGGACGCTCCGCTGGGCCAGAGGCAGGGAGGGGTGTTCCGATTCC